>Ga0209343_10004070_pt1 | contig 18140 bp, 15 predicted proteins | sample RifCSPlowO2_02_FD_184026 | JGI IMG/M metagenome (GOLD analysis project Ga0209343, IMG submission 184026) | Groundwater microbial communities from Rifle, Colorado - Rifle CSP2_plank lowO2_0.2 (SPAdes) (version 2) | ecosystem: Environmental > Aquatic > Deep subsurface > Groundwater | place... | reverse complement strand
ATTTTTGCGGCCTGACGCGTGATGCGCTTATACCCTTCTTCCCTTCAGAGGTTTTTTGGCATTTCCCGCAGTAATAGACCGGTATCCTGTGTCCCCACCATATCTGCCTAGAAATACACCAGTCGCGGATATTCTCCATCCAGTCGAGATAGACCTTGGTCCAGCGATCGGGATAGAATTTTATCTTTCCGCTATTTGCCGCTTCTATCCCCGCTTTTGCGAGGGGTTTCATCTTGACAAACCACTGCAAAGACAAATACGGCTCGATGACGGTATGGCACCTGTAGCAATGTCCGACAGAGTGCGCGTGCGGCTCGACTTTCTCGAGGAGCTTCATCTCCTTCAGGTCTTCGAGTATCGCCTCGCGCGCCTCGAACCTGTCCATCCCGGAATAGTCGCCTGCGTTCTTGCCCATCGTCCCGTCCGGGTTCATTACGACTACCGGTTCAAGGTTGTGGCGCCTGCCCATCTCGAAGTCGTTGGGATCATGCGCGGGTGTCACCTTGACCGCGCCTGTGCCGAACCCGGGATCAACGATCTCATCCGCTATTACTTTGATCTCCCTGTTCATTAAAGGAAGTATCAATGTCTCGCCGATGAGATTATCGTACCTCGCGTCTTTCGGGTTTACCGCTACCGCGACGTCGCCGAGCATCGTCTCGGGGCGCGTCGTCGCAACGGTTACATGCCTATTCTCGCCTTTTACGGGATATTTTACGTAATACAGGAAGCTATTGAGGTCTTTGTGCTGGGCTTCCTCGTCGCTTAAAGCGGTCTGGCACCTGGGGCACCAGTTGATGATATAATTGCCCCGGTAGATCAAGCCTTTCTCGTAAAGGCGGATAAAGACCTCCACGACCGCATTTGAGAGCCCCTCGTCCATGGTGAAACGCGTCCGGTCCCAGTCGCATGAGCAGCCGAGCCTTTTTAACTGCGAGATAATGGTCGAGCCATACTGCTCCCGCCATTTCCAGACGCGTTCTATGAATTTCTCACGGCCGAGGTCCTGCCTTTTGATCCCCTCTTTCGCGAGCATCTTCTCTACGACATTCTGCGTCGCGATGCCGGCGTGGTCTGTCCCGGGAAGCCACTCGGCGTTCCAGCCCTGCATCCTGCGCCATCTTATGAGGATATCCTGCACCGTATTATTTAAGGCATGGCCCATGTGGAGGATACCGGTAATGTTAGGGGGCGGAATGACTATGGTGTAGGGTTTGCGTTTTGCGTCGGGCTCAGCGCGGAAGAACTTCTTAGACTCCCAGAGGTTATACCACTTATCTTCTGTCGTCTTTGAATTGTAGGCTGAAGGGATCTCGCGCATCTTATGATTTACAGTCTTTGAGCAGTTTATATTCGATGGAATCTACCAAAGCGTTCCAGGAAGCCTCGATGATGTTCTCGGATACGCCGATAGTCCACCATGAATCCTTGGCGTCCTGCGACTGGATGAGGACTCTGACTTTGGCCGCGGTGCCGGCCTTTTCTTCGAGGACACGCACCTTGAAGTCCGAAAGGTGCATCTCGGCGAGAGTCGGGTAGAATTCCAAGAGCGCCTTGCGCAGCGCGTTATCAAGGGCATTGATCGGGCCGTCACCCTCTGCAGCCGTATGCTCCTCGACATTATTTACCTTTACTTTGATCGTTGCCTCAGAAACGAGTTTGTTGCCCTTATGCTCGGTCACGACCTTAAATCCCTCGAGTTCAAAGAACTTCTTATATTTCTTGAAGGCGCGTTTCAGCAGGAGTTCGAGTGAGCCTTCCGCGGCCTCAAAATGATAGCCCTCATGTTCCATCTTCTGTAAGAGTTTAAGGATCTTCTTCGTCTTCGCCGCCTCTTTTGTCAGGTCAAGGTCCAGCTCGAGCGCCTCAGCCCTCAGCAGGATAGAGCTCTTTCCGGAAAGTTCGGATACGAGCAGTCTCCTCTTATTTCCGATCAGATGCGGGTCAAGGTGCTCGTATGTCAAGGGGTTCTTCATTATGGCGTTGATGTGGACCCCTCCTTTGTGGGTGAACGCGGTATTGCCGACGAACGGCTGGTTCTCCCGCTGCTTTACATTGCTGATCTCCGCGACGAATCTCGAAGTCTCGGTTAATTCTTTTAATCTCGCGCCGCTGACGCAATCAATACCGAGTTTGAGTTTCAGGTTTCCGATCACTGATACGAGATCAGCGTTTCCGCAGCGCTCGCCGTAACCGTTAAATGTTCCCTGGACCTGGACGCATCCCGCCTGCACTGCCGCGACGGAATTAGCCACTGCCATGTCACAGTCGTTGTGGCAATGCACGCCTACCGGGCAGTCGAGTTTCGCCAGCACTTCCTTTACGATCTCTACAAATTCAGATGTGATCGTTCCTCCGTTCGTGTCGCACAGGATGATACAATCAGCGCCGGCGTCGCGCGCGGCGAATACAGTCTTGATCGCGTAATCCGCATTACTCTTATAACCATCGAAGAAATGCTCGGCATCGTAAAATACGGACTTATCCTTCGATTTAAGATATGAGACCGTATCGGAGATCATCTTTAGATTTTCTTCGAGCGGCACGCGGAATACCTCCTTGACATGGAGGTCCCAGGTCTTCCCGAAGACGGTGATGATCTTCGTGCCGGCTTCCAGAAGCCCGCGGACATTGACGTCCCGGTTTACCCTGGTATTCGCGCGTCGGGTCGAGCCGAAAGCAACGACCACGGAGCTTTTAAACTTGAGCTTCTTCGCCGCCTTAAAGAAGGCCATATCCTTCGGGTTAGACCCCGGCCATCCGCCCTCGATATAATGGATACCGAGATGGTCTAGTTTCTCGGCGATGCGCAATTTGTCGTTTACCGAATATGAGATCCCTTCGGTCTGGGCCCCGTCGCGGAGCGTCGTGTCGTATAATGTTACGTCTCTCATCTTATTCGCCTTTTATTTTGCTTTTTTAAGATCGAATTCGTCATGGAGCACTTTAAGCGCCGATTCCGCGAATTTCTTTCCTATGACGCAGGATATCTTGATCTCGGATGTCGATATCATCTCGATGTTTATTTTTTTCGAGGCAAGCGCCTTGAACATCCGCGCCGCGATGCCGGCATGGCTTCTCATACCGATACCTACTATCGATATCTTCGCGATATTCTCGTCCTTTATCACCTCACCGGCGCCTATCTCCCTTGCCACCCTTTTGGCGACCTTCATCGTCTTGGCGAGGTCTTCGGTCGGGACAGTAAAAGATACATCTGTCGTTCCGGTGCGGCCGACGTTCTGGACTATCATGTCGATCACGATATTATTCGCGCCTAATTCCTTAAATATAATGGCGGCGATACCCGGTTTGTCAGGGACATCGCAGATTGTGACTTTCGCCTCATCTTTTTGTAACGCCAACCCGCTCACATCGATCTTCTCCATGGATTTTGCCTCCTTGCAGATTATCGTCCCTTCAGCATTGGAAAAACTTGTACGGACGTGTATGGGTATATCATAACGTTTGCCGTATTCGACTGACCTCGCCTGCATCACCTTGGCGCCGAGCGAGGCGAGCTCGAGCATCTCGTCATAACTTATCCTTGAAAGTTTTTTGGCGTTCTTTACTATCCTCGGGTCGGCGGTATAGACTCCGTCGACGTCGGTATATATCTCGCAGATCTTGGCACCGAGCGCGCTTGCGAGCGCAACAGCGGTCAAGTCGCTTCCGCCGCGGCCGAGGGTGGTGATCTCCTTCTTTATGCTCATACCCTGGAATCCTGCGATGATGACCACCTTACCTTCCTTCAATTTTTCTTTTATCCTGTCAGCCGCCGATATATTTAAAATACGCGCCTTAGTATGAGAGGTATCTGTTATGATCCCTACCTGCGCTCCGGTGAAAGATATTGCCGGTGTACCGAGTTTCTCGACAGCCATCGCCAATAGCGCGCAGGATATCTGCTCTCCGGTAGAGATGAGCATATCCATCTCGCGCTCAGACGGGTCATCGGTGACCTTGTATGCCAGTTCAATAAGTTCGTCGGTAGTGTCGCCAAGCGCCGATACGACGACCACGACATCATGGCCCTCTTTTTTGTACCTTACTACACGTTTGGCTGCATTCTTGATCCTTTCGGGATTCGCAACAGAAGAACCGCCGTATTTTTGGACGATCAATGATCCCACTTTTATTCCGCCTTCCTCATATTATTTTTTAATGAAGTATTCCATAAGCTCGTGGCCGTGCTCGAACGCCAGGCCGGTAGCCTTTGCCGCAACTTCATTATACGCCTCCGCCTTGTTCGGTTCGACTCCTTTACCGAATACCGCGAACGGCACCGGCTCAGCGGTGTGAGTCCGCACCGAGACCGGCGTACTATGGTCCGGCAGGACCATTATCCTGAAATCTTTTTGTTTTTTGAATTTTTCAAGGACAGTTCCAACGACAAGCCTGTCGAAATTTTCGATCGCGGCTATCTTTGCGCGCAAGTCGCCGTTATGGCCCGCCTCATCGGGCGCCTCTACGTGCACGAAGACAAAATCCCTGTCCTTAAGCGAATCTATAGCGTATTTCGCTTTGCCCTTATAATTGGTGTCGTAATAGCCGGTCGCGCCGGGGACATTTATGACGTTCAATCCTATGGACTTGCCTATTCCCTTTATCAGGTCCACCGCAGAGATGACTGAGCCGTCGACACCAAATTTCTCTTTGAATGTAGGCATGTTGGTCTCGACGCCCTGTCCCCACAGCCATATCATATCAGCCGGATTTTCTTTCAGGTCTATCCTCACATGATTTACCTCATGGCTGGAGAGGAGGGCCCTTGAATCCTCCATAAGTTTTATTAAAAATTCCGCGCCGGCGCCCTTTGGAAGAAAATCCTTTATCATCATCCCTGTTATATCGTGCGGGGGGACGCATTCTGCAGTGCGCAGCGCTTCCTTCAAAGAGCCGTCCCTTACTATTATCAGATGCCTGTAGCTTACGCCGGGATAAAATTTGACCTTATCCGAGCCGAGCTTCTTATCGAGGTATCTTATTAAAGTCGCCGCTTCTTCGGAAGTTATGTGGCCCGCCGAATAATCGGCCATCTTCTCCCGGTCGACGGTGACGAGGTTGCACCTGAACGCGATATCATCCGAGCCGAGCTTTATTCCCATATTCGCGGCCTCGAGCGGGCCTCTTCCCGAGTAATATTTAGCGGGGTCGTAACCGATGATCGAGAGGTTTGCGACATCAGAAGCCGGCGCAAAACCTTTCGGAATGGTATAGGTCAGCCCGGCCCTTCCGTTCTTGGCTATATAATTCATGTTCGGGATCTTTGCCGCTTCGAGCGGGGTCTTGTTCCCGAGTTCCTTGATCGGGTAATCCGCCATACCGTCACCTACTAAAACAATATACTTCATCATATATTTGTCATTCCCGCGAAAGCGGGAATCTAATCGCTGCAAGGACCGATTTTATCTCGGCCTTTACAGATTTAGGTTTGCTTAAAGTGGAGACGGCCCTGTCCGGGTCCTTGAGTCCGTGGCCGGTCAAGACACAGACGATCTTTGTCTTTTTCGCGTGACGCTTTTTGAAGAAACCCTTGCGTATCATCTTCGAGAGGCCCGCGACAGACGCGGCTGATGCCGGTTCGGCGAAAACGCCTTCTTTTATCGCGAGGAACTTATAGGCCTCGAGGATCTCTTTATCCGAGACCATATCTATGGTCCCGCCCGATTCATCCCGCGCCGCCTCCGCTTTTTCCCAGCTGGCGGGATTGCCTATCCTTATCGCGGTCGCGATGGTCTCGGGATGCTCGATCACATGCCCCCTGACGATAGGCGCTGCGCCTTCCGCCTGAAAGCCCATCATCTTCGGAAGGGCCTTTATCTTTCCGTATTCTTTGAATTCCCTATAACCCTTCCAATACGCGGTAATATTTCCCGCGTTCCCTACCGGGATGAAATGATAATCCGGGTTAGCCTCAAGCGCTTCACAGATCTCAAAGGCGCCGGTCTTCTGTCCCTCGATGCGGTAAGGATTCAGCGAATTGACAAGGGTTATCGGATATTTACCGGTTATCTCTTTTACGAGTTCCAATGCTTCATCGAAATTCCCTTTGACGGCAAGCACCTCAGCGCCGTAGATTATGGCCTGGGCTAATTTGCCCAGGCCTATCTTCCCGTCAGGTATAAGGACGATGCATTTGATCCCCGCGCGCGCGGCGTATGCGGCGGCAGAGGCCGAAGTATTCCCGGTGGAGGCGCACATTATCGCCTTCGAGCCCTCCTCGACGGCTTTTGAGACCGCCATGGTCATGCCCCTATCCTTGAACGAGCCGGTAGGGTTCGCCCCGTCAAATTTCAGATAGACCTCGTATCCCTTGCCCAATTTCTTGCTTAAATGGCAGGAATAGATAAGCGGGGTATTGCCCTCGTTGAGGGTTATTACCGGGGTCTTAGCTGATACCGGAAGGTATTTTCTGTATCTGTCGATCAGGCCGCGCCACATCATTTTATCTCTCGACCCTTATTGCAACAGTCTTGCGCCTTATCGCCGCGATCCTGTCGATCTCTTCAAGCGCCTGCCTCATGTTCTTTTCTTTCGCCTCATGGGTCATCATGACTACCGGCACGATGCGCGCCTTGCGCCTCTCCTTCTGGCCGACACTGGCTATGGAGATCTTATGGCGGCCGAGTATGCCCGCGACTCTCGCGAGGACGCCGGGCTTGTCGATGCATGAGATGCGGATATAGTAACTCGCCTCGATATCGTCGATCTTCCTTATCTTTTTTATCGCTTTATTCTTCATATAGATCGGGACCCTGCCGACCGAATTGAATCTCAGGTTGCGCGCCAGATCGATTATATCGCCCACGACAGAGCTCGCCGCCGGGGCCTGGCCTGCTCCCCTTCCATAGAATAGAGTACCGCCTACCATATCGCCGTGGAGATAAATGGCGTTGTAAACTCCGTTTACATTAGCCAGGAGATGTTCTTTCGACAGGAGGGTCGGATGCACCCTTACCTCGATCTGGTTATCCCTCTTCTTGGCGATCGCCAGCAATTTTATCGCATAGCCGAATTCATCGGCATATCTGATATCGTTCTGCGAGATATCCAGGATCCCCTCGACGTAGATATCTTCGACTTTTACCGCTTTCCCGAACCCGAGCAGGGTCAGGATCGCGAGCTTATGCGCGGAATCGTAGCCTTCGATATCGAGGGCCGGATTGCGCTCGGCATAACCCTTCTTCTTCGCCTCAGCGAGCGCGTCGGAGAAACTCAATCCCTCTTCCGCCATCGAGGACAATATATAGTTCGAGGTACCGTTGACAATGCCGAGAATGGTGTCGATCTCGTTGGCGACAAGGCCCTCGCGCAGCGCCTTTATTATCGGGATCCCGCCGCCGACCGACGCTTCGTAGAATATATCCACGCCGGCCTTTTTCGCCGCATCGAATATCTCCTCCCCGTGTTCGGTTATAAGGGCTTTGTTAGCGGTGACCACATGCTGTCCGCTCTTTATCGCCTTCAGGACAAACTCTTTGGCGGGATGTATGCCGCCGATAAGTTCGACTACTATATCGATGTCGGGATTTCCGATAACCCTGTTGACATCGCCGGTCAGGAGTTTGCGGTTGACCTTGATTCGCTGCCTTTTCCTCCTCAAGTCGTTATCGCAGATGGCCTTAAGGACAACGCGCGCGCCAACCTGCCTTTCTATCTGGGCGGATTTCTGCAGAAGCGCCCGCGCTACTCCGACGCCTACGGTCCCGAATCCTATAAGGCCTACGTTGATCTTTTCCATATAATGGTACCTCACACGTTATCTAGCTTTTCTATCCCTTGCCTATACGCTCGAAAATTCCTACATTATCCTGCCTCTGCGTTCAAAGCGCCGGTCGGATTTCTTCAAAATCCTATCCCTTGCCTGACCTACTCCTCGTTCTAAACGCCGGCAGTATTTCTACGAAATCCTGCTCGGAAGAACTCGGAGTACTTCATTACTCCCGTTAGCAGGAAGTTATGGTCGGGGCGAGCGGACTTGAACCGCTGACCACTTGTACCCCATACAAGTGCTCTACCAAACTGAGCCACGCCCCGCGATTAGAAGTTCGATTATATCAGATTTAACTGAAGGTGTATAGAGGGAATTTGCAAGGGATCAGTTATCGTTTTCTGACTTCCTCTTGCGCGTCATGAGGTCGCGGACTGCGGCCTTCGGGTCCTTGCCCTGATATATGATGGCGTAAATCTCTTCGGCAATAGGCATCTCCACGTTATATTTCCTTTGCAGCTCATGGCACGATTCCGCGGTTCCGGCGCCTTCCACGACCATCTCGGTCGATTTGAGGACCTCGCCGGGTTTCTTGCCTTTTCCTATCTCCTCACCGAACCACCTGTTCCTGCCATGGGCGCTGACGCAGGTAGTTACAAGGTCCCCGAGGCCGCTTATTCCGTAGAAAGTCTCCTGCTTCGCGCCCATTGCGGCGCCGAGACGGGCTATCTCGACGATGCCCCTTACGAGCAGGCCGGATTTGGTATTGACGCCGAACCCCATTCCGTCCGAGATGCCGGCGGCGATAGCGATGACATTTTTCAGTGAACCGCCCAGCTCTACGCCGATAACATCGGTATTGGTATATATCCTGAAGTTTTCGGTCATGAACAGGTCCTGTATCTCCTCGGCTGTCTTTTCCTCCTCGGCGGCGGCGACGACCGTTGTGGGCAGGCCGCGCGCGACTTCATAGGATATCGTCGGGCCGGATAGGACGCCTATATTTACTTTGCCCAGGACGTCGCGGATCACCTGTGACATCCTCATTAACGAATGGTTTTCTACCCCTTTCGACACACTTACAAAAAGTTTTCCGCCCAAATTGAGCCCTTTCATCCGGCCGGCTACTTCCCTCATATGCTGCGAGGGCGCGGCGAGGATCAGGATCTCGGCCTCGCGGACGGCTGCGCTCAGTTCCGAGGTCAAAACGATGGTTTCCGGTATCTTTACGCCGGGCAAAAATTTAATATTCTCCCTCTTCGACTTCATCGTATCGATATAGTCGGGGAATACGCCCCATACGGTAACGTTGTACCCCTTTTGGTGTAATATCATCGCGAGGGTCGTGCCCCATCCGCCGTCGCCTATTACCGTTATTTTTTTAGCGCTCATCTTTTTTCCCCAAAGTGAACCTGTGTTCTTCGCCTCTTACCAGTTTCTTTATGTTCGGATGATGCCTGTAGACAGTTATAGCGCAGACGATAGACGTTATTATGACGAACGAGGGCGGATATGACATCACCGCCAGCATAATGGGTATCGATACCGCGCTGATTATCGACGCTAAGGAGACATAACGCTTCCACGCGAAAACGGCTATCCATATCGCTAAGGCGATGAGGAATATCTTTGGCGCCGCTCCGAGGAAGACGCCGGACGAAGTCGCTATCCCCTTTCCCCCCTTAAAGCCAAGAAAGACCGTCCATATGTGCCCGATTATCGCCATAGATCCGAGCATAAGCGCGTAGGTATTCGGCTCGATAACCGTTACGCCGAGCCTGATGAATAATTTCGCGACCAGCGCGACACACACCCAGCCTTTAAGGATATCGAAGACTAGGACCAGCAGGCCCGGGAGTTTTCCGACTACCCTGGCGGTATTTGTGGCCCCGACGTTGCCGCTACCGTGCTCTCTTATGTCGATGCCCTTCAAATATTTTGCCACAAGGAAACTGGTCGGGATCGAGCCTATCAGATAAGAGACTATAAATGAGACGGCAATAAGCATGTTATTTTTTCCCGTGATTCCCGTTCAGCTGCCGCGCCCCGCGGAATACGTAATCTATGCCCGATAGCAGGGTGAATGCTACCGCGAGATTCCATATATATTCGGAATGCCTGTAGAGTAAAAGGACGCTTATTATAGCCATCATCTGGAAGAACGTAGTCAGTTTCCCGAGCATGCTGGGCGCTATCTTGATATCGCCGTTAGTCAAAAATATGACGACTACTCCTATTACGATGATTATATCGCGGCCGACCACTACGATCGGAAGCCAGAGCGGCAGTTTTACGCTTCCGCTCCAGACCGTAAGGGCGATAAAGGATGTAATGAGGAGGAACTTATCGGCTATAGGGTCCATTATCGTGCCGAGCGCGGTCTTTTGTTTCAGGAACCGCGCCAGAAGACCGTCTATCGCGTCGGTAAGCACGGCTATCCCGAATATCGCGAGAGCAATGAACCTCAGATGGTCCTGTTCCGGTTTATAATAAAGCACAAGCCCGAAAAATATAGGCGTCAGCAGGACCCTGAGTATGGTTATCTTATTGGCGATATTCATCTTCTACTTGTCGGTTATGATCTGCATCCTGTTAAAGGGCAGTATAACGAGGACCGCCTTCCCTATAAGGTAACTCTTGGGTACGAAACCCCAGTACCTGCTGTCCCTGCTTGAGGCCGAGTTATCGCCTAACATAAAGTACGAGTCTTCAGGCACAGCTATCGGTTTTCCTTCCAGGCCATAGTCGCCCCTATTGTAGTAATAGACGCGCCTGAATGCAGGAGGGCCTTCGACGGCCTTGCCGTTTACGATAAGCTTTCCGTCTTTTATCTCGACCGTCTCGCCGGGACCGGCGATAAACCTCTTGATGAAGGATTTCGTCGGGTCATCCGGCGCCTTGAATACGACGATATCCCCGATCTTCGGTTCTCTGAATCCGGGCAGGCGGATATTTATAAAAGGCAGCCTCGGGCCGTAAATGAATTTTACGACGACGATCCTGTCATCTACAAGCAGCGTGGGTATCATCGAGCCGGACGGGATCTTATATAGCTCGAAAACGAAGACCTTTATCGCGAACGCCAAAAGGAAAGCGACGACAATGATCTCGACAAGTTCCATGAACCATGATTTTTTCTTTTTTACCATCTTATTTCCTTTAGAGTTTGAGCACCGCCATAAACGCTTCCTGCGGTATTTCGACCTTTCCGAACTGTTTCATGCGTTTCTTGCCTTCTTTCTGTTTCTCCCAGAGTTTGCGTTTTCTCGTTATGTCCCCGCCGTAACACTTGGCGGTGACGTTTTTGCCGGCCGGCCTGACCGTCTCCCTCGCGATTATCTTGCTTCCTATCGCGGCCTGAAGCGCTACCTCGAAAAGCTGCCTCGGGATAAGCTCTTTCAGTTTAGAGACGAGCTGGTTGCCCTTATTGTACGCGCTTTCCTTATGGACGATAAAAGAGAGGGCGTCGCATGGCTTTCCGTTAATAAGTATGTCAAGTTTCACGAGGTCGCTCGGCATGTATTCCTTGAATTCGTAATCGAGCGAGCCGTAGCCCCGCGTCATTGATTTTATTTTATCATAAAAGTCCACAATAATCTCGGATAAAGGGAACTCGTAGACGAGCATCGCCCTTGTCGGGTCGAGGTACTCGGTCGATCTGTATATTCCCCTTCTCTCCTGGCACAGCTGCATAACGTTCCCGAGCGAATCGGCCGGCGAGATCACGAACGCCCTTATGAACGGCTCCTCTATCTCCTCGATCTCCTGGGGAGGCGGAAGCTTGCTGGGGTTCTCGATCTCGACCGTCTCACCGTTTCTTTTGATTACTTTATATACGACGCTCGGCGTGGTCGCTATGAGATTCAAGTTGTATTCCCGTTCGAGGCGTTCCTGTATGATCTCCATATGCAAAAGGCCGAGAAAGCCGCAACGGAATCCGAACCCGAATGATACCGAAGACTCGACCTCATAGATAAAAGACGAATCGCTTAATTCCATCTTCTCGATCGCGTCGCGCAGGAACGGGAAATCCTTGGCGTTCACCGGGTAGAGTCCGCAGAATACCAGGGGCCTTACTTTCTTATATCCCGGGAGCGCATCGGCCGCAGGCTTCCTGAAATCGGTGACCGTGTCGCCGACATGGACCTCCTTGGGATTCTTGATATTACAGGTGAAATATCCGACCTCTCCGCACGAGAGCTCGTCAACGGCGGCCGGAGACGGTTTGAATACGCCGGCCTCTTCTATGTCATAGACGCGGCCGGTCCCCATCATCTTTATCTTCATGCCTTTTCTTATTATGCCGTTCTTGAGCCTTATATAGATCACGACGCCCTTGAACGTGTCAAATGCGGAGTCGATTATAAGCGCCTGCAGGGGATTTTCATTTTCGCCTTCAGGAGACGGTATAAAATCTACGATCGCCTGCATTATCTCGTCTACGCCGATACCACTTTTAGCGCTGGCCATTATCGGCTCTATATCGGTCAAATGAAGCGTCTCCCTGAGCTGGTGGCGGACCCTTTCGGGTTCCGCGCTGGGAAGGTCTATCTTGTTTATTATAGGGATTATCACGAGATCGTGTTCTCGCGCGAGATACAGGTTGGCGACGGTCTGCGCCTCCACCCCTTGCGCGGCATCTACGACAAGAAGTACGCCCTCACAGGCGGCGAGCGCTTTCGAGACCTCGTAGGTGAAATCCACATGACCGGGCGTGTCGATGAGGTTAAGGATATATTCCTTTCCGCCGGCCGCGTGCGCCAGCCTCACCGCTTTGGCCTTGATAGTGATGCCGCGCTCCCTCTCGAGGTCCATGCCGTCTAACATCTGGTCATGGAATTCCCTTTGCGAGATTGCGCCGGTCTTAAGGAGCAGCCTGTCGGCTAAGGTCGACTTCCCGTGGTCTATATGCGCGATGATGCAGAAATTACGGATTAACGACTTATCCATTATTTGGCGGTCTTGGACAACCTGTCGACTATAGCGATGAGGTCCTTGGCTTTCTTGTCCGTATGAGCCTCGCTGTAGACCCTGAGGATAGGCTCGGTGCCGGATGGCCTTATCAATAGCCAGCTCTCGTCATCGAAGATGAATTTCAACCCGTCATAGGTCTTTATGTTGACGATCTTGTGCTTGAATATCCTCTTGCCCCGCTGTCGCGGGACCTTGTTTCTAAGTTTCGAGAAGAGGCGCTTTACCGTTTTTTCTCTGGTCTTGAGCGGGATCTCTATGTCCTGCCTGTGATATCTGAATTTGCCGAACCTCTTCTCCATATCTTCAAGCAGGGAGAGGATCGGTTTCTTCTCTTGCTGCATCATCTCTACAAGCAGCAGCCCCGTAAGGATACCGTCTCTCTCGGGTATATAGTTCTTGACTCCGATACCGCCTGACTCTTCGCCGCCTACAAGGACGTTTTCTCGCTGCATTAGTTTCGCGATATGCTTGAATCCGACCGGCGTCTCGAATAATTTCAGGTTATAATGCTTCGCGATCTTATTCATGAGCGTCGGCCCTGCTATATTCTTTACGAGCGCTCCCCTCCAGCGCCTGTTCTCTATGAAATGCAGCGCTATGAGGCACATTATCTCGCCGGGAGTGATAAACCTCCCGCCCGGTGCTACCGCGCTGACCCTGTCAGCGTCGCCGTCAGTGGCTAAGCCTATATCGTATTTGCTTTTTTTCATGATCTCCATGAGTTTGGGCATATTGCGCGGGAGCGGTTCGGGTTTCAATCCCTCAAAGGAAGGGTTTGGTTCCGCGTTTATTACGTCAATCTTGACTTTTGTGCCCTTCAACACGGCCGCGTGATAGCTGTTACCTGCGCCGTGCATAACCTCTGCCGCGACCTTAAGGCTGCAGTTATTCAGGAGGTCGAGGTCGAGATACTTGCGCACCGCGTCGAGATATTTCGGCATCGGATTTATTATCTCGATCTTCTTTGTCCTTACGGCGTCCTCAAGGGGTATCATCTTTACCTTGTTCCTGCGCAGGAAGGCCTCGATCTTATGTGTCACGGTCTGGTCCGCGGGCGAGCCGAAAGGTGTTTTTATCTTGAGACCGCTGAATCTTCCCGGGTTATGGCTTGCCGTAATGATCAGGCCGCCGTTTAATCCCAGGAGTCTTATATTGTAGCTTGTCGTCGGGGTCGGCGAGGGCCTGTCCGAGAGGTATATCTTGATGCCGTTGGCGGCTAATACTTCGGCGATCGCCTGAGCGAATTTATCGGAGATGAAACGCGTGTCATAACCTATTATGATGCGGCGCGGCGCCTTGAATTCCTTATTGAAATAATCGGCGCATGCCTGGCCTGCTATCCGCACGTTCTCAAATGTGAAATCATCGGCTATGAGCCCCCTCCAGCCGTCTGTGCCGAATTTGATTTTTAATTGCTCGACCTTCCTCATCTTTCTCCTTAATGAGCCCCTGCAACTATACACTGCGCAGATTTCGCAGAAATCTGCTTGTAGTTGCGGGGCGAATTAATCCCGAAGCCTACGCAGTAAATTTCGAGGAAATTTACAAGTGATTAGGCGAGGGACTATATATGTAAAACTTCTGAGATCCTTTTTTCTTCGGCCTCATCTGTGGTCCCGATGACGGCCATATTCAAACGCAAATCGCCCAATACGCGCTTCGCGACCCGTTTCACGTCATCCGGATCTATTTTTTCGATCTCGGCGACAACCGCCTGCGGCGTGGGGATCTTCCCTTCCGCCGAAAGGTGCTCGCCCATCCATAACATCTGGTCAAGCGTGTCCTCCAGCCCCAGGAGGAGCTGGCCCTTATAGAACTCGCGGGCCCGCTCGAACTCATCTTTGCCCACGGTCTTTTCTTTTATCTTTCTTAGTTCCTTCATTATCAGTTCAGTCGATCTTATTACATTTTTGTTATCGAGGCCGGCAGAGACCAGGAAAGCGCCGGTATCGTTCAATTTCTTGGTGTGTGTATTTATCTCATACGCCAGGCCGCGTTTTTCACGTAATTCACGGAAGAGGCGGCTGGACATATTGCCGCCCAAGATTATATTCAGCAAAGTCAAAGAATATCTGTCGGGATCATTGCGTCCGAAAGCGCGAAGGCCTATAGCGAGGTGGGCCTGTTCGGTATTTTTTGAAAGTACTTTTAGTTTCGGCTTCACCTGCGCCTCCGAAGCTTCTTTATATGAAGCCTTTTGACCTGGACGCGCCTTATTTAAATATTTTTCGCAGGACGCAAAGAACTCATCCGCGACGAGGTTCCCGGAGGCGGATATCACTATATTGGCCGGATTGTAATATCTCTCTTTATATCTGACTATATCCTTTCTCTCCATGCTTGACACGGTTTCGGCCGTGCCCGCGAGATTCCGCCCTAACGGCTGGTCGGGCCATAGGAGTTCCATCAGCAGGTCGTGGACGTGATGGTTCGGAAGGTCCATGTAGAGTTTTATCTCTTCCTTTATCACCGTCCTCTCTTTTTTTATATCCTCCGGCGCGAGCTTGGCGTTCAAGACCATATCCGAAAGGATGTCGAGCGCGGTATCCATATCCCTGTTAAGGACCTTGACGAGATAGCAGGTAAATTCCTCTGAGGTGAAGCCGTTCATAGCTCCGCCTCTCCCCTCGATAGCCTCTTTTATATCCTCATTTGATCTCTTCTTCGTTCCCTTAAAGAGCAAGTGCTCGAGGAAGTGAGATACGCCGCCTAGCGCCTTTGGCTCATATCGCGCGCCGACGTTAAGCCAGATCCCTATCGAGATCGAATCCCTGTCAGGGATCTCGTTCACTACGCAGCGCGCGCCGTTTTTTAGGGTCCTAAATTCATACATTATGCTTCAACCTTTCGAGATATGATTCAAGTATGAGCTGCGCGGCCATCTTGTCTATTACCTGTTTCCTCTTCTTTCTCGATACGTCGGCGGATATCAAAAATTTTTCACTTTCTTTGGTAGAAAGCCTCTCGTCGTATGTATAAACCGGTATGGACAGCCGGCCCTTGAGGATCTCTACGAATTCGTTCACTTTTTCAGCGCTCTTGCCTTTTGTCCCGTCCATATTTACCGGCATCCCGATGACTACCGAATCGGCCTTATATTCTTCGACGATCCTTTTTATCTCGTTTAAGTCGGTTTCCGGATCTTTTCTCGTGATGACTGTCACGCCCTGCGCGATTATGCCAAGCGGGTCGCTTACCGCTACCCCTATGCGCTTCTCGCCTGTGTCCAGCGCCAATACCCTCATAGGTATCTCTTCAGTTCCTTCTTCTCTTTCATGAGCCCGACCAGCCTCTTTACGTCCTGTGCCCTGTCACGGCTGCAGACGAGGACACAATCGCCTTCGCGGACGACTATAATATTAGATACGCCTATCGTCCCGATTATGCCTTGTTCGGAGACTATAACCGAATCCTTCGTCTCGATTTTCTTGTGGGAGCCGATCGTGAAATTGCCGTCTTTGTCGGTAACTAGGTGGCGCGCGAGCGAATCCCATGAGCCCAGGTCGTCCCAGTAGAATTTGCCCTCGACCGCGAATATCCTCTGCTCTTTTTCGAGGACGCCATAGTCTATGGATATCTCCTCGAGGTTAGGATAGACGCTGTTCAGCTTTCCGTGAAAACTGAAATGGCCTATGCTCGGCTCAAGCAGCTGCAGGCTGAGATATAATCTGGGCAGGTTCTCCTTTATGGCATCGAGGATGCTCGTCGCCTTCCATATGAACATACCGCTGTTCCAGTAGTATCTTTTCTCTTTGAGGAATTTCACCGCGTTCGGAAGGCTCGGTTTTTCCACGAACGCCAGGACCCTGTGGACCTTCGCCTTCAGGCCGGGTCCCTTTATCCTGAACTGGCCGCTCGTATCTATCCTGAGATAACCGTATCCGGTCGCCGGGAAAGTCGGTTTTACGCCGATCGTAACAAGGCCGTTCGAGGCTTCGGCGACCTTGACCCCGGTCATGAGGGCATCTATGAATTTGCCATTTTCCTTTATGAGGTGGTCGGACGGAAGGACTATCATCGTCGCTTGAGGGTCAAATTTTTTTATTATCATTGCGGCAAGGCCGCATGCCGCCGCCGTATTTTTGGCCGCCGGCTCAGCGATTATATTCTTTATGGAAGGGAGGTCGGACCTTATCGAACCTAATTGCTCCTTGTTGGTGATTACATAGATCCGCTCACTGGGCACTATTGATTTTATCCTGCTGACCGTCTCCTGGATAAGAGACCGCCTGCCCATGAGCTTAAGCGTCTGCTTGGGGGTCTTTGCCCTGCTTTTTGGCCAGAACCTTTCGCCTCTGCCGCCGGCGATTATGACCGCATAGATATTCTTATTGATGGGAAGCCTCCCTGTCCGCCGTTAGGGCGGAAGTCAATTTTTGGACGTAGTTGCCTACGTGCTTGATGAAGTCTTTACGTTTCGCGTCCCTCTCCATTTCCTTTACGATCGCGGAACCGACGATTATGCCGTCAGCGGCCCTGGCTATCTCGCGGACCTGCTCCGGACGGGAGACGCCGAACCCGACGCAGACGGGCTTATCGGAGTACCTCTTTATCAGGCGGACGCGCGAGATGAGTTCTTTTGGAAGCATAGCGCGCGCGCCGGTAATTCCGGTAAGCGAGACGTAATATATAAAACCTTTCGACTTCTTAGAGACCAATCTGATCCTGCCCGCCGTGCTCGTCGGGCTCAGGAGGAATATCGTCGCAAAACCCGTCTTCTTTGCCGCGGCCGTCAATTCATCCGCCTCATCAGGCGGCAGGTCGGGGACAATCACGCCGTCGACCCCGTGCCTTACGCAATCCGAAACGAACTTCTTGATGCCGTATTTCAAGACGGGATTATAATATCCCATCAGCACTATCGGTATATCGGTCAATTTTCTTAACTCGCCGACCATTTTAATTATATCCTGAAGCCTTGTGCCGCGCCTTAAGGCCCGCTCGGACGAAGCCTGGATAGTGGGGCCGTCAGCTATCGGATCGGAGAACGGCACGCCGAGCTCGATTATATCTACGCCGCGTTTGTCGAATTCAAGGACGAGCCTTTTAGTCGTTTTCAGTCCGAAATCGCCGGCTGTCAGAAAAGCGATAAACGCTTTCTTCTTTTGCCTCTTTAATTCCCTGAATTTTTTATCTATTCTGTTCATTGCGTTCTTTTATTGTCATTCCCGCGCAGGCGGGAATCCAGTATCTTTGAAACCATATCAACGTCTTTATCCCCTCTTCCCGAGAGGCATACGATCACAATATCGGCCTTTTTATGTTTTCTGGCGTTTTTCGCCAGGTAAGCGATCGCGTGCGCTGACTCGAGCGCGGGGATTATGCCTTCTACCTCCGATAACAGCTGGAAGGCGTCCAGCGCCTCATCATCCGTCACCGATACGTATTTCGCGCGGCCGATGGATTTAAAATACGCGTGTTCCGGCCCCACGCCGGGATAGTCCAGTCCCGC
>Ga0209343_10004064_pt1 | contig 18155 bp, 17 predicted proteins | sample RifCSPlowO2_02_FD_184026 | JGI IMG/M metagenome (GOLD analysis project Ga0209343, IMG submission 184026) | Groundwater microbial communities from Rifle, Colorado - Rifle CSP2_plank lowO2_0.2 (SPAdes) (version 2) | ecosystem: Environmental > Aquatic > Deep subsurface > Groundwater | place... | reverse complement strand
TCGTTGTACCTTTTCGTTTTTGTTCCTACCCTGCCTGGCGTCACCCCGCACCAGTGGCCGAGCTGCTTTCCCCTGCCTGGGGCACTCCAATCCCTAGGGGGCCGGCGGAGTCGTCGCACTCCCCCTCTCAGCGTTGCCTCTCCCGCGCACCTGAGAACCATCTTGGGCGCATCCGGGGCAAAAGAAGCGCCTCCGCGCGATGAACACGGGTTTTTCCTTGACATTGTTTTCGCACTCTCGATAGAGTCACTTGGCTTGCCGGAGGCTGGGACAACTCGCGAGGGGAGGGGACATGACAAGAGGAAGCTCGGGAGAAAACGCTGGGTGGCGGATGCGGGGAGTTGCGGTGCTGGCCGTCGTATCGGCCCTCGGGGTACAGGCCTGGGCTCCATCGGTGGGGCGGGCGGCCGTCCCGGAAAAGACGCAGCCCGGAGGTGAATTGACCTTCGCCGTGGCGGCCGAGCCCCCCTCCTTCGACGGGCACCGGGAGACGACCTTTGCCATGATCCACCCGGTCGCCCCGCACTACAGCCTGCTCTTGAAGTTCGATCCGGACACCTACCCGAAGATCGTGGGCGACCTCGCCGAGAGCTGGACCATCTCCCGGGACGGGGTGACCTACACGTTCAAGATCCGGGACGGAGTGAAGTGGCACGATGGGAGCCTGCTGACAGCGAAGGACATCAAGGCCACCTACGACAAGATCGCCTTTCCCCCGCCCGGCGTGGTGAGCGTGCGGAAGGCGTCCTACGCAGCCCTGGAGCGCGTGGAGGCGCCCGACGCCCGCACCGTGGTCTTCCGGCTAAAGTGGCCCGAGGCATCCATGCTGGCCAACCTGGCCTCGCCCTGGAACTTCATTTACAAGGCCGACATCCTGGCCAAGGATCCCCGCTGGTACGAGAAGAACATCATGGGGACGGGGCCGTTCAAGTTCGTGGAGTACGTCTCCGGCTCGCACTGGGTCGGCAAGCGGAACGAGGATTACTTCGTGAAGGGCCGTCCGTACCTGGACGGATTCCGCGCCCTGTTCATCAGGGACACGGCGGCGCGGCTGGCCGCCGTGCGCGGCGGGCGGGCCCTGGTGGAGTTCCGCGGGGACTCCCCCGCCGCCCGCGATGACCTGGTCAGGGCCCTGGGAGACAAGATCGTGGTCCAGGAGAGCTCCTGGATCTGCGCCCTGACCGTGGCCATCAACACCGAGAAGAAGCCCTTCGACGACCCGCGGGTGCGCCGCGCCCTCTCCCTGGCGGTGGATCGCTGGGAGGCCTCCCGGGTCCTCCCCAAGATTGCCTTCGTCAAGGAGGTGGGCGGCGTGCTCCGGCCCGGCTCCGAATACGCCATGCCCGAGTCGGAGCTGATCAAGCTGGCCGGGTTCTGGAAGAACATCGAGGCCTCCCGCACCGAGGCCCGGCGCCTCCTGCGCGAGGCAGGAGTCCCCGACGGATTCAAGTTCACCTTCAAGAACCGCGACGTGGCCATGCCGTACCAGCCCGTGGGTATCTACCTAATCGACCAGTGGCGCAAGGTGGGGCTGAACGTGACCCAGGTCGTCCAGGAGACCGGGCCGTACACCGCGGACCTGCGGGCGGGCAATTACGAGACCAGCCTGGACTTCGTGTGCGACTTCATGGACGAGCCGGACCTCCAGCTCTTCAAGTACCTGTCCAGCGACAAGAGCCCGGCCAACTACGGTCGGTACAAGGACCCCGTCCTGGACGACCTCTACCTGAAGCAGGCGCGGGCCACCGACCCGGCCGAGCGGAAGAAGCTCGTCTGGGCCTTCGAGCGCCGGGTCCTGGACGAGATGGCCTACCAGTGGCCCACCCTGTGGTGGCAGCGGATCATCCCGCACTGGGCGAAGTTGCGGGGCTGGAAGATCACTCCCAGCCACTACCTGAACCAGGACCTGCGGGACGTCTGGCTGGCCAAGGAGTGACGCGGCAACCCGGCGACGTGGAGACAGGGCGGACTGAGAGGGCGGCCCGCGGCCGGCATCCGGCCCGATCCGGATAGCGTGCAGCGGGCCGTCACGTTTTCCGGGGCGGCGGCGCGGGCCGCCAGGCTGCCAGGCCCGGTGAATTCCCCATGCGCACGTTCATCCTGATGCGCTTCCTGGTGATGATTCCCACCCTGCTGGGGGTGGCGGTCCTGGTCTTCCTCCTCCTGCGGGTGGTGCCCGGGGACATCGTTCAACTCAAGTACGCGGGCGAGGGAGCCTTCGTCCCCAAGGAGACCCTCGATCTGGAGCGGGCGCGGCTGGGCCTCGACAAGCCGCTGTGGCGGCAGTTCGTGGACTGGATGTGGGGCGTGATCCAGTTCGACTTCGGCCTCTCCATGTGGACGGGCCGGCCCATCCGGTACGAGATCGCCATCCGCCTCCAGCTCAGCGTCCAGCTCGCCATCATGGCCACGGCGATCGCCAGCCTGCTGGCCATTCCGCTGGGAACCCTGGCGGCCGTGAAACAGGACACGTGGGTGGACCACCTCGTCCGGGTCTTCAGCATCGCCGGCCTGGCCACCCCGTCTTTCTGGCTGGGCATCCTGATGATCCTGGCGCTGCTCATCCTGTTTCGCTGGCTCCCGCCCATGACCTTCACCCCCTTCTGGGTGGACCCCTGGGCCAATCTCTCCCAGCTCATCTGGCCGGCGCTGGCCGTGGGCTACCGGTACTCCGCCATGGCCACCCGGATGACCCGGTCGGCGGTCCTGGAGGTCCTGCGGGAGGATTACATCCGGACGGCCCGGGCCAAGGGCCTCTGGGAGCCGTGGGTGATCGCCCGCCACGCCCTGCGCAACGCCCTGCTCCCGATCACCACCGTGATCGGGTTGGAGTTCGCCTTCCTCATCGGCGGCCTGGTAGTGACGGAGCAGGTCTTCAATCTCAACGGGATCGGGATGTTGTTCGTCGAGGCGATCGCGCGGCGGGATTACACCATGACCCAGGCCTTGGTCCTGCTGGTGGGGTCCACCTTCATCGTGATGAACTTCCTGCTAGATCTGCTCTACGCCATGCTGGATCCGCGGGTCCGGCTGCGGTAGGCGAGTGCGAAGGATGAAAACGGCAAGGGGATCATGCATGAACCGCCAAGACGCAAAGGACGCCAAGATCGGAGCTTTTGGCGGTCTTGGCGCCTTGGCGGTCAGCGGGTCCCTCTGAACGGACGACGATGGACGAGCGGACGATCGAACTTCCAGGGCTTGCGGTCGAGGCGCGACCCCTTGCCGCGATACCCCGCGGGATGCGATCCCTCCTGCGCTTCCTGCGCAAGAAGCCCTTGGGAGCCGCCGGAGGGTTCATCATCGTTGCCATGGCCCTGGGAGCGCTGGCCGCGGGGGTGGTGGCGCCCTACGACCCGCTGGAGACCGACTTCGACGCCATGCTGGGGCCGCCGACCCAGGCCCACTGGTTGGGCACCGACGCCTTCGGCCGGGATGTGCTGAGCCGGATCATCCACGGCGCCCGGACGGCCCTCTTGGTGGGCTTTGCCTCCTCCTTCCTGGGGGCGACCCTCGGGGCCATCCTCGGCGTGGCCTCGGCGTACCTCGGCGGGCGGGTAGATCTGTACACCCAGCGCTGCATGGACATCCTGATCTCGTTCCCCATCATCATCCTGGCCCTCTCGGTGGTCGCCATGCTGGGTGGCGGGACGTTCAACCTCATCCTGGCCATCATGATCCCGTTCATCCCCCGCGTCTCGCAGGTGCTGCGGGCCAGCGCGCTGGCCATCCGGGAGATGCCGTACATCGAGGCCGCGCGCGCCCTCGGAATGGGGTCCTCGCGGATCATCCTCCGGCACATGTTCCCCAACGTGATGGCATCCTACCTGGTGATGCTGACCGCGTTCCTCGGACAGGCGATCCTCCTGGAGGCCTCCCTCAGCTTCCTGGGCCTAGGCACGGCCGAGCCGATACCGTCGTGGGGCCTCATGCTCCGGGGCGCGGCCGTCGAATTCGCCGAGCGGGCCCCCTGGATGGCCATCTTCCCCGGCCTGACCATCAGTGCGGCCGTCTTCGCCTTCAACGTGCTGGGCGACGCCCTGCGCGACGTCCTCGATCCGAAGCTGCGCATGGCCTGAGGCCCGCCCCCGATCCGTCCGCCACCTTGATCCTCCGTCGCGCCCGCGTGGCCCCCGGGATTGACCGTCTCGGTCACCGTGCCGACTTTTTGGAGGGATCGCCCCCGCCCGGATCCACGCGAGGGCAGTCGTCTCTTTGTACCCCTATTGAGGGCATCCGCTCGGGCAGTCAACGCAATGAAAAATGTCTGGCCCGAGAACCAGACCTGTCTCTCCTCAAGAAAACGTTTGGCGAATCTCGCTGCCCCCGATTAGTGTGTGGAAGCGAGGTTCCAGGGATGCCGATGCCAGTGCTTGGCGAGTCTGTCCGTCTGAGGGAAACGAACCTCCGTCCGTTTCCGTTGCTGCCCGTCTGGTTCCTGGTCGTCATCTTCTATCTGAACATCACCTCCCGCATCGTCTTCTCGCCGCTTTTGCCCGTCATCGAGGGGGAACTGGGCTTGCGCCACGGGGAAGCGGGCTCCCTCTTCCTCTTGATCCAGATTGGCTATTGCCTGGGTCTCCTGGGATCCGGCTTCGTCGCGTCGTGGCTGAACCACCGCCGCACGATCCTGGTGTCCACAACGACCCTGGGGGCCGTCCTGCTGGTCATGTCCCGATCAGCCTCGGTCACCGGGCTGCGGGCAGAGCTCGTCCTGCTGGGCGCTTTTGCGGGGCTGTATCTGCCGTCAGGAATCGCGACGCTGACGGGAGAGATCCGGAAGGAGCACTGGGGGAAGGCGCTGGCGATCCACGAGTTGGCGCCGAACCTCGGCTTCGTCACGGCGCCACTCCTGGCGGAGGCCCTCTTGAGGTTCCTGCCCTGGCGTGGCGTCCTGGCCGTTCTGGGCAGCCTGGCGATCCTCATGGGGGGCATCTTCGCGCTGGCAGGCCACGGAGGGAGCCGCCGGGCCGAGCCCCCCCGGTTCGATACGATGAAGCAGATCGCCCGCGATCCCTCGTTCTGGGTCATCGCGACGCTGTTCGCCGTCTCCATCGGATCGGGGCTGGGCGTGTATACGATGATGCCGCTCTTCCTGGTCACCGAAATCGGGTTGGAACGGGAGCTGGCAAATACCATCGCCGGGTTGTCCCGGGGCCCCGGGATCCTCCTCGTGTTCTTCTCTGGGCTGATCACGGATCGGATTGGCCACCGGAGGGCACTGGCCATCTCCCTGTTGACGATGGGGACGTTCACGCTGCTGCTCGGGGTGGTTCATGGCCGGGTGATCACGCCGGTGTTGGTCATCCTTCAGTCCACCTCGATCGTCTGCTTTTTCCCCGCAGGCTTTTCCATGCTCTCCGCGATGTTTCCACCCCATCTCCGGAATCTGGCGGTCTCCATGGTGACCATCGTCGGATCGTTCCTCGGAGCGGGCGCCATCCCGCCGGCGATCGGATACCTGGCAGAGGTCTCCTCCTTTTCATCCGGCCTCATCCTGCTGGGCGTCGTGACGCTGGCGCTCCTGCCCGTGTTACGCTACGGAAAATCTTCCCCGGGGATGGACGGGAAGGCGGACCACCCGAACGTCCCGGTGGGCTGAGGGGCGGGGCAACCGCCGCCGCTCTCCAGCAACGCTGCCAAGTCCTCCGCCGGTTGGCTCCGGGTCCCGCACGCCTCGGGAACCCACCGTTACCGCCCGGGTGCGACGATCCGGTTGCGGAGGATACCGATTCCCTCCACCTCGGCCTCGACGACGTCGCCGGGCGTGAGCCACTGCGGCGGCACGAAGCCGGCCCCCACGCCGGACGGCGTCCCCGTGGCGATGAGGTCTCCCGGCTCCAGGGTCATGCCGGCCGAGAGGACCTCGATCAGCTCCTCGATCCGGAAGATCATGTCCCCCGTCGTGGCGTCTTGGCGGGGCTCGCCGTTCACCCGCAGCCCGATCCGGAGGGCGTGGGGCGCCGGAAGGGCGCTCTTGTGGACGATCCATGGCCCGAGGGGGGCGAAGGTGTCCAGGCCCTTCCCCTTGAACCACTGCGTGTGTTTCTTCTGCAGGTCCCGGGCCGTGACGTCGTTCATGATGGTGTAGCCGAAGACGTACTCGTAGGCCCGGGCCCGGGGGATGTCCCGTCCCCGACGGCCGATCACGACCGCCAGCTCGGCCTCGTAGTCGAGGTTCTGGGTCGCCGGCCAGCAGATCACCCCGGCCTCGTGGCCGACGACGGCGGTGGGCGGCTTGGTGAAGAAGACCGGCACCGTCGGGACGTCGGCCCCCCGCTCCTTCGCATGCTCGGCATAGTTGCGTCCCACGCAGAAGATATTCCGGGGGGGTCGCGGGATCGGGCTCAGAAACCGGGTCCGGTCCAGCGGACGCACCACCGGGTTGCGTGGCCCGGTGCGCCACGTCCCATCCGACAGGCAGTGCGCCACGGCCTGGAGAACGGCCTTCGCGGCCCTGAGGCCGGACGGACCGCCGCCGACCAGCCCCAGCATATCGGTGGGAAGCGCACCGGTCGTCTTCACGTCTTTCCGGCCGCGGCGCAGGGCGCGCGCCGCCGCCCCAAGGTGAACGACTGCCACGTCCAGGACGCCCACCAGCGTCGCCTGCCCGTCCCACAGCACCGTCGCGAACCGCAATCCCGCACTTGGCCTGGTCAATGCCCTTCCCTCCTTGTCACGCTTGCAAGGTTTGCTGGAAATTCCCGGGGCCTTCTGACGCCGCGGGCAACGGACCCGGCATTATAGGGGGTGCAGTCTATGGGCAAGGCGGGTCGGCGGTCAAGAGAGTGGCGAGGTCGGGGTGGAGGTATTCGGGGGCGGTCATGTGGGAGAGTCTCCCACGGGTCGCGGGTTTATCGGCAGGTATGCCGGGTATGTCGCTGCGCGCTCTATCCCTCGGGGGACTCACGGCTCTGGATCTGCCGCTTCGACAAGGGCCTGGCCTCCGGCTCCGGACGCGTGAGTCTGCCGTGGCTCGCCAGCTCGCGGGGCACGGCCTCGCCAAGGAAGACTGCCATCCTGTCCGCGGCGCGTCGGTCCGACCAGTAGTCACTGTGACCGTTCTCAGAAAGCTCGAATCGATGCGGGGAAAGGCCCGAGGGCTGCCCGTGGCGCCCCACCGCCGTGAGATAGAGCCCGTCTTCTTCACCCAGGGCATAGGCGGCGGCCTGCCCGATCGGGAAGGCAAAGTGGAGCACGGCATCGTCGGGCGAGTACAGGAGGAGCAGGCTGCGAGGCCATCGGGCGGCTGCCTCAAGGCGTCCGGTGGCCTCCACCAGTTCCACGGGCACGGCCGCCGCCATCAGGCAGAGCCGTCGAACCTCCGGCCATCCCCCCACCGTTCCTGACGCGACGAGGGCAAGGGCCTCGAGGAGCAGCCGGCAACCCAGGGAGTGCCCGACGAAGTTCAGTTCCGTCGGTCCACCCTCCGGCCCGAACACCCCGGCGAAGAACCGAGCCAGCCGACTGGCGGACTGCCGGGCGTCTCCGATCTCCCACGGGTAACTAAGAGCCGAGAGGAAGCCCCAGGCCGAGTCTCCTGGCCAGAGGAATCGGCCAAGGTCCGGCAGCCGGTCGCACGCGGGGCCCGCCTCGAGGTTCTCCGCGTACACCCGATAGCTCTGGCGCGCATCGTTTTCGGTGTTGTTGTAGCCGTGGACGAGGACCAGGACGCGCCTTCGGCCCAGCATCCACCCTCTTGGGATCTCTACAACCTCGGGGGCCACGGGGCCACCGACACCTCGCGTCCGAACCGAGAGGTCGCCGGAGACTGGACTCATCGGGCTCGCGTCCGAAGCCCTTGCAGGGCCGCCACCAGGTCCCTCGCCACCGGGGCCAGGAAGCCGCCAAGGATGGCGACAACGAGCCCGAAAATCATCCGCCGGGGGCTTGCCACGGATCCGGGCGCAAAGAGGGCCAGGGCAACAAGGATGAAGACCCCGCTGAAAATCACGGAGCAGAGCTGCATGAGCCATTTCCAGCGGCTCCCGATGGCGATCTGGAGGGCGTCAAGGCTCCGCTGGAGCTGGTGAGTCACCCGATTGCGCGCGTCCACGAAGGTGGTCAAGATCTGTCGCTCCGAATCTGACATCTCCTCGGTCCGTCTCCTGGGCGGGGGGGCGAGGAGGCTTCGGAGGTCTTCTTCCGAGGCACCATAGGCCAGAATGCGCAGGAGGGCCTCGTGCTGCGACGGGTAGTCCAGGACCACCTGAGTTGCCGCATTGACCTGCCCCGCGAGTTGCTCGATGGGGAGGTCATACAACGATCTGGCATCGCCGGCCGTCGCCAGGCCTACCAGGTCCGTGAGCGCATCCTCAGCGTTCTGCCCGGTCTTTTTTGCGCGACGCCTGACCCACTGTTCGAAAAGCTGTTGCTGGAACCATCGGCGGGCCGGAGTCAGGTCCTTGATGACCTGCAACACCGCCATGGTCGCCAGTCCCACTCCGGCCAATGCAGTTGCGAGCGGCCAGAGGACTCTAACAAAACCGTCCAGCGCATCGTTGATCGCCTTCACGTAGTCCATGCGTCCTCCCCGCAGCCTGGCCTTCGCCATTCCGCGATTCTCGCGGAATGCCACTCAATACGGGACGCATCGTGCGGAAGTCTTTGCAGATGAGTGCGACCTTCCTGCTGGCTCACCTGTTTCCGCTTCACACAAACAGATTCTTTTGAGAAACGCATCTTCACACTCAGATTCCGCACCTCAATCTTACGGGAACTCGGAAGAAGGTGGTCGCGCCACCTCTTCTTAGTTCGATGGTGGGTTCGACGGGGGCTGCCGGCTTGGATTACGCTGCTGCTGGAGTGCCTTGATATTCTCCTCGGCTTTTTTCAGTCTCTCCTCAATGTTTGCAAATTCGCTCCGCTTGGTTTCCAGTTCGTTTTTTGCAGATGTGATAGCTTCATGAAGCGCTGCCGCTTTTTCCCTATAGTTTGTCCCGGTCACCCCTTTACTATACGTTGCGAGTGCCGTGTCGATACTGTTGGCCGCATGTGTATACGCCCCCGCTCTAGCCTTATTATCCCACAGCGCCGCGGCGCCGGCGGTGAAGGCCCCGGCAAGGGGAATGATCTTGGCCGCGTCAGAGCCTGCTTGGCTAAATGCGGCAAGTCCGGTGAGGCTTCCGACAACCGTCAGCGCGACGATCCCGGCCGCCATGACTCCCCACTCGTTCAGCGTCGCCCGGGTCCGGTATGCTTCCGAAAGATCCTGACCCCACTCAAGAATGTTGTAAAAGTACAGGCAGTCACCGTAGGCCGGTGCAGTGTCAGGAACCGCCTCTTTCTTACATCGGTTCACCACAGCCTCGCTATACTCCAGGTTAGGCTGATTAGGACGAACACCCAACGTAGGAATGCTCGTCGAGACACATCCTGGAGAGAAGCTTAGGACAAGCACGCCACTGATGCAGGTCGAGTAATTCAGTAGCCGGACTCGCCTGAGAAACGGAGCACCTCTTCCCTTGAGTCTCACGTGAACCTCCATGTGTCCATGAAGCATGCCCGATTTCGCTGGGTTACACCCCGCGTCCTCGTCACACCTCCATGCCGCCACCCAGGAATTCGCCCCGGGGCACGCTGACCCCGGCGAGGGTGACCCTCACTGCGCCGCGCAGCACCGTACATGGACTTGGGTCAGCAGCGAGACGCCTGTCAGTTCAACAAATTCTTCCGACCCGGGTCAGCGGGGTCTCGCGGCAGGCGGCCCCTGAGGCTCCGGCGAAATTCTGAGGGGGGCTGGCCTTCCAGCTTCTTGAAGACCCGCCCGAAGTGGGACATGTCCTTGAACCCCACCTCGGGGAAGATGTCGGTGATGGTCTGGCCGGTGGTCTTCAGCAGTTCCTTGGCGCGTGCGATCCGTCGCCGGAGGAGGTACTCCCTGAAATGGAGACCCGTGCAGGCCTTGAACCGGCGGCAGAAGTGGAACTTGCTCATCCCCGCGGCCCGCGCCACGACGGACAGGCTCAGCACCGAGTCCAGGTGCGCGTCCACGTACCGCAGGGCCTTGAAGATGGCGCGGGCGCGATCCGGGGTCTGGGCGGCTGGAGCAGGAGTGGCCCCGGGGCCCGCGAGATCGGGCGGCTGTACATAGGGGTGGTGCCGGCGAGCCGGCTCGGCCAGACGGATGGCCAGCAGAGCTTCTATGCGGGCATAGAGTTGGCGGCAATCAATTGGCTTCCGCAGGTAGTCGCGCGCTCCACCCCTCAGGGCCTCGATGGCGACCTCCTCCGACCCGAACCCCGTCATCAGGATGACCAGGGTTGAAGGGAAGAAGCGCTTGATGATCTGAAGGAGTGTCGTGCCGGCTAAGTCAGGAAGCCTGTGGTCGAGGAGGATCAGGTCGAAGGGGTGAGCGCTGAGGGAATCGAGGGCGGCCGAGGCGGTTGCGGCCGTCTGGACGGCGTAGCGAAGAGCGAGGGCGGCTGTCAGGGCCTCCCGCACCCCGGCGTCATCGTCAACGACGAGAATGGTACCGGCCGACCCCATTAGGATCCCTCCCCAAGGTCCTTACGGGTTTCGTCGAAGCTCGACCTGATGCTATACTATGCGGACTTTCGCGCGCTCGGCTGTTGTTGCTATTTATTCGCCTCCGATTGCGCTTTTCAGCGGTAGCATCTGGCAGGAGCCTGACTCCCTTGCTCGTCTTCGCGTGCCACCTGGTCTGCCGGACCGACGCCGGAGGGGCATTCTCATGTGAGATTCCGTCCGTTCGGGGAGGTGTAGCTGCTAGTTACCACGGCTCCGAGTCGGGCCGCAAGAAGAAAGATTTTCCAGGGTGGGTTCCCTCGGCCGATCCCGGGAAATCGCGTTGACTCGAACTATCCCTTGTGCCACTCTTCACCGGCTCTGAGTGAATACTCCGTATCTCAGACCAGCACCCGCTTATCCTTTCGAAGAGGCTCCCATGCTGATCGTGGTGCCGGACGACAATCCCCCGGCCATGGCAGACACCCCCGCCCTGGAACGATTGCGGCGGATCGGCGAGGTCCGGATGTATGACTCGGATGCCACCGATCCGACGGTGCTGACGGATCGGCTGCGGGACGCAGAGGTGGCTGTGAACATCCGGGGGCGGACCCGGTTCACGGCGGACGTCCTCCAGGCCTGCCCGAAGCTCCGGTTGATCTCCATCTGGGGCACGGGGACGGACAACGTAGATCTCAAGGCGGCGGCAGCATGCGGGATCAGTGTGACCAACACGCCAGGGGCGAATGCCATCGCGGTGGCAGAGCATACCGTGGCCCTGATGCTGGCCGTGGTGAAGCAACTCGCACCGGCTGACCAGGCGATTCGGCAGGGTGACTGGCCCCGGAACCTGGTCCCCCAGCTTCGGGGAAAGCGCCTCGGGACCATCGGAACCGGCCTCATCGGACGCGAGGTCGCGGCCATGGGCAAGGGGCTAGGGCTGGACGTGGTGGCCTGGACGTTTCACCCCGATTCGAGCCTTGCCGCGAGGCTTGGCTTCCGCTACATCGAACTCGAAGAGCTGCTACGCACCTCGGACGTCATCTCGCTCCACCTGCGGGCGACCCCGGACACGCACCACTTCCTGGACCGGGCGCGCCTCGCCCACGTCAGGCCTGGCGCGATCCTGGTCAACACCGCCCGGGGCAGCCTGGTGGACGAGGCGGCACTGGTGGAATGCCTGCGCGAAAAGAAGCTCGTCGGCGCCGGGCTGGACGTCTTCGAGACAGAACCGCTCCCGTCGGGGCACCCTCTGACGACCCTGCCCAACGTGCTCCTGACCCCGCACACCGCCGGCATGACCCCCGAGGTCATCCAGATCGGCCTGGCCATGGCCGTCGAGAACATCGAGAACTTCCTGAAGGGAAAACCCACGCACGTGGTCGCGCCGACCTAGAACAAAAGGCGTTCGGCTGTTCGGGCGTTCGTGAACAACCGAACCATCGATCCCTCGAACTACCGAACGGTCTTCCCGCCTGCGGCCGCGGCGCCGAGTCCCGCGGCGCGTCCTGTCGCCCACGCCCAGAGAAAGTTGTATCCGCCGATTGGGCCGAACGCGTCGAGCATCTCACCGCAAAGGAACAGGCCAGGATGCTTTCGGCTCTCCATCGTTCTCGGATCGATTTCCGAAAGGCTCACCCCGCCGCCGGTCACTTCGGCCTTCTTGTAGCCTTCGTCTCCCGTCCACGGCAGCACGCCGCGCACGAGCGTCTCTATCACGCGGAGCCGCTCATCACGGCGCAGCTCCGAGAGCGCGCGCGCCGGGTCTACGCTCGTCATATCCAGCAGCGCCCTCGCGAGCCGATCCGGCAGCTCCGCGCGCAACGCACCCGACCCAGTGCGAGACCCTTGGGGGCGCAGAGCCGACTCCCATTCCTTTTCGCCGAGTCCCGTCCACCGCACGAGTATACGCGCCTGGGACGCCTTCTCGGCGCGGGAGCGCACAGCGACATGGGATACATCGAGCACCACCGGTCCGCTATAGCCGTGATGCGTGAAGAGAAATCCGCCGGTCGCCGTGGCGGTCCGCTCGCCTGCGCGAGCGGTGAGCGTGACCGGCAGCGACACCCCCGCAAGCTGCGCGAACGGAGCCGGCTCCGCGGTGATCGGGGTGAGCGCCGCGTACGTTGGGTGCACCGTATGACCTAGCCGCTCGGCAACCGTGAGGCCGAGCCCATCGCTTCCCGTGTTCGGGACAGACAGCCCACCCGTCGCCACGATCACAGCATCCGCTTCCAACGGCGGCGCCCCCTCCCGGTCTATCCGCCAACCCGCCGCGGAGGGCGCGAATCCGGTAACCACCGTATTCATCATTATGCGCACGCCTCTGCGTACCGCGAGCGCGAGCAGTCCGTCCCGCACGTCGCGGGCGCGGTGCGATGCCGGGAAGAGTTTCCCCGACTCCATTTCTTCAACGAGCGGGATTCCCAGTTCGCCCTCGAAGAAGGCGATCTGCTCTCGCAGAGGCCATGAACGGACCATCTTGCGCAGAATGTTGGGTGAGGAGTCGGTTACGAAGCGAGACTCGTCGACCCGCACTGGCAGGACGTTACATCGGCCGCCGCCGCTGATGAGAATCTTGCGTCCGCCGTCCTTGGTGCGCTCGAGAAGCAGCGTCTGCGCGCCGGCGGATGCTGCGAAGATCGCCGCCATCGATCCGGCCGCACCTGCGCCGATCACCGCAACACGCCGCATTCAACTTCCAGTTGTGAGAGTGTGTGGCGGGGCTGCCCGCGGATCCCCGCCGTGGTTCGTCGGGTCTCGCCGCTATCGTACTATCGAATATCTGGTTTCCGCATAGCACCCCGCAGTCCTCGGGGGCGACACCGAAAGCGGTTCTGCGCGGGCTCGAGGGAAAACCGCCGACCGAACGGCGCGGAGGCCGGATGTGTGCGGGAAGGGATCTCGGGGAGCGAGACTCCCACCAAATGCAAAAGCGGGAGGCCTCGGAGGGAAGCGTATCGAAGGTGTTGCTGGGTGTCAACCGCAATAGCCGGAAAGACGGTGGGCGCCAGACGGGCTGTCCGGTGCGAGTCCTGCGTGGCTCCCCAACAAAGGCAAATCTGGGGACTGCGAGCAGAGGGTTTCGCTGGCGTGAGGACCAACGACGAAATTTAGCGGCCGGCGGGGGAGATCCCAAAGCACCAGGCTGCAACTGAAAACGTCTTCATGAATTTAGGACCTCAGGCCGACTCCCCGCCGGTTCGCTGGAACGCGGGATTAGGCGGTCATAAAGCGGAGCTCACAGTTGACCGGCAGCTTATTTCAGTAGGAGAAGGCTAAGCGATTGCCGGGACTCGCTGCTCGCCTCGTCGTGGATCACTAGCGTTCAGGGATTATCACCTTCACGCGGCCGACCACTCCGCTTACCAGGCGCACTTTTATGCCGTGAGGGTGAGTGGCCGAATTGGTGAGAATCTCGCGAACGGTTCCTTCTGTCAGTTTCCCGGAACGCTGATCCTGTTTCTGGGCGACCTGCACCCGGGTTCCCGGGTTGATGTCAACTCGTTTTCTACCGTCCATCTGAAATCTCTGAGCCAGTTGGTCGAGCGCCCTCGCAGCCTAACGTCAGCCATCAGGCGCGCCGTTTGGTGTCGCCTGCATGGCATGGTTGGTCTCTCTGTCTTTCTGAAGTTCCAGTATCAGGAATCGAACGACATCAGGAACTGTGGTCTTCTCGCGCTTGAATCCTGCTTCCTGTTACGGGGTGCGTTTCTGTTGCTTGTCCTGCTTCCTTTTTGTTTTTTGGTCCTGTTTTTGTGTCATCTGTTTCTGACTCTTGTTCTTATCCTTCTTGCCGCCTTTGTCTCCCATTGTGTGCCTCCTCTCCTGTTGTCAGTCATCTGCTCACCGTGAGGGGCGCTGCCGCGTCCCCGCCGCTGGCCCACGCGTTGGGTTGTCCCGGGACCGGAAATAACTCTATCGATGGTCTTCGCGGGTGTCAAGCGACAATGCCCCCGTCTCGCTAATCTAGCCGTTCAGTACAGGTGTTGATTGTGATCTGCCGTCGGATGATAAATCCACGACTTACTTGCCAGAAGAGGAATTGGGATCTCAGGACGGAATGGGGGACAACGGAATGGGGAGGAATAGGGGACGTTGCAGTCTACGTCGTCTTGCGTATCCTCGTCAGAAGCCCCTCCCACTCCCGCGCCTGCGCCGCCCCCCGGCGGGCCGCCTGGTAGACCACGGCCGGGTGGAGGCCCAGCACCGGGGCGAGGGGGCGCCCCGGGTGGCCGAGGCACTCCACCCAGAGGTAGGCGATCCCGGCGCGGGCGCGGGTGACCGCCGGAGTGCGGCCGCCCCCCTGAAGGGCATCGGGGGCGATCCCCACGTGCGCGCAGACGCGGCCGACCAGGGTGGCGAGCGCGAGCCGGCGCGCGGGCGCGGGGTGGGCGATCTCGACCTCCCGCCGGAGCTGTTCCACGAAGCCGGGGCTCCCGAGAATGCGCTCATCCCCCGCGTAGGCCTCCCGCCCCCGGCGGAGGGCGGCCACGGCGGCCCAGCCGCCCAGGCTTCGGATGAGGCCCCCACCCTGGAGCTCGGGGCGCCGGCCCTGAAGGAGCCCGGCGCCCACGAAGATCCGGTACGCCCGCTTGGCGCGGGTGGGTGTGGGGCCGAACTGCCGCAGGATCGTTCGCGTGTCCTGCCAGGGCCGGGCGACGGTCCCCAGGAGGGCGCTGTGGCCGGTCCAGGGATACCGATCGAGGGCGCAGAGGGTGGGCACCACCGGCGCGCGGAGCGGGTTCAGGTGGAGGTAGCGGACCAGTTCCAGGAGGTAGGGCTCCTCCTCCACCACGAGGGACTTGTACCGATTCTGGAAAAGGTGCCCGACGCGCTTGTGGCGGCGGTTGAAGGCTCCCGCATAGCCTGTGAGGAGGCTTCGCATGCTCCGGGCGAGGGGTCGCGTCCCGGTGCGGACCAGGAGGTGCGCGTGATTCGGGAGCAGCGCCCAGGCATAGACGCTGAGGGCGCCTTGCGTCGCCAGGTCGGCCAGACGGGCGACGAAGGCGGCCCGGTCCCGGTCGTCGCGGAAGATGGTCGTCCGCTCGATCCCCCGCACCATGACGTGGTGGAGGGTGTCAGGAGCATCCAAGCGGGCCTGGCGCGGCATTGGAGCTCCAGATTAGCACAAGGCGACCAAGACTGCAACGTCCCCTAGTACGTCCCCTAGTACAACTAGTACTAGTACAAGGCAGGGCTCGAACTGAAAACCATTCGGCAAGGTGCAATTCCCCCAACGTGTCAGAGGGATTCCTTCTTGCGACAAAGGAGGATTTTTGAGAAAGTAATGCCTCGCGCCTGTCCCAATTCAGTCGCAGAATCGATCAGCGGTCGTTCGTCACCGAATGAAAGGGAGGAAGTCGTGAACCCCTACGCGAAGTACCTGGAGAATCGCGATCCACTCACAGTCGCGGCCGCCACTCCTACGAAGATCGTCTCTCTGATTCGCGGGCTCACCCCCAGGCAGCTTGCCAAACGCCCGGCTCCGGGCAAGTGGTCGATTCAGGAGATCATCAGCCACCTGGCGGACACCGAAATGGTCATGGGTTGCCGGGCGCGTTGGATCGCGTTCGAGGATCACCCCACACTCGTCCCCTTCGATCAGGAGAAGTGGGCCACCGGCCGGGCGCGCGAGAAGGAGTCGGTGACGGAAACCATCGAACGCTTTCGTCTCCTGCGGAGATCACAGGTTCGGCTGTTTCGCCTTGCCTCCACGAAGGACTTCCGGCGGACCGGATTCCACCCGGAGCGAGGGGTCGTCACCCTGCGGGTGCAATTGGAAACGCTCGCCGGCCATGACTTGAATCATCTGGAGCAGATTCAGCGTCTGGCAGCACAGCACAAGACGAGGCATGAGCTGTAGGCGGCGCAGCTCATCGGGCTTGACCAGCCCAAGGTCTCCGCCCTCATGAACGGGCGCCTTGCCGGCTTCTCCAGTGATCGGCTGATGCGGTTTCTGGCGGCTTTAGGTCAGGACGTGGAGATCGTCGTCAAGGCGGGGTCGCGCGGACGCCTGCGCGGTCAGATCCGCGTCGTCAAGGCAGCGTGAAGACGAGACCAGGCGAGATGGGTACCGGATGGGGAGAGGCAGGCTTCCACAGGTGAATTCGGAAAGCCTTCGATTCGGCGGAGGGCCGCTCTGTTTCCGGGGGCGGGGGGCGCTGAGGGATTAGCACGAGAAGTGTCTCGGGTGGGCCATAGAGAGATTTGACTAATAACGCAGCGTCCCCTCCGTAGGAGCCTAGCTGTGACCGGGAAAGCCGGTCGGGGATGTCAGGAGTGCGCCGCGGCTTTGACAATGCGCCGTCGGAGGGGATCAAGCGCGATGGACTCCGGGGGCGCGATGATGAGCATGGAAAAGTCCGGGTGACCGGGATTGAGGAGGTAGTTGGCGTGATGGGGAACTATGGCACTCGGAATCCGGAGGATCAGGGACTCGCCAGATGCCACCCATCCGTCGCCCACCGCCTGGACCATCGGGTCCCGATTGGGGGCGTGCCAGGACGGCGGGAGGGTCTGGAGATCGACCGGCTGAACGGCATCCGCCGGGAGCGTAACGGCAAAGAGGTGGTAGACCGGGAGCGCCCGGATCGATCCCACCTGGACCAGTTGCTCGAGGGCCGCTGCGGACACGTAGTCCGCGAGGTAAACCACCCGGACTCCCTTTGAGTTCCAGCGGCCGCCGTAGAGGCGCGCCCCGTCGCCGCTGAAGGCGCGGGTGGCGTCGCTGGTGGTGGTGATCCGCCACGCGGTGGGCACTAGGCAAACACTCCGTCCTCGATGCGGCCCAGGGCGTCTTCGACTTCCCGAGCGCCGAGTTCGGTGCTGGCGAGCTCCAGGGGGACGGCCTCGCCGAGCGTGGGCTGTCGGCTCGTCATCCACTCCTTGGCGAGGGCCCGGTCTCCATTGAACAGCGTAGTCGCGCGGTGCATCAGGCGAGCTCCGCGCAGGAGCCGGTCCGATTCGTCGGCGCGCAGGCGGCCGGCCTCACGGCGCCGGGTCAGCGTCCGCTGCGGAATCTGGACGAGCAGGATGACTTCGTCCGTGCTCAAGGCGAAGGTGCGCTGAAGCCGTTCGAGCGCCTTGAAGGGGATGCCCTCCTGGATCTGGCGGATCAGGGCAGGCGTGTGCGATGTGAGACCGAGGATCCGTGCGTACGCATGCCGGCCTGCACCTGCCGGGAGGGGCGTGGTCACCCGGAAGGCGCGGTCGACTTTTCGCTTGATCCCTTTGAGAGACTCGGCCATGGCGACCCTCCTTTCATCTGGCCATATCATACACGCCAGTTGGCCACCGGTCAAGCGGGCCTGCCCCCATGGGTGTCCACCGACCCTGGGGATGCTTCTCCTCGCCCCAGCGGTCGCGCTGGATTCCGATACGCGAGCTGCGGTCGACCATGCGCCGTTGTGGCAACCGGATCTCGGCACACGACAGTCACGGCCCATACCCGCGGTCATGTCACGTGGGCAGTCCGGCGGGGGGCGGCGATGGCTCCCGCCTGGCGGCGTGAGACCGATGGGTGGTGTAGATAAGGAATCAGACTTTTCGACCAACGTCCCCTTGATTTACACAAGACGACTAAGACTGTCGGGTAGAGCGCCGGGTTACCCCGGCGCCCCCCCACGGAACCCGGCGTGCGGATTTCCCGCACCGGGCTCTTCAGACCAGCACCCCCAGGCAGGGGAGCC
>Ga0209343_10004062_pt1 | contig 18167 bp, 22 predicted proteins | sample RifCSPlowO2_02_FD_184026 | JGI IMG/M metagenome (GOLD analysis project Ga0209343, IMG submission 184026) | Groundwater microbial communities from Rifle, Colorado - Rifle CSP2_plank lowO2_0.2 (SPAdes) (version 2) | ecosystem: Environmental > Aquatic > Deep subsurface > Groundwater | place... | reverse complement strand
CCCAGCATGATTTTCTACCGGCATTTCCGCGCCCAGGTAGATAGCCTGATCATCGAAATGGAGCAGCAGGCCGTCAAGCTGATAGAGATCGTGCATGGCCAGCGCAAGGACTAAGCAATGAATTTTCAGCGCGGGCGCACTCGTGAAGAACCGGAAATCAACCTGATTCCGATGATAGACGTGCTGCTGGTGATCCTGATCTTCCTGATGGTGACCACCAGCTATGCCAAATTTTCCGAGTTGCAGATCAACCTGCCGCAGGCGGGTGGCGAAGCGTCCGTGTCAACGGCCAAACCGATCAATGTGGCGGTGGATGCCTCCGAACACTACGCCATCAATAATCAGGGAGTTCCCTATACCGGCGTAGCGGAATTGGCCAATTCCCTGAAAAACGCGGCGGGTGAGCAAACCGATCCCACCATCGTCATCAACGCCGATGCCAAGGCACCGCACCAGTCCGTGATCAATGTGATGGAAGCGGCCAGGCTGGCGGGGTATGGGCGCATTACGTTTACCACACAGAACGATCCTAAATAAGGATGTTCGACCTGCAATACCACTGGTCCCGCATCACTCCGCTGCACCTGATCCTTTTCCCGGTTAGTCTGCTGTTTCGCCTGCTGGTGGCATTGCGCCATGCGCTGTACCGCAGCGGCATCCTGTCCAGCCATAAATTACCCGTGCCGGTCATCGTAATCGGCAATATCAGCGTCGGTGGAACCGGCAAAACTCCGCTCACGCTTGCACTGGCGCAACAGCTTGTCGATCGCGGCTGGCATCCACTCATCGTCAGCCGCGGCTATGGCGGCACAATACAGCAGCCACAGCAGGTCGATGCAAACAGCGATGCGCAGCAGGTGGGCGATGAACCACTGCTGATGGCGCACCGGAATCTCTGCCCGGTATGGATCGGTAAAGACCGCGCCGCTGCCGCAAAAGCCGCCCTGCAAGCTCATCCGCAATGCGATGTCGTGCTGTGCGACGATGGCTTGCAGCATTACCGCTTGCGGCGCGATATGGAAGTAGCGGTTATTGATGGAACGCGCGGTTTCGGAAATGGCTTCATGCTTCCCGCCGGCCCGTTGCGTGAACCGGTGTCGCGCTTGAATACAGTGGATGCCGTGGTGGTGAACGGGCAAGCCCGTTCCCCTCTCCCCAACCCTCTCCCGCAAGCGGGCGAGGGAGCAAACGAATCGCTACGCGAATTTGTATTTGATGGAGGCGAAACTTCGACAGGCCGGTATGCCATGCGCCTGTCGGGAGAAATTTTCTTTAACTTGCTCGATCACGACAAAACGGCTACTGCCGAGCATTTCCACATGCTGAATAACCATGCCGTCGTCGGCATCGGGCATCCGCAACGCTACTTCCAGCACCTACAAAAACTGGGCATTTCCTTCACGCCGCATGCTTTTCCGGATCATTATCCCTACATCAAATCCGATCTCGCTTTCACCGGCTGCGATGCGATACTCCTGACCGAAAAAGATGCGGTAAAATGCGCTGTGTTCGCCGATGCCCGATACTGGGTATTGCGCGTGGATGCCCAAATCGACCCGAAACTGCTCGACCATATACTGCGAAAGATAGAACCCCATGGACGCAAAACTGCTTGATATCCTCGTTTGCCCGCTGTGCAAATCCCCGCTGGTCTATCAGAAAGCCGCGCAGGAATTGATCTGCAAGGCAGACCGGCTGGCCTTCAGGATCGATGACGATATTCCGGTGATGCTGGTCGACGAAGCGCGCAAACTGACTGCCGAAGAAGTCGAAGCGCTTCGATGACAGATTTTTACGTCGTCATTCCGGCACGCCACGCCTCCACCCGGCTGCCGGGCAAACCGCTCTTGCCGATTGCCGGGAAACCGATGGTGGTGAGGGTCGCGGAGCAGGCAGCACAAAGTGGCGCGCAACAAATCTGGATCGCCACCGACCATGGCTCAATCGCGGATGCAGTGCATGAGCATGGTTTCAAGGCCTGCCTGACCAAAGAAAGCCATGCCAGCGGCACGGATCGCATCGCCGAGGTTGTCGGACAGCAAGGCTGGCCGGACGATGCCATCGTAGTAAATGTGCAGGGCGACGAACCGCTGATACCGCCCGCACTGATCCATGCCGTCGCCGAACATCTGCATCTGCATCCGGAATGCGCGGTCGCCACGGCGTGCCATGCAATTCACGACGAAGCGTCGATGCGCAACCCCAACATCGTCAAGGCCGTGCTCGACCAGCGGGGCAACGCACTGTATTTCAGCCGCGCACCGATCCCGTGGCCGCGCGATACATTTGCAGCTAACGCCGGGTTTTTGCCCGCTGATTTGCCCGTACTGCGCCATATCGGCATTTACGCTTACCGCGCCGGATTTCTGCGCGCCTATGGGCAGCTTGCACCGACAACGATCGAGCGCTTTGAAGCGCTGGAGCAATTGCGCGTGCTGTATTATGGATACAAAATCGGCGTGCATATCACCGGGCAGGCTCCGCCCGCCGGTGTGGACACCGAACAGGATCTGCACGCAACGCGAAAAATTTTTGAAGCAACCATCAAATCAGAGGAGAATAAAAAATGAGGCTGATACTGCTAGGCGCACCGGGTGCAGGCAAAGGAACCCAGGCCAATTACATCAAGGAAAAATACGGTATCCCGCAGATTTCCACCGGAGACATGCTGCGCGCGGCGATCAAGGCGGGTACACCGCTCGGGGTCGCAGCCAAGAAAGTGATGGATGCAGGCGGCCTGGTCTCCGACGACATCATCATCAACCTGGTGAAAGAACGCATCAAGGATGCCGACTGCGCCAACGGCTTCCTGTTCGACGGCTTTCCGCGCACCATCCCGCAGGCGCAGGCGATGAAGGATGCCGGCATTCCCATCGACTATGTGGTTGAGATCGACGTGGCGGACAGCGAAATCATCAAACGCATGAGCGGGCGTCGCGTGCATACGGCTTCAGGCCGCACCTACCACATCATGTTCAATCCTCCGAAAGTGGCGGGCAAAGACGATGTCACCGGCGAAGATCTGGTGCAGCGACCGGACGACACTGAAGAAACCGTGCTCAAACGCCTCACCGTTTACCATGATCAGACCCAGCCGCTAGTTTGTTACTACACCGATTGGGCAAAAGCCGGTGACGCAAAGGCGCCAAGATATGTGAACGTTTCTGGCGTAGGTAGCGTGGATGGTATCCGCGACCGTATCTTCGCAGCATTGAACAGTAAATGATCGTAACCGAAAAACCCGTCCTCACGCTCGAAGATGCCAAGCGCGTCGCGGCGGCAGCCGAAGCCGAAGCGCAACACAACGGCTGGCGCGTGGTCATCGCGGTAGTGGATGACGGTGGCCATCTGCTCTACCTGCAACGCAGCCACGACACCCAGTTTGGCAGTGTGGAAACGGCGATAGCCAAGGCACATGCGGCAGTGGCTTTTCAACGCCCGACCAAGGCCTCCGAAGATGCCGTGCTGAGCGGACGATTGATCCATCTCGCCCTGCCCGGCGTGATCCCCGCCGAGGGCGGCGTTCCGCTGGAAATTGATGGCGCCATCGTGGGTGGATTGGGTATCAGCGGCGTGCGCTCGTTCCAGGATGGACAAATCGCGGCGGCGGGTGCCGCGGCCTTGGCAGGAACGTAAAAAGCCTGGAGCTTGTGCTTCATGTGCTCAAGGGAGCCTCTAAAAATTCAGATTTCGCCCAAATGCAAGGCGCGCAAAAAATTTCGCAGCGCAGCATATGTATGATATGTAAGCAAGAAATTTTTTCCGCAACGCAGCAGTTGGGATGAAATGTGGATTTTTAGAGGTTCCCTCAAGGCTTTCCCGCCCGATAGCGATATGGCGCATCACCCGGGCGAGATGGCACAATCGCACCCCGCACAACATCCGGTTCAAAATTCATGCTGAGCTACCGCCACGCCTTTCACGCAGGCAACCATGCCGATGTGTTGAAGCACTTTATTCAGGTGCAATTGCTGCGTTACATGGCACAGAAAGACAAACCGTTCTGGTATATCGATACCCATGCCGGCGCGGGCTGTTATGCGTTGGATAGCAGCTATGCCACGCAGAACGCGGAATATGAAAGCGGCATCGCGCGGCTGTGGGATCGAAATGACCTGCCTGCACCGCTGGCCGAGTATGTCGGGCTGGTGAAGCGCTTCAACCCGGATGGACATCTGAAGCTCTACCCGGGCTCACCGCTGGTTGCTCTGGAATTGTTGCGCGAACAGGATCGGATGCGACTATTTGAGCTGCACCCCAGCGATAACGAAATCTTGCGGGAGAATTTTGCCGAAAGGATTGTTGGCCACAAAGCACAGGTGCTGATTCAAGCTGCGGACGGTTTCGGTGCGCTGAAAGCCTTGTTGCCGCCTCCGCCGCGCCGCGCGCTGGTGCTGATCGACCCACCGTATGAGGATAAGCAGGATTACCGGCGCGTGGCGGCAGCGTTGCGTGAAGGGCTGAAACGTTTTGCTGGCGGCGTGTATGCGGTGTGGTATCCGCAGTTGCAGCGGGCAGAATCAAAACAGTTACCAGGACAGCTTAAGGAAATACCGGCAAAAAACTGGTTGCATGTTGCGCTCAGCGTCCGTGCTCCCGGTGCAGACGGCTTCGGCATGTGCGGCAGCGGCATGTTCATTGTCAATCCGCCATGGGTGTTGCACGACATATTGCAGGAAGCGATGCCGTATTTGACCAATCGCTTAGGGGAAGACGAGCGTGCGGCATTTATTCTGGAACACCAGGGAAATTAAATCCTCTGCTGGCAAACTGTTTTACCGTTCAAAAAACAAGTATTTTTATATCGGGATTTTCGAGAAAATCGCCTTTCAGGAATGCATCAAACATGCTTCAAAAATTGATTTTTTAAAGTGTCCATCTAAAACCCCACGATTTACGCTATTTTTATCTTGACACGCTATTTCTTTTATACGACCATTGCTCGGCGTATCATGCGCGTTATTGAGTGTTATTACTACCTTAAGGGAGGGAAACTATGAAGAGGTCATTGTTATACAGTTTGTTGTTGACACCAGCATTCATGATGGCGAATGTTGGTATTAGCAATGCGGCAGCGCCAGCAGCAGCGCCAGCAGCAGGAATGTCGGCTGAAGATTTTTCAAAAGCGAAAGCCTTATATTTCAACAGATGTGCAGGATGTCACGGAACAACAAGAAAAGGCGCCACAGGCCCTAACATCACCGATGAAAACCTGAAAAAGAAAAACTACGATGCAAACGTAGTGGGAGTATTCATCACCAATGGAACAGGCGGCGGTATGCCTGCTTTTGGTGCCGGTGAACTGTCCGAAGCGGATATCAAGCTCATGTCGAACTTCATCATGCAGCCCCCTCCCGTACCACCGGAGCTTGGGATGGAAGAAATCAAAGAGAGCTGGAAGCTTATCGTTCCGGAAGACAAGAGACCCAAGAAGCCAGAGCACACCAGAAACTGGAAGAATTATTTCGGCGTTGTCTTGAGGGATGCCGGCAAAGTGGCTATTCTTGACGGCGACACCAAGGAAGTCGTCAATATCGTGAATACGGGCTTCGCAATCCATATTCTGCGCTCCACCGCATCGGGCAGGTATTTCTATTCCATCGGCCGCGACGGCAGGGCTTCCATGATCGACCTCTGGATGGATAAACCTGGCGTGGTGGCCGAAGTGAAGCCGTGTCATGACGCGCGAAGCATCGACTCCAGCAAATACAAGGGCAAAAAAGGCAATTTCGAGGACAAGCTCGCCATTGTCGGATGCTACTGGCCGCCTCAGTTCGCCATTCTTGATGGACAGACGCTGGAACCCAAGAAGCTCGTGAGCACCCGTTCCTTCACTTATGACACAAACGAGTTTGTCAATGAGGCGCGTGTAGCGGCTATTATCGCCGGTCATCACGATCCGGTGTGGATCGCCAATATCAAAGAACCCGGCTATATCTGGTCGATTGATTACTCGGATATCAAGAACCTGAAGATCACGATGGCCGAAACAGAGCGGTTCCTTCATGACGGTGGCTGGGATGCAACCAAGCGTTACGTGCAGATGGCAGCCAACATGCGGAACAAGATGGTGATCGTGGACAGCCTGACGGGCAAGCAGATTGCCCAAGTCGAGACTGGCCAGAAGCCGCATCCTGGCCGTGGCGCAAACTGGGTAGATCCCAAGTTTGGCCCGGTTACAGCTACGCCTCACCTGGGTGAAGGAATGGTTGCCGCATGGGGCAGCGATCCCAAGGGGCATAAGGAGCATGCTTGGAAGGTTGTAAGAAAGGTAGAGACACTTGGCGGCGGCGGACTGTTTGTCAAGACTCACCCTAAGGCCAAGCATGTTTGGGTTGATCATACTCTGAACCCGGACGACAAGATCAAGCGGAGCATTTGCGCCTTCGAGAAGGCCGATCCTGCCAAGAAAACATGCTGGCAAGTGGCTGATCATGGCCGTGTAACGCACTTCGAGTACAACCAGGCAGGCAACGAGATCTGGGTTGCCGTGTGGGATCAAGTCGGAGAGCTGGTTATTTATGACGACAAGACCCTCAAGGAAATCAAGAGGATCAAGGCGGATTGGCTCAGGACACCTACTGGCCATTTCAACGTCTACAATGGCATGACGGATACATATTAATATCCATCGCACCTGCAAAGGGGCTTAGCCTCTTTGCAGGATTTTTATTTCTTATAAAGGAAAAAGCATGAAAAAGATGATTTCTACGGCATTGGCAGCACTGATGGTTTTGGCAGTTTCTGCAGCTCCTGGTTTTGCGGCAGAAAAAGCTGCGGCTCCTGCAGCAGCCGGACCAGCAAACTACTGGGATGGCTGGACAAAGGTCTATTCGCTGGACATGTTCCCGGAGTGCGGCGTGAATGTTCTTGGCGCGGGCGGTGATGACATCCTTCAGGCGACCGTCGACACTTACTGCGGCGTAAAGCCGGGCGGATATGTAGCTTATATCAATCCAAAAGTGATGAATATCTACAAGAAGAAGGGCAAGAAGTACCCCGATGGTCAAGTTGGCGTGCTGGTCTTCAAAAAGATCGGCGCTGCATTTACAACAGACATCAAAGACGGCAAGCCAATCATGGACGTTAAGGCCATAGCAGATGGCAAGTCAATTGCATCGAAGGACAAAGGCCATCCATTGAACCCGGAGACCTGCTTTAACTGCCATGAAACTATACAAAAAGGCGTGTGCAAGAGCCATGGCTATGTCTGCGGCGATACGAACTTCAGGACGAAGTAATATCCGTATGTAATTTGTGTTTAAAGCTTCATTAGCAAACGACGGCCAAGGGGGAAACCCCTTGGCCGTTTGCTATTCTTCGTCATTCCTAATAAAATTCTGTCCTTTGTATTAGCTTGTATCGGCTTATTATTGATCCCTGTCTTTTCCCTTCTCTGACTTGTGCAGATTTCTCTGTTGCTCCGATTTATTCGCGAATAAATAATCCATAGAAAAATTGATGGTAACTTGGTTGCGCAAAAAATAATCGCTGTTTGCGTTTGGCTTTATCAGCTTCTTTAAGGAACTCACATAAGGCAGACTAGTCGGATCGACAGGTTGCATGGCCGTTGGCGATCCTCGGAAAACCCAACCTTGCCAGATACACTTAATTCGCTTTAGACAAAAAATTATGTCCGATAATTTGTTGCGGCTTCTCAGAATCAGCACCTTGCCGATATTATTCGCGCACGCTGGTTTAACATGGGCCGACCCCGTTGCTGATGGAGCCATGATGCACACTCCCGCGCGCAAGGCTGAATTGCTCAACCTTGTCCGCCAGGATTGCGGCTCCTGCCACGGCTTGCGCTTTGAGGGCGGGCTGGGCGTGCCGCTTACGCCGGCGGCACTCAAGGGAAAATCACCCGATGCGCTGAGGGATACCATCCTTTATGGGCGTAATGGAACAACAATGCCGCCGTGGAACCCGTTTTTATCCGAAGCTGAAGCTGGCTGGATTGTACAAATGTTGCTGAAAGGATTGCCCTAGATATGCATTACCGTAAAACTTTGCTTTTGCTTTTTACCCTGCTCTTCTTGGCAGGCTGCGCCGCTACCGCACCACAGCGCGGCACAGGCGATTTGGGCGTGATCATAGAGCGCGCCACGGGCAGCATCCAGGTAGTGGAAACCACTCGACGCACCAGGCTCGGCCAGATCACCGGTTTGGGCGACCTTTCGCATGCTTCCCTCAATTATTCCCGCGATGCGCGTTATGCCTATGTATTTGGCCGGGACGGCGGCCTGACCAAGGTAGATATGCTGGAGATGCGCATCGTCAAACGCGTGATGCAATCCGGCAACAGCATCGGTGGGGCGATTTCCCAAGATGGCAGATATATTGCTGCGGCCAACTATACACCCGGCGGGGTAAAGATTTTCGATACGGAAACGCTTGATCTGGTGGCCGATATTTCCTCCATCGACCAGGCAGGGAAACCGTCCAAGGTAATCGGGCTGGTGGACGCACCGGGCAACCGTTTCGTATTCAGCCTGTTTGAGGCCGGTGAAATATGGGTCGCAGACATTCGCGCGCCCTCCAAACCGGTGGTGACAAAATTTCAGAACATCGGCAAGGAACCCTACGATGCCATGATTACTGCCGATGGCCGCTATTATCTCGCCGGGCTGTTCGGCGAAGATGGGCTTGCCTTGCTGGACTTGTGGAATATGGAAGCAGGCGTAAAGCGTGTCCTGAATGGTTACGGCAAGGGCGAGCAGAAGCTGCCTGTGTACAAGATGCCGCATCTTGAAGGTTGGGCGGCAACCGGCAACGAGTTGCTGGTGCCTGCGGTCGGGCGACATGAGGTTCTGGTCATTGATCAGGACAAATGGGCGGAGGTCGGGCGCATACCTGTCCACGGCCAGCCGGTGTTTGTCGTGGCTCGCCCCGATAACCGGCATGTATGGGTGAATTTCGCTTTTCCTGATAGCGATACGGTTCAGGTTATCGATGTGTCGAGCCGTACAATCATAAAAACGCTGAAGCCGGGCAAGGCGGTGATGCACATGGAATTTACACCGCGCGGGGAACAGATATGGGTATCCGCGCGTGACGAAAACTGGGTAAGTATCTATGACACAGAGACCTTCGAAAAAATCGGAGAGCTACCTGCCGACAAGCCCAGCGGAATTTTCTTTACGCACCGCGCTCACCGCACCGGCCTGTGATTATCTGAAAACGATGAGTTGAAAATGCCCGTGATAATCTTGAAATGACCGAACTCGAACTTCATCTGCTGAACGATTTTCAGCGCGACTTTCCGCTGGTGCCCTCACCCTTTGCGGTTATCGCCGGGCGCCTGGGCGTAAGCGAAACCGAGGTACTGGAGACATTAACCCGGCTTCAGGCTTGTGGAAAAGTAAGCAGGGTGGGTGCCATATTCAGGCCGCACAGTATCGGCTCCAGTACGCTTGCCGCATTGGCCGTTCCGGCGGGAGAACTTGATGAAGTGGCTCAACTGGTCAGCAGTTACGTCGAGGTAAACCACAACTACGAGCGCGAGCATCACTACAATCTGTGGTTTGTCGTCACAGCCATGAATGAAGCGCGGGTACAACAAGTACTGAGAGAAATTGAGAGCCGTACAAGCTATCAACCGCTGCATTTGCCGATGCTTGAAGGCTTCCATATCGATCTCGGTTTCGACCTGTCTCGCCCGCACAAGGGACACTATACCGCCACCATAAAGACGGACAGTGCGGCGCTGCCGCAACTGCATCAGGCATTGCCGCAATCAGCCGAAGCCGCGCTGATTGGCGCAATCCAGCATGGGTTGCCGCTGGTGCCGCGCCCCTTCGCTGAAATCGGTGCAGTCATCGGGCTCGCGGAAAATGAAGTCCTCTCCGGGCTTTCATATCTTCTGGAACAGAATGTGATCAAGCGTATGGGAGTAGTGGTGCGCCATTACGAACTCGGCTATCGCGCCAACGCGATGGTGGTATGGGATATTCCGGATGATCGGGTGGGTGCGCTGGGGCAGCGCATCGGCAGCTTCGATTCAGTTACCTTGTGCTACCGGCGCCCGCGCCGTTTGCCGGTCTGGCGCTACAACCTGTTCGCCATGATCCATGGCCGACACCGCGACGAAGTACTGAACCTCGTAGATCAATTAAAGGAACAGTGCGGCCTGGAAAATGTCCCACATGAAATATTATTCAGTTGCCGCCGCTTCAAGCAATGCGGAGCGCGTTATGTCGAAAACCCGGCACCGAAACCCGCAGGGGCGCGGCATGCCGTGTCCGCGATTGCGAATTGATTCATCGTGAATATATCTGACCCGATGGACGAACTGGATCGCACAATTATCAATGAGCTGCAAGGCGGCTTCCCGGTTTGCGACCATCCTTTTGCCGAGGTTGCGGCGCGTTTGCATACCACCGAGCAAGAGCTGATTTCCAGGGTTGACTTGTTGCTGAAAGGCGGATTCCTGTCCCGCTTTGGCCCGATGTACCACGCCGAACGCATGGGCGGTAGCCTGAGTTTGGCCGCGATGAAAATACCGGCGCACGATTTTGAGCGGGTGGCTGAAATACTGAATGCGATACCGGAAGTGGCGCATAACTATGCGCGCGACCATGTGCTCAGCATGTGGTTCGTGCTGGCCACGGAGACGCCCCGGCAACATGCGGCAGCACTCGAAAGGATCGAGCGGGAAACCGGCTATCCGGTGTATGACATGCCCAAGATCAAGGAGTATTTTATCGGGCTGAGGTTTGCGGTATGACATCCGAAGCATCGCTCGATGAGATCGACCGCCGCATCGTGCTGGCCACGCAGTCCGGCTTGCCGCTGGAGCCGCAGCCTTATCACGCCGTTGCCCTGCAGGTGGGCATTGCCGCCGAGGAAGTGATGGCGCGCATGCGGCGCATGCTCGAATCCGGGATGATCCGCCGCATCGGCGTGGTGCCCAACCATTATGCGCTGGGCTACAAGGCGAACGGCATGACGGTATGGGATGTTCCGGACGAGCGGGTGGATGAACTGGGCGAGAAGGTCGGCGCGCTGGAATTCGTCAGCCATTGCTACCAGCGCCCGCGCCACTTGCCGGACTGGCCTTACAATTTTTTTGCCATGGTGCATGGGCATGACCGCGGCGAGGTGGAGGAATTGGTGCGCCGCATCGCCGGATTGATCGGTGATGCCGACCGTGGCCATGAGATTCTTTACAGCACGCGCATCCTGAAGAAAACCGGATTGCGCATCGGAGGCTAAACGTGTTTCGTGTTTCACAATTCATGCAGGAAATCGCCCAGCCAACGCCGCTTGGTATCAAGCGTAACCCGCCCGGCCCGGTGGTGGTGTGGAACCTGATCCGGCGTTGCAATCTGACCTGCAAGCACTGTTATTCAATCTCGGCGGATAAGGATTTCGCGGGCGAACTCTCGACGCAGGAAATATTCGCCACGATGGACGACCTGAAGCGTTTCCGCGTGCCGGTGCTGATCCTGTCGGGCGGGGAGCCGCTGCTGCATCCGGATATTTTCGAAATTTCCCGGCGCGCAAAAGAGATGGGGTTCTATGTCGGGCTCTCGAGCAACGGCACACTGATCGACGAAAGCAACATCGAGCGCATTGCGGCGGTTGGGTATGACTATGTCGGAGTGAGTCTGGACGGCATCAAGGAAACCCATGACGAATTCCGCCGCATGGTGGGCGCATTCGACAAATCCATGCACGGCATCCGCCTGTGCAAGGCGCGCGGCATCAAGGTCGGCATCCGCTTCACGCTGACGCAGGATAACGCGCACGACTTGCCGGGGCTGCTACGCCTGATGGAAGACGAAGGGCTGGACAAATTCTACCTGTCGCACCTCAATTATGCCGGGCGGGGCAACAAAAACCGCAAGGATGACGTGTTCCACCAGGCTACCCGGCAAGCGATGGATATGCTGTTTGATGCCTGCTGGCAGTATCAGCAGGAGGGCAAGCCCAAGGAATTCGTTACCGGCAACAACGACGCCGACGGCGTGTATCTGTTGCTCTGGGTGCGGTGCCATTTCCCGCATCTTGAAAACCACATCCGTGCAAAACTCGAGCAATGGGGTGGAAATTCATCCGGCGTAAATGTTGCCAATATCGACAATCTCGGTAATGTTCACCCGGATACGATGTGGTGGAATTATAATCTCGGCAACGTGCGCGAGCGATCGTTTTCAGCGATCTGGGCGGACACCTCCGACACTATCATGGCCGGACTGAAAGCGCACCCGCGCAAGGTTGGCGGGCGTTGTGGTGAATGCCGGTATTTCAACATCTGCGGCGGCAATACACGGGTACGCGCCTGGCAGGTGAGTGGTGACCCATGGGCTGAAGATCCGGCGTGTTATCTGGATGATGAGGAAATTGAAATTGCTGGCGCAACAACAATTGAGAGATGAAAATGATTAATAAATTCCTGTATGCCTGTATTTCCATGGTTGGTTTGCTCTTGGCATTCGAGGCGTCGGCAACTCAATCGGTCGAAAAAAATTATACTGCCTTTTGTGCCGATTGCCATGGCGCCGATCGCTTGGGTGGTACGGGTACGGCGCTTTTGCCAGAAAATTTGGCACGCCTGAAACGCCCCGATGCGTTCAAAACCATCGCCGAAGGGCGCAATGCCAGCCAGATGCCGGGGTTTGCAGGTAAGCTTGCCAAGGAAGAAATACAGGCACTGGTAGATTTCATATACAAACCCTTGCCAGAAGTACCAGTATGGGGTGTGAACGAGATCAACACATCACATCTGCAACATGTGCAAGGGAGCCTGCCCCACAAGCCGGTATTCAAAGCAGACCCGCTTAACCTTTTCGTCGTGGTTGAACTGACCGACCATCATGCCACCATTCTGGACGGCGACAAATTCGAGCCGATTTACCGTTTCAAGACACGCTTTGCCTTGCACGGCGGGCCAAAATTTACACCGGACGGACGCTTCGTGTATTTTGCCTCGCGCGATGGATGGATTAGCAAATTCGATATCTACAATTTGAAAATAGTGGCCGAAATACGTGCCGGTATCAACACCCGCAACCTCGCTGTGTCAGGTGACGGCAAGACGGTGCTGATTGGAAATTATTTGCCCCATTCTCTGGTGTTGTTAAACGCCGAAGATCTTTCGTTGATCAAGGTGATTCCAACTGTCGGCCAAGACGGAAAAAGTTCGCGTGTTTCCGCCGTGTATCAGGCCGAACCGCGCGGCAGTTTCGTCGCCGCGCTGAAAGATGCGAAAGAAGTATGGGAAATACCTTATGGCGACAAGGATTTTCCGGTACGCCGCATCGCCACCGATGATTATCTGGACGACTTTTTCTTCGATCAAGCCTATCGCCATATGATCGGCGCGGCGCGCGACGGCAAGAAAGGGCTGGTTATCGATCTCGATTCCGGCAAAAAAGTCGCGGTACTCGATTTGCCGGGCATGCCGCACTTGGGCTCGGGCATCACCTGGGAATATCAGGGCAGGCCGGTGTTGGCGACCCCCAACCTGAAAGAGCCAGTGGTGAGCGTGATCGACATGACGAACTGGCAGACGATCCAACAAATCAAAACGCTCGGCGGCGGTTTCTTCATGCGTAGCCACGAGAATTCCCCCTATGCTTGGACCGACGGGTTCAATAGCACGGACAACCGCGACGTGATGCATATCATCGACAAGCGCACGCTGGAGATGAAGGAAATTCTGCGCCCGATGCCGGGCAAAACGGCGGCTCACGTCGAATTTACCCGCGACGGAAAGTACGTGCTGGTCAGCATCTGGGAGGACGATGGCTGGCTGCTGATCTACGATGCGGCGACGCTCAAGGAAGTCAAGCGCTTGCCGATGAAAAAACCCTCGGGCAAGTACAACGTCTACAACAAAATTATGCGCTCGGCTGGCACCAGTCACTGACAAGGTGTTGAAAAACTACTGATAATACAACTGCCGTAACAACCCGGTGCTGGCAGCAAACAAACTTGAAGGTTCAGCATGGATTTTTTACCGATTTTTTTAGATGTCAAAGGTCGCAGGTGCCTGGTTGTCGGCGGTGGCGATGTCGCGCACCGCAAGGCATCGGTGCTGCTGGATGCGGGTGCGGCAATCAAAGCGGTCGCGCCGGAATTCTCCGATACTTTTGCAAACCTGCCCGGCATCGAACGCATTGCCGGACGCTTTCAATCCAACCATCTGGATGGAGTAACGCTGGTCATTGCTGCGACCGACGATAGCACAGTCAACCAGGAAGTTTCACGGGAGGCGCGCGCGCGGAACATCCCGGTGAATGTGGTCGATAACCCTGACTTATGCACCTTCATCATGCCTTCAATTATGGATCGCTCGCCGCTGATGGTGGCTTTTTCCAGCGGCGGGGCTTCACCGGTGCTCGCCCGGATGCTGCGCGGCAAACTGGAAACGATGATCCCGCAAGGTTATGGCCGCCTGACCGCATTCTGTGCGCGGCTGCGCGGCACCGTCAAGACACGCATCACCAATCCGCCCATGCGGCGCATCTTCTGGGAGAATGTGCTGGAAGGCTCAATCGCCGAAAAAGTATTGGCGGGCGACGAATCGGGCGCGGAAGCCATGCTGCTAAGCCAACTGGCAAATGGCAGCCCAGAGCAGTGTGGCGAAGTTTATCTGGTGGGTGCAGGCCCCGGCGACCCGGATTTGCTGACTTTCCGCGCCTTGCGACTGATGCAGAAGGCCGATGTCGTGGTATATGACAATCTGGTCTCAAAACCCATCGTCGAAATGACGCGACGCGATGCGTCACGGATCTTCGTCGGCAAGCAACGGGACAACCACACGCTGCCGCAAGAAGAGATCAACGCGCTGCTGGTGCGTCTGGCCAAGGAAGGCAAGCGCGTGTTGCGGCTCAAGGGTGGCGATCCGTTCATCTTTGGACGCGGCGGCGAAGAAATTGAAACCCTCGCCGGACATGGTATCCCGTTCCAGGTCGTGCCCGGCATCACGGCAGCATCCGGTGTTTCCACCTATGCGGGCATCCCGCTGACACACCGCGACTATGCGCAATCCTGCGTCTTTGTGACCGGGCATCTGAAAGACGGCAGCATAAATCTCGACTGGGACGCGCTGGCGCGCCCGAAGCAAACTATCGTGTTCTATATGGGGTTGCACGGCCTCGACACGATCTGCGCCAAACTTGTCGAGCACGGCCTGCCGGACAGCACTCCGGTCGCGATTGTGCAACAGGGAACTACGCAGAACCAGCGTGTATTTACCGGCACCTTGGCAACGCTGCCCGGCATCGCACAAACTGAAAAGCCGCAGGCGCCAACCCTGATTATCGTCGGTGGAGTCGTTTCACTCAGGGAAAAACTGACCTGGTTTGATCCGATGAAATGCGGGGTATCAACGGTTGAGCTTAGCGCTGCGCAAGGTCAGAACGAAGATTGAGAGAACATGATTCCCCCTGCTTCTACTTCGCGGCAAGAACCACTCACACGCCCGATACAGGCAATATTTCGCGGTTTTCAAAGCACTGTCAACAATTGGTTGGGGATGATGGGCGTAATTGGCATCGTCACGATGCTTTACCTGCTCATGCTGCCGCTCTCAGCCGACGCGGCTTCGCATGCGGGTAAATTCACGCCCGGGGCGCCGTATTATTTTGACAATTTTGATCCCGGACAACAGCCGTGGGAGCCTGGTAGAAATTTAAATATCGAAGAGGTGTTCAAGAATTATCAGTATTACGAGATTGTACTCGATCAGGATGGCAAGGAAATTACGGTCAACCAATATATCCGGGGCAGCAAGGCGGGCAGCGAAAAATATCTGGTATTGCCGGATGGGGCGTTGCAGAAAAAATGAGCGGGGTGCTACACGTGCAAGCGGTCAGTGCAACAACCTAGTTCTGATTTCGGCAAGAACCCTTGGGGGGGACAGCGACCTTAAATTAAAAGGTGGCAACTCCATGGCATCCAAGGTGTTTTTCAACAATAGTCCAAGCTCGGTATCGCCTTCCATGCATAGGCGGCGGCTGAAAAAGAGTGTGTCCGGATCTTCCTTCCGCAGTGCAAGCATCAGGAAATCATGTGCGCTGGCACTGATGGTCAGCTCCGGTTCCCTGCTACGCCGACAGGCAACCAGGCCTTTGGGGGTAAGAAAAAAATAAAACGCTACTCCGGCATCGGTTACCCGGATACTGATAAGTTTATTTTGCAGGGGCTGCATTACCTCCGAACGGAGGGTGTCGCCCAGCACCACGTTGACTGCATGGACAAATAACAGAGTTTTCGAATATCCCGGCAGAATAGACAGGATATTACCGACTGGCTTGGGAAGAATGAAAGGTTGATTATTCATCTCGTCTGTTTATCGGACTATGGATACCGCAGCTAGTTTCAATAATTTCCACATCTGATTTCAATAAGTTAAAGTTACACCGTGATTATGCATCACTTCGTCAAGTGATGCCATTTTACACGATAGCTTGCGAATATATTTGCGCAATATTTTACTTGCTGTCCACAATAAAAACGAGTAGGGTTATTCATAGCTATTATTTAGGAGCGAATCATGGACATCAGCAACGCTACTGCCGCCTCTATCGGCACCATTGTCAACAGCCCGCAGCCTCAACCTTCCGGGCTGAAAAATGACCAAAAGCTGGAGAAACAACAGGATTCCATAGTGGTAAAGCTGTCGGAACAGGCGCAGCAAATGAACCGCACCAAAGATCAGAATATCAACACCGAGCGTGCTGAAGCCAGGCCGCAGGAAAACGCTGAACCCCCAGGCATCCAGTTCATGGAAGGCGAAAAAAAAGGCGGACGCATCAACACATTCGCCTAAATTTCAATATAGAACACCCTAGAGGGAACCTCTAATTTGATCAACCGCGCAGCTCCGGCGAGTTCCCGGTGCTGCGCTTCTTGTACCGCTACGCTATGAATCCAGACTGGAAACAATTCCTTGAACAACAAGGCGCAATTCTTGACGCAGACAGGGTGCAGCATTTCGGCAACGCAGCAGCCGAACTATCCTCAACGGCACGAAGTCCCGTGCTGTGCGACCTAGGCCAATACGGTACATTGCGCGCTTCCGGAGAGGATGCACAATCTTTCCTGCAAAACATGCTGAGCAACGACATCCGCGAAGTCGATGCCAGCCGCGCGCAACTCAGCAGCCTGAACAGCCCGAAGGGGCGCATGCTGGCGACCATGCTGATCTGGCGAAGCGGAAGCGATTATCTGCTGCAATTACCGCGTGTGTTGTGCGAACCCATGCGCAAAAAACTCAGCATGTATGTGCTGCGCGCCAAGGTAAAAATATCCGACGCGAGCGATGAAATCGTTTCGTTGGGCCTGTCGGGTGAGAATGCAAAGAAAATTCTGGAAAAGCAATTCGGCGAATTCCCGCAGCAACCGCTCGGTTTCATAGATACCGGACGGGCAGGCGTGCTGAAATTCAACGATACACGCTTCCAAATCAGCACTACCGCGCAGCATGCGCAAGCGCTCTGGCAGTCGCTCAGCCAGCACGCGCAACCCGTTGGCAGCGTATGCTGGGATTGGCTCAACATCCGCTCCGGCATTCCCGTTATCCTGCCGCAGACACAGGAACAATTCGTACCACAGATGGCGAATTTCGAACTCATCGGCGGCATTAATTTCAAGAAGGGTTGCTATCCGGGGCAGGAAATCGTCGCGCGCATGCAATATCTCGGCAAACCGAAGCGGCGCATGTATCTGGCTCATATTGATGGGAGTCATCTCGACATCAGCGAAGCGCCACGTCCGGGCGACGAATTATTCAGTGCCGAAATGGAGAATCAGTCCAGCGGCATGATCGCCAACGCCTCGCCCTCACCGGACGGTGGCTTCGACATGCTGGCGGTGTTGCAAACTTCCAGCCGCGAATCGCAAACGGTGCATTGGAAATCCCTGCAGGGTGAGGCGTTGCAGTTTCTACCGTTACCCTACCTGTTGCCACAAGGCTGATTGGCACTACATGGCCGGTTCGGCCTGCCATGAAAAACTGGGAGATCGTTGCTCCAACACTTGCTCCGTATCCGGGGTAAACAGCAAACGCCAGTTATAAAGCCTGCCAAAGCAGGCTCTCAGAGCGTGTTTTAAAAGTTACTGCGCGTCCGAATTGCGGCGTTGCGCGGTGCTCGGAATCCTCATGTACTCAAGTACATTCCGGTTCCTGCGCTCCGTGCGCCTTGCACTTCGGCCTG
>Ga0209343_10004055_pt1 | contig 18179 bp, 17 predicted proteins | sample RifCSPlowO2_02_FD_184026 | JGI IMG/M metagenome (GOLD analysis project Ga0209343, IMG submission 184026) | Groundwater microbial communities from Rifle, Colorado - Rifle CSP2_plank lowO2_0.2 (SPAdes) (version 2) | ecosystem: Environmental > Aquatic > Deep subsurface > Groundwater | place... | reverse complement strand
TGAGCCAGGATCAAACTCTTCAGTTCAATACCTGTTTTGGTTCATTTAAGAACCGGTCCTACTCAAAGTGAATCATTGACATGATTCTTTTCGACTTCGTGTAGGGTACTACTATATTTTTAAAGTCGTTCCCGCATCCCGAAAGACGCAAAAACTTCCCAAAAACCAAGCACCTACACTCGTCGGTTGTTCGTTTGCTTTTTAAAGATCGGGCTGAGGGTTGCGGGGACAGGATTTGAACCTATGACCTTCGGGTTATGAGCCCGACGAGCTACCGAGCTGCTCCACCCCGCGTCAGCGAAGAGGCGAAATATAGCAAACTATTCCGTCACCGTCAAACATTATGTGCATTTTGTTTGGTACTGCATAGCAAAAAGTCCGCGATGTCTGCTGGAATCACTTTATGACTCGGAGAGCCTCAAGAATTCAGAGTTCGCCCAAATACGAGGCACAAAAAAAGTATGCGCAGGCAAGCCGCGAAGCAGATACCCGCAAGTAGGAATTGAATCAGGGATTTTCTTTATAACTCAAAGAAACGCAGATGCTCAAGCAAGTCGCTAGAATGCCACCTCAAGCCGCATGCCGGCCACCCATGCATCCCGCAATGTTGTGTCCATGTTGGGGTTGATGATGCGCTGCACCAGCGGCTGCACGGCCAGCCAGGGTTTCAATTGCGCACGGTACGTGACTTCGACCACCGTTTCGGATGAATCGGCGACGTTACCCAGCGCAAGCTGGGCGTCGCGATACTTGGTGCTGGCATGACTGGTAGTCACGGCAATACCCGCAGTATCGTCATCGCGCCCGTCAAATAACCCTTGGTAAATCAATCCCAAACTTCCAGATTGATCCACCGTTGGCTCACCGTCCGCTAATCCGGGATCTCCGCGATCAATATCTTTGCTGGCCGCGCCAAAACGAACAAAGCCGGACAAGCCCTGTGCAGGGTCATCTTGCTCGGCACGCAGGGTACGTTCCGCCAAGAAGTAGAACCCCTGATCGCTACGGCGTATCGGATTGCCGAGGGCATCCACATCAATCAGATCATTGGCACGCGCCGAATAGCTCCATAGACCAACAGCGGTTTTATTGAAAGACTTTCCCTCTTCCGAGGTGTTATAGCCCAGCTCGACGACTGCAAGTGTGCCATCGCCCTTGTCCAGCCGGATATGTGTGCCATGTGAATTATTAGGGTTACCCGGTACACCGTCAGTCAAAACGCCTTGAGCATAAAAACCAGACGAGGCATATTTCACGCGCACCGCCAACGCCCCCAACGGGAAAACTGGTGGGCCATTCTGTCCGGTAGGCGCCATTTCTGCCGACATGCCATAGGGAGGCTGAATAAACAGACCCGAGGTATCAGTCACATAAAACTCGGAGTCAACCGCATACAGCCCGGCCAATAGCGACAGCTTGTCATCGGCTGAATTCTTTTGCAGCCATGCCTGATAAAACTGTCCGGTGTTGGTGCCTGTCTCGATGTTGTCCACTCCTGCAAAACTGCCGACATAAACTTCGTTGAATTTTTTTGTCTGATCGCCGTGCTGAACGTGATATTGAATAAAAACGGTGGTAGCACCCCAACCGGCCAATTTATCCATATCCATATTGACCGCAATCTCACTGTTCGCCAGCCAGACCGAACCGCGCTGGATACCGCCGGAACTGTTCTCCAGAAAATCGCTCTTGTGGGTCAACTCCACCGTGACGCCCTTTTCGTAGAGACTGGAACGCGTCCCGCCCCAATTTCCTGTCAGTGTCTCCACACTCCAGTCCGGCGCCTTCTCCTCCTCATCCTGTGCTTTCTCATCCTCTGCGAACGCGATACCGCTGAGCAAAAGCCCGAAAAGTACAATCTTTGCAAATTGATTCGCCATGCCATCCTCCGCTTTAACACTTACTCATTGCAAACACTTCAGGTGAATTTCTCACGAGTATTCGCTATGCGCCATGCATTCAGTTGATCTGTATTTTTCGAGTCCCCATCTGAGCCCAATAGCCCTAACGAGGTTCACAACACCATCGAAATTATTTGCATTATCAATGGTAACCTGATATTTCATTCGATAATTAGACGTCAACTTTTCCCTCAGTTCATCAAAACGACCCGATAATGTACACTTCAAAGAAACGCCGAAAACAGCACACATGACCACCACTGACTGGATAGGCAGCGTAGCTGCCACACTCACCACTACCGCCTTTATCCCGCAGGCATGGAAAGTATGGCGCACCCGTCATACTGCCGACATTTCGCTGAGCATGTACGCGCTATTCACACTCGGCGTTGCACTGTGGCTTATCTATGGCACCTTGCTGGAATCATGGCCGATCATCATCGCGAACTGCATCACGCTGTTGCTGGCGGGCTTGGTATTAGTGATGAAGATCAAATTCGGTTAAAGCGGACACCATGAATCCCATCCATGAGGCTACTCACCCCGAAATAAAACCCGGCCAGTCCGTCGAGCTGCTCAAAGAGCTGCATATCCTGACGCGCGACGGCAAACTCAACCAGGACAGCCGACGCAAACTCAAGCAGGTGTACCACTTATATCACTTCATCGAACCGTTGCTCGAAGAAGTGCTCGCTGCCCGGCAAGACCTGACGCTGGCGGATCACGGCGCGGGCAAATCCTATCTGGGTTTCATCCTCTATGACCTATTCCTGAAGGCGCGCGAGGTCGGGTATATCTACGGCATCGAGACCCGCGAGGCGCTGGTCGACAAATCCAGCAAGCTGGCCGCAAAGCTGGGCTTCACGCGCATGTCGTTCCTGAACTTATCGGTGGAAGAATCTATCCGCTCACCGCAACTGCCCGGGCAAGTCGATGTCGTCACCGCATTGCATGCCTGCAACACCGCCACCGACGATGCGATCAAATTCGCGTTGCACAAGCAGGCGAAATTCATCGTACTGGCGCCCTGCTGCCAAGCCGAGGTTGCAGCGATGCTGAACAAGCACAAGAACCAGTCATTCGGCAAAACACCGCTTTCAGAAATCTGGCGCCATCCGATCCACACCCGCGAATTCGGCAGCCACCTCACCAACGTGCTGCGCTGCCTGCTGCTGGAGGCACACGGCTATCAGGTGACGGTGACAGAACTGGTCGGCTGGGAACACTCGATGAAGAATGAACTCATCATTGCCCGCAGCACGGATGCGCCGCGCAAGAACGCACAAGAGAGAATGGAACAGATTTTGCGCGAGTTAAATCTGGATGAATTGCGGGAACGGTTTATTTACTGACCCTTAAACGACAACTCATCCACGAAAAACACGAAAGGCACGAAATAAAACAAAAAGCTGCATTGTTTTGACGAACCCACCCATTGGTTATCAATTCATAGCTTGTAGTGTTTGAATATTTTCGTATTTTTCGTGCCTTTCGTGGACTACTGCTTTTTCCAGGTTTATTTGCCCAAAGAGTGCTGCGCCAATGCCCACATCACATGCTCGCGCACCATCTCCGAAGGATGTTCCTCGCGCGATTGCAATGCTGCGATGATAGCTGCACTTTTCGGCGCATTGCCCAACGCAACGGCGATGTTGCGCAGCCACTGTTCGTGGCCGATGCGATAGATCGCGCTGCCGGCCAGCTTGCCATTGAATTCGGCTTCATCCCACGCAAATAATTCAATCAACCCCACATCATCCAGCCCGTGCCGCACGGCAAAATCCGGCTCGACACTGGCCTGCGCAAAACCGTTCCACGGGCAGACCAACTGGCAATCGTCGCAGCCGTAGATACGATTGCCGATCAGCGGGCGCAATTCGACGGGGATGCTGCCCTTGAGTTCGATAGTCAGATAGGAGATGCAGCGGCGCGCATCGACGCGATACGGGGCGATGATGGCCTGTGTCGGGCAGATAGCGATGCAGCGTGTGCAAGTTCCGCAATGTTCCTGCTGTGGCTCATCCACCGGCAGCGGCAGATTCACGTAAATCTCGCCGAGAAAAAAACGCGAGCCGTGCTCACGCGTCAACAGCAGAGTGTGCTTGCCGCGCCAACCCAAACCGGCTTTTCGCGCCAGCGCCACTTCCAGCACCGGCGCGCTGTCGGTAAAAACGCGGCCATTGAATTCCGCCACCGCACTCTGAATTTTCCCCGCCAGTTTCGCCAGGCGGTTACGCATCACTTTATGGTAATCGCGCCCCAGCGCATAGCGCGAAATGAAAGCGCGCTCACCTTCCGCCAGCACTTGCCAACTGTTGCGTGAGCCGGGCGGCATGCAGTTCATGCGCAGCGAAATCACGCGCAACGTGCCGGGCAGCAGCTCCGTCGGGCGGCTGCGTTTGGTGCCGTGTTTTGCCATATAATCCATCTCGCCGTGCAAGCCGAGTGCGAGCCATTCCAGCAGTTCTTTTTCCGCCGCCGAAAGATCGGTGTCGCTGATGCCCACGGCCTGAAAGCCAAGCTCCTGCGCCCATGTGCGTATCTGTGCGGCGAGCGCGGCGTAATTCACCTGCTGAGGATTTTCATTTTGCATAGCCGTGATGATAGCCGAATCACCCTGCGGACACAGTAAGGATGCCACTTTGATGATGGTAGCCACCAGACCCGACCCTCTCCTCAATCCTCTCCCGCAAGCGGGCGAGGAGGCGAACGAGAAAGACAATCTTGAATCCTCGGGAGAGGGAACTAACGACCACTGCGCAAATCTTTCATTCCACCTCGCCGATGAAAGCGCCACTCTCGCGCTGGCGCAACACCTCGCCGCGCAACTCAAACCCGGCATGGTGATCTATCTACGCGGCGATCTGGGCGCAGGCAAAACCACGCTGGTACGCGGCATGCTGAATGCGCTGGGCTATACCGGTCGAGTAAAAAGCCCCACCTTCACGTTGGTTGAGCCGTATCAAGTCGCCGGGCTAGACTTGCGCCACTTCGATTTATATCGCCTGCGCGATGAAGATGAATGGGAAGCGGCCGGCTTTCGCGATGAGTTCAATGGAAAAAATATTTTTTTCATCGAATGGCCGGAAAACGCTCAAGGGCTGGTTCCTCATGCCGATATCAAGATAACGTTCGATATTTTGCCGCATGGCCGCAACGCGGAAATTCATGCCAATACGGAAATGGGCAAACAATGCTTAGAACAGTTACAAAACCCATAACACTCCTGATCTTTTGCTGGCTGCCCCTATTTTGGGTATCCGGGGTGAATGCCGCCGTTACCGTCAGCTCGGTGCGAGTCTGGCCGGCACAGGATTACACGCGCCTGACACTCGAATCCAAACAGGCCATCCGCCACAACATGTTTACCGTGAGCAATCCGGAACGCTTGGTCATCGACCTGGAAGATGTTGAACTCGACAGCACGCTCAACGAATTATCCAAACTGGTCGGCAGCAACGACCCCTACATCACCAGCGTGCGCATCGGGCGTTTCAAACCGGGTGTCGTGCGCCTCGTGCTCGACCTTAAGAGCGAAGTCAAACCACAACTCTTCGTCCTCAAACCGGTAGGTGATTACGGCTATCGCCTGGTGCTGGACGTATATCCAGCCCAGCCGCCGGACCCGTTGATGGCCTTGCTCGAAAAACCGAAAACACCTACCCCTGAAGCTGCCAGTGCGCCCGCAGCAACCACGCAGGCTACAGAAAAACCGCCAGTTGAAGAAAAGCCTGAAGTAGCCCCCGCTCCCCAAAACATACCCGAGCTGCGCGCCCGCACGCTGATCGTCGCAATCGATGCAGGGCATGGCGGCGAAGATCCTGGCGCAATCGGCAGGAAGGGTTCGCGCGAAAAAAATATCACGCTGGCGATTGCACGCAAAGTGAAAGCCTTGATGGATGACGCGCCGAATATGCGCGGCGTGCTGATACGCGACGGCGATTACTTCATCCCGCTGATCGGTCGCGTCGCCAAGGCGCGCAAGGTAAACGCGGACCTGTTTGTCTCCATCCACGCCGATGCCTTCATCAAACCGGACGTGCGCGGCTCGTCGGTATTCGCGCTCTCCGAACATGGCGCAACCAGTGCTGCGGCGCGCTGGCTGGCGAAAAAGGAAAATGAGGCCGACCTGATCGGCGGCGTAAACATCGCCGTCAAAGACCCCTATCTGGCGCGCACCCTGCTCGACCTGTCTCAGACAGCCACCATCAATGACAGCATGAAACTGGCCAAGCATGTGCTGAACGAGCTGGGCGACATCAACGACCTGCACCGCGGCCAGGTCGAACAGGCCGGGTTCGCCGTGCTGAAATCGCCGGACATCCCGTCGATCCTCGTCGAAACCGCCTTCATCAGCAACCCGATCGAAGAGCGCCGCCTGAACGACGAGGAATATCAGATGAAAATTGCCAACGCGATCCTGAACGGCGCAAAACGCTACTTCGCACAGAATCCGGCGCTGTCCAAACAGCGAATCGCGCAGAACGATTGACCGCCATATCAGGTAGGCGTTCTTGCCATCTACTTTGCGTTAAACCTTCTATCACTATGATCCAAGCACCGGCGAACCAAGAAGAGTTTCAGCGAGTAATGGAACAAATAGATACTCAGCTACGAGCCTCGAATGTACCAATACATACACGGGCTTTACATGCTGTAGGTGAGTATTCAAAACTATTCAATTTGGAAATCCCTATGATTCCACGCCAAGAAATAGTGACACCAGAAATTTACACGAGCGCTAACACTGCGGCGCACATCCGCAATTGGTTCGACGCACGTTACGGTGATCGCCAAAAAATATCCATGGGGCCCGGAACCACCGTTATTGTTCTAAGTGGCGATCCTTGGGAGATGCGCATCCCACAAATCTACGGGAGGGTTAATTGCGTTGTGGAGCGCGACCTGAGTCGCTATACCAATGAGCCCAATTTGGAAAGTAACGAGCAGCCTGTAGTTACTAACCTGCTGACACTTATCAGCGATTTCCCATCAGGCCTTTCAGCCCAACTTTCTGACGAGGAGTGTCAGGCGATTCTCGATACCTTTCGACACTCACTCGACTGCATGTATGCAATTAAATACATAGAGGGGAACCCATACATACACGATGCCTTGTCTGACATTCACACATCCGTGCGACACATATTTTCCGTTCCGCCTCATTACGGGCAATCCAAGTGGTCATCTGCTCAAGCGGCAGAAAAGCTCCTGAAGTCCTTCCTGAAAACAAAGGGGATACCGTTCCCATTCAGTCATGACATTCGATGTCTCGCGAACCTTACCGAAACAGGTGGTATGAAACCGATTGAACGTGGGATCATCGATCAATTGCAAACACGGGCAGCTGTTCGCTACGGCGATGAACAAATATCGCTAGCTGTGGCAGTCGCCGCTCATCATGCATCGCTAATGGTTGGTAAGCATGTATCTGAATCTCTGATCCCAACACAAAATTCCACATAGGGCGCATTAGCCGCAAGGCGTAATGCGCCGAATGTTTGAACCATCCGGCGGGTAGCTTTGCATAGCCATCTGACTAAGCGATCAAACAACGCTCGCTAAGTCATTGGTTAACGCTACGCTCATCCGCCCTACAAAAACTGAATCAAGCCGGAAAAACTCCCGTAGACAGGTAGCGATCCCCGCGATCACACACGATGAACGCGATGGTCGCGTTCTCGACACGTTGCGAGATGCGCAGCGCCACGGCTAGCGCGCCGCCTGATGAGATGCCGCAGAAAATGCCCTCCTCGCGCGCGAGGCGGCGCGTCATTTCTTCAGCATCCCGCTGATTCACGTATTCCAGCCTATCCACATTTTTGCCGTCGTAGATTTTCGGCAGGTAGGCCGTCGGCCATTTGCGGATGCCGGGAATCTGCGCGCCTTCTTCGGGCTGCACGCCGATGATCTGGATGTTCGAATTTTTTTCCTTGAAGAAACGCGAGCAGCCCATGATGGTGCCGGTGGTGCCCATGCTGCTGACGAAGTGCGTGAGTCGGCCCTGGGTGTCGCGCCAGATCTCCGGCGCGGTGCCTTCGTAATGCGACAGCGGGTTGTCCGGATTGGCGAATTGATCGAGGATGATGCCCTTGCCCTCGTCGCGCAGTCTTTCCGCCGTGTCGCGCGCCAGTTCCATGCTGCCTTCCTTGGGCGTCAGCACCAGTTCCGCGCCGAACGCGCGCATGGTCTGGCGGCGTTCCACGCTCTGGTTATCCGGCATCACCAAGATCATTTTATAGTCGCGCACCGCCGCCGCCATCGCCAGCGCGATGCCGGTGTTGCCGCTGGTCGCCTCGATCAGCGTGTCGCCCGGCTTGATGTCGCCGCGCTGCTCGGCGCGCACAATCATCGACAGCGCGGGACGATCCTTCACCGAACCGGCGGGATTATTGCCTTCCAGCTTGGCGAGGATGACGTTCGAGGTGTCGCCGGGGAGGCGCTTGAGCCTGACTAACGGAGTGTTGCCGACGAAATTTTCTATAGATGAGTACATATCAGGAAGCCGCTTTAAGCATCTGCTCCACATACCTCGCCACGCCCTGCTCGACTGTGAGGAACGGCTCGGTATATCCGGCGTTTCGCAACGCGCCGATGTCGGCCTGGGTATAGCTCTGGTATTTGCCGCGCAATGCATCCGGGAACGGGATGTACTCGATCAAACCCTGCTGTTGCAGTTCGGCGAGGCTTAACGCGGGCTTGGATTCCGCGTTGCGCAGCGCGTTGACCGTCGCCGCCGCCACGTCGTTGAAGCTCTGCGCCTGCCCGGTTCCGAGGTTGAAAATGCCGGATTTGTGCTGGTTATCGAGGAAGTGCATGTTTACCTTGACCGCGTCTTCCACCGAAACAAAGTCGCGCAGTTGACCGCCGTTCGCGTAACCGTCGCAGCCTTCAAACAGCTTCACCTTGCCTTCGGCGCGATACTGGTTGAAGAAGTGAAAAGCAACCGAAGCCATACGCCCCTTGTGCGCCTCGCGCGGGCCGTACACATTGAAATAACGCAGGCCGACAATCTGCGCGTTGCGCTTGTGCCAGCGACGCCGCACGATCTGATCGAACAGGAATTTGGAATAGGCGTACACGTTCAGCGGCGTTTCGCATTCCCGGCTTTCCATGAATACCTTGCCGCCGCCGTACACCGATGCGGATGAAGCATACAGAAACGGCACCTCTTCGTTCTGGCAATAGTTCAGCAACTCCAGCGAATACTGGTAGTTGTTATCCATCATGTAGCGCCCATCGGTTTCCATCGTGTTGGAACACGCCCCCTGATGCAGCACCGCGCTGACCAGACCATCAAAAAAACCGTCCTGCAATTTTTTCAGGAAGTCTTCCTTGTCCAGATAATCGGCAATTTCGCAATCGGCCAGATTTCTGAACTTGTCGGCGTTCTTGAGGTTGTCCACCGCGATAACGTCGTGCTCGCCGCGCTCGTTGAGCGCCTTCACCAGGTTGGAGCCGATAAACCCGGCGGCTCCGGTAACGATGTAGTACATATTTCCCCCTCTCCCCAACCCTCTCCCGCAAGGGGAGAGGGGGTATCAACGTCCCATATCCTGAATAATTTCCTCGCGGCTGACCACCGCCGTTCCCAGCTTGCCGACCACGATGCCCGCCGCGCGGTTGGCGATACGCACCGCATCGGACAGATTCGCGCCACTCGCCAGCATCACCGCCAGCGTGGCGATCACGGTATCTCCTGCACCGCTGACATCGAACACCTCGCGCGTTTGCGTCGGCTCGTGCAGCGCTTCGTTGGCGCGGTACAAACTCATGCCGTCCTCGCTGCGCGTGACCAGCAGCGCGTCGAGCTGCAATTCGGTGCGCAGCTTTTCCGCCTTCGCATTGAACTCTACCTCCGTTTTCCAGCTGCCCGCCACTTCGCGGAATTCGCTGCGGTTCGGCGTGAGCAGCGTCGCGCCGCGATAGCGCACGTAATCGTCGCCCTTGGGGTCGACCAGCACCGGCTTGCCCGCTGCACGCGCCAGCCGGATCATCTCGGCGATATGCGCCAAGCCACCTTTACCGTAGTCGGAAAGGATCACCACATCTGCCTCCGGCAGCTTGACGCGAAAATCCGCCAGCTTTGCATTCAACACCTCATGGCTGGGCGGCGTCTCAAAATCGATGCGCAGCAACTGCTGGTGCCGCGCGATGGCGCGCAGCTTGATGATTGTCGAGATGCTACTGTCGCGATGCAACAACGCGCTGATGTTGTCGTACCGATTGAGCAATTTTTCCAGGCACGCACCCGCCTCGTCGTCGCCGACCACCGACAGCAGGGTGGTTTGCGCGCCGAGCGCGGCGATGTTGCGTGCCACATTGGCTGCCCCGCCGGGGCGCTCTTCGATGCGTTCGACCTTGAGTACCGGCACCGGGGCTTCCGGCGAGATGCGGTTGACATCGCCGAACCAGTAACGATCCAGCATCACATCGCCGACCACCAGTATTTTTGCGCCGTCAAATTTGGGCAACACCGTCATAACGAGACTCCAATCTCCTTGTTGATATCGAGCAGCGCCTGCAACGGATCCGCCGCCTTGGTGATCGGGCGGCCGATCACCAGATAGCTGGAACCTGCTTTTATAGCAGAGAGCGGTGTCATAATGCGCGACTGGTCGTCGGCAGCAGAGTCTGCCGGGCGAATACCGGGCGTTACCAAGCAGAATCCTTCACCGTATTTTGGGCGTAACTGCCACGCTTCCTGTGCAGAACATACCACGCCATCCAGCCCGCTGTTGTGTACCAATTCCGCTAATCGCTGCACCAGTTCGGCTGGTGTATCGTGAATCCCAAGTTCGACCAAGTCTTCCTGCGCCATGCTGGTGAGCAAGGTCACGGCGACCAGCTTGGGTCGCTGTGCACTGCTGCCCACCGCATCGCGCGCCGCCTCCAGCATCTTGCGCCCGCCCATCGCGTGCACGTTGACCATCCATACCCCGAGACTGGCAGCGGCCTTGCAGGCCTGCGCGGTGGTATTGGGAATATCGTGGAATTTCAGGTCGAGAAAAACTTCAAACCCGCGCTGCTGCAACTGCTCGATCAATCTTGGCCCGGCAGCGGTGAACAATTCCTTGCCGACTTTCAGACGACACAGTGACGGCTGTAACCGCTCGGCCAATGCCAATGCCGGGGCGGCGGCGGAATAATCCAGCGCGATGATGATCTTCGGATCGCCCGCAGTATTATTCTGTGCGACACTCATAGCGGCATTCCGGTCTCTTCGCTGCGGCGGGGAGAGTAGCTGTCCCATGCATGGCAAGCCGGGCAATGCCAGTAGAACTGGCGCGCCTTGAAGCCGCAATGGGCGCAATGGTACATCGCCAGGTTGCGCGTGCGCTTATGCACCAGATCTTTCACCATCTCGATATCGGCGCGTCTGTCCATCGGCACTTCCAGCAGCCGTGCCTCAAGCAATTTATCCAGTCCAAGCAGGCTCGGATTGCGCTGCAACTCGTCGCGTACCAATTTGTAGGCTGCGCCCGATCCTTCGTTTTTCAGCACGCCATCGAACACTACATTCATCAGATCCAGCGAGTGGTATTTGTCCAGATATTCGCGCAACAAAGCAATACCATCCACTTCACGATCCAGGCTGTGATATGCATTCAACAAGCGCTCCGCCACCAGCGGCAGATATTGCGCATCCTGCGCCTCGATGTTTTTCCAGATGGCGATGGCCTCCTCAAACTTGCCCTCACCGGAAGCCATGTCGCCCAGCATCATCGTGGCGCGCACTGCACCGGGGCAAACCGTCAGCGCCTGTTGAAGATGCCCGCGCGCTGTAGCCGGGTCGCCAGCGGTAATTTCCTCGCCCGCCAGCTCACAATAAAAAAAAGCGGCATGATTGCTGTATGACTGTGCGCCGGATATTGTCGCCAGACGTTTCGCTACCTCGATCGCCTTGATCCAGTCATGCTCCTTCTGAAACAATTCCAGCAGGAATTCCAGCGCAGGTTTTGCATATGGGGTATTTTCCAGTTCGCGAAAAAGGCTCTCGGCGCGATCCAGGATTCCGGCTTTCAAATAATCCTGCGCGAGCTCGAAAATCGCCTGCTGGCGCTTGTTGTCATCCAAATCAGCCCTATCCACCAGATTGTGGTGCATGCGCAAGGCGCGATCCACTTCACCGCGCCGCCGAAACAAACTGCCCAGCGCAAAGTGCAACTCGATAGTTTGCGGATCAACCTTGACCACCTCGATGAAAGCTTCGATGGCTTTATCCTGCTGCTCGTTAAGCAGAAAATTCAGCCCTTGAAAATACGACTGCGGCAACGCGCTCGATTCGGAGAGCAGTTCCTTGATGTCAGTGCGTGCGGCTAGCCATCCCATGCCAAAAAACAGCGGGAAGATAAGCAGCATCCAGGGTTCAAATTCCATACCGAAAATCTATCAGGAAGGTTGAATCGGCATTTGCTGGGTCTCGCCAATTCCGGCGAGGTTGTTCTTGACCCTGATATCGCGTTTCAGGCGCGCGATTTCGCGGCGCTGTTGCAGCACATTGGTGAGCATCGCGAGTACGCCGACCGCCGCGCCAGCGGCAAAAAATACAAGCAACACGATGACTAACGATGACTGCCATTCATAACCGAAGAAATAGCGCAATGTGACTGTCTGGTCGTTTTTGACCGCAAATCCGAGCAACGCGATGAACAGGGCTACTCGCAAAATCCAATTTAGATAACGCATGGTATTCACCCGAAAGAATCACTGCGATCGGACTCCTGCAGCAGTGTTGTAATCATTTTGTAACGATAGCATAAAAAATGGCGGCAATACCTTGCGATATGCCGCCACTTGAATTGCATCAGAGTAAATCAAAACTGCTATTCGCAGACCCGTTCCCTCAATTCCTTGCCCGCCTTGAAATGTGGCACATATTTCGCCGGCACTTTCACCTTGTCACCAGTCTTGGGATTGCGCCCCTGGCGCGGCGGACGGTAATTCAGGCCAAAACTGCCGAAGCCGCGAATCTCGACACGCCCACCACCCGACAACGTGGAAGACAATGTTTCCAGAAGCACTTTAACGGCAAGCTCGGCATCCTTGGCTTGCAGTTGCGGGTGCATTTCGGCGAGCCTGGCAATCAAATCGGAACGGGTCATGGTAGGAACCTCGAAATTTATGCTTCGGCCTTGCTGCCACTCATCTTGGCCTTCAGCAATGCGCCAAGATTGGTGGTACCGGCATTAGATGTGGTTTCGGCGGAGAACTTCTGCATTGCAACGGATTCTTCTGCCTTGTTGAGCGCTTTGATCGACAGGTTGATGCCGCGATTCTTGCGATCCACGTTGATGATGACAGCGGTGACACTATCGCCTTCCTTGAGGTGATTGCGAATATCCTCAACGCGGTCGGCCGATACTTCGGAAGCCTTCAGGTAGGCCTCCACATCGCCTTCCAGTGCAATCGTTGCGCCCTTTGCATCCAGCGATTTCACTGTGCCGGTAACCACCGCGCCTTTTTCATGGCCGGATACGAAGCCGCCGAACGGGTCGCCTTCCATTTGCTTGATGCCGAGAGAGATGCGTTCGCGTTCCACATCGATCGCCAATACAACGGCCTCGACTTCATCGCCCTTCTTGTAGCTGCGCACCGCTTCTTCGCCGGGCTGGCTCCACGACAAATCGGACAAATGCACCAGGCCGTCGATACCGCCATCCAGGCCGATAAACACGCCGAAGTCGGTGATGGACTTGATCTGCCCCTTCACTTTGTCGCCCTTCTTGTGGTTGATCGCAAAATCGTCCCAAGGATTCGATTGGCACTGCTTCATGCCCAGCGAGATGCGGCGGCGCGCTTCGTCGATTTCCAGGATCATCACTTCCACTTCGTCGCCCAGGCTCACGACCTTGGAAGGATGAACGTTCTTGTTGGTCCAATCCATTTCGGATACATGTACCAGTCCTTCGATGCCCTGTTCGATTTCCACGAATGAGCCGTAGTCGGTCAGGTTTGTCACCTTCCCGAACATGCGCGTACCTTGCGGGTAGCGGCGTGCCAGACCATTCCACGGATCGTCGCCCATTTGTTTGATGCCCAGCGAAACGCGGTTCTTCTCTTGGTCGAACTTCAATATCTTGGCTTCGACTTCGTCGCCAACGGTCAACACTTCCGAAGGATGCTTCACGCGGCGCCATGCCAGGTCGGTGATATGCAGCAGGCCGTCGATGCCGCCCAGGTCAACGAATGCGCCGTAGTCGGTGATGTTCTTGACCACGCCCTTGACGATTGCGCCTTCCTTGAGGTTTTCCATGGTCGCTTCACGATCGGCGCCCATGCTGGCTTCCAGCACGGCGCGGCGTGAAACCACCACGTTATTGCGCTTGCGATCCAGCTTGATGACCTTCAACTCCATAGTCTTGTTTTCGTAAGGCGTAGTGTCCTTGACTGGGCGGATGTCCACCAGCGAACCGGGCAAGAATGCGCGGATACCGTTGACCATCGCGGTCAGGCCGCCCTTGACCTTGCCGCTGACAAAACCTTCCACGATGCGGCCTTCTTCCATGGCCAGTTCCAGATCGTGCCATGCAGCCAAGCGCTTGGCTTTTTCGCGCGACAGCTTGGTCTCGCCATAGCCGTTTTCCAGCGCTTCGATCGCGACGGTGACAAAATCGCCCGCCTTGACTTCGAGTTCGCCTTTGGCGTTGAGGAATTCCTCGATCGCGATTAAACTTTCGGACTTGAGTCCGGCATTCACGACCACCATATTGTGGTCGACACGCACGACTTGTGCGGTAATCAATTCACCGGCGCGCATTTCCTTGCGCGTCAAACTTTCTTCAAACATTGCGGCAAAACTATCGGGGTCTTGTACTGCGACTGCGGCTGCGGTTGAGTTCATCGAATATACCTAAAGATTAATACCGTTTGCACGGCGGTTAGTTAAATAATCCGCACCCTTGAGAGTGGCGCGGAGCCTTACTTCTGCGGGTGGCGCATCAGCACTTCCTGTACCGCCTGCCCGATATTCAGAGCCGTGGTATCCAGCAGACTTGCACCCGGTGCCTGTTGCAGTGGAGCCACGCTACGCCGGGTATCCCGCTCGTCGCGCGCCTGTATATCCTGCAAAAGGGCGGCGATATTAGCATCCATTCCTTTTTCTTTCAACTGCTTATATCGGCGTTCCGCGCGCGCCTCGGCGCTGGCGGTCAAAAAGATTTTCAACGCCGCGTCCGGAAACACCACCGAAGCCATGTCGCGCCCGTCCGCCACCAGTCCCGGCGCACGCCGGAAGGCATGCTGCTTGTTCAACAGCGCGGCACGCACCCCGGGCAGCGCCGCCACTCTGGAAGCTGCTGTCGCGCATTCCTCACCGCGCAATTCATCGCCGACCAATACGCCGTCCAGCCATATCTGCTCGCCTTCGAAGCGGATATCCATGCGCTCTGCCAATGCCGCCAGCGTAGCCTCATCATCCAGCGTCACGCCGCGCTGCTGCGCCGCCAGCGCCAGCAGCCGATACAACGCGCCGCTGTCGAGATAGTGATAGCCGAGCTTCGCGGCGACGCGCTGCGCCACCGTGCCCTTGCCCGAAGCCGAAGGCCCGTCGATCGCAATCACCGGCACGGCCTGCGTCACGCTCGCGAATGCCGCGAAATAATCGGGAAAGGTCTTGGCGACGCAGCCGGGATCATTGATGCGCATCCCCTCCGCGCCAAAGGCGGCCAACGAAAAACACATCGCCATGCGGTGATCGTCGTAGGTGTCGATCGCTGCGTGCTTTATTTTTACCGGCGGCGTGACGCGAATGTAATCCTCGCCCTCCTCCACCGTCGCCCCCACCTTGCGCAACTCCGCCGCCATCGCCGCGATGCGGTCGGTCTCCTTGACTCGCCAGCTGGCGATATTACGCAGCGTGGTCGTGCCCTCGGCGAACAGCGCCGCGACCGCCAGCGTCATCGCCGCGTCGGGAATATGGTTGCAGTCGAGATTGATCGCTTTCAACTTCTTGCCCGCAGGCGCACGCGCCTCCATCCAGTTCGGACCCTGTTCGATTTGCGCCCCCATCGACGCCAGCGCATCGGCGAAGCGCACGTCACCCTGGATGCTATCGCTGCCCACGCCTTCGATGCGCACCGGCCCGCCGCCGATAGCACCCGCCGCCAGAAAATACGAAGCCGACGAGGCATCACCTTCTACGTAGATCACCCCCGGCGACACATAGCGGCTACCCGCCGCCACCGTGAAGCTACGCCAGCCATCGCGTTGTACTGAGACGCAAAAGCGCTTCATCATCGCCAGCGTGATCTCGATATACGGCTTGGAAATCAGCTCGCCGACCACCTCCACCGTTACTGTACGGTTCAGCAGCGGCAAGGCCATCAACAACGCGGTGAGAAACTGACTCGACACATCGCCGCGCACACTAACTGTTACCCCCTCTCCCTTGATGGGAGAGGGTTGGGGAGAGGGTGGGCTTATCTGCAACGGCGGAAAACCATCATTGCCCAGATAGTCGATATTCGCACCAAGGCCGCGCAATGCATCCACCAAGTCGCCGATCGGCCGCTCATGCATACGCGCCACACCGGACAGTTTGTAATGCCCACCGGACAACGCCAGTGCCGCAGTCAGCGGGCGGAATGCGGTTCCCGCATTGCCCAGAAACAATTCGGCATCCTTGACCAAAAAGTTGCCGCCGCAACCGGTCACCCGGAACACATGCTTATCCAGTTGTTCCACACCGACACCCAGAATACGCAAACCATCCAGCATGCGCTCGGTATCGTCGGACAGCAGCACATCGCGCACCTCGGTAGCTCCTTCAGACAGCGCCGCCAGCAGCAGCACGCGATTGGAAATGCTCTTCGAACCGGGCAACGTGATGGTGCCGTGCGCGCCCAATAATGGGGGAAGATCGATGAAAGTTGCGGATGTCATTGCGGTTGAACCGGGTAGCGATTTTGTGAGGGCGAGATGATACCGCAGTTAGTAGGGTGCATTCCATGCACCGCATTGGTCTGTTGTGTGCTTGGTGCATGGAATGCACCCTACGACTTTAGCCAAGAAAGGTGGCACCTTTATATTATTGATCTTTCCATAATTCATGACGCATGCATATTCAACAGCCGTCATACCGGCGAAGGCCGGTATCCAGCTTTTTAAAAACGCCGCGCAGCGGACAAAGCCGCATTGCATGGTCTGTCCCACTGCGTGGGTGTCTGTATTTTTGCCTAGATTCCGGCCTACGCCGGAATGACGAAGTGGGTGGCTCCGAAAATTGTCTCAAATCATGAGAACCCCAATAAGCAGGGGGCGGTTAAGCCGCTTTGCCATGCTTCTGAAGCGTTTCCCATCCGACGCAAGCAAGCCAGATATGACGAGGGATCGGTTTTTCGCCGTTACGATAATAGGCCAGCATCCGGCGGCTTATGCCCAACACTTCTGCGGCTCTGTCCAAGGTCAAATTATTTTCGTGCATCCAATTCCAAATGCGCTCGTGACCGATGCCACCAGACTGCTCTATCGCAAAATTGCGCAGATTATCTGCTGCCAAGTCAATTTCGCCTTTCCCAAACTCAACCGCACGCCCAAACTCGCTTAACTTGGCGGAGGCAAAAAGACTTGGTTCTTGCAGCGGTTTCAAGCATGACGATGACTTGATCCAGTCGGACAGATCGACATTGAAATCTGCACCGTCGGCATAAGACAGTTTAAGGCACGAATTTTTCAGCGCCTTGGCTTTAGTCAAGCGGAAATGATCCCGATTTTTCATGTGTGCAACTCCCAAAAAATATGCAGCAACCTGTCGCGGTTTTCAGGCACCGCAGCCCATTCCAACGCGGCTCGGATAGAGCGGGGGCTGCGGTCACCCTCCAGCACTTCACAGTTATCAATCCTGACCAACCACTCTCGCCCATCGCTCGCCAGCACATGAAAATGTGGCGGCATGTGATCAGTAACAAAAAATTCGCGTAGCGATTCGTTTGCTCCCTCGCCCGCTTGCGGGAGAGGGTTGGGGTGAGGGAAACGGGCATAGCGGGTTCATTATCAGGCAGTATCTTTGCCATGCCCGTTGGGGTAAATGCTAATTTGACAGGAATCGAAAGAGTGAATGCGTGGCTTGGGTGGATCATAGTGCAACTATTGCACTGTGTCGAGGGTAAATATCTGAGCTCTACGCACGGTTGCTGGGGGCACGATATTTAACGCCGTTCGCCCTGAGATTCTATGATTTATGTCAAGCATTTTGTAATCCTTTCCGGATTGAAGACTGACTTGTAATGATGGATAGACCAAGCGGTTCGGGCAATTTTGCGGGCGATGATCACCAGC
>Ga0209343_10004050_pt1 | contig 18196 bp, 15 predicted proteins | sample RifCSPlowO2_02_FD_184026 | JGI IMG/M metagenome (GOLD analysis project Ga0209343, IMG submission 184026) | Groundwater microbial communities from Rifle, Colorado - Rifle CSP2_plank lowO2_0.2 (SPAdes) (version 2) | ecosystem: Environmental > Aquatic > Deep subsurface > Groundwater | place... | reverse complement strand
CCCCGCCAACCTGCCCTGGTGGTGGTCGACAGCCGCCTGGAGACCCCGCTGGACGCCGCGCTTTTTATCCCGGAGCGGGCGCTCTACATCTACGCCGCTGTGAAGGACGAGGCCAGGCAAGCCGCGCTGCAAGCGCGCGGCGCCAAGGTGGTGCTGCTGCCTGGTGCCAACGACAAGGTCGATCTGGCCGCCATGCTGCGTGACCTGGCGCGCCGCGAGATCAACGAGTTGCATGTGGAAGCCGGTGAAAAGCTCAACGGCTCGCTGGTTCGCGAGGGGCTGGTGGACGAATTTCTGGTTTATCTGGCCCCCAAACTGATCGGCCAGGGGCGTGGCATGGCACACTTTGGTCCGCTGCAGGATCTGGCGCAAGCTTTGCCACTGGAATTCAAGTCCACGGCCATGCTGGGGCCGGACCTGCGCATCGTCGCCCGCGTCAGCGGTCGCGACATTTTTTAATTGGATCAACATGTTTACAGGCATCATCACCGGCATCGGCCGCATCACCAACGTGCAACCCCTGGGCGCAACTGCCAGCCACGGCAAGCGCCTGACCATCACCTGTCCTCCCGGCTACCTCGACGACGTGGCCTTGGGCGACAGCATTGCCCACAACGGCGCCTGCATGACCGTGACCACGCTCAATGCGGCACAAAACCAGTTCACCATCGACATTTCGGCCGAGTCGCTCGACAAGACCGCGGGGCTGGACCAGTTGGGCACCATCAACCTGGAAAAAGCCCTGCGCGCCCATGACCGGTTGGGCGGCCACATTGTTGCGGGTCACGTTGATGGCATTGGCCAGGTCAGCTACTTTGCCGAAATCGGTGAAAGCTGGCAATTGCGCGTGATGGCGCCACCTGCGCTGGCCAAGTACCTGGCCTACAAAGGCTCGATCACCATCAACGGCGTGAGCCTGACCGTGAACCAGATCCAGGACAGTGCCGAAGGCTGCGAAATGCGCATCAACCTGATCCCGCACACAGTGCAAAACACCGCGCTGGGCACACTCAAGGCCGGCTCACGCGTGAACCTGGAGATCGACCTGATTGCACGTTATGTGGAGCGCATGCTTTCGCCATCTGATACGCCGCACTGAATTTTCGTATTATTCGTTGTTTTCGTTTTATACTGAGACAATATCTGAATCAATACTTGGAGGGCATCATGCCTACCGCTGCCACACCGGATAAAACACCTGCACACCGCTACAACCCACTGGGGCCATTGGCTGATGCCATCGGGTCAATGACCGGAACCTTGCCCGGTCAGGTTGCCAATGCGCTGCACCAGGTTCTTGAAGCCACAACTCCGCAAAGCCGTAGCGCCCGCTTGCTGTTGATTCGCCACTTGGTGGACATTGAGAGCCAAACCGTCGGTATCGAGATGTCGCAGTCGGGTGCCTCCGCCAATGACCTCATCAGCACGGCACAGGCAGCTGAATTGTTGGGGTACAGCCGCCCCTACGTTGCCATGTTGATCGATCAGAACAAGCTCAAGGGCGCCACTGTTTCCGCTGGCGGTCATCGGCGAGTTTCCCGTGCCGCTGTGCTGGAATGGAAAGCCCAGCATCAAGTGACGGGCAAAACCACTGATCTGCGTACTGATGGGCAAAAATCCGGAGCTTACAAAAGCACTGAAGCGGACGTAATACGCCGGGTCAAAACGCTTGCAAAAAATCGGTGATCGTCAATGATGGACCGTCATCCACTCTCCCCTGGTGGCAACACGCTGGTAGTTTTGGATACCTGCGTGCTGCTGCCATCGCGCTTGTCGGACGTGCTGTTTGACTTGATGCTCGAAGGCCTTTACTTTGCCTATTGGACAGGTGAAGTTGAAGCCGAGTTCTTGCGCAACTGGCCGCAAGTGCATCCAGACGCATCGAAATCAGGTGCCAAACGGCTCAAGGCGTTTCAACGGGCCACCAACAATGGGCATCTGATTACCGGGTATGACGACAACTTTTTCATGTCTCGCGTCCCCGCTCGGGTGCATGACAACGACCGACACCTGATCGCCGCCGCGTTGGTCATGATCAACGGACTCGATGAAGAAGATGACCCGGAAATGCACAAGCTCATGATCGTTTCAGACAACACCAAGCATCTGGCCGTCACCGACACCCGCAAGCTTGGCATTGAGGTCATCAAAGCGGGTGCGTTCCTGGATCGGCTGTTTGAAGCGGCATCAACCAGAACCAACCAGGCGATTGCAAAGTCGCTCAGTGACCTGACAAAACCGCCGTACTCCAAAGCGGAGTTGGTGGCAGCACTTCGTCTTCATGGTGCGAAAGCAACCGCAGAAGGCTTAGAACAAGTTGGATAACCCCAAAAGCATCGCGAAAACAAGGCGTTAAGGCTATCGACAATAAGGAGTTATCGCTACTCAGCACGTTTTTGCGAGTACCCGTTTTTGAGGCGGGGAGCTGGGACGAACTACCCGGCGCCTGGGCGTGATCGGTCACTGAAAAAGTGCACGCCATTGCGGCCTGCGGCTTTGGCCTGGTACATGGCCATGTCGGCCTGCTTCAACAGGTCTTCGGGCAGCGCCCTGGCATTCACCAGCAGCGCCACGCCAATGCTGACCGACAGGCTCCAGGTCACTTCAGGCAAAACAAACGGCCGTGCCATGGCTTGCAAAATCTTGTTGGCCACCGCTTGTGCCCCGGCCTGCGCCAGATCGGCATCATCGCTCAACTGCGCCAGGGCCACCACAAACTCATCGCCACCCAGGCGCGCGACGGTATCGACCTCGCGCACACAAGCCTGCAGGCGCTGTGCCACCTGGATCAACAACTCATCACCCTGGTCATGACCATGGTTGTCGTTGAGCAATTTGAACCGGTCCAGATCCAGAAACAACACCGCCGCGATCTGGTTGTTGCGCGCCCGCACCGCGCTCAATTGCTGCAAGCGGTCCAGCAGCAGGCGGCGGTTGGGCAACTGCGTCAGCGGATCAAAAAACGCCAGTTTGCGAATGTCTTCCTCGAACCGCTTGCGCAAGCTGATGTCGGTATGCACCGACACATAGTGCGTGACCTGGCCCTGCGTATCTTTCACCGCGGTGATCGACAACCAATCCGGGTACACATCGCCGTTTTTACGCCGGTTCCAGAGCTCCCCCTCCCAATGGCCGGTCTGCGTCAGGCTGTGCCACATGGCCTGGTAAAACGCCGGGTCATGGCGGCCGGACATGAGCATGTTGCTGGACTGGCCCACCGCTTCGTCAAAGCTGTACCCAGTCAAGTCCACAAAAGCGTGATTCACCCGCAAAATGCGCAAATCTGCCGAACTGACCACCATGGCGGCGGTGGACTCAAACGCCACCGCCGCCACCCGTTGCGCTTCTTCGGCCTGTTTGCGCTCGGTGATGTCAAAAACAGCCCCATGAAAGACCACACTGCCATCCTCCCGCTTTTTCGGCACGGCGCGGCCACTGCGCCAGCGCACGGTACCGTCGGGCAGCTTCAATCGGAATTCCGATTGCCAGGGTGTCAGCTGGGTCGCGGCCTGCTGGATCGACAGCTTGATCCTGGCGACATCGTCGGGATGTTGCCAGGCAAAAAACAGCGACGCATCACGCTGCACCTGCGCCAGTGTCAACCCATAAAAATCCAGGAAATACTTGGACACATACGAAAAGTGGATGTGCCCGTCGGCGTCCACCCTGAACTGAAACAACTCGGCAGGCACCTGATCGGTGAGGTCTTGTAACAAAGCCTGGCTTTGCTGCACGGCCAGCTCGAGCCGTTTTTGCTCGCTGCGATCAACCACGGTACCCGTCATGCGCAACACCCGACCTGCCGCATCACGCGCAACCACCTGCCCGCGCACCATCAAGTCCACCCAATGCCCATCCTTGTGGCGCAGCCGGTGCTCCAGCAACAAACGCGGCACCTCGCCCTTGAGCACTGGCCGCAAGCGCTCGGCCAGCATCGGCCTGTCGTCCGGGTGCAGGAGTTCGGCAAACAGATTGCCGTCGAGTTGCTGCTCGCCTGGCAGAAAGCCCAGCATGGCCCTCGAGCGCTTGTCCACCTCCATCTGGCCGGTGACCCAATCCCAGGACCACAGCGCCAGGCCGCCACTGTCAAGCGCCAGGGTCATCTGCTTATGACTTTGCGCCAATTGCTGGTGTTGCTGCTGGATAAGGGAGCGGTCCCACGAAAAAATTGCAGCAAAACCCAGCAGCAACAGGCTACCCAGGGTCGCCAGCAGCCAGTCCAGCCGGTTCGTCCGCAGGCCCACTTCCTGGTACTCCTGTTTGCCCAAAGCCACCGACACATAAAGCGGGAAACCTGGCACCTGCCTGAAGTGGTACCAGCGCGGCACGCCATCCACGGCCATGTCCGAATCAAAAAAACCTTCCGCCGGCGCTTGCGGCAAAACCTCCTGTGCCGCCCCTGCTGGCAGCTTGTCGCGCTGCGTCCAGACCCTGCCGTCACGCCCCAGCAGCATCGCATTGCCTTGTTGCCCCAAGTCCAGACTGGCGTAAAAACCGGCAAAATAACCGGCATCCAGCGACACCACCACCACGCCGGCAAAACTGCCGTCAGGCTGGCTGATGCGCCGGGTGAGATGGATCGTCCATTTGTTGGAGATCCGCCCCAGCATCGGTTGCGAAACAAACAGTTCATCGCTGGCGCGCGCCACATGCACCTTGAAGTACTCCCGGTCAGCCAGGTTGACCGCCGGTGTCTGGGGCAAGTTGCTCAAGCGGAACATGCCTTGGGCATCGATGATGCCCACGTGGTGCAATAAATCTACATCCACCGCACCTTGCCGCACCAGGTCAACCAGGTCGAGTGCCATGCCATCGCGCAGGTAGAGTGCGCGCACAATTTGCAGCGTCTGGTCAGCCGCTTGCAGGGTGCGGCTGGCGTGCTGCTGGCTCAGGTGCGACAGGTTGGCCAACTCACGCCGGGCGCTGCGCTCATGCTCCTGCAAATTGAATTGTGTGACCTGACGCGTCAGCAACAACAACGCCAACACGGCGACCAAGGCCAAACTCCATGCCACCAGATGCGGTAGACGATTTTTCAAGCGTTGACCCAACAGAGACTCCTTTTTTTATTAAGCAAAGCTTTATGTTTGGGCTGAGTTTAAACCTTCTGTGTTTGGCTCAATTGACGCTGACGGCACTCATTAAGCACAACAAAGCGGCCCCGAAGGGCCGCTTTGTTGAGGGTACAGGCGCCCTAATTGCGGGGTTCACCCTGCTCGTTGACGGTGATGGTGGCTCCGGGCGGCGCAGTCATCTGCGTGCGGTGTTCCTGACCCCGAAAGTTGTAGCTGACATCCCAATACTGGGCCTGGGCCCGGTTCGGAATGCTCTCGCAACGCTGTACGTCTGGCGTAACGCTGTCGTTGCGGCCAATGTTGGCGCCTATCGCTGCCCCTGCAATCACGCCACCGGCGGTGGCAATGTCCTTGCCGCTGCCGCCGCCCACCTGGTGACCGAGAATGCCGCCAATGAGGGCCCCCGCAATCGCCCCGGGAATGTTGGCGCTGCCTTGAGCCTGGGCGACTTGCCCGGGTTCGACCCAGCAGCGCTGCTCAGGGGTTCCGACCACCGCACGCACGGACGTCACATTGGCCTCGTAGAGCCGCTCATTGTTGCGCCGACGGTAGTCAGGTACCGCAACAGGCGCATACCGATCGTCATCATTGCGCTCGTCCCGGCTTACGGCACGCACCGACGACACGCGGTCATTCAAACCCATCGCCGCCATCGAAGGGTACTGGCCAGGCTGCAAAACGATACATCGACCGCTGTAGCGGACGTTGTCACAAAGTTCCCAGGGGCTGCCCATCACCACCACCGAAGAAGCCCGGTCGTTGAAGTTATTTTGCACAAAGTTATCGATCGACTGAACCGTGGTGAAAGACCGACCGGAAAAACCTTCACGTTCGTAGAAAGTGACCTGCCCGGCAGCAGGGGCGGGCAAGTAACGCTCTTCAGCGGCGCTCGCATCCCTGTTCGCAATCCGCACCGACGACACGCGGTCATTCAAGCCCATCGCCCTCATCGAAGGGTACTGGCCCGGACGCAAAACGACACATCGGCCCCTGAACTGATTGTTATCACAAAGCTCCCAAGGAGCGCCCACCACCACCACCGAGGAGGCACGGTCATTGAACTGATTGCGTGCGAAGTTTCTGACCGGGTTGTCCGTGGCAAACGACCGTCCGGTAAAACCTTCATTTTCGTAAAAGGTGATCTGTGGCGTCACCGGGGCGGGCGCATTGTTGCGTGCAGCCCGCACCGACGACACGCGGTCATTCAGGCCCATCGCCCTCAATGACGGATATTGGCCAGGCTGCAAGACCGCACAACGCCCCCCGAACTGGGTATCTTCGCAAACCTCCCAGCTTTCTCGGGTCACCACGACCGAGGAGGCGCGGTCATTGAAGCCGTAACGCTGGAAGTTGTTGACCTGGTTCTCGGTCGTGAACGACCGGCCTTGAAAGCCCTCCCGTTCAAAAAAGGTGACCTCTGCCATCGCCTGGCTGGCGACCGCAACAACCGTCAGCGTCAATGCGTTTCTCAAATATGCATTCATTGATAGATTCTCCAGAAAGTTGTAAGCATGTGCCAAACCGCAGCTGGCATGTCCTGCCACCATGGGATTCAAGTGACACAAACTGGACTATGACGATCACTGGAGGCCGCGTCTGTGCGATGGCACACGGTGCGCAATACAACAAGCTTGTGTGCATTAAAAGCGCGGCAGCACCATTTTTTTCTATGTCTGCAAGCGCACAGATGGATTGGCATGCATCGCCTTAAGCTTTCTTTTAAGCGGTAGTTGCTGCCGTCTTGTTTGACCCAACCTGAAACCCATTGGAGTAAAAAATGTCTAAATTTTCCCCTTCCCTCCTGACTGCGTCACTCATGCTGGCGTTTGCAGCTATGGCTCCCGCTCACGCCGCCGTCGATGCCGACGCAGCCAAAGCCCTGTTCAAGGACAACGACTGCACCAAGTGCCACGCGGTTGATAAAACCAAAAAAGGCCCGTCCCTGAAAAAAATCGCCGCCGGCCAGAAAACCGATGCTCAGGAGAAGATCATCAAGAACATCACGACCGGCCCCAAAATTCAGTTCGAGGACGGCTCCGAGGAAAAACACAAGATCATCGACACCAAGGACCCCAAGGAGTTGAAAAATCTGGCTGACTGGATTCTGTCGCAGTAGCACCGGTTTGCGGGCAAGGCGGCCCGGCGGCAAAACGGCCGTCCTATCTGCTACGCTCCAAGGCATGCCAAATCAAGCCACTGCCACAGCCATGCCTCCGGCTGTGATCGTGCTGCTGCTGTCGCTCCTGCTCGGCCTGCAGCCCGTCACCACCGACCTGTATTTACCCGCGCTGCCGGTGCTCACCGCCGGCTTTGCTGCGCCCATGCAGCAGGCACAATTGACGCTGACGGCGCTGCTGTTGGCGTTTGGTGTGTCGCAACTGGTGTGGGGGCCGCTGTCCGACCGCTTTGGCAGGCGGCCCATTTTGCTGATCGGCCTGAGCGCATACGTGCTGGCCGCCGTTGGCAGCACGCTGGCGCCCAGCATGACCGCCCTGATTGTGTGGCGCACCGTGCAAGGTGCCGCCATGGGTGCGGCGGTGATGTGCGCACGCGCCATCGTGCGTGACCTGTACGCGCCGGTGCAGGGCGCGCGGGTGATGAGCAAGGGCTTGAGCGGCCTGGGCGTGATCGCCTTTTTAAGTGCCCCCATCGGCGGCCTGCTGACCCAAGCCTTCAACTGGCGCATTGCCCTGTTGGCGTTGGCCGTTTTTGGTGCCGCCAGTCTGGCCATGATCGCCTGGCGTTTTGAGGAAACCCTGCAACACAAGAACCCCCAGGCTTTGCAAGCGGCCACCCTGCTGAAAACCTGGCAAAGTATTTTTCGCCACCCTGCTTTCCTGGCTTTTTCAGCGCTGTCAGCAGCTTCCTACGGCGGCCTGTTCACCCTGTTGGCGGCTTCGTCGTTTGTTTTCATGAATGTGCTGGGCCTGAGCAAGACGCAGTACGGCGCATTGATGGCGCTGAACTCGCTGGGCTACATTGCCGGCACCTTCTTGTGCCGCTACTGGTTGGCGCGCCTTGGCGTACGCCGCACGCTCAAACGGGCGGGCGTGCTGTCGCTCGCTGGTGGCACATTGATGGCTGTGCTCAGCCTGGCCGGCGTGCAAAACGTGTGGGCCATCATGGGGCCGCAAATGCTGTTTGTGATCGGCCACGGCATCCACCAGCCCTGCGGCCAAAGCGGTTCGGTGGGGCCGTTCCCGCACGCGGCCGGTGCCGCCTCGGCCATGAACGGTTTCTTGATGATGCTGGCCGCCTTTGCCATGGGCAGTTGGCTCGGCGGTCACATGGACGGCACCGTGCTGCCGCTCACGCTGGGCGTGTGGTTCTGGAGCGGTTTGATCGCGCTGACCGCCTGGACGCTGGTACAGAAACATGGGGAACCCAAATAATGGGGGTCAGATTCCAATTAAATTCCGACCTGCCCCACCATCTGGCGCTGGCCGGCCCCACCGCGTCAGGCAAAACGGCAGCGGCACTGGCGCTTGCCCAGGCCTGGCCGGTGGAGATCATCAGCGTCGATTCGGCACTGGTTTACCGCGGCATGGACATCGGCACGGCCAAGCCCACGGCGGCAGAGCTGGCCGCCGTGCCGCACCATCTGATCAACATCCGCGACCCGCTGCAGGCCTACAGCGCCGCCGAGTTCGTGGCCGATGCACGACGTTTGATGACCGACATCACGGCGCGTGGCAAGCTGCCGCTGCTGGTGGGCGGCACCATGCTGTATTTCAAGGCGCTGCGCGACGGGCTCGACGACATGCCACGCGCCGACCCCGCCATTCGCGCCGACATCGAGGCCCGGGCGGCTCGGGTCGGCTGGCCCGCCCTGCACGCCGAACTGGCGCAAGTGGACCCGGTCACCGCCGCCAGGCTGGCCCCGGCCGACTCGCAACGCATCTCCAGGGCGCTGGAGGTGTACCACATCTCGGGGCAGCCGCTGTCGTCTTTTCAGACCAGGCAATCTGGCCAGAACGATGCGCCCATTCATGACCCGGACAGCCTGCTGATCTCGCTGGAACCGCAAGACCGGGCCTGGCTGCACCAGCGCATTGCGCAGCGCTTCGATGCCATGCTCGCTGCTGGTTTTCTGGACGAAGTCAAGGCCTTGCGTGCGCGCGGCGATCTGCACCCTGATTTGCCGTCCATGCGCTGCGTCGGCTACCGCCAGGCGTGGGAATATCTGAACGCGCATGAAACGCGCGGGCTGGCCGGCGTGCCGCACATGAGCGAACTGCGCGACAAGGGCATTTTTGCCACGCGCCAGCTCGCCAAACGCCAGATCACCTGGCTGCGCGCCATGCCGCAGCGCCAGGTGGTGGCGTGTGACGCACCTGATGCGTTGGAGCAGGTGCTGGCGCTGACCAAGCGCTTCATCGAAGGCCGTCCATGACCCTGATCATTCAAAACCTCAGCAAACGCTACGGCGCAACGCCGGTCTTCAGCCAGGTCTCGCTGCGCGTGGCACCGGGCGAATTTGTCGCCATCGTGGGCGAGTCGGGCGTGGGCAAATCGACGCTGCTCAACTGCATGGCGGGGCTCGACAGCTGGGACAGCGGCACGGTGGTGCTGGACGGGCAGGACCTGGGCACGCTCAGCGATGAGCAACTGGCGCGCCTGCGCCGTGAGAAAACCGGTTTTGTGTTTCAGGCCTTTCATGTGCTGCCACACCTGAGCGTGGCGCAAAACGTGGCGCTGCCGCTGATGCTGCTGGGCCAGCATGACGACGCGCGGGTGCAGGCCATGCTCGATGCCGTGGGCTTGGGCGGCCTGGGCGAACGCCTGCCGCAGCAACTCAGCGGCGGCCAGTTGCAGCGCGTGGCCATTGCCCGCGCGCTGGTGCACCGCCCGATGCTGCTGCTGGCCGACGAGCCCACCGGCAACCTCGACCCCGGCACCGCCGCGCTGGTGATGGACGCGCTGGTCGAACAAACCCGCCAGCACGGCGCGGCCATGGTGCTGGTCACGCATTCGCTGGCGGCATCCGGGCGCGCCGACCGGGTGCTCAGACTCACCCCCGAGGGGCTGGTTGCAGATGCAAGTCCTGCTTGATTTTTGTGATCCGCACGGCCAGCAGGCCGCCTTGCGCTGCGCCTTTGAGCAGCCGGCACAAACGCTGGTGGCGCACACGCCGGATCAGGTCAAGCCACTGCTGGCAGCCGTCGATGCCCTGTCCAGGCAAGGCTTCTGGTGCGTGGGCTATGTGCGCTACGAGGCCGCGCCCGCGTTTGATAACGCGCTGGCCGTGCATGACAACAGCGCCCCGCTGGCCTGGTTCGGGGTCTACGACCAGGCCCGGCCCTGGCCCGTCGAAACCCAAAAGGACGACGACTCGACCCGCGTGCAATGGCGCAGCGGACTGAGCCGACCTGATTTTGATGCGGCCATGGCGCGCATCCACCAGGCCATTGCGGCCGGTGATTTGTACCAGGTGAACTACACCGCGCCGCTGCACGGCGACTTCTCTGGCGACGCGCAAACACTGTTCCTGCGCCTGCACCGCGCCCAGCCCCAGGGCTACTCGGCCTTCATCGACACCGGCTTTGAGCAGGTTCTGTCGGTCTCGCCCGAACTGTTTTTTGACTGGCAGGACGGGCAACTGCTAACCCGCCCTATGAAGGGCACCGCGCCGCGTGGCAACAGCCCGGCCGAGGACGAGGCGCTGGCCCAGGCGCTGGTGGCCTCGCCCAAGGAGCGTGCCGAGAACGTGATGATTGTCGATTTGCTGCGCAACGACGTGTCGCGCATCGCGCAGCCGCATAGCGTCAGGGTACCGCGTCTTTTTACCGTGCAGACGCTGCCCACGGTGTTGCAAATGGTGTCCGACGTGACCGCAATCACCCGACTTGGCACCACCTTAGGCGACGTCTTCAGCGCGCTGTTTCCGTGCGGCTCGGTCACCGGTGCGCCCAAGGTCCAATCCATGCGCATGATCCGGGCGCTGGAGCCGGCACCGCGCGGCATTTACTGCGGCGCCATCGGCGTGCTGCGCCCGGGCGGCCACGCCACCTTCAGCGTCGCCATCCGCACCGTCACCTTGCGCGGCTCACACGCCAGTTGCGGCATTGGCAGCGGCATCACGGCGGATGCCACGGCAGACGCGGAATGGCAGGAATGGCGTATCAAACGCGGTTTTCTGGCGCGCGCCAGCCAGCCATTCCAGTTGCTGGAAACCCTGCGCCTGGAGAATGGTGTATTTCATCATCTGGATGCGCACCTGGCCCGTCTGCAGCGGGCGGCAAAGCATTTTGGCTATCCATTTGACGAGGCTGTCATTGCGAACGCAGTGAAGCAGTCCATGCCCCCCGAAGCCGTGGATTGCCACGTCGCTGGCGCGCCTCGCAATGACACCTCTGCCTGGCGGGTGCGCCTGCTGCTCGATGCCGGCGGCCATGCGCAGGTGCAGCTTTTTGCGCTGCCGCCTTCGCCGACCGAGGTGACGCTGCAGTTGGCCGATCGACCCTTCGACGACGCACAGAGCGAATTCACCCGTTTCAAAACCACGCACCGCACCCATTACGACGCCTTTGCCCCCACCAACCCGGCCGTGTTTGACACGCTGCTCTACAACACCCAGGGTGAACTAACCGAATGCACCCGCGGCAACATCGCCCTGCTGCTCGATGGCCGCTGGGTGACACCCCCGCTGCGCTGCGGCCTGCTCGACGGCATCGGGCGCGAGATGGCTTTGAAAGAAGGGCGCCTGCTTGAGGCCGTGGTGCGGGTGGACGACTTGCCGCGCGTGCAAGCGCTGGCCTTTGTCAACAGCCTGCGCGGCTGGCTGGATGCCAAGTTGATCTGATCATTTCTTCGCCAATCACCACAAACAACCAAGGAAACACAGATGTTCGTCGTTATTTTTCGTGCCAAAGTTCGCAGCGCTGACAGCGAATACACCACTGTCGCAGCGCGCATGCGCGAGTTGGCACTGGGACAGTTCGACTGCCTCGAATTCGCAGCGGTCACCGAGGGCCAGGACGAGATTGCCCTGTCTTACTGGCCTTCTGAAGAAAGCATCCGCGCCTGGAAGTCGCACTCGGAGCATGTATTGGCCCAGCAGCTTGGCCGCGAACGCTGGTACGAGTCCTACATCGTGCAAGTAGCGGAAATCACGCGGGAATACCGGGCTAATCTCTGACCTGGCGTATACCAGCGCTCTATTACTGATCCATGGCAAAGAAAGCAACTTTGCCAAAGTTGAAACCCACAACCATGCCACCTATTCGAATCGCCGCAGCACAGTCAGTTTCAGTGGCGGGAGATATCGCCGCCAATGTGCTGGTCCACACCAAATTCATGGCTGCCGCGCGTCAGGCAGGGGTTGATCTGCTGGTGTTTCCCGAGTTGTCACTCAGCGGCTACGAGCTGCCGCTTTTGCGCGATTGCCGCTTGCACCCCAACGACAGCCGTCTTGCACCCATTCGGGATATGGTGCGCCAGACCCACATGACAGTGCTTGTCGGTGCACCACTTCGGCATGGCGACAACCTTGCACCGTCCATTGCTGCCATCACGTTTTTCCCAGACGGCGCAACCTCGGTCTATTGCAAGCAGTACCTGCACCCTGGTGAAGAAAAGTATGCCGTCAAAGGTAAAGGCGGCGGCCTGTGCCATGTGCTGCACGACGAATCATTTACCCCGGCCATCTGTGCCGACACCTCTCATGAGCCTCACGCGGCGGCAGCTGCAGCCGCCGGGGCAACGCTCTACCTGGCGGGTGTCCTGGTGTCAGAGGCGGGCTACCCTGCGGACTCGGCCCAGTTGCAGCGCCACGCAGGCCAATTCAACATGGGGGTGCTCATGGCCAACCACGGTGGTCCATCGGGTGGCTATGCATCTGCGGGCAAAAGTGCCTTTTGGGCACCCGGCGGACACTTGGTGATTGCGGCAGCTGGCACTGGCAATTGTTTGGTCATCGCTGCCAATCACTCAGGATCATGGCGCGGGGAACTGCGCGCCGTGCCGAACTAAGACCGTGCCCATGCTTGACCTGCTCAAAACCTTCTCCTGGCAAGAACTCAAACACCACCCCTGGCGCAATGCGGCGGCGGTGGTGGCGGTGATGCTGGGCGTGGCGCTGGCGTTCTCGGTGCATTTGATCAACGCCTCGGCGCTCGATGAGTTCTCGCAGGCGGTGCGATCGGTGGGTGGCCAGCCCGACCTGGAATTGCGCGGCGTGCAGGGCCGGTTTGACGAATCCCTGTTTGCCCGCGTGGCCAGATTGCCGCAGGTGGCGCGGGCCTCGCCGGTGCTCGAAGTGGGCACTTACGCCGTCACCCCTGAGGGCAAACGCAGCCTGCAGGTGGTCGGTGTCGATGCGCTGGTGGTGGCGTATGTGGCACCCGATCTGATGCCGCTGCCGACACCAGCCGGCGACAAGCAACCAGTTGACCGCTTCGCGCTGTTTGCGCCGGGGCAGGTTTTTTTGAACCCGGCGGCACAACTGCTTGCGGGGCCAAACCTGAAACTGCAAAGCGGCTTGGGGCTGCTGCCCGTCACCGTAGCCGGCAGCGTGCGCGCCAGCGGCCGGGCGCTGGCGGTGATGGACATCGGCGCGGCGCAGGAGCTGTTTGGCAAGCAGGGGCAACTGAGCCGCATCGACCTGCGCCTGAAGTCAGGCGTCAACCGCGACGACTTTGCCCGCAGCCTGCAAAGCGCCCCCGACTGGCCGACCGACCTCACGTTGAGCGTGCCCGGTGATGCGCAGTCGCAAATCAACAACCTGTCGCGCGCCTACCGGGTCAACCTGACCGTGCTGGCCTTCATTGCCCTGTTCACCGGGGCCTTTCTGGTGTTCTCGGTGCTGTCCCTGAGCGTGGCCAAGCGCGCGCAGCAGTTTGCGCTGCTCGGCGTGCTGGGCCTGAGCGGCCGCAAACGCCTGCGCCTGGTGCTGTGGGAATCGCTGGCGCTGGGCCTGCTGGGCAGCACCGCCGGCATCGCCCTGGGCACCGCCCTGGCGGCGCTGGCCCTGGCCCTGCTGGGCGGCGACCTGGGCGGCGGCTTTTTTGCCGGCACCGCACCGCGGCTGCAATTCAATGGCTGGGCCGCACTGGTCTACGGCATCATGGGCGTGGCCGCCGCGCTGGCGGGCGGCTGGTGGCCGGCCAAGGCGGCGCAAGCCCTGCCACCGGCGCAAACCCTGAAGGGGCTGGGTGGCACGCTGGTCAACCCGCACAGCCACTGGTTCAGCTTGATTTTGATCCTTGTTGGCGCCGCGCTGACCCGGGCGCCAGCTGTCTGGGGGATTCCGGTGGCGGCCTATTTGTCGGTGGCCTTGCTGCTGGTGGGTGGCATCACCGCCCTGCCCTGGCTGATTGGACTGCTGCTGGACCACATCGCCCCACTGGTGGCACGCCAGACCCTGCCGCTGCTGGCGGTGGCACGGGCCCGGCACCAGCGCGAAACGGCTGCCGTGGCGGTCAGCGGCGTGGTGGCTTCGCTGAGTCTGGCCGTGGCCTTGACGGTGATGGTGGCGAGTTTTCGGGATTCGGTCAGCCTGTGGCTGGACCAGGTGCTGTCCGCCGATTTGTATGTGCGCAGCACCCCCAATTTGGGCGCCAGCGACACGGTTTATTTCAGCCCTGAATTTGTTCAGGCTGCCGCTGCCTTGAAAGGCGTCAAGCAGTTGCAGGCGCAACGTGTGGTGCCGCTGCTGCTCAAGCCCAGCCTGCCGCCGGTGGCGCTGATCGCCCGCGAGCTGGCGGACCCGGCCAAAAACCTGCCCCTGGTGGGCGAAGCGCTGCCGGTGCCCGCCGGGCAGATCGGCATTTACGTGAGCGAAGCGGTGGTGGACCTGCATGGCGCCATGGCGGGCCAGACCTTTGCCCCACTTGGCAAGACATTCAAAACCCTTGCCCGAACCGGACCGGCAACCGAAACCACCTTCTTTGTGGCGGGCGTCTGGCGCGACTACGCACGCCAAAGCGGCGCCATTGCCATTGACCGGGCTGCATTCGAGCGCCTCACCGGCGACCAGCGCGCCAACGACCTGGCGTTGTGGCTGACCCACCCCGCAGACGCGCCCCAGGTACAACAGGCCCTGCGTGCACTGGCTGAGCAAATGGCTTCCGGCACCGGCGAACTGATGGAGTTCGGCACACCGGGCCAGATCCGTGCCACCTCGCTGCGCATTTTTGACCGCAGTTTTGCCGTGACCTACTGGCTGCAGGCAGTGGCGATTGCGATTGGCCTGTTTGGCGTGGCGGCCAGTTTCAGCGCCCAGGTACTGGCCCGGCGCAAGGAATTTGGCCTGCTGGCGCATTTGGGGCTGACACGGCGGCAGATTTTGACCGTGGTCGCTTTTGAGGGCGCCGCCTGGACGTTGCTGGGTGCGCTTGCCGGTCTGGCTTTGGGCCTGGTCGTATCCGTGGTGCTGATACAGGTGGTGAACCCGCAAAGCTTTCACTGGACCATGGAGCTGATGTTGCCCTGGTTCAAGCTGCTGGGGCTGTGCCTGGCGGTGGTCGTGGCCGGCACGCTGACCGCCTGGCTGGCCGCCCGGGCCGCGGCGGGACAAGATGCGGTACTGGCGGTCAAGGAGGATTGGTGAAAGCCATTTCATCCGACGCCAGGGGTTCCATGGTTTGGATTTGCTGCGCCAGCACAGCCAGATTGGCCTCCGAGGCATCCTGCCCGGCAGCACTGCGCGCCAGGATGCGCTGACGCAGTTGCCCGGGTGTGGCCTGCGGCGCCAGGATGCTGAAGCTTGCCCCCAGCTGCTGCGCCAGCGCCCGAAAAGCATCACGGTCGGCACGCTTCAAAAAGGCCGCATCCACCAGCACCGACCAGCCGGCCTGCAGCAGCATGGCGGCCTGCTCGCGCAAGTGGGCGTAGGTGCGCGCATGGGCATCGGCGGCGTACAGGCCAGTGCCCACACCGGAGCCGCTGGAGGCACTGCGCGCCAGCCCGAACAGTCGCTTGCGCTCTACATCCGAGCGCAAGCGCAGGGTGGCCGCATCCGGGTCGGCCTGCAACAACGCGTCGGAGGCCACGGTTTTGCCACAACCCGACAAGCCATGGGTGATCACCAAACGCAGCGCAGGCGGCGCCAGCAGGCGCTCCGCCAGCGCCACATAGGTATCGATCTCGCTGGCATCGCCCTGGGTTTGCGCCCGGCGCAACGCCGCCACCTTGGCCCGCACCATGGCGCGATAGACCGCGTAAAAGCGCAGCACACGCGCCGCCTGGTAGTCGCCACTGCGGCTCAGCACCTCGTCGAGTAGCCAGCCGGCCAGACCCGGCTGCTGGTGCGCCAGCAGGTCGATATAGACAAAGGCGATTTCGCTGGCCACATCCATCCAGCGCAGGTCTTCGTTGAACTCGATGCAGTCAAACAACTGCACCCGTCCCTGGATCAGCACCATGTTGGCCAGGTGCAGGTCACCATGGCATTCCCGCACATCACCCGCGTGCTGGCGCGCCTGCATCAGCGCCGCGAGTTGCTGAAATTGCGTTTGGGTCCAGTCGCGCAAGGCTGTCAGCCGGGCCTGCAGGCCCGCCTCAGGCACCAGGCGCAACAGGTCGGTGAAGTTGTCAAGCGCGGGTTGCAGGATGTGTTCACCCGAGCCAAAGTATGAACCCGCTGGCGCCACCGCCGCATTTTGGTGAAACACCACGATGGTATCGGCCAGCGCCGACAGGTGCCGGGCCGCCAGTTCGCCACGCGCGCAGACATGGTCAAGCCGTGCCGATTCTTCAAAACGGTGCATCTTGACGGCGTATTCGATCGGCACGCCCGAACCCTGCCACTGCGGGTCTTGCGGCGTATTGAAAATACCCAGCACCTCCAGATAAAGCTCAGGCGCAAAACGCCGGTTCAGGCGCAACTCGTCCTGACAATAGTGTTGCCGCAAAGCCAGCGTGCTGAAATCCAGAAACGCCAGCTTGACCGGCTTTTTGATCTTGTAGGCGAACTCACCGGCCAGCAGCACCCAGGAAATATGGGTTTGCACCAGTTCCACCCGCGCCACACCGTCGGGATAACGTGCCGGATCGAGCAGGGCTTGAATCAGCGGTGGCAAATCGGCATCCATGTCTGCCATCATGCCAGATTTGTCGTCGGGAAAGCGCATTTTGGGCGCGCTGTTTGCATGACCTAGTAGAAACCAACCCCTGCCAAGGATTGGTCAGACCGTAGAATCAGTTCTTGATATTTTATTAACCCGCCAGGCGAAAACCTGACATTGATTGAGAAGGTTGCTTTATGAAAAAACTCTTGCTCGCCGCTGCCATCAGCGCCCTGTGCGCCTCGGCCTTTGCCCAGGGAAAAGACCTCAAGGTGGCCATCGATCCCACTTACGAGCCCTTTACCTACAAGACTGCTGACGGCAAACCCACCGGCTTTGACGTCGACATTGCCAGCGCCCTGTGCGAGCAAATCAAGCGCAATTGCGTGTTTGTCGAGCAAGCCTGGGACGGCATGATCCCCGGCCTGCAGGCCAAGAAATACGACGTGATCATCAGTTCGATGTCGATCACCGCAGACCGCAAGAAAGTGGTTGATTTCACCGACAAGTACTACAACACCCCGAGCAAGATCGTCCTCAAGAAAGACATCAAGTTCGACGGCCCGGCTTCCATCAAGGGCAAGAAACTCGGCGTTCTGAAAGCATCAACGCAAGAAAAATACGCCTTGGGCGAATTGAAAACCCAGGGTGTCGAAGTGGTGTCGTATGACGCCCAAGACCAGGTCTATCTGGACATCAAGGCGGGCCGGCTGGACGGCACGGTGGCCGACATTCTGGAAGTGGGTGGCGGTTTCCTGAGCAAACCGGGCGGCGAAGGCTACCAGTTTGTCGGCCCCGAGCTCTACATTCCCAAGTACTTTGGCACCGGCGTCGGTATTGCCCTGCGCAAGGGCCAGGCCGACCTGACAAAGGAACTCAGCGCCGCCATCAAGGCCATCCGGGCCAACGGCAAATACAAAGCCATCAACGACAAGTACTTCACGTTCGACGTTTACGGCAAGTAATTCACAGTATCCAACCGGCCTTTGGCACGCACGCCAAAGTCGGTTGACTGGCGCTACATCCATGACCTCCACCACGCAGTCTTACCTTCTGGTTATTTTGCAGGGCTCCTTGCTCACGGCGGGGGTGTCTTTGGGCGCGCTGCTGGTCTCC
>Ga0209343_10004046_pt1 | contig 18208 bp, 15 predicted proteins | sample RifCSPlowO2_02_FD_184026 | JGI IMG/M metagenome (GOLD analysis project Ga0209343, IMG submission 184026) | Groundwater microbial communities from Rifle, Colorado - Rifle CSP2_plank lowO2_0.2 (SPAdes) (version 2) | ecosystem: Environmental > Aquatic > Deep subsurface > Groundwater | place... | reverse complement strand
GACAAATATAATAAGCTTCAAATTCCCATCCCATGTATAAATTCATCAATATTTTGTATGGTATCTTTTTTGGGTGCAGAATGGTTTTCTTCTGAAAGTTTTGGCATTGGTTGCTGATCCAGAATCTTTTCAACTTCTTTTGAAGAATCTGTTTCCTTTGATAAAATCCTTATGGCTGACTCGAGTTCTTTTATCTTTGTCATAAGACAATTAATAGCATCAGCTTCAGGATCAGGGAGAAGATTATGGTTTAGAGAATCGCGCTCTGATATTTTTCTGCCTTCATAAAGCACAATTCTTGCCGGAATACCCACTACAGTTGAGTTTGCAGGTACATCTTTTAGGACTACTGAGTTTGCTCCTATCTGACAATTATCCCCGATTTTTATATTTCCTAAAACCTTTGCTCCGCATCCTAAAACAATATTATTTCCAAGTGTGGGATGTCGTTTTACTTTTTTAGTACTGGTCCCGCCAAGAGTTACTCCCTGATAAATTATTACATCATTTCCAATCTGACTTGTCTCACCTATAACCACTCCTTTTCCATGATCAATAAAAACTCTCTTTCCAATTTCAGCCCCCGGATGAATTTCAATTCCTGTAATCCATCTTGAAATATGAGAAATAAGTCTTGGAATAATAGGAATTTTAAGCCTGTACAAACCATGTGCAAACTTATGAAATATCATTGCATGTAATCCAGGATAGCAGAGTAAAACCTCAAGCCATGATTTGCTTGCCGGATCTTTTTTTCGGATATTTTTTATTTCATCATTAAGCCAGAGTAACATGAGTTCCTTTTTGTATGAGCTTGATTAATCAAGCTCATACATCAAACTCCTGCTTTAGCCATTACAGGCTGAGCAAGATTAGTAAATAATAACGTGGATAAATATCTCTCTCCGGTGCTGGGTAATATGGTTACTATTAACTTACCCTTATTTTCAGGCCTTTTACCTACTTCAAGTGCTGCATAAACAGCAGCTCCTGAGCTAATTCCAGCTAAGATCCCTTCTTCTTTTGCCAGCTTGCGTCCATACTCAAGAGCCTGCTCGCTAGTAACGTGAAATATTTCATCAATAACTTTTCTGTCCAAAATATCAGGGACAAAACCAGCTCCAATGCCTTGAATCTTATGAGGAGAAGGCTGTCCACCGGCAAGAACCGGGGATTCTTTAGGTTCAATAGCAATAAGTTTTAATGCTGGTTTCTTAGGTTTCAAAGCCTGACCACATCCTGTAATTGTCCCGCCTGTTCCAACACCACTAATAATTATGTCTACTTTTCCATCAGTATCCTTCCAGATTTCTTCTGCTGTTGTTTTTCTGTGTATAAGAAGATTTGCAGGATTTTTAAACTGCTGGAGCATATAAGCATTTGGGGTTGCCTTTACAATTTCTTCAGCTTTAGCAATAGCCCCTTTCATTCCCAGTGCTCCGGGAGTTAAAACAAGCTCTGCATCAAATGCTTTTAACAGTGTTCTTCTTTCCATACTCATAGTATCCGGCATTGTAAGAATTAATTTATAACCTTTTGCTGCAGCTACAAAAGCAAGTGCAATTCCAGTATTTCCACTAGTCGGCTCTACAAGCACTGTCTGACCAGGCTTAATTTTTCCTTCTTTCTCTGCTTCATGAATCATACTTACACCAATTCTGTCTTTTACAGAACCAAGCGGATTCTGACTTTCTAACTTACAGGCAATAATCACAGAAGGATCAAGTCCATATTGTTTATTTAATTTATTTAAACGTACAAGAGGTGTGTTTCCAATTAATTCTGTAATATCATTTGCAATCTTCATGGTCATTCTCCTTGTAACTTGTGTCAATTATATAACAGTTCATATTGTCGCTGTAATTTTTTAAACTCTTCCGTTCCGGCTGTATATGTTATTTCAAAAAGAACAGTTTCAACCGAACTGACTATAACACCTGAGCTTTTCATCTTTTCAATAGCAATTTCTTTATTATATGGAATCCGTGTGGTTATTGCATCACAGGCTAAGTGAACCTGAAAACCATGATAAATTAAATCAAGAGCTGTTTGTAAAACACATACATGAGCTTCAATACCGCAAACAACAATTCTCTTTACGCCTAGTTTCTTAAGCTCTTCAAGAAATCCGATCTGACCACAACAACTCATTGTTTTTTTATAAAAAAATTTGGCGTGATGCAAATACTCTTTAAAGTCACTTATTGTAGGACCCAGTTTTTCCGGAACCTGCTCTGTGACTATAATAGGCAAGCTATAAATATTTACACCGCCTAAAAGCAGTTTTATATTTTTTATCGTTTCATCACGATTATGTAAAATAGGGAGAAATCTTTCTTGAAAATCTATCAATAAAACAAGAGCATTTTCGCGGGTAAAAAGGTTAGGATGTCTGCTATTACCAGCCATAACTCTTATCTTCTTTCTTTTTTTGTTCAGCCTGCTCTTTTAATACCTGTAACTGTTTTGTACCAATCTCTTTTTTTATGCGTCCTTTAGTAATTAAGGTTTCATTGTTTTTCTTTTCACCTTCTCTCATAAGTCCCAGTCCTTCACTGATTAATTTATGTGCTTCCATTTTACGCCTTTCCATTATTTTAAAAGCTTCATCTCTTATGGGAATGTCATCTGTCGTTAATTGAGTATTACCGGAACTACTTGATGAAATTTGATTTGTCCCAAAAAAACCAGCAATTACAGGATTTGAAAAAATCACAAGAAATGCTATCGTTAAAAAAGCATAAATTAATTTCATTTTGCTGTTAAAAAACTCCTGCATGTAATGTTAATATTACAAGCATATTCAAAAGAATAAGCAGCACTAAGCAACAATTCTTCACTTAATGATGGTGCAATAATCTGCAGGCCTATTGGAAGCTTCCTGGAATCAAATCCGCATGGTATCGAAATAGCAGGTAAGCCGGCAAGATTGGCTGGAATAGTAGCAATATCTGAAATATACATGGATAAAGGATCATCAACTCTGGAACCAAATTCAAATGCCGTAGTAGGACATGTAGGTGAAATTAAAAGATCAACTTTTTCAAATGTATTTAAGAAATCCTGTGCAACCAGTTTTCTAACCTGCTGAGCCTTTTTATAATATGCGTCATAATAACCTGAGCTTAATGCATAAGTCCCCAGCATAATTCTTCTTTTTACCTCAGCACCAAATCCTTCTTGTCGTGTTTTTGCATACATTGGCAACAATTCTTTTGCACCTGCTGTACGATAACCGTACTTAACACCATCATATCTGGCTAAATTTGAACTTGCTTCTGCAGTAGCAATGATGTAATAAATAGGTACTGAATATTTAACATTCGGCAGAGAGACTTCCACAACTTCTGCTTCAAGATTATTGAAAATTTTCACTGAAGCTTCAATTGATTTTTTGACTTCAGAATCAATTCCATCTCCCATAAGTTCTTTAATAAGACCAATTTTTTTACCTTTGAGAGAAGTAGTAGTAATTTTATTTATATAGTCCGGAACCTCAACATTTAAAGATGTACTGTCTTTTAAATCATATCCGCTTATATGCTGTAAAACCAGTGCAGTATCATAGACATTTCTTGAAAACGGGCCTATTTGATCCAGGCTGCTTGCAAATGCAATTAATCCAAATCTTGAAACCCTTCCGTAAGTAGGTTTTAAACCAACAACACCACAAAAGCTCGCAGGCTGTCTTACAGAACCACCGGTATCTGTTCCAAGGCTTACAGGGACTTCCATTGATGCCACAGAGGCAGCTGATCCCCCTGAACTACCGCCAGGAACAGTATTTAAATTCCAGGGATTTTTTGTTTTTTTAAAAGCTGAATTTTCAGTAGAGCTTCCCATTGCAAACTCATCCATATTTGATTTACCTATACAAATAGCGCCGGCTTCCCAGAGTTTATTTGTAGAAGCAGCTTCATACGGAGCAATAAAATTTTCAAGAATTTTTGAGCTGCAAGTAGCAGGATAAGTTTTCACACAAATTACATCTTTAACTACTATAGGAACCCCTGCAATTGAGCTGAGTTTTTCACCTTTTGAAATCTTTTTATCCAGTTCTCCTGCCTGTTTATAAGCCAGATCTTTTGTAATAGAGTTTAATGCCTGAATTTGTGGCTCAACAATTTCAATTTGTTTATAAACAGCATCAACTATTTCTTTTGCTGAAATCTCTTTATTTAAAAAAAGTCTGTTTATTTCTTTTGCTGATTTCTCTGTTAAATTTGATTTGCTCATTGTTATTTACTATATTATACTTTAGGAATACATGCAGTTAATACTTATAAGACACGCTCAAAGCAAAGGAAATAAAGAAAATATTGTCCAGGGACAAACTGACGAAGGTCTTTCAAGCTTAGGAAAAGAACAAGCAAAAGAATTACAGAAATATTTTCAGAGTGGGGATATTACAGCTATTTATTCAAGTGATCTCGGAAGGGCCATTCAAACAGCTATGCCAACTGCCCAAAAGTTAAATCTTGAAATTAAGACTGATGCTGATTTACGTGAAGCACATTTTGGGATCTGGGAAGGGCTTACATACAATGAGGTTAAAGAAAAATATCCGGAAGAATATACCAAGTGGCACAAAAATTATTACGTAAGGCCATGCTGGTTTGAAAGTTTTGAATCACATGAAAAAAGAGTTAAAAGAGCAATAGAAAAAATATTAATTGAAAATGATTATAATTCAAAAGTAGCAGTATTTACTCATGGCGGAAGTATAAAAACTCAGATAGGGTCCTTTAGGAATTTAGGTGGCGAAGAATTAGCTTTATTTACTAATGCAAACTGCAGTTTAACATTAATAAATTTTAATCCGTCTGTTAAATATGCAGATGGAGAATTAATTTACTATAATAAAGAGGTAGTTTTTTATAAGGCTTCAAACAAGTTGAAGCCTTTCTAAATTAAATGTAACCTTTAATTATAAAACAATGAATGAATTGAATTTGGATGCAGAAAGCATAACAAGAAATAAAACTTACGGTCCGTCTGAGCATTTGCAGCACCTGTTAAAAATTGGCTGGTCAGCTGACAGTCAGCTTATTAAGAAATTTTTAATTGAGAACAACTTATCAAATAATGATCTTGCTGAAGCTGTAAGAAAGTTAAATGAAAATCAAAGTAAAGACTGCTGTATAGAAAAAAGTAATGTATAAACACGTTTTATTGTTATATAATAAAAAGGCTTATAAACAAAGGACACAATCATGGCAAAAAAAGGTGACAGAGTAATAGTTACACTGGAGTGTACGGAAGCGCGAAAAGAAGGCAAAACTCCTTCCCGATATTCAACCACTAAAAACAAAAGAAAACAAACTGAAAGATTAGAGTTAAAGAAATATAATCCATATCTGAAAAAATACACTCTCCACAAAGAAATAAAATAAATAACAGGAGATATTCTTTGATTAAAAGAAAATGGATATATTCTTTAAAACGAATATCCAGAGTGATAATTGATCTCTCATTATTTGCTTTATCCCTGATAATTTCTTATAAGTTACGGCTTGAGCACAATATATCCACTGAAACACAGGGATGGTTCTGGGGTTCACAGCTTCCGTTTGTTTTGCCAATTGTACTTTCTTTAAGATTACTTTTTTTATTTATTTTTCAAATTTACAGCAGGATGTGGAGGTATACGGAGCTAAATGAAATTTTAGAACTTACAAAACCAGTTCTTTGCTCATCTTTAATTTTGGCTATACCACGTATTATTGGGTTTAATGCTTATAACCAGCTCTTTGCAATTCCAATTGGTGTAATAATTATTGATTCATCATTAAGCCTGATTTTTCTTTCCTGTGCAAGATTACTTAGAAAATGGCAAATCACAAGGAGAACAATTAAAAAAAGACAAAAAGAAAACAATCAGAAAGCAAAAAAACGTACTCTTTTAATCGGTGCAGGTCAGGCAGCTCAGGAACTGGTAAGAAAGGTTATACAACACCCGGAACTCGATATAGAAATAATCTGCGCACTTGATGACGATGAAAGAAAACAAAAAATAAAAATCAGTGACAAAGTAAGAGTAGCCGGATATATTAAAAATTTAAATAACGCTGTTAAAGAGTACAATATTGAACAGATAATAATTGCAATTCCATCATTACCTCCAAATCAAATCAGGGAAATTATTGAGCTTTGTCAGGTAACAAGACTTGAAACCAAAATTATCCCCGGCGTAGATCAGCTTGCTGAGGGAAAAGTTACAATTGAAAAAATCAGGAAAATCAGTCTGGAAGACCTTCTTGGACGTGAACCAGTAGATTTATCTACTCCTGAAATAGCTGCTTTTATAAACAACAAGACAATTTTAATCACAGGTGCAGGAGGATCAATTGGCAGTGAGCTTACAAAGCAATTAGCTACTAATTTCTCTCCAAAGAAAATATACATTCTTGGAAGAGGTGAAAACAGTATCTTTCAGCTTTCACAGGAATTAAGCTATTTAACCTCAATCCCATTTACTCCAGTTATCTGTGATATCAGACATTACAAATTTCTTTACAGGTACTTAGCCAGCATTTCTCCTGATTTAATTTTTCATGCAGCAGCACATAAGCATGTTCCGTTAATGGAAGACCATCCAATGGAAGCATTTGAAAATAATGTAATAGGCACTAAAAATCTGGCAGAAATCGCAGGAATGTTAAATATTGAAACCTTTATAAATATTTCTACTGATAAAGCTGTAAATCCGATTAATGTTCTGGGTAATACAAAAAGGCTTGCTGAGCTTATTGTCAACACCTATGCTAAACAATTCCCAAAGACAAAATATATTTCAGTCAGATTTGGAAATGTAATTGGAAGCAGGGGCAGTGTCATTCCAGTCTGGGAAAATCAGTTAAAAAATAATTTGCCTGTTACCGTTACTGATAAAAACGCATACAGATTTTTTATGACAATGTCAGAATCTGCTCAGCTTGTAATAAAAGCCAGTGCAGCAGGAAAAACTTCAGACATTATGGTGCTTGATATGGGTAATGAAGTAAATATAGATGTTCTGGCAAAAGACTTTATCAGATTATCAGGATATGATCCCCGGCAAATAAAAATCAGATACACAGGGCTCAGATCGGGAGAAAAACTAAAAGAAGAACTTATTGGTTATTATGAAGGAACAAATACGACCAAACATAATAAAATATTAGTTATTAAACCAAAAGAATTTCCGGCAAGTCTGGTACTGGATACAATTGATGAATTAGCCAGGCTATCTGCAAAGCCAGACGAAACAACATTTAAAAATCGACTTATTATTGAAACAAAAAAACTAAATGAAGCAGAAGAATCAGTCCCGGTAAGGGTTTAAGCTATATCACTCTTGGTTTCTATTTATTTTTCAGTTTATCTTTTTTTAATTCTCTCAATATCTTCGTCACTATCAGAGTTATTCAGCTCTTTTACAAACTTATCTAAGATTTCTAAATCTTTGTCAGTAATAAAGCCATCCTGATTCATATCAGCAGCTTTGAGCTGCTCGGTAGAAAGGCTATTTATGCCGCTAATACTCATAAAAACAATCTTCGTTAAAACAAAGGTTACCCCGGATTTTCACCATATATAATATGACTTAGGTTAAGATAAAGTTATAATTTGACGGAATCCGTTTAAAACCTGAGTTTCAAATCCTTATTTCAGGACAAACTGATTCTGATATCTATTAAGGAGATAAAGGGTTTCAGGATCATGCGGATCAATTTTCAACAATTTGTTAAGCGTTTTTTTAGCTCCTTTTAACTGCCCTAAGTCCAGGAAACCATACATTGCTTCCTGATAAGCAGGTTTTAACTGTGTTCTCAAGCCAAGCAGGTAGGCAAATTTTGTTTTCAATAAAAGATTTTTTTGCTCTTCATAAAAAACAAGAGCCCTTTCAAGAACAGCAATCTCGTACGGATAGTATTTAAACGCTTCTAAAAGATATTTTTCCGCATGAAGTCTGTCATTTTCAAATCTTACTGCAATTTCAAATAGTGTCAGTAAAATAACAGATAAGTGAGGTTGAATCGAATTTGCTGCCAATAAAATTTTTTTTGCTTCTATATATTGTTTATCAAGCAACAGCAAATGCGTATACAAATCCAGAGTTACCGGATCTACTTTTGTCGGCTTTTTCATATAAGGTTTTAGTATTTTTATTCCAACGGTAAAAGGCTCATAAAGATTATTACATCGTGTATAAGCTTCTAAATAAGCGATTTTTACTGGTATTGAATTATAATCTAATCCATAAGATTTTATTATTAGAGGTAAGTTCTTTTGATATTTTAATTGCAGGATTTTGTTTTCTTGTTTTGCCTGATTTAACAGCTCAAGTGTTTTAAAAAAATACTTTCTGGTTTCTTCTTTTTTACGTGGATTATCTGACAAGATAGTATTAGCCAACATATGTAGTCTAACTGCTTTGTGCAGTGGATCTTTGCCTGCTTTATAAATTGATTCAATAAACGAATAATTATTTTTCCAGTCTAATGTTCTGTAATGTGATCTCATAAAACAGGGGATTAATAAAATGCATAAAAACAAACATGATACCTGAATAAGTTTCAGGTTCCTGGAAAGTAGTTTTGCTAAACCAAAAATTAAAAATGCAAACGGAAGATACAGATATCTCTCTGCAAAAAGTGCATATGAAGGCATCAGGATGTGTAAAAAAGGCAATAATGCAAAGAAAAAAGTCCAGTTTAGAAAAAACAAATCAGGGAATTTTCTCCTGAATACAAAAAGATAAAGAGGCACCAGTAACCACATAAAAAGAAAAGCAAAGCAAAATACTGCATACGGATCAAAAAGAGTTTTCCCCAGATGTATAAAAAGACTCTGATCGACTGATAATAACTTCGGATAGAAAATAAGTTTTAATGAGTGAAAAAATATTTGCGGGCTTAACCATAATACTCTCTCTAAAAAAACTACAAACTCATTACCCCCTGAAGGATGATTGCTCTTAATGTGCGATAAGAATAAAAAATAAATCAGGTAAATAGTAATACCTGTAAAGTAAGGAATAGTATATTCAAAGGATCTTTTAAAAGATGTTTTTAAGCCTTCTGTCTGAAATAGCTGTTGAAATGAAACAATAAAAAATACAAACGGAAGAATAATCATACATTCAGTGCTAAACATCGGGATAAGGAATATTAACGGGATAATAATTCTTCTTTTAATTAACTTGTTTTGCTCTTTATTCTTCAGGAAATCAAGAAAAAATGCAAAGAAAAAAATATATGTAAATAAACGCGGGAAATTAGTGGAAAGTAAAACTGATTCGAGCATTACAGGGTGAACAGCCCAGATTAATGTAAGAAGCACTGGCAGAAGTTTTACTGAATTATTGCCTGAAATATCTGTAAGAATCTTTATTATGAAATAAACAAGTAAAACATTTATCAGGTGTAAGGTTAATGAAAGCAAGTGATACAAAATCGGAATTTTTTTAAAAAAGAAGTTTGCAAATGTCATTAGTATTAAGCCTGTGGGGGATGATCTGGTTACTGAATTTGAAGAATAGATTGCATTGGAAGATAAGAAGTTAGAATTTAATCCAAACTCTTTAAACGTCTCAAAAATTTCAGAAAAACTGGCAGGTGAAGGGAAAAATGAATTGTCAATGATTGCTTTTTCATCATAAAGCAACCATGGTCGATCTAATGTAGAGACAAACAATAAGCACACAGCGCTTAGACATATTAAAAGATCAAGGCTGACTATAAGTCTCTTGGACATTTTTACTCTTTGAGGATTTTTTTTATGACTTCTACAATATATTCCTGATCATCTCTCTGGATATCAGGATATATAGGTAAAGATAAAATTTCATTACAGATTTTTTCTGTAACCGGTAATGAATTACTCTTACAATTTAAATAATCGAATGCCTTTTGCAGATGAATCGGAATTGGATAATAAATTATAGTTTCTACTCCTGATTCTTTTAACTTTTCGCAGACTAAATCTCTTTTTTGCAGCCTTATAGTATATTGATGGAAAATATGACAGGAATTGGGTTTTACAGACGGAATAATAACATCTTTTACATTTTTAAAAAGTTCATTATAATACTCTGCAGCTTTTTGACGTTTAAGATTCCATTCATCCAAATATTTTAGTTTTACTCTTAAAATAGCTGCCTGGATTTCATCAAGCCTGCTGTTTAACCCTATATAATCATGGATATAGCGTTTGGAAGAACCATGAAACCTCAGCTGCCTGATTTTATTAGCAAGCTCTTCATTATTAGTAACTATAGCTCCGGCATCTCCAAAAGCACCCAGATTTTTAGTGGGGAAAAAACTTACAGTTCCTATATCTCCAAAGGTACCGATGCTTTTCCCGTTTAATTTAGCTCCTGCAGCCTGAGCACAGTCTTCTATAACAAATAAATTATGCTTTTTAGCTATCTCAACTATTTTTAAAATATCACACGGCTGCCCATATAAATGAACAGGAATAATTGCTTTTGTGTTTTTAGTAATTAATTTTTCAATCTTAAGAGGATCAATATTAAAATCGTTTTCCCGGATATCTGCAAAAACAGGCTTTGCACAAGCTAAAGCAATAGCTTCGCTTGTAGCAAAAAAGCTATGAGAAACAGTAATAACTTCATCTCCCTGTTTAATACCTAAAGCCATTAATGACAGCAGAAGAGCATCCGTACCGTTTGCACAGGATACAGTATGCTTAGCTCCAATATATTTTGAAAACTCTTCTTCAAAAAGAGAAACATTAGGGCCAAGTATATAGTGCCCTGAAGCTAAAACTTCAAGCACTGCCTTTTCAATCTCATCTTTAATTAATTGATAGCCTGAAGCTAAATCAATAATAGGAATTTTTTTAAGTTTTTCAGCAGTACCTGATTTTATCATTTACTATTTCTTGCAAGAGCCCTCTTTTTTCTTTTTCTTTTTAATTCTTTTCTGGCTCTTTTTATCCCTGGTTGTTGTTTTAATTTCATTATTTAACTCCTATTTATTTACGACAGAAACCATAGTAGGGAAAAAATCAACTGTCGGTCCTGTTATTATTGCAGTATGAGTAGTCTGCGGAAGAGCAAAACTTAACTTTGATTTTCCTAACCCTTTTGGAAGCAAATCCACATCAATCGTAAAGTCTTTCTCAGCAACATCAGTTAAGACTATTTCAACCCCGGGACCACCGCCTTCATCACCCAGAGAATTTGAGCTAAAAGACTTAGCTGAAATTCCAGGAGCAATAATTGCATGCCCGAATGTTTCATCTATATCAACAATCTTACTATCAAATAAAATTGGTATAAAAATCGTTTCTTCTTTTTGTGCAGATCTTTGGATCTCTAATGTAATTTTATTTTGATTTAAAACCATCTTTTTTTTACTTTTTTCAGGTTTTTCAGTAACTTCGACTTCATTTCCTGTCTTAACATTAATCATTACATCATTATCAATTACCAGCCCTTTTACAGGTAATGCTAACTCATCAGCCACCATTAAAAGAGAGACTTCTGATACTCCATTGCCAATAGAGGTTAAAGAAACATTTAGTTTCAATGTTTCAGGCAAACCGTTATCATCAAATTTAATTAGTCCAATCCCGGTTCCAGATTTATCTTTTGATGTTGAAGCAACTGCAAGAATATTTGCAGCAGTAAGTCCGTCCAGGGAAACTTTATCTATATCTACCACCATGGTGTCTAATTTTATAGGAATAAACAATGTCTGCTGACCTTTTGGAATATCTTTAACAGTAAGTTCAATTGAATGCTGGGATACACTGAGAGCTTTTGAATTCTGCCTGGATGTTTCTTTTTTAACAGCCTTTATTTCTGCCTGAGCTGCAACAAATTGTACGCATAATACACTTGCAATTAATATAGCTAATAGTTGTTTCATTTAACCCCCTTAAAATAACTTCCTGACTCATTCTAGCAAACATACAAATAACACTGGATTAGGAGAAATAATAAAAAAAAGAGACACTTTGTTAAGTGTCTCTTTTAATTTGTCTTGCAAAGAGTTAATTATTAACTCTTTTAATATATTATTACTCGCAGCTACCATGTACTGCAAGCTTCTTAGCTGCTGTACCACCACCGGTAGCAACATTTACGAAACTACCCCTTGGTATACATGAAGCTGGAGAAGCTTTAATAGACATGCTGGTAACTGTAGCACCTGAAACAGCACTACCTGGAACAAGAGTTACTGTAGTTCCGGTTTCAGTGAAACCACTTCCTTTAACTTTTAAAGTTGTTCCGGAACTCTTATTACTTCCTGTAGCAACTTTAACCTTTGGTGCTGTACCTGAGCCACTTGTAACCGATAAGCTGCCAAGATCAACCGTGGTCATACCTGTCGTTAATGTTAACCCTACCGTAGAACCGCTACCAAGGCCAACTATGACTACTCCTGTAGATCTGTCTTTTGAAAAGCTAACAGTCTTACCATTTACTTTAACGATTTGACCTTTCTTAACACCACTTGCAGAAAATGCAATTGCTGCTTTTCCTGGTCCTGTTACTGTAGTTGGTCCGATCAATGTAAATGAACCACCTGATGATGTACTGCTACCACCACCACTGTTAGTTACACTTGACGGGGTTACTGTAGCAGCTACACTGCTTGTAACATCAGTTCCACCAGCTACTTCTACTTTGCTAACTACAATTTTTGTCGCTCCTGATTTTGTACCAGGCTTTAACATTGCTGTTAGTGTGGCTTTAGAGTCTGTAATGGTTCCATCCCATGCTACTGTTAAAACATTTCCTTTTACTTCGGTTAACAACTGTGTTGCACCTGTACCCATAAAGGTAAGGCCTGCTGTATCAACTGTTGCAACTCCTTCTACTTCAAATGCAAGAGTTACATTTGCTCCGTTTGTAGAGTTTACAGCCTGACCATCAATTGTAATTGTAATCGTATCTGCACTTAGCATACCGGTTCCACCAGTACTGCTTGATGATGAGGTGCTTGATGTGCTTGTCGAGCTTGATGCTACTGTAACTGAACTTACATCAACTGTTGCCATGGCTCCGGCAATTGCTACTCCGTCAGTACCAAGCATATCTACAACATTTCCTACTGTTACAGATGACATACCTGCTGCAACTCCTGTAAAATCAACTGTTAATTTTACGGTTTCCGGCAGATCCATATCTGAAAAAACTCCTACACCTTTTGAACTACCGTCTGCAAGGCCAACTCCACCAGCATCAGATGAAACACCACCTAATGTCAAAACTGCTGTATCTACTGTAACTTCTACAGCCAGTGCTTTAGTACCAGTTGGTATTCCACTAACTGTAATTACTGCTTTCGATGGTGTTGCTGTTTGTGCATTTGCTGCTGGAAAATTAAATCCAAAACAAATTAACATAAGCAACATTAAAAACACACCTAAAGTCGCTTTTCTAACCATTTTATTTTCCTCCACCCTTTCCTAAACTTTTTTATTTAACTTAAGACTAAATTATAGATTAGTCCTTTAATATTATTTTTTTAAAAAAGAGGCCCCCGTTTTATTGGGGGCCTCATTTAATGAAGGTCTAGCTATTAGCTAAGACCAAGAGCTGACTTAGCGGCTTTAATTACTCCCTGGAGTAAATTTCCGCCGGCAGAAACTATAGATGCTAAACCGCCTTTAGATGATACATAGCTAAGTACTTCGGAAATTGTTGCTTTTCCGTCAGAACCTGCTATTTCACCAAAGACCTGATCTGCTGTTTGACCTGCACCACTGCCACCGCAAACGGCTGTCTTTGTAGCTGTTGTAGAGCTAGTACCACTAACTTTTTCAGTTACATTAACAGTTACGCTTGTTGCAGTTGCACAGTCACCTCTGAGGTTAGCTGTAAATGAACCATCTTCAGAAGCAACTACTGTGGTTGAGTCATATGTTGAGCTTGAGCCCGTTGTTACAACAACCTGTGCACCGCCATCTACAGAACCTGCACTACCTGTTACAGTAACCAGATTATCTGTGGCTGGAGATCCACCCGAGCTAAGAGCTGTCGCGCTGGCAGTAATCTTAGATGCGTCTGCATTCTTCAGACTACCAGCTGCAAGAACTTTAGCAAATGGATTGATTTGAGGTGTACCTTCAGATGTAAGTCTGGCTGTCAGCAATTGATTTGCTAATGAACCAGAACCTAACTGAAATGCTGCTGTTGCTGCTGTAGCTCCATTAAGCTGAGTAAATGCTTTTGTAGAGCCAGGAGCAAACGGTGTAAATATAGTCGGAGTTGAAGCGCTGTTACCAGATGCAATACCCGGGGTATTGACTACTACTCCGCCATCCTGTGAGAAGAACTCGACTGATGCAGTTAAGTCAGTTGTACTGCTTATTGCTGCTGTCAGTTGTGCATTCTTAACAGTAATGGTCGTTGTAGATGTAGCTGGATCTGCTGCACCTGTTGCAGTATTTTTCTTAAGCCCTATGATAATTGTGCCAAGCGGTGCATTTGCATCCACTGTTGCTGAAGTTACCAGCAATGGATTTCCATCCACCACTAATGAATTATCAGAGAAGCTGATATCTGCTGCTGTCGGAGCTGCGCTGAATGCTGAAGCTGAAGACGGCACTATCCAGAGCTGACCTTTGCTAAGTACAGTAGATAGTACTGAATTATCAGGGTCTAAGTTTCTGGCTGATGTTCTTCCGCCAATTGGAATTGACTTTGGATCACCTTCAGTAACTGTGAATGTGTGTGCGACTGATGCGCCTCCACCAGATAATCGGGGTGTTGCACCCGTCATACTATTGGTAGATACTTCACCTTTTGTCGAGGTAGCCATATCATCGCCGAAAGCAAAGGTTGCAGCTTGTTTTGCTGTACCAAAGCTAACATTACCAAGGTTTGCAACAACCGTTGGGCTGGCTGCTTTGTTTTGAGCAGTAACTGCTCCCATTAGCTCACCTGTAACTGATGAAGGACAGAAAATGTCCTGGGAATCAAGTCTCAGCAAGATAGCATCTTTTACAGCATTATCAACTGCTCCACCTACTGCATTAAGTCTAAACCTTAGTTTAGCCGGAGTTGCTCCAGTGGCTGGTTCAACTACGTTTGCATTTGTAAGTGCGGCATCGCCTCCACCACCTGCTGTTACTGCTACTGTAACACCTGCTGTACTTGTAATTGCTGTTCTGGTTACATCATTACCACCAGTAGCTGCAGTAGTAGATACTGCTGTGTTGTTATCATCTCTGTCGTCAACAACATCACAACCTGACGGTAAATTAACTTCAAATACTGTTCCCTGAGTTCCGCCGCCTACCTGGCTAACTAACTCATTGAAACCAGTATTAGTAGCTTCTTTTATCAAAATACCTCTGCCTTCACCCTGAACAACCGGTGAACCGTCAACTACAGTACTTCCGGAAACTGAATTGCCGACACCGCCTGTAAATAAGGCTGACGGGGAAGCAATAGCTCCACTGGTACATGCTGCTGTAACTGCTGCATCAAATGTACCTGTGCTGACTCCGCTTAGTACAACGCTGGACTCACCGCCACTTGAGCAGGTAACTCCAAGCTGACTGTTGGAAGCTAAGCCTACACCCTGTGCAGTGGCCAAAGAACTGGTTGCTCCACCGCTTGTAGCCAGAGCACCGACTAATTTTGCCAGAGTTAAAGTCGTGCTTCCGCTTAAGTTATTACCGGAGATTTCAGCTACAAGGTTTACATCAGATGCAAATGTGCTGCTGACATTTGTAACCTGTAATTTAGGTGTAATAGCAATGATATCTCTAAAGTTATCAAAGCCGTTTTGAATCGGGACTAAGGTCAATGTATTGTTTGTGCAGGATGCATATAATAATGCATTAGCACCTGTTGCTGTGGCAAGAAGACCGTCTGGATCAAGTCCCAGATTGAAATCATTTGCAGAAATTGGGTTTGATCCGGCAATATCTGTCAATGCTTGTGTATAAAGTGTAGTGGCACTGTTTACTACAAATGAATTACCAGCTTGTGTAGCTCTGATAATTTGATTTGTACCGTCAGTTGTACCAAGCCTAAGTGCTGCTGTAGCTGTAGTAATAGAATTTGCAATAGCAAACCATCCTGCTACCGGGTTTGTGCTACTACCGCACTCTAATCTAAGATCAACAAAACCTTGATTCTGTGGTTCTGTAGTTGTGGCATTAGCAGTTATTGCTCCAATAAGTGTAGCATTGCTACCTGCTAAAATCCCTTCCTGTACAGCTATTTGAATAGGTCCGCCTGCTGCTGAAACTACTCCCCATGATGAACCAAAAGCAAACGTTGTATTTGTAGTGCTTTGTCCGCTATCAAATGTAGCTGCTCTTAAAGCACCCAGGAAACCATGTCTTGAGCTTTGGGTTATATTAAAACCTGCTGCTGCTGGTGCGGCACCTGCTGTTGAACTTTCAATAATAATGTCTACTGCTAACAATGTAGTAGTAGCAGATGCATTATCATCAGCAAATGCAATAGTAATAGGAGCTGCAACTGAGTTATTGAAGTTTGTAGTCAGGTCAATTGCTGCACCACTTGGAGTAAGTGCTGCTGTAGTAATTGCATTTAGCAATTCAGCTGTAGCAATAACCTGGTCTTTTGTTCCAATACCAGTAAGTGTAGTCCCTGTACCTTTAATAAGAATAGGTTCTACGTCTACTAAAGAAGTAGCACTTACACCACCTGCTAATGTAGCTGTGTCAAATGCCCAGACTCTTGTATTTGAACTAATTGATCCTAAAGCTAATAAGTTAGCGCTGGATGTACCGGACTTATCATATAACTCTGTAGCATCGTCATCAGCATCTAATACTGCTTCTAACTGGCCTGCTGCTGAGGCTACTGTACAGAGATTTAACGTTCCGCTTAAACCTGGAATTGCTGCTGCTACTGCCGGGGTACCTGTACCACCTGATGCTGCAGTGCCGCTTGGCGGACTGGCATCTAAAGTGGATTGTAGTGTACCGCTAAGTGCACCATTTCCGGATGGAGGAATAGCTAAACCTAAACCAGTAATTGTAATAGTGGCCAGGTTACTACCGGTCCCTGATTTTGGATATGTCTCAGCACCGATTGTTGTAGAATTACCATTAGCATCTCTTGCAATTGCAACGACTGCTCTTCCAATGCCTGCTGTACCTGCAGTTACAACACCTACACTAATTCCAAGCGGGTTGTCTGCTGGCGCTCCAGCGGCAGAACTCGTAGCATCCAGTGATACTGCATTTGAAATCGTAGCATTTCCTGCAGCAAGCCGATTACTGGCTCCTGATGTAGTGTCCTGAAAGCCAGGTACTACAACAAAGTTTGTACCGGTTGGCGGTACAAATGAAAAGACGTTACCGATGATATCACTAGCAGTACTTATACTACCAGCATTAGTAGCTCGTGCATTACCTGTACTTGCAACAGCACCAAGGTTTCCTGTATCGTCTATCCCTGGGTTAATTTCTGATGCAGTTAGTGTAAGCTGAATCGTGCCGATATTGTAAACGGTAACCAGTGCACCATTTGCAACAGTGCCTGAGTGCTGGAAACAGGTTCCTGTCGCTGGCGGCGTAAGTGTTACTGCTGCTTGAGCACTGGGCCCAACAAGCGATAAAAGATTTGAAAGCATAAGCGCAAAAAGAAACATAAGTGCAATTCTTCGCTTAGTTTTCTTCGATGAAATCAATTTCATTAATTTCTACTCCTTCTTAATTTATAGTTAACTATCTTTAACTTTTAGAATAACTTTTTTAGTGTTTAGGCCAAATAAACTTTGAAATTTTATAAAAACCTCAAATTCATTTTTCTTAAACACGCCAAAGTAAAGAATACAACAGTTTGTTTGAACTTAAACCAAATCATAAAGTTCCTGTTAACATCAATAAATTTACGCCAAAGAGTATGACAGATTTCTGATCTCAATTTTTCCCAGCACTAAAGTACTTTTTCAAATAAAACAATGCTTTCTCCAGGTTAGAATACTTGTATTATTTTGACAACTTTTAGGAGAAGTCCTAGCTAAATTATTTGTCAAAGTTCTAAAAATCCAATGATTTATATCAGGTATTTAGTCAGACAATTCTTACTATAGCTTTAGGATATATAAATCTAAAAAAGAAATGAACAAAATAGAAAACAATAAAAAAAAAGCTTTTAACTATTTATTCGGAACAGTATTCATAGTGTTTTTTATATATTTTTTTTCACTGTTCAGGCCATGGCAGCCGTTTGATGAAAGATTAATTTACAATGAAGAAC
>Ga0209343_10004039_pt1 | contig 18216 bp, 22 predicted proteins | sample RifCSPlowO2_02_FD_184026 | JGI IMG/M metagenome (GOLD analysis project Ga0209343, IMG submission 184026) | Groundwater microbial communities from Rifle, Colorado - Rifle CSP2_plank lowO2_0.2 (SPAdes) (version 2) | ecosystem: Environmental > Aquatic > Deep subsurface > Groundwater | place... | reverse complement strand
TGTCAGGGTTTTTTAAGATTTGTTCAAAGGTAATTGTCTGGTCAACTGCTTTCAAAACCTCCGGCGAGATAACAGGGGCGCAGGCAATCAAGGCAGTAAGCAGGAAATAGTAAACGGTAAATTGTAAAACTCTATTACTATTTTGTAGCAATTTGAGATTCATATCATTTATAATGTTTTAACAACTCACCGTCAACTATTCACGGTATCATCGGGGCGTGGCTCAGCCTGGTAGAGCACTGCGTTCGGGACGCAGGGGTCGGAGGTTCGAATCCTCTCGCCCCGACCAATCTCACAAACAGTCATAAGTAAGTGAGAAGTCAGTAGTCAAAAGTATACAACTCTACCTATTTATCTTCTGACTCCTGACTTTTGACTCTACTCTTTATTTTTGGTCTCTGTGGCAGGATGCGCAGAGTTTGGCCTCTTCTTTTCTCAGAATATGGTTATGCTCTCCACCATGCGGGGTATGGCATGTTGTGCATACCATTATTGTTCCTCCTGCTAAAGGCAGGTCAGGCGCCGGGGTAACCTTCACCCATGAAAGCAAGCCGGTAGGATGTGTAGTCTTTTTATGGATGCTGCCCTTATGGCAATCGCCGCTTAAACAGCTGTCAAGGCCTGCATATTTCTTAGTAGTAAGCCCTGGGTAGTGGGGTTCTTTTGATGTAATATTCTTTCTTGACAAAACCTCTGATAGGTCTACTTGAGAAGTAATCTTTTTGTTTGCCTTCCATGATAAAGCAATTTTATCGCCTACCTTTACCACCTTGATACTTTCTACAGAAGGTTTGATGCCTGGTTCATCCTGCTTTTCCACGAATGGCTTTTTAACCTTAAATGCAAAATCATCTGACCTGGTTATATTACCAAACACATCTTTTGAGATGGCGCGAACATGATACTTTTCACCTGGCACAAGCCTGTCAATGGCCACCTTATGCTCCCTCGTATACCTATCATCCGATAAAGTAACATCGCCGTATTTATCAGAAAGACCGAACTCCAGTTGCGCGGTAGAGGGTTCGTCCGTATCCCATGTTATTACTGCTGAGTAGAATATCCCTGCCTTCAACTCCTCTAATTTTATATTGGATACAACAGGCGGGGTCTTGTCATCCAGCATTCTTTCATATACCGATGAAGGTGTAAAATTTATCTCCTGTGATACAGCCTCTTTACCTTCCTTATCTTTTACTTTTACCTTGACCTTGTAATTGACTGTATCCGTCAGATCAAGAAAGATTAGATTTTCCCTCGTAAAGGTATCTACGGGGATCCCCCGTACAGATGCCAACTCTGTTATGTGGCACACATTACATTCATCGGATGCCATGGGATGCTGCTTGCCGTATCGGAGGATGGCAGTGTAAATCTTTTCATGACATGCAGCGCATCCTGCCTCTTGCATTTCTATAGGAACGGTAATAGGCAGGGATGTCTCAGCCATCAGCTCATTAAGGTGCTGCAAGGAAATTTCAGCCGGCTCTGTGGGCGCTTTGCCTGCCTGAACATTTATTGCAAACCCTGCCTTCACTATAACCTCGCCAGAAATAGACGTGGAGATGTTGTTTGCGCTTACCTCGCCGCTTATTGTCGCTATCTCGCTCTCATTTTCACTCGCTGCAACAATAAAGTGCGTCCCTTTTATTCCGGCTACTGCGGTAGGCGTCTCTATCCTGAATCGTGATGCGTTCCCGCGAAACATCCTTCCAACCAGCGTCTGCACCTTGCCAGTAAATATCTTAAATACCGACACTCTATTATTATCTGCTTCGGTAAGGGAATATTCTTTTATAATAAATCTCGCATTTTCGCCAATGCTTAAAATGCTGTCATCTTTCATAAGGACTTTTACTTTGGATTTGACAGAAGTTATGATGGTATCCCGAGGATAAATTCCTTCCATGCCCACAACCTTAATACCTGTCGCCTCATCCTCATGATAAACATACACATCGCCTGTCCATGCAACTACTGCGCCGACAGGCGGTTTTTTATTGGCTGCAAATGGTGATGACGCTGAAAAGATAAGAGAGGCGATACAAAAAACAGATATGACCTTAATATTGAAGTTGATACACATAATTTAGCCCTCATTAAAACTATTTTTGCTGCCCGTGTCAACTGATTTGTAGAGATTTGTCAGAGATTTTCAGACCATCAAATTAACAGGCTGTTGAAAAAGGCATCAACAGCCTTGATTACACAGATTAGGAAAAACGATTACACAGATATTTCAATGGGTTTTAATCTGTGAAATCTAATCTTTTATCCGTGTAATCGGAGTTTGTTGAGTTTTTCAACAAACTGTTAAACTATACACAGCGTCATAAGTAAATACGCATTACATAGCGCCTGCCTGCAGCAGGCAGGCCAGAACAAAGCATGTATGCGAAGTTATGACGCTCTGTATATCACCAGATTATCCCGATGCACAATCTCATCGTAATACTTATACCCTAAAATCTTTTCAATCTCCGTTGTTTTCACCCCTTTTATCTTTTCTATCTCTGTTGAACCGTAATTTACAACACCTCTGGCAAACTCCTTGCCGTGCCGGTCTACACAGTGAATTACTTCGCCTGCTTCAAATACACCGCCTATCTTTGTTATGCCGGAGGGGAGAAGGCTTTTGCCTTTTTCTAATATTGCATCCTTTGCCCCGTCATCAACAAATATCCTTCCTGTTGGCCGGGCTGAAAAGGCTATCCAGTGCTTTTTGCTTGTAAGCCTGTCCTCCATAGGCAAAAACAGAGTCCCGATATCACTGGAATCGAAAATCCTTTTTAAAATATCCCGGCCTCTTCCATTGGCAATAACTGTCGGCACGCCAAAGTGAGCCGCCTTTTTTGCCGCCTCTACTTTTGACGACATGCCGCCTGTGCCAAAAAGGCCTGTTGCCTCGCCTGCCCACCCTTGGACCACGTGATCAACATCTTTTACCATCGGGATAAGCTTTGCTGTTTTATCCTTTTTTGGGTCTTTATCAAATAGTCCGTCTATATCAGTAAGGATTACCAGCAAATCCGCCTCAACCAAATTGGTTACCAATGCTGCAAGATGGTCATTATCGCCGAATTTTATCTCTTCCACGGCAACTGTATCATTTTCATTTATAATTGGGATTATGCCATAGCTCAAAAGTGTTGTGATGGTATTTCTGGCATTTAAGAACCTCTGCCGGTTGCCGAGGTCATCATGCGTTAAAAGCACCTGGGCGACCTTTTCATCCATCGGATTAAATGCCTTTTCATACAGCGCCATAAGGCTTCCCTGTCCAATGGCTGCAATTGCCTGTTTTTCAGGGATGCTTGCAGGCCTTTGCTCAAGCCCCATCTTTTTCATGCCTATTGCAATGGCGCCGGAGGTGACCAGTATGACTTCCTTCCCCGATTTTTTTAATTCAGATATACCTTTTGCCAAATTTGAAAACACCGCTTCATCAAGCCCCTCATCGTGGCTGCTCGCAAGCACGGCGCTGCCAACTTTGACAACTATCTTTTTGGCATTACTAACATGTTTTTTTCTGAGATTGTCTTTCATTAGTAAATCTTTGCAATATTCAATTCCTGATTCGGCCCGCCGTTTAACAGTTTTACAACCTTCACCCCATCGTCAAAATAGTCAATCACATTCAGGCATCCATAGTCCTGCTCAATCCTGAAAAAATTTTCCATAGGAAGCCCCATCGCATCGCAGAGAATAACCCTGTTCACGCCGCCATGCGCAATAAGGGTTAGATGTTCGCCTTTGTGTTTACTCAGAATCTTTTCTAAGGCAGGGATAACCCTTTGTTTGAGGTCATGCAGATTTTCACCGCCCTGCACCCGTGTATAAGCAAGGTCTCTGAATCTAAAATCCGCCTCTTCCGGAAATTGCGCTGCGCCTTCCTCCCTTGTAAGCCCTTCCCATCTGCCCAAATGAAGCTCCCTGAAGGCATGAATCTTTACAGGCTTTAAGCCCAAAGCTCCCCCGATAATCTCAGCTCCTTTTGTTGCCCTCTGCAGATCGCTGGAGTAAACAGCAGTTATTGGCTCCTTTGATAGATAGGCCGCAATATTTTCCATCTGCAAAACACCAATATCGGTTATGTCTACATCAAAATGGCCGTTGTAGCGGAATTCATGATGGTTTACCACCTGGCCGTGACGGATAAGATAAAGACGGGTTGTTTTCATACAATTATCTCAGCCCTTGACAAATTATCTGCTTTGTTAAAAACAAAGCAGTGTTGGGTTTTGCATAGCAAAACACATAATGTATCAAGAGTCAGCAAGTGCATAATCTTTCCTCTTTCAAGGCATGATAACCTTCTCTTACTAAAAATACTACAGTAACAAGTCCGACAATAGGGTCTGCCTGCCAGAAACCGTAAAGATAATTAAGCCCCAGTCCAATCAGCAGAGCAACCGATAAAATACAACAAACCAGCGTCTGCTTTGAGTCTGCAACCAGACTTCTGCTGTTAATAGTCTTTCCTGTCCGGTATTTCATATAGAATAAGACAGGCATTACAATAATGGAAACAATAGCGATAATTATTCCGAAGAGGCTTGGGTCTGGCATCTCCTGTAAGTACAGCTTTTTGACCGATTCATATAAAACATACGCGCCAAGGATGAAAAAGGTATAGGCGATTAACCTTACGGCCTTGGCCTCTATCCTCTCTTCTTCCTCCTCTGACATCTGTTCATGTTTCCTGAACCTCCATATCATCACGCTGCCTGAAAGAGATTCAACAAAACTATCCAGGCCAAATCCAATCAGAGCAATACTCCCTGCCAGCAATCCAGCAAGGATTGATACAATCCCCTCTATAATATTATATCCTACTGTGAAGTATGATAATGAAAGGGCCTTTCTATGAAGGGGTGAACTCATTATGGTATTTTATACTATATTCGACCGTGAAGTGCAATAAAGGAGCCAGATCCCGCTATGCTGGATTTAAAACCGTCAATTAATCCTGAAATGCTGTTTTGGGAAGGAGGAAGTTATTCAATTGGTTTTTCTTAGATGGGACGCTCGTAGATTTACGACGCACAGCGCGATTGGCAACGGATAAGCTCACTTGCGCCGCTGGTCGCAGGTTGCAATTTTTTGCAAGCTACGCGACAGCAAAGCGTCAATATGGAGCATTTTGTTATGCCATTTTAAAGTCTGTTTTTCCAATAATCAGGATGTCGGCGCAGATGCATTACTGCAAGAATGAAAATCTCACCTCGCTCAATACTGTAGATAATGCCATATGGGAAACGATTTACAAGGCAGCGCCGGATATCTTCTCCTATGATTGGCCATGCAGTTGGGTAGTTGACAATATTTTGTATGGCCACATGCACCTCGATTGAAAAATCATAACCGAGGCCGGGTTCACAGTTTTCGTAGTATTCAATATCTTTGTTAAGCTCGTCTTTTGCTTCGGGATGAAACGAGAAGGTCATTTCTCGAAACGCTCCCGTATCTTCGCAAACACCTCATCTCCTGGAATGGCCTTCACGCTGCCTGATCGTAACTCAGCGAGCCTACGTTTAGCAACCTTCACCCATTCTTTTTCGATTTCCATGTCCGGAGGATTGAGCGTTCTAAGCAATGAATCAACAAGTATGACCCTTTCCTCGACCGGAAGAGATGCTGCTTCCTGTATTATTTCTTTCATTCCATGCATGAATTACCCCCTTTCGGATACATTAGCACATTAACTTTCTATTGGCAATTTGTAAGGCATACCGCCTGAAACCTTCGGCGGCATTTCGCTGCGTCCCTCTTAGCGGATTGTTGGACCAATCATTTTCAAGTCCTTCCTGTTTGGTTGATGATTCTGTTTTCCAAATAAATGGACCTTTTAACGGTATCTGTCCCTATTTTCCATTCTTACATTTCAAGACCTGACCCTTTTCTCACTTTTCTCACTTCATACAAGACCTGACCCTTTTCTCACTTCATATCTACACCTCCTTATCGCTTTTATACGCTAACATTCTTTTTTATGTCACATGCATTTTTAAATCAATTTTAGGTCAACATCTGCGGAGAGTCAAGGAAAGATTTGTTGAGATATATTCTTAACCCCTTAAAAAATAAGGGAAATAATTTTTAGCTGCATTGTTAGATGCTGCCTATTCTATTTTTCAATAAATCAGGGCTTCTTTTACCATGAAGCACCGCAAGAACTATTATCTTTTCTTTTTCGACAAGGTAAATGATTTTGTAAGGAAACCTTTTGATGAGGTGTTTTCTTGTCCCTTTGTATTCAATCGGATGAATTTCAGGGTTTCTCTTGATGAAGTTGATTCCTGCATCAACCTGCAGGATGAAGTCATATCCTAAGCCTGTCCTGTTATCCTCATACCAGGAAAATGCTTCTTTTAAGTCTTCTTCAGCTTCGGGTCTTACAATAACGCTATATTTCACTGTCTGCTTGCAATCCTTTTGTAAACCTCTACCCACGGAGAACCTAATTCAGGGTTTTGGTGATACTTTTCCAGCCGTGCATCAATTGTTTTTTTCTCCTTGTCGGTCAGCTCAACAGAAGATGCCTTTGCGCTTATCGTATCCCAGATATCTTCTACTAATTGAATTCTTTCAGGTATTGATAATTCAAGAGTATCGGTTGCGGTTATTCTTTTCATGTTTATACCTCCTTTTAATTTTAAAGAAGGGGACACATCCCATTTATAATTTTCAAATTTTTACTGCTTGATTGATGACTCTATTTTTTAAAGAAATAAATTGGACCTTTTAACGGTATCTGTCCCTATTTTCCTCATCCGCTGGATTTGGTTGTTAGGAGATTCTTTTATAATTAACAAAAACTAATCCTATTCTTTGCCAAAGCCAATAATTTCGCCAAATTCTACTGTGTTACTGTCAATGTAATATCCATGCTGCTCTAAGAAATCGCTGACTTTCATAACAGCTTCCATAGGGTTTATAGAAGAAGTTGTAAATGTGTTATGAGAAGAATTCCACCAATGTTTTTTCTTAACATTGACTTTCGCTAAAAAGGTGTACCCAATTCTTTCGACCAGCATAAGACATAAGGATACTTTTTCTGGTATCTCCCATTCAATCGTATTTTTGTTAGGGGCACGAGACTCAACTCTTGGAATGGATATTAATTTTTTTTCATTCATGTCCTTTTCACCAGTGAATTGTTAGAAGTCATCCTAATATCGTTCTTGAGACATTCAACTTTGTCTCAATCAGATATTCAGCCATTGCCTTTACTATCCATACATCCTGAGATAATCGTCTCAAATCAGTGACATCGTCAGGGTCAACTATAGGATTAGAATGTGCATGAGCAATAGCACAACGTCCAGACTCATATAAATATTTTGGCACATCATTTTCGGTCTTTTTAACCTCGACTATTCTCTTCTCTGCCAATCCTTCTTTTATACATGGTAATATCCCTCGTATTCCCTCAATTAATTCATTTACGCCATTAGTATATTTATCTTTCCAGAAAATGTTTAAAATTTTGAAATAACTTAGAAATGCAAACGGGATACTATTGATTGTTAAACCTTCTCTGTACAAAGCTAAGGATAGTTGTGCTTTTGTGTTTTTTTCAATATCCCTATTAAAGGGAAATGCTATTGATGAACCTACAACTCTAGATTTTCTTGGGACAGTAACGGGTATAGGATTGCCTGACCCTCCACCAAAATTTTCTATGCCTTGGTCATCGCACCATGCAAGAATACTAAGAAATCTATTAATCAAAGTCATTGCTTCAATGTCTGAAATGCCTTTTAGATTTATATGAATAGATTGCTCTGTATCTTTTGTAGCAGGCTTAAGAATTAGCTCATGGCCCCCGATAGTAATTTTTAATTCATTGGTTGGCCAACATGCTCCTCCTAAAACACCAATATTTAGCCAGCGATCCATGTTAATGAATTCTACTCCTAACATTCTTTTTTATGTCGCATGCTTATATTTGTGCAGATTATAGGGAAAGGTATGAGTCGAGTCAAGAGGAATATAATGTTTGAGATTCGTAACATATTGAAATTTAAGAAGATTAATTTATGCTTGCTTATTATGTCGCATGCCATATAATATTTGAACTAATTATGTTGGATTCATTTAAACAGTTTTTGAGCAAAGAGAAACACCTGAAAAGAATATTCCCTAAATTGGTCGGCCACAGTAATCTCCACACCACCATGATATGCACTCATGCAGCATCAAAGAACATTCTTTAGGTGCGAAGTCCGCTCGATAGATAGTTCAAACCATGGCATCTATTTTGAGCGTAATGAGCATCAAAAAAATCACCTCACTTATCTCGCTCTGAAAACCGAATACATCGCCAGTCACGCCGCCAAGTTTTCTCTTGAAGAAAACAGTGAGGAGATAAACGGCAATAAATATAATGCCTGCATAGACCAGCCCCTTCCAGCTTAAAAGGATTACAGAAGCTGATAATGCAAAGACCGTTGAAACAAGAAATTCCCTCAAGTCTGTATGCTTGGCAAATGCCATGCCAAGACCGCCTGTTGGCCTTGCATAATCAGCCCAATATGCCATTGGGACCATTGACCATTTGCCGACAACTGGCAAGAGGAACAAGATATAGTTGGAGGTGAGAGGTGAGAGGTGAGAGGTAAGAAAGTTGATACATAAAAACTTTACCAACAAGAGCAGCACTATTGCCACAACGCCGATAGCGCCGATGCGGCTGTCCTTCATAATATCCAATCGTTTTTCTTTTGTGCTGCCGCCTGCGAGGCCGTCTATGGTGTCTGCAAACCCGTCCAGATGAAAGCCGCCGTTAGTCAGTATCAAGATAAGCAAAACAAGGCAGCTTGCAATATCATGCGGAAAAAATCTTGAAAATAGAAGATTGGCCGCGACAAGGATTATCCCCTGAACCGCGCCGACCAGAGGGAAGAAGGCCGTGCTTCTGCCCAGTTCCCTCTCGTCAACAGCGGTTTTGATTTTGACGGGGATGATTGTGAGAAGTTGTAATGCGTATAAAAAACCTTTCATATAAAAATGATTGAGGTTAGAGGCATGATGTTTGAGGCAATTACTGTTTGCCTCCTACATCTAACCTCCCTCCTCTATCATCCTCATTCCTTTCCGACACCCCAGCCTCGCCAAAGGTTGCCATCTCATTGTAAATCTTCACACCTGCCTCTATCATGGACATGCCCAGGGCTGCGCCTGTACCTTCACCGAGCCTCATATTAAGATTTAATATGGGCTTTAAATCCATCCTCTCAAGCATTATCCAGTGCCCCCGTTCAACAGATGTGTGCGCCGCAAATATATATTCTTTAACCTTAGGCTCAATTTCGCACGCTATTAAAGCGCCTGCCGTTGATATGAAACCGTCAATAACAACCGGGATGCGGTTTGCGGCAGCGCCCAGCACAATACCTGCAATCCCGGCTATCTCTGCGCCTCCAAGCTTGGCAAGGACATCCAATGGGTCTTTTGGGTTTGGTTTATTTATTTTTATTGCGTCTTCAATGACACGCACCTTATTTTTAAATGCATCGTCACTTATGCCTGTGCCTCTCCCTGTTACCTCTTCCACCGTCCTCTTTGAAAACACCGCTGCAATTGCGCTGGAAGGTGTTGTGTTTGCAATCCCCATCTCTCCGGTGCCAAAGATGTGATAGCCTTTTTTGGCATACTCGTTTGCAAGGTCAATGCCAACCTCAAGACACTTTACGGTCTCATCCTGTGTCATGGCCGGGCATTTGCGAATATTCTTCGTGCCCCTGATTACCTTTTTATGCACAAGGCCGTCTGTATTGCCGAATTCATAATCAACACCAATATCAATCACCACCACCTCTGCGTTGCTGTGCCTTGCCAACACATTGATGCCTGCGCCTCCGCGCAGGAAATTCAAAACCATCTGCGGCGTTACCTCTTTCGGGAACGCAGACACGCCTTCTTCTGCAACACCGTGGTCGCCTGCAAAGGTAAAGATTGCCTTTTTATGAAGTATTGGTTCCATCTTTTCTGTAATTGCCACTATCTTAGCTGCAAATTCCTCCAGCCTTCCCAGACTCCCCTGCGGCTTGGTAAGATTATCAAGCCTCTTCTGCGCCTTTTCGTAAAAGGCGGGATTTACCGGCTTGATGGAGCTGAGCGTTTGTTCTAATTTGGACATTGTATTATCCCCCTATATTGTTTTTGGTTTGTCCTTAATAATTAAAGAAAGCACTGAAAACAAAATTATATTGATAACCATTGCGCCAAGCATTCCAGAATAAGTTAGGACAGATATAATGCCCAATGGTATATATAATGAGGCTTTAACAACTTCAATAATACCTTTTTCTCTAACTATTTGGAAAAACATTGGTACGAAAAATAGCAAACATGGAATCAAAGGACCTATTAAACCAATTAAAAAACAATAGTAATCCTTAAATGGCAGATTATGCTGGTTTAAAATTGACTTGTATTTTAAAGTTACAACAAACATAAGTATAGGAGCAATAAATGTCAAAAAAATTGTAGCAACGTCTTTAAGGATAAATATCGATACAAGAAATGGTCCCCAAAATACCACTGCACCAATGACCATAATAAACAACTTATTTTGTAATAGTTTTAACAGCATTATCTTCCCTGCTTCATCCTCATCCCTATCCCCGCTGCCACAAAACTCTATTGACACGCTAAAAGTAAGAATGTTATTCTATATTCGTTCAGGAGCACAAAACTATGTATACCCAAAAACTTACCCTCACTCTGCCAGATGAGCTTGTCAAGGAGATAGAGCATTATAAAGAGGCCGCTGATGAGCCTTCCCGCTCTCAGGCCATAATTGACCTCTTGAAACATGCCCTTACCCTCCCCCCTTATTTCAAGGGCTATGACTGGAAAAAGGCTGAAGCTAATGCAGACAAGGCCATTGCAGAAGGCCGTGTCAAATCCTTCAAAAGCGTAAAAGAGCTCCTTGCCGACCTCAAAAAATGAGGATTCTTCGCACAGACCTCTTTAAAGGCGACTATCAAAAACTTCCAAAAGCTGCTCAGGAAAAGTTTGACAAAAAGATATTGCTGTTTGCAGAGAATATCCGGCATCCGTCTCTTCGTGTCAAAAAAATGAAAGGACATAAAAATAGGTGAGAAGCCAGCATTGATATGTTTTACCGCTTCACCTTTGAGATACATGAAGATTACTACCTCTTTCGTCGTATTGGCCCGCATGATGATGTGTTAAAAAAGCCATAAAACCTATTTTACCTTCATCGCTATCCCGCTCACCATAAAATATACCTCATTCGCAGCCTCTGCCATCTTTTGGTTTGCGACGCCTGCAATATCTCTGAATTGCCGCGCCAGAGGATTGTCAGGCACAATGCCAAGCCCCACCTCATTGGAAACAACGATAATATTGGCCTTTGTTTTTTTGCACGCAGACACGAGAGAGTTAATATAATTTTCGATTTTTGATTTTCGATTTTCGATTTTAGAAGCTGAATTCGTAATTAAATTGGATAGCCAAATAGTAATACAATCCAGCAATATCACATCGTGTTTTTTATCCTTTGCAATGACATCCGCAATCTTTATCGGTTCTTCAATGGTTGCCCAGTTATTGCCCCGCTCCTTTTTGTGTTTCTTAATCCTTTCTGTCATCTCCTTATCTAATGCCTCTGCTGTGGCAAGATAAAGTTTTTTCCCTGACATTGACTCCGCCAGCTTCAACGCATACGCACTCTTTCCGCTCCTTGCGCCGCCCAAAATAAAAATAAGTTTTGAGTTCGGAGTTCGGAGTTTGGAGTTAATTTCTTTAGTCTTTAGCTTTTTTCCTTTCACTTGTTTACCTTAAATCAGACGGCAAAGTAAAAAGCTCCAGATGCACGGTAATTGTAGTCTGCCGATTTATCGGCGCTTTTCAATACGCCCATAAATGGGCAAACTACAGGTATGTTGAGCGAAGAAGCCGCAGCGACAACACAGCAGATGGACTTTTTACGAAGCCGTTAATATTCAATCCCCTTCCTTGCCTTAACACCAGCATCGAATGGGTGCTTTATCTTGAGCATCTCTGTAACATAATCCGCCATCTTGGCTAATTCAACAGACGCATCACGGCCAGTTAAAACCACTTCAAGTCCTTCCGGTTTGTTTTTCAGAAAATCTATTATGTCGTTTACATCAAGCCAACCGCCGGATATCACGCTGTTTATTTCATCCAAGACAAGAAGGCTTATATTACCAGAGGCGATTCTTTGTTTGACTATTTCAAAAGTTTCAATAATGGATTTTTTTAACGTCTCCTTCTCAGTCTTTTCCTTTGTAAATATCGGATGCCTTACATTAGAGCGGATAAGCTCTACCTCTGGAATCTCCTTAAAAATCTCTTTTTCTCCTGAAGACGCATTATCAACTTTAAAGAATTGCGCGAAGAGAATCTTTAGCCCTTGCCCCGCAGCCCTGACAGCCAGACCAATGGCCGCAGTTGTCTTGCCTTTTCCTTCTCCTGTATAAATATGTATCAAACCTTTCTGCATTCAGAAATCCCCTCACCCTGTCACTCTCCCCAAAGGGGAGAGGGAATTTTCTTCAAAATAAAAAACCCATCCCGAAGAAAAAGGATGGGTTATATTATTTAAGATTTCAGATTTATGATTTTAGATTTTAATTCTAAAATCGTAAATCCCCAATCGTAAATCTATTTAACCCTCTCCCTCGGAGGTGTTGCGTCATATTGTTAGGTATCCTGGCTCAGGGCATCCTACTTTCCATCCCTTCCCGAAATATCTCAGTGGTTGATGGATTTCGCTCCCTTTACAGTTGCGGGGCAGCTCCCGATTCTTACGGGATTCCCTGTAACATGAATTTGCAGTTAGGCTATCAGGTTCAAAGCAAAAGAGTCAAGAGGAAATTGTGTCATAGACTGTGCTGCCCTTGTATTTTGCAACCTTTCCTGATAATATGCAAAAAAATAAAAGCAGAGGTAAGGATGCTGTCAAAGGTATTCAGCAGTGCAGTCTTAGGTATAGATGCATATCTTGTGGAGGTTGAGGTAGACACCTCCCATGGCCTTCCGTTCTTTTCTACTGTTGGTCTGCCCGATAATGCAGTTAAAGAGAGCAAAGACAGGGTAAGGGCAGCTATAAAAAATTCCGGCTACGATTTTCCCGCAAAACATATCACAGTAAATCTTGCCCCGGCAAATGTAAAAAAGGAAGGCACAACCTTTGATTTGCCGGTAAGCCTTGGCATTCTATCTGCTGAGGGAATAATAAAAAAGGAGGCGCTTGCAGATTATATGATTTTAGGCGAGCTTTCTCTGGATGGCAGGGTAAAACCTATAAGGGGTGCGCTTCCCATGGCAGTTGCTGCCAAAAGGGCGGGCTTGAAAGGCGTAATACTCTCGAGGGAAAATGCTGAAGAGGCTGCGCTTGTAGATGGTATAGAAAGCATTGGCATTAAAAATCTCTCTCAGCTTGTTGAGTTTTTAAATGGAAGGCTTGAGATACAGCCATGCAGGATAGATGTCAAAGAATATTTTAAAGCAGATGGAGAAACACATCTTGATTTGAATGAGGTAAAGGGCCAGGAACATGTAAAAAGGGCAATGGAGGTTGCAGCAGCAGGCGGTCATAATGTTCTTATGATTGGGCCGCCGGGTTCAGGAAAGACCATGCTTGCCAGACGCATGCCTACCATCCTTGCTGATATGGACATGGAGGAGGCGATAGAAGCTACAAAGGTCCACAGCATTGCCGGTGTTCTGGATAGAAAACAGGTTTTAGTAACCATAAGGCCTTTTAGAAGCCCGCACCACACAATTTCAGATGCAGGCCTTATCGGCGGCGGACATATACCACGGCCTGGCGAGGTTTCTCTTGCCCATAACGGCGTTCTGTTTCTGGATGAACTACCGGAATTTAAGAAGAATGTGCTTGAGGTATTAAGACAGCCATTGGAAGATGGCCATGTCACCATTTCAAGGGCAGCCATGTCTTTGACATATCCCTCTCGCTTTATTTTAATTGCCGCAATGAACCCCTGCCCCTGCGGATTCTTAGGAGACCTTCACAAAGAATGCCGATGCACGCCTATGCAGATACAAAAATACAGGGCAAAGATTTCAGGGCCTTTGCTGGACAGGATTGACATCCACTGCGATGTGCCTGCAGTGAGATTCAAGGAGCTTTCAGGAGATACGAAAGGCGAATCGTCCAGAGATATAAAAACACGGGTTGATAAGGCAAGAAGGCTTCAGTCTGAACGGTTTAAAGGCAAGAAGATTTACTTCAACAGCCAGATGACGAGCCATTATATAAAGAAATTCTGCGAGATAGATGAAGATGGCAAAAGGCTTTTGGAAATGGCCATAGACAGACTCGGCCTCTCTGCCAGGGCATATACAAGGGTATTGAAGGTTGCACGGACAATTGCCGATTTGGAAGGAGAAGAAAATATAAAGCCTCAGCACCTGTCAGAGGCGATACAATACAGGAGTTTGGACAGGGGGATGGTGTAAATAGTATTGTAAGGATAAAGCCAATCTCACCCCTTTTGCCTTTCAATAACAATTTGTCTCTACATGTGTTACACATTCTATAAACCTTACAAAGAATCCCAAAAATAGCGATTGGTTTTTGGGAAAACTGGCAAGTTGCCTGCCAGACGAGGCAGCGGACAATTTTTGCGACGAGCCGTATGTTCACCGATACGGTGAGGAGAAAAAATTGTCCGATAACAAAGTATGGCAGGCAAATCGCCAGTTTGTAAAATAGCGAGGTTTTTAATCGCTATTTTGCGGAAAAATAAAAAGTCTTGATTTTAGCAATAAGATGTAGTATAAATCTTTTTTCAAATTAATCCTTACCCCTGGCTATGCCAGGGGTTAACCTAATCCATTAACTTTTGGATAGGAATCCATAAGGAGGCATGTATAGATGAACAATCATTATGAAGTGGTCTTCATTGCAAGACCAGACGCAGGGGATATTGTAACAAAGGGCATTATCCAGAAGGTGCGGGAAACTGTAGAAGGATTAAACGGCCAGGTCATTAAGGTTGAAGAATGGGGGAAGAGGAGGATGGCCTATCCCATTAGGAAGTATCCTGATGGGTATTATGTCTTTGTAGAGATTTCTGCTAACCCTCAAACCTCAAAAGAGGTTGAAAGGATTTTACGGCTGAATGAGGATGTTATTCGCTATCAGACAATCAGGAAAATAGAAACAAAAACTGTTAAAAAGACCAAGAAAAAGAAAAAGATAAGCCAAGCTAAGGAGACAAATCAATGAGAGAGAATAGAGAGAAAAGAGAACCCCGTGGCGAACAACAACAGTTTGGCGGCAAACGCGCTTTTCCAAAGAAGAAGATATGCCGCTTTTGCTCGGATAAGAATCTTAAGGCAGATTACAAAGACTTCAGGACTATTAAACCATTTATAAGCGAGAGGGGAAAGATTACCCCAAGGCGCATCACCGGAAATTGTGCAAAGCATCAAAGAGACGTAACAGTAGCCATAAAGAGGGCGCGGATTCTTGCCATACTTCCGTATACGACAGCAGTTGTATAAATAAGGCTGCATGTTTTAGAACTTCTCAACGGTTAGGCTTGTAGGATTTTTAAATTGCATTTACCTTTTCAGGAGGAATTAGAGAATGGAAATTATTTTGAAAAAAGACGCCCCTTCCCTCGGTAAAATGGGAAATGTTGTCAGGGTTACTGATGGCTATGCCAGAAATTATTTAATACCACAGGGGATCGGCCTTGAAGCCACGCCAAAAAATCTTAAGCTTTTGGAAAAAGAGATAAAAATATGGCAAAAGAAGGCAGAAAAGCTGAAAGAGGAGGCTGCTCAGTTAGCAGCTGAGATAGAAAAACTCTCTTTAAGCTTTGCAAGAAAGACAGGCGAGGAAGATAAAATCTTTGGCTCTGTTACCTCTCTTGATATTGAAGAGAAGATGAAGGAGAACGGCATTCAAATAGATCGCAAGAAGATTCATGTAGAAGAACCCATTAAAACCCTCGGTGTTTTTACGGTTCCCATAAAGCTTCACCCAGAGGTTACTGCAAACCTAAAGATTTCGGTTGTAAAAGAGTAGGTTAGAGGTCTGAGGTTAGTGCTTTCCGCCTCTACCCTCTTACCAATTAAAGGTGTTCCCCATGGCAATTCCCATTCAAGACTTATCCCTCCACAAGCTTCCCCCTCATAATATAGAAGCAGAGCAGTCTGTCTTAGGTGGTATTCTTCTTGAGAATAGCTCTATGGATAAGGTTATTGGCATATTGGACCAAAACGGAGACGATTTTTATAGAGATGCCCACAAAAAGATATACAAGGCAATGCTCTCCCTCTCCAATAAGAATGAGCCTATAGATTTTGTAACGTTATCCTCTGCCCTTAGGAATATGGGCATACTTGAATCGGTAGGCGGAAGTTCTTATCTGGGCGCATTAACAGAGTCAACGCCGACGGCAGCAAATATAACCTACTATGCAAAGATAGTAAGAGAAAAGGCTGTTTTAAGAAGGCTGATAAACTCATCTACAGAAATAGTAACAAGGTGCTATACCAGCGGGGAAAAGATAGAAGACCTTATTGACGACGCTGAAAAGATTATATTTGATGTTGCCCAGGATAAGACAAAGCAGTCTTTTTACCCTATAAGAGATCTGGTTACCAAAACATTTAAAACCATTGAAGAGCTTGCAGGCAATGATGGCCATGTTACAGGCGTGCCAACAGGATTTAATAAATTCGACGACCTTACATCAGGCCTTCAACCATCTGACCTTATTGTCATTGCCGGAAGGCCTAGTATGGGTAAAACAGCATTTGCATTAAATATAGCCCAGAATGCGGCAGAGACAGGCAGCCCTGTAGCCATCTTCTCGTTAGAGATGAGCAAAGAGCAGCTTGCCCAGAGACTGCTTGCCTCAAAGGCAAAGGTTGATCTGTACAGACTGAGAAACGGCAAGTTGAGAGATGAAGACTGGAGCAAGCTTATACGGGCAGTAGACAGCCTGCATGAAACCCCTCTCTTTATAGACGACACACCGGCGCAATCTGTCCTTGAAGTTAAGGCAAAGTCAAGGAGATTGGCAAAGCAGCACGGTATAAAACTCATTGTTGTAGATTATCTTCAGCTTATGCGAGGGAGGCACGACGCAGACAATAGAGAGCAGGAGATTTCAGATATATCAAGGTCGCTCAAGGCCATGGCAAAAGAACTGAATGTGCCTGTTATTGCGCTCTCGCAGCTTTCAAGGATGGCCGAGAGAAGAGAGGAAAACAAACCACAATTGGCAGATTTGAGGGAATCAGGCGCCATAGAGCAGGATGCAGATGTGGTAGCCTTTGTGTATAGAAAAGAATTTTATATCCACTGCAAATGCCCTGAAGGATCTAAGGGAAGCGCCTGCACATGCGAAAAAAGCAAATACGCAAAGGATGCAGATATTATTGTGGCAAAACAACGTAACGGTCCAACCGATACCGTTAATCTAACCTTTTTAAAAGAATATACTTCGTTTGAGAACCAGGCAAGCGGCCATTATGCCGGCATCGCCAATAAGTGGGTTGAGTAATAATTCTTTACCCCGTTACAGTGAGCCGGAATCCCATAGTCCCTTTATATATCCTGTCTATCCGCACAATCACCTTGCCACTGTCTTCCGCTTAAGGGTTGAGGTGAGTTTAAAGAAAACTCGAAGAATATTAGCTGCCACCGTCCTTCTTATACACACCCTGAGAAAAGCCCCTGAAGGCGATAAAAGAAAGGAGTACCGTGGCAAGTCCTGAGAAAAGAAGCGCCACGCCTGTATATGTGGCGAACACGCTTTCTTCTCCGTTGGTAAATACCGGCATCACCATGAGGTAGCGGTTTATCCATATGCCGATGCATATGATAAATGCTACCGCTGAAAGCGAAAGCACGCGGAGCTTTACGCTCCTGAAGAGCAACGCAAAAAAAGGGATTATGAAGACCGTAAGTATCATAAGGATAAACACCGGGGCAAAGTTCCCCTCCCTCTGTTTTAATAGAGGTCCGGTGAGGTTTGGCAGGTCGCTGTACCATATAACTATGTGCTGCGACCAGAACATGTATATCCAGAGAATGGAAAACCCTATAAGGAGCTTGCCCATTGAATCCAGATGGTCCTTATCCATCTCCTCACCCGGTGCGCGAGGGATGAAGTACACCGCCATAAGAAAGACGAATGCTGTGCCGGCAAAGACATTGCCCACCCAGAA
>Ga0209343_10004037_pt1 | contig 18224 bp, 16 predicted proteins | sample RifCSPlowO2_02_FD_184026 | JGI IMG/M metagenome (GOLD analysis project Ga0209343, IMG submission 184026) | Groundwater microbial communities from Rifle, Colorado - Rifle CSP2_plank lowO2_0.2 (SPAdes) (version 2) | ecosystem: Environmental > Aquatic > Deep subsurface > Groundwater | place... | reverse complement strand
CGGAAGAAACTGAACTCTATGTCTCGCAGATGGCTAAGATACTCAACTATGTGGAAAAACTACAGGCGCTGGACACAAAGGGGGTTGAGCCCACAACATATACAGTGCCTTTGGCAAAGAAATTCAGGGAAGACAAGGCAAGCCCCTCTCTCCCCCAGGAAGATATATTGAACAATTCTCCTGAAAGGGCAAAGGGATGCTTCAAGGTGCCGAAGATAATAGAGTAAATTCCAGACACAAGACTTAAGACTCGAGACTTAAGCACTTCGGCTTTTGTTTCACATCTTGTGGCTTGAGTCTTGGGTCTTATGTCTAAAAAAAGGAGAAAGAATCTTGGAACTCTACAATCTAACTATCCACGAACTAAGTGAAAAATTAAGAAAGAAAGAGCTGACATCTTCAGAACTCACCGAGGTCTTTTTAAAAAGGATTGATGCAGTAGAAATAAAGATAAAGGCATATATCACTGTAGCAAAAGAGGATGCCGCAAAACAGGCAAAGGAGGCTGATAAAAGGCTTGCCTCAGGCAGGGACATTACTCCACTTACCGGAGTCCCCATCTCAGTTAAAGATATCTTCTGCACCCAGGGGATGCTAACTACCTGCGCCTCAAAGATATTAAACAACTTTGTGCCGCCTTACGATGCCACTATTATAAAGAAACTCAAGGATGCCGGCGCAGTAATCTTAGGGAAAAACAATATGGACGAATTTGCCATGGGTTCATCCACTGAAAATTCCGCATTCGTTGTCACAAAAAATCCATGGGACACTGAACGGGTTCCTGGTGGCTCAAGCGGCGGCTCAGCTGCCAGTGTTGCAGCAGGGGAATGTGCGGCATCTGTTGGTACGGATACCGGCGGTTCAATCCGCCAGCCGGCGTCATGCTGCGGCGTTGTCGGGCTAAAGCCTACATACGGCAGGGTCTCCAGATACGGCATAGTAGCATTTGCATCATCCCTTGACCAGGCAGGCCCTCTGACAAAAGATGTAAAGGACTGTGCCGTGCTGCTTAACACCATAGCAGGCCATGACCCGTATGATGCCACATCCATTGAGGCGCCTGTGCCTGATTATACAACAGGACTTGGAAAGGGGATAAAAGGGATAAGGGTGGGTATTCCCATGGAGTATTTTATTAAAGGTCTGGACAGCGATGTGGAACAGGCAGTGAGGGACGCCATAGAGGTTTTGAAAAAAAACGGCGCCTCAATCGTAGATGTAAGCCTTCCACATACAGACTATGCAATTGCCGTTTATTACCTCGTTGCAACAGCAGAGGCAAGCAGCAATCTGGCGAGGTACGACGGCGTGAAATACGGCTACAGGGCAAGCAACAACAGCAATCTTCTGGAGATGTACTGCAAGTCAAGGGATGAGGGCTTCGGACCTGAGGTAAAGAGGAGGATTATGCTGGGCACCTATGCCCTCTCCGCAGGCTATTATGAGGCCTATTACAAAAAGGCATCACAGGTGCGGACCCTTATAAAGAACGATTTTGAAGAGGCGTTTAAGAGATGCGATGTTATCGTAACCCCTACCTCGCCGACCCCTGCATTCAAAATCGGTGAAAAGGTTGCTGACCCCCTTACGATGTATCTCTCTGATATTTTCACCATTTCATGCAACCTTGCAGGAATACCAGGCCTTTCCCTTCCGTGCGGATTTACAAAGGAAAATCTGCCCATTGGATTACAGATACTGGGCAAGCCTATGGATGAGGAGACTGTGCTGAAAACAGCGTATTCTTTTGAGCAGGCAACGGAATGGCATAAAAAAAGGCCGTCCATTTAAAAAAGCAGGTTGTTATTGCTTTCTTCCTATAACAACAACATCATTTCCGTTGGCAAAAAAATGTGTATCCGTTTCCATCCCTGCGCTATGGAATTCAGCCTCTATCTCTTCAGGGTAAAGGAAGCGGTTTCCCATAATATGTTCTGCAAGGTTCTGGAAGGCCATCCCGCGCTTCGCAGGGCTGCGCAGTTCAGAACGGTTCCTGGGCCAGTTGGGTTCCCAGATTACCACTGAGCCGCTGGTCTTGAGCCGCTCTTTCAGGATTTTAAAGACCTTATGCCTGTCCTCCCAGACATGATGGAGCACACGGTTCATTGTAATAATATCTACAGTCCCTTTAACTGAAAATTCATAGGTGTTTCCCTTTATGAAGGCTAACCTGCCTGCCACACTATCCCTTTGCGCAAGCCTGTTTGCATGGTCAATATTCTCCTGAAAATCATCCAGCCCTATGCCCCGCAGCCGGGGAAAACGAAGGGCGAGCCGCCGCAGGTACCAGCCATTGCCGCAGCCCAGGTCCACAACAAGGCCGCCATTCTCATCAGCCTCCTTGTAGACAGGGAGTTTCTGAAGTATCTGCTCTTCAAAAATGCCGCTGAACATTGCCTCAAGCATCGGGCCGAACAGGGCTATGATACTTTGACGTTCTGCAAGCACCTTTTCTCCGGGACGCTCGCCGCTTCTCATCAAGACAGCTGCGCGCTCAGCCATATGCGCTGAAATCATTGATTGCACTGCAAAAGGCATTGCCGTGCCAATGGCATCTGAAATAAAGGCCTTGCCAGGGTCAGATAGCGTCAGTTTGCCATCAACCTCGTCCAGAAGGCCAAAGCCAAATGCAGCATCACACCACCTCTGCAGATAACCTATGTCCAGCCCGGTCCTAACGGTTAGCTCGTCAGGATTAGCCGTCTTCATTTCAGCAATAGCGCTGAAAAGGCCGTTGTATATGCCTATATAGGCCACATGCAATGCCATCGCCCCCTGCATCTGCGCCATGGCCTGTTCCCGTATTTCCTTTGTAATATTCATATAAAACCCCGGTCGCTCTCCTGCAGATTCCACATAGTATGTCATCCTGCATTCTTTTCACTATTCCGGATTCCGGCTCTTCCCCAACCGCTCAAAAATCGTGTCAAAGGCAAGGCTGAACAGCAAAAAGAAACCGACAGAAGCAAGATACAGCCTGTGCTCAAATATCACATCTATTATGGGTATGAAGCTTGATGTGGGTGATAATATAATGAAGAACCAGAGGATAAAGAAGGCGATCAACCGGCCGTAGTGCGTAAAGCGTGAGGCGTATGGCGTCAAAAGATAGAAAGCGGATATCAATATAAGAAGTATTCCCACGAATGATAGAAAGGTTGGAAACTCAAAAATACTCTTTGCAACAGGATAATCATAATCAAGGTTCTGGTTTATGGGTAATATTAGAAGCCTCAGATATGTCCAGAGCACATTGAACTGCGTAAAGAGGTATTCATTGGATGTAATGCTCTGCACGCTAAAACCTGCTGAGGCTGATTCGCCTGGGGTTTCTTGCAGGCCTGTCAGTGTCCTTGTGGTAAAGAAGGCAAGCATTGTAAGCAGGACAAAATATAGAGGCATGTGGGCCATAATTTTTTTAAAGTCGCCCTCCGCAAGAAAACAGTAATCATAGAGAAATACGAGGGCAGGGAGGGTTATGGCAATCTCCTTGGAATAAAAACCAAGCATATATGAAACAGCAATAGTTCCATAAAGGAAAATACGCAGTGTTATCATAGATGTCTTCACAGCCTTTATAAATAATAATAGGGCTATCAGCATGAACATTGAGGCGAGTATCTCCATACGCTGGACAATGTATGTTACAGCCTGTGTTTGTATGGGGTGGACAGCAAATAACAAAGCGGTATATATGGCTATCCTTTTTGCCTTGGGAGTAGATTTCAAATCTGTCCCCAGAATGCCGCGCAGGGTGATGAAAACCAGAAAGTAAACCATTATCCCGTTCATTATGTGAATGGCAAGGTTCACAATATGATAGCCCACCACATTAAGCCCGCCTATTGCATAGTTGATTGCAAATGTGGCCATTGTAAGACCTCGCTGGCCTTTTAGTATATCCAACAGGTTGTCAAGGTTTCTTATCTGGTAATTTTCAACTATCTGCGGTGTGTCGTCAAAATGAAAACTTGCATGGAATGTATTGGAATAGACTAACAATGCAGCTAATGCAATCAAGAGTCCGGCAATGAGATGGAATCTTCTGGTCTCAAATATCTTTTCTATGTTCATAATCATCTCCTTCTTTTCTGTCATTCCCGCAGCGCTTTTGAGCGGGAATCTGGTTCTCTTCAGGCAAAAACCATATCCCCGATAAAGACATTCGGGGATGACAAGCAATTTTGCAAGAGGCTCATATAAAAAGCAAGGTAAAAATACCCAATCCTTAACCTTCCGATCAATGCTCTATCTTCCCTTTTTATATTCTTCAAAGAGTGTCTTAAGTATGGCAATTTCCTGACTGAGCCTTTTATTCTTTTCGCTGAAGGAGGATATTATCACTGAAAAATGCAGCACTATGAGCAAGAGAAACAGAAAGGCCACGAGAAAAAGTAGGGCCGGAGGATATGCAACACCCACTGCGAGCGCAATGGCATCCAAAAGCCCCCTCCACATGGAAAGCACCAACAGGACAATAGCTGATGCAAGCCAGAGGAGCGCATACTGCTCCTTGAGCATGCCCCGCCTTATGAGGTCAACGACACCCACCAGGATACCGAGGCTGAAGATAATTGCAAAAACCTGGACAATCTGCAAACTACTACCTCTCAACCTTTTTAAGCATATCTACAAACACTGCCAGCAACACCTTTACCATATAATAAAGGCTGCGTAAAGGGGTTATTGAGGATACGCCGCCAGCCCTTGCTTCCATCCTGACAGGCGTTTCTATTATATTAAATCCTGCCTTCCGGAGCAATACTATTGCCTCCACCTCAGGATAGTCTTCAGGGTAGTTATTGGCAAAAAACCTTATTACGCCTTTATTGGCAGCCCTGAAACCTGAAGTGGTATCAGTTATCTTTCGGCCGGTCATTACAGATACCACAAATGCAAAGATTTTCATACCAAGGTGTCTTGCAAAAGAGGGGTAGTATTCCCCCTCCCCAAGGAATCTTGAACCTATTACCATATCCGCCTTCTGTTCCATAACCGGGGCAACCAGATTATTTATCTGGTCAGGCGGATGCTGCCCGTCTGCGTCCACCTGAATAGCTATATCGTAATCATTTGCAAAGGCATATCTGTACCCTGTCTGCATGGCAGCGCCTATTCCCATATTATATGGAAGGTCTGCAACAATCGCTCCTAACCTCTTTGCGATGCTGCTTGTAGCATCCTTTGAGCCATCATTCACAACAAAGATATCAGCATCCGGCAGTTCTTTTTTTACTGCTGATATAACAGCTCCAATACTTTCAGCCTCATTGTAGGCAGGCATTATTACTAAAACCCTGTTCATAAATTTGATTGCATCCTCCCCGTGGGTCTATAGCCTAATTTGATATTTCAATGAGTCCTTTCACTTCCCCCTGACACGCAATACCGTACCAATCAAGGCATATACAGAGCAAATGCCAATGTAATTGAGATAATGCAATGCATTTATTGTATGGGAATCAGAATGTTTTTTGCTAACCTCCAGTTCCTCGCGGAATGTGTGCCAAAAAGAGCTTGATGTTTTGGAGCTGCTATGAACCCTGAATTTAGCCAGATACTCGTTGATTATTCCGGGGAAGTATTTCCTGCCAGCCTTTAACCAGTATTCATAATCCATTACCCTGTGCTGAGCTACATTGAACAACCCAATCTCTTCAACTAATTCTCTCCGCAGAAAGACCGCCGGTTGCGAGATAAAGTTGGTTATGAGCAGCGTGTTATAACTATAGCGGTTAAGCCAAAGATTCTTATAAAACGTTATTGCCCTCCTTACCTCCCTGTCGCTTTCATCAATTATGCGGCATTTCCCCAAGAGCCACATCTTTGAAGGATTATCTCTGAAAAAATCTGCGACCTTCTTTAATGCGCTTTCTTCATACATATCATCAGAGTTTAAATAAGCAATAATATCCCCTGTAGCCATTTTTATCCCTTTATTTATTGCATCAGACTGCCCCTCGTCCCTTTCAGATATCCAGCGTAATTTACCCTCATACCTTTTCAGTATCTCGATGGTCTCATCTGTAGAGCCGCCGTCTACTACGATATATTCAAGGTTAGAATATCTTTGTTCCAATACGCTCCTTATAGTCCTTTCAATATACCTGTCCTGATTAAAAGATGGGGTTATGACAGAAATCTTTGGCGGATATCTCATATCTAAGGCTTTATTATACACGAATTTATGGCTGAAAGTGTGCTTAGTGCTGTCTTCTCCCATGTAAACATACCTGCCCTTTCAAGCCCGTTTTCTATCAGCCTTTCACGGAGTTTATTATCTGTAAGAACAGATAGAATCCCCCTTGCTATATCTCCTGTGTCAAGTGGATCTACAAATACAGCAGCGCTACCGGCAACTTCCTTAAGTGGCGGTATACCAGAGCATACAACAGGCACACCCGAAGCCATGGCCTCTATAACAGGCATTCCAAAACCCTCATGGAGCGACGGGAAGACAAGGGCGCTTGCGGCATTGTATATGAACGGAACATCATCATGCGAGAGCCATCCGAGAAATAATACATCATCATCAAGCCCGGATTCCTTTATATTTTTCTCTATCACCTCATATCCATAATCGCGGCTACCGGTCAGCACGAGCTTAACATCTCGCACTTCTTTCTTCACAGTCTTGAATGCCTCCAAGAGCCTTTTATGGTTTTTATGGGGCAGGGAAGATGCAGGGTAGAAAATAAATCTTTCAGGAAGATTATACCTCTGCCTGACAACCTCAACATCTTCCTTGCCCCGCCTGAAAAATTTATCTCCATCCACAGCCATATAGGAAATAAATACTATTTCAGGTGGGATATTATAATGCCTTACAACATCCTCTCTCACACATTCAGATATGACAATCAAGGCATCCGAGGTCTTGGCGCTCAGGTAAATAATACCCTTCAGGAATGGGAGGTAATACCATGCAAAGTTACGAGGCTGGTTTATATGCTGGAGGTCAAATATGACCAGGACCGAGGCTGCGGGTGAAAAAAATGGCGAGGTCATGCCAGCAGAGAGGAGGATATCTATCTTTAAACGTCTTATCTGGAGAGGAAGGGCAAACTGTTCCCACAATATTCTGAGCGGTCGGCTGGTTGCCTTCACCGGACACAAGACAATCCGCACCCTCTGGATTAATTCATCAAATACACCAACACTCTCCTTGTTTATGAAGACAATATAGTCATTTTCCTGGTCTACCTTCGTAAGCCATTTAACAAGGTTTTTTATATATACCTCTGTCCCGCCGACCCTACCCGGCAGAAGATACAGTGCGTTTATTCCGATTCTCAAATTCCACCCGGGTATTTATTTTATCAGCCCTTCTTTTAACATTTTGATGTCTGCCTCAACCATTATATGCACCAATTCTTTGAATTTAACCTTTGGCTGCCATCCCAGCTTTTCCCTGGCCTTTGAATAATTACCTATCAGGTTATCTACTTCAGCAGGCCTGAAGAATTCATGGGAAACTTCTACAACAATCTTGCCTGTCTTCTTATCAACACCCTTTTCACCCACACCTTTGCCCTGCCATTCCACTGTAACCCCGATATTGTGAAATGCCATTTCTACAAACTCCCTTATTGAATGAGTCTCTCCTGTTGCTATCACATAATCATCTGGCCCTGGTTGTTGGAGCATAAGATTCATTGCTTCTACGTACTCTGGCGCATATCCCCAGTCCCTTTTAGAATCTAAGTTTCCCAGGACAATCCTGTCCTGAAGTCCGCATTTTATGCGCGCAACCCCTGTGGTTATCTTCCGGGTGACAAATTCCAGTCCCCTTAAGGGTGACTCATGGTTAAACAAGATTCCAGAACAGGCGAAGATTCCATAAGATTCTCTGTAGTTCACAGTCATCCAGTGGGCAAATAGTTTTGCTGCTGCATACGGGCTTCTCGGATAAAATGGGGTTTTTTCGGTCTGTGGAATTTCCTGTGCCTTACCAAACATCTCACTTGAGGATGCCTGATAAAATTTGATTTTTGGATTAACTGCCCGTATAGCCTCAAGTATACGCAAAAGACCGAGTCCAGTTACATCAGCGGTAAACAAAGGTTCCTCAAAAGACAATCCGACAAAACTCTGTGCGCCAAGATTATATATTTCATCAGGCTGGACCTTCTCTATCGCCCTGTAGATATTTGTAAACTCAAGGAGCTCTAATGGGAGAAATTTTATCTTATCGGCTATTCCCAAAAATCTTAACCTGTTTAGGTTGAGGTCTGACGTTCTCCTAAATGCACCGTAGACCTCGTACCCTTTTTTAAGAAGCAACTTTGAAAGATACGTTCCATCCTGACCTGTAATACCTGTTATAAGCGCTCTTTTAGGCATATCACATCCCTTCCTGTTTGAATTTTAAACACGAAATTATCTGCTGCTCGGCTCATACAAAATGTTCCGTGTCTATGCCGATTCTTACGGGCTCTTTTCTTCGTAATTACCGCCTTTATATTTAGAAAAGAGAAGTCTCATGTAGTGAAGCTGCCTATTTGCAAGCCTACCGGCCTCTCTCATGCCCAGAAGCGGATGTTTAAGCGCGAGATAAAAGTACTTTCTTTTCTGCAATTTCTTAAATTTTCTGTAGAGTTTCGCCAGTTCCTCTCTCGGAAGCACCTCGGACATTACGATATGACGGTTTTCGACTTCGTTGAACTCCTCCCTCAGGATGTTCCAGTCCATGAAGTCCGAGACAAGCCCTCTTTTTTTGGCAATCTCCCACACCGGGGTTCCGGGAAGCGGGGTCAGCATGAGTGGGGAGAAGCCGTCTATGCCTGAATTCTTGATGAACCTGTAGGTGTCCATTATCTCTTCCCTCGTCTCGTCCGGAGAACCGATGATGAAACCTCCGTATGTGATGATGCCGTGTTTTTTGAGTATCCCTATGGCGTTACGATTCTGCTCGACGCTACAGGCCTGTTTTTTAAGATATTTTAAAACCCTCTGGTTGCCTGATTCGATACCGAGGAACACATGTGTTATGTTCATGCTCTTGAGGAGTTCAGCGACCTCGTCCGTTATCTCATTTGGACGGACATTGCAGTTGAAGGTTATCTTTTTATGAAGTCCAGCCGCTCTTATAAGCTCGACCATTTTTTTGAATCTCGCCCTCGGGGCTATGAAAAGGTCGTCATATATGGAAATCTGGGATACCCCGAACCTTTCCACCATGTCCGTCATTTCTTTTACCACATATTCAGGGGAAAAGAACCGCGCCTTCGCGCCCCAAAAGGGCTTTGAAAAACAAAAGGTACAATCGTACGGGCAGCCGCGGGAGGTAAAAATACCACGGCGCGGATGGTCGTAGAATTCCCTATCGGGGATTGGCAGGGTGTCGAGGTCTTTTATACGCTCGCGAAACTGCGTTTTTGCAAGCTCATTGCCGTCATGATAAACGATGCCCTTTACGCCGGCGAGTTTTTGTCTCACAAAAGCCTTGTCTTCCATGAAGATGCGCATGAGTTCGACTATTGCATCTTCGCCCTCGTTTATAATCCCGACGTCCATGTCCTCGGTAAGGGTGTGGGGAAGCGTGGATATATGAACGCCCCCTACCATGACGGGGATGTTTCTCTCTTTGCAAAGATTCGCGTATCTCTGTGCGATGTGGTAGTTTTGAGAAACGGACGAAAGACCGACCACGTCAGGCTTGATGTCGTCGAGGGTCGAACCGAATACCGGTCCGTAGGTAACCTTTATTTCGAGCTCCTTCTCCGTAAAATGCTTTCGAAGGGAAGACGCTATATAAAGGATTCCCAGATGCTCCGCCGAATCTTCCTGCGCGCGAAGCCCTTCTTCCAGGTTTATGCAGTTTACAAAGAGTATCTTCATGTCCTACCGCTTTTCCCTTAAAATGTCCGTAGAACCCCAGCCCGAAAAAACTTTTTTTATTATACCAAAATTCAGCAGTTTTATGTCTTCCATCCTGATGCCTCTGTTGAATCTTATATACTCAGCGAGCGTGAAAAAAAGTGCGAGCAAAAAAGTCAAAGGCTTCAGATTTTTCATGCAAGCCGGAACACTGTTTTTAATCCGTTGATAGTAGTATCCGTAAACCCTGTTCAAAGGCGCCCAATTCAGATGTTTGGCTACCGTATCCAAGGCCTCTTTATTGCTTAAAAGGGCATGCCTTTCAGAGACTGTCTTTGATTCCCGGTGCAATCTAAAACAAGAGAAAAAATCCTCGCAATACATTATGCGGAATTCTTTTGCCATTTTAAACCAGAGGTCATAGTCCATGGAATAAGAGAGTTCCCTGTCAACTCCACCGACGGCTTCATAGGCATCTTTTTTAAAAAACACTGAAGACTGCGATATGTAGTTAAAGGTTGCGAGGGTCTTTAGGTCGAACCTCTCTGTTGGATATTCCCCCAAAGTCCTGCCGTTTTCGTCTATACAGTATGTCTTCCCGTAAATCATAGAAACACCGGGGTTTGATTTGAAATATTCAACAGTTCTTTTTATTGCGCCAGGAAGGTAGGTATCATCGGAGTTAAGCCATGCCAGTATCTCACCCTTTGACATCCTGAAGCCCTTGTCTATGGCATCTGCCTGGCCTTTGTCTTTTTCTGATATCCATTTAAACCTCCCCTCATATTTTTTAAGTATTTCAAGGGTATTATCCGTTGAACCTCCGTCAACGACTATATATTCGATGTTTGGATAGTCCTGAGAGAGGACGCTTTTTATGGTTTCCTCGATAAACATCCCTTGGTTATAGGAGGGGGTTATTATGGAGACAAGGGGAGTTTTAATCATTTTAATCCTTTTATGGTTTTTGAACGTCGAGCGCCTTGAAAATGGCATGCGCGGCGCCGGATGAAGCACGTTTTTTCGTATAATAGCCGGCTATTTTGTGCGTTATTTCAGCCGTAAAAAATCTCGGATATCATGAAATTTCTCAAAATTATCGCGTAGCCATTCTACGTCGCGATTCCACCACTTGAATTGCTCCAGATACGCTATTTCTCCGGGATCAAAGCGATACCGCAGAATAGTCGCTTCTTCCACTGTCTGAATTTTTGGGGAGTAGTATGGTTTTTTCATTATTCCTGTACTAAAATTTATTTTACTGCTTCAATATTTAGACTTATAGTATATTTTTTTTGTCCTACTTTTATAGGTCTATTTGCCCAATCTTCAAACGAATATATTTCTACCTCTTCTGGTTTCCAAACCCTTACCTCTTGGAACCCTGCCAACAACAGGATTTCTCTCAAATATCCCTCGTTAAAGACCGCCTTATGGAAATTGTAAATATGGTTCTGTCCACCCATAAGCGGTCCTACAATTGACATAATATTTCTCCCTTCAGCAAGATAAATATTGATAACTTTATCAAAGTCAGGAACTGAAATTCTTAGAATTCCTCCCTTTTTTAACACCCTAAACCATTCTCTTAAAACCTTTTGAACATCATTGTGGCTTATATGTTCTATTACATGAGAGGCATATATAAGGTCGGCATATTCGTTAGGAAAGATATTCAAATCCTCGACTGGTGAAATATAATGAACATGAGAATAAGGCCTAATATCAAGATTTATAAAGCCGTTAACATTTATTTCGCCACAACCCAGATGAATATATACTTTTCCATCTTTATTTTTTGGGAGTTTGGGTGGGAATAATTCCCTTCTGAGTTTTTCAAATAAGGTGAATTTGAAATTTTTGTATACTTTGTATATAATGGATAAAATTCTTCTCATTTTATACATACCTCATTATACAACACCTTCTCTTTTTCTCCTTAAAATTTAGCAGGTTCTCCCACAACTATAAGTATTGGGCTGAACATCTTTTGTAACTACACTCCCAACTACACTTATTGCTCCTTCACCAATTGTAGGAGCATCTGGCTAAGTAGCCGATCCGAAGATGCCGGCCCCAACACTTAGACTCAAGGCAAAGCTTGCCGAACAGCCATTTGAGCCACAACGTTATCGGATTTTTCAGCAGTGTTTCCATCATTTGCATAAGTTTTTTATCCCAATCATCTCCCCGAAGCATCAAACAACGCATCGTAATCTACTTTCGGAAACACGTCCATATAGTGATTCGGGTTCGCATTGGCATTGTAGATATTCTTCTTAATGGAATAAAGGTATTTATATTTATGGAAAATATCGGCATGCCTGCGCATCTGAAATTCGGCATCTATGCCCATATCGCGCAGATTCCCTGATTTGGGGCGCAGGGCATGTTGCTTCGTATGGTCATAGAAATACACCAATGGGCCGTTAAACCAATCGTGGTCTATCCCAATCAGATAAATCTTATCGAAGCCGAGATAGACGGCGATCGTTACGGCAAACTCGGAAACAGACCATATATCCGGCACCTTGGCCAAATCGACGGGCGTATTCATTCTGCCGCTCCATGGAACATAATCTACCCAATGAATTACCCGGTTTTTGAACAACTGATTTCTTTCGATAAACTCTCTGTCGCCGATATGAAAAAACATCTCAGCGTCAAATGTCCCGACCTCCATCTGCCTGAGCCATTCAACAAAACTATCCTCTGCATAGTAATGACCATGACTGGACAACAAGGGAGGCGTTACGTGGTAGCAGGGACGTATATACGGAATATCCTGATGAACAAAGGTATTGCTCACGCTTATCACGAACTCATTTTTCAACTTTTTGATATCTTGCAGTTTCACTGACAAACCGGCCCCGAGAATAAAACAACGGCGCCCGATATGGCGGTCTTTGAGCAACACATTCTTCCGTAACAGCCGTCGGTCCTCGGAATTAAAAATTGCCCACGCGGCGATTCGCCTTTGCAATTGCAACACCAGATGCAACACCCTCGGAGGAAGCAACCATGTTTTGGCAAAGTCTTTTAGATTCTCCATATTTTCCATGTGCACGCGCGACATCACTGCTTTAAGAATCGCAACCCTTCTCACCCCTGAATTTTTTCTTCTCTTCAGAATTGCTTCCATAATAACCCGTGACCCTCGTATAATCAATATGTACGCATACCACGCGTTTATTACTCTTCAATAGAATATCCGCGCTTCGGCTATGACAAGACATACAACACGCCGGGGGCCGCTATGCTCGGCGCCGCCGACGCAATAACCAGCCAAGGTTTCTCGATATTCCTACGAAAGCAAGCGTACACGGTCCATACAAGCGCCACCGAATACAGTGACAGTGATATCAACTGGGCGTCGGCTGCCGCTTGAAAATGGGTTTCCTGCCCCAACATCTTAATCACTCCCCAATACGATACCCAGCCCCCAATCAGAAGCGCAAGATAAAGCCGATACCTGCCGCTCCCTACTAAAAGTGAACCAAGAGTAGCCATTACCGCACAGTTAACCAAACTCAAAATAAGCGGCGCAAACAATCCATACTCGACCTGATATTTCGGATAAAAAATATCGAGTAACGGCGGAACGCCAAGCAAACAAAACACGACAAACGTCCAAATGACGGGCATGGAAATAAGCGCGCTCTTGAGCGCGTATTCCACCGCGGCAGTCGCGTCAGCTTCCAACATCCGGTATACCTTTATAGTTTGAGGAATGAATGCCGCTATAACCAATGACAGCCCCATCTGATAAATAGCGTTAACAAGTCCATACTTGGCAAGCACGGCATCGGGATAAAAGAAAGCGGCATACAGCCGTCCCGATGAAAGCAGTTGCAGCCAGAGCATGGAAATGAGAGACAGCATAAGCGCCTCCGGAAGATTAGCGGTAATCAACGTCCAATTTATGGAAGCGCTTCGCTTTAAACATTCCGCGGCCATAGTACGCAAGTCTTTTCTGAAAAACAACAACGCAATGCCTATCAGCTGCCCGGCAAACCATCCGGCTATACTGAGGAATGCGGCCCCCGGAATAAGCAACAACTGACTAAGCGCCTGTATTGCCGTTAAATCCCTTGCCTGCCTGAATCGGCCTTGCACAATCCTTTGTGCTATGAAAAACGAAATAACGGCGCCGAGCGGCATCAATAAAGAAAACGCCAACGCGTTAAACATCCCTTGGTATTTACCCCAATAAACCAACCCCGCGGCAACGCCAAACAAGACCGCTCCAATCAGCTTGAATCGAAACGCCGTAACGTTCCACGTGCGTGCCTCTTCCTCGTTGCCCCGCGCATAGATTGCCGGCATTTTACGATTGTACACGGTAGATACGCCGAGATCGGAAAACGGCACAAAAGAAATCAAAGTAACCACAAAGATAACTTGCCCGTACTCCCGTACCCCTAACAAAGCCGGCACTAAAAGGAAGATAATCACCCCTGCCGCCTGCTGGGCAATATTCGCCAAAATACTGTCGCGGCTATCGTGAAAGCTCACGGCCGCCACCGCGGAATAACACCGTCCGGCGAGAAAATAATCCTCTTCTTTTGAATGATTTTATTTCGAGTCATCCATAATCCTCTTCAAGAGGCGATAAAACGCAGCCCAATCGAATCTATAGTTAATAATCGTCTTGTTGCCGTAAATATCAGTCCCCGTAAAACCCGCTCCATTTGGCGAAGTTATCACCGGGATAATGTGATGCCGGGAAAGAACAAGCGGGTCTTCGACGATTAAACCGGGCTGCAGTGAAACCACGTATTTCCCCATTACATATGCCTCAATCAGCATAATCGAACTCATGCCATACACGCTATCGGCAACGGATAGGCATTCTAAAGAACTGAACTCGTTGCCGAGCAAAACAGGGGAAAGTCTTTTATGGCCGTCGAGAATTTTCTTAAATCTTTCCCGTTCGTCCTTCGGGTGAAGCTTTATGACAGGCAAAATCGGGACGGGATTTGCCGATACGATATCAAAGAACAGTCCCAAGGCTTCATATTGGTCATACCCTCGCGCGCGTCCATAGTATTCCAAAATCGGCTCTGAAACAAAAAGAGCCGCCTTTTGGTCATGCGGAATACCCATCCGCGCCTTTACCGATACCGGGTCTATTTCGCCGGCGCGAGCATGAAGCGCCGAGAGATAAGGGTGTCCCAGCCTAACCAATCTGTCTCCGGGAAAACCCTCGCTCAACATCTCCCTTTCGCCGATTTCATCGATGCAATTGATATAGTCCGGCAGATAAGCCAATCTCTCGTCCTTCGTAACTCCGCTGAAGCGAATGGCGTAGTTTTGCCATTGGTCGAGGAATGCCAGAGAAGGAATACCGAGGCGTCTTGCGTTACGCCAAAGATGCTTTTCGGACATATCCCTATCCGGCAAGCTGGTGGCTGAGGTAATAACGAGATTAGGCCGGTAAAATTCCGGCACCCTGCCGTCATCCCTCTTTATCTTGTCAATTTCCACATACGCCACCCCTTTACGGGAGAAACGTTCCGCCCCAAGGCCGTAACTCAAAACTATACTGCTGTATGGCGTTTTCAGCTTCACTGATTCAATCACGGGAATAAGAACCTCGGCCCCGCCCGGCTCGCAGCTAAAGAACAGTATCGTTTTTAGATCCGTGATCCCCGGTATTTCAGAGAGAGTGTCTGCCATGTTTACCAAGCACCGCCACTATATAATTTCCACGCTTGTTCAAATCCAAATTAAGGGATTTTTGGAATACATCCTCCTGCCTAATTTTTTCTTCATAGCCAGGCAAATGGCTATTCCGCTTATGAATGAAGTTTTCCGGATGATCGTAATATTCAGCCAAATCCGTCAGGTAGATATCCAGCCATTCCGTCCTGAACGACAAAATTTCAAATCCGGCCAGCGCCGCCAACGCGGAAAGCGACTGCTCATTAAAGACATTGAGGGTTGTATACCCGTAAAGATGACAAGCCTTCCCGCGGTACAACTTCATTGCATAAGAATCAGCGTTAGGGGTATTCACGTAAAGTATGCCATCATCCTTAAGCACACGGTGAATATCGCGGAAGAGCGCAACAGGATCCGGAACGCCATATAAAATCTGGTGCAGGGTAACGACGTCATAAACGGGTGGCAGGTCCAACTCCGCTAAAAAATGCTTATGCACTCGAAAATGCCGCTCAGCAACGGATGCGGTGCGGGGATTAACTTCTATCCCTTCCACGTCATAGAAAAATTTGGCCTTGTGCAGAAAATCACCCACCGAGCAACCAAGATCCAGCAACTTTCCACAGGGCTTGAAGGAGTAAATGTCCTTAAGCTTGCCGTCTTCCCGGGGATCCGGCTTATCGGGCAGTGAAGTTTTGTATTTCCTGATAATGGAAAAATATTCCGTCAATAGTTCGTCTTCGCCCAGAAAACCCTTATCCACCGAATCCGCGCGCGGCGCTGGGTTCATGTAAACAAGGGTGCAGCGGTTGCACTGCTCGTAGTCGAGATAATCATTGTTAGCGTAAAAAGCGCTCTCGGTTGCGCTGCAAACCGGGCAGGGACGCCTGGGCAGCCGGTCTTTGGGAATAGAAGCCGCGAAAGCAAATACCTTGAGTAACCACTCCCGAATTTCTCGATTGTACTGTCGATGGTAATTCAAGCTCATTTAACAGATACCTCTTGGGTAAAGACTTTAATTGCATCATCCATAGCCGCTGTGGTCGAGATGTGTTCCAGTATCGGCTCGCCATGATCACTCAAATACCAAACACGGCTCGACAGATCCTATGGCGTGTCAAATATTCGACCGGTAAGCTTTCTTCTTATCGCTGATAACTTTTTATTTATCATGTAAATTACCCCGTCAAACAGCCCCTGGTATCTAACCGCGTTCCCTAAGCCGAATTTCTTGACAGACTGATTGGCACGTGTGGTTTCAAAATAGTAAGTCGCATCATCCATCTCAGTTAAATTCATGATGATATTTGAAGCATCTCCACCAGAAGACGATACTTTGTGCATATATTGCTTTTCATCAGGAATTAATTTCTTGCTCTTGCAATAGCGCTCATATACTTCGGCGCCGGGCAAAGGAATAAGATTATAGAATGATGTTTCCAGAAGATTTTTATTTGCGAAATCAACGCTGCTTTGGATCGTATTTTTATTTTCTCCGGGGGTTCCAAGAAGCATTGATCCAGTCGCCTTAATTCCGGCCTTCCTGACTCTTCGGAGTGCATCCGCCATCTCTTGAACACTCGTATTCTTGTTCATGGCTTTCAAAATTGCCTCACTTCCGGATTCAATGCCTACAGCGACACGAACACAGCCAGCCTCACGGGCAAATTTCAGTAGCGGTATATCCTTTTCTCTGACTAACGTAGCGCGTGTTACAAAAACCCATTTCAGATTAAGCTTTTCTGAAATCATCTGGCGGCACAAGTCTTCAAACCAGGGTTTTCTTACGAACTGCAATTCATCCCAGAAATAGATTGAATCAGCACCATAGTTACTCTTCAAGAATTCCATTTCTTCAATAACATTATCGACACTACGCACCCGCAAACGATTGGTTGATGGACTACAGAAATAACAAAGAAATGGACAGCCTCTGCTCGCAACAATGGGCATTGTTCTCCAACCGGTGAGTCTCTTTTGTATATTGAGGTATTCGGCTACTGAAAAATCAGCGTGGCTCGGAATGGGTATGGCATCAAGATTACTAACAATCTGTTTTTCCGAGAAAAAATCCTTTTTCCCCAGATGAAGAATGCCAGGAGTGCTTTCATGGTTTCCAGTAAGGATTGAAATTATGGTTTCTTCCGCTTCGCCAATCGTCAAGAAATCTATTGGAGCCTCGTCCATAAACAGATAATGCCCCCACGTCGCGGCTCCACCACCGAGAATTTGCACTGCATTAGGAAACAATTTTCTAACAACCAGGCTGAGCGTAACGATGTAGTGGTAACGGGTAATCATCCCTCCAAACATGACAAAATCCGGCACAAACTCTCTTGCGATAATGCTCAACTCTTTCTGAATCTCTTCCTTAGTATCAATCTGCGAAAGGTCGAACGGTGCAATCCGAATTTCAACTTCTGGAAATTTTTTCCGTATTGCCGCCACTACATAGGCCGCGCCCAATGGGAAATTGGCACTAGAAAACCCTTTCGACATCCCCTTGTCATGGCGGGTGCTGTGAGGGATGAGCGGAATCAATATTTTCATGTTATTATGCCCTCATTTTGATAATCAACGTTTGAGCCTTGACTGCAGTTAGGACTTTCATAGGATTTACCCAAATTTATTTGGCTCATCGTGGAAGACAGTGGGTAAAAAGAGCCGTCAATTGCTCACAACATAGCATAAAACAAGATAAAAAAGAAGTTTTCCTTGAGCGGAAAAATCAGTATGAT
>Ga0209343_10004035_pt1 | contig 18227 bp, 12 predicted proteins | sample RifCSPlowO2_02_FD_184026 | JGI IMG/M metagenome (GOLD analysis project Ga0209343, IMG submission 184026) | Groundwater microbial communities from Rifle, Colorado - Rifle CSP2_plank lowO2_0.2 (SPAdes) (version 2) | ecosystem: Environmental > Aquatic > Deep subsurface > Groundwater | place... | reverse complement strand
GACAGGCTCCTAGGGACCCGTAACTTTGCGTCGCCCGATTACTCGGGTTTTGCCTTTATCGGGAGAGGAGCTTTCAGTGTTGCGGTTGCATACAGGGCGGTACGGTTTGTCCCGCCAGACTATTTCATCGGTGAACAGCAGCTGTTCAGGTTCTGGTCACCTGTTAAGGCGGCGGGACTTTATCACGGTGTTTGTGCGTTTTTTATACAGATCAGTCATAAGAAAAATGGCTGTCTGTGTCTCTGCCGGGATACCCCTGCAGAAGCCCTGATCTAGGGCTTCCCGGCTCTAGGACGGGGGGGCGGTGAGGAGAGTCGAGGCGACCAGCGGCTGTGCCGCTGCCCTCCAGGATGCGGCGTTACATCCCCATAACAGTTACGGCGAAAAACCATGATTCGCTCAAACCTGCATCGTTCATGGGTTGCAGCAGAATTCTCCGGCCGTGCATGGCAATCACTGTATCAGGCGCGGCACAACTAGGGCCCGCAACCGCTCAAGTACGCGGTGGCGGCTCTTTCGATGCCCAGTTATTTATATAAAATCTATATAAATCATATAGTTGCAGTTATGGCACGGTAATTGAGTGCTTGTTAGCGAGGAGATCCGAGGGTCTCCGGTTCGGTATCCCTGACAGCACTGTCGTCGTTCGGAACCGATGCTAAATACACCTTTCGCCCCGGGGCCTCGTACTCCACGAAGCCCACGCCAGGTCAGGAAACCGGGCTGGCAGCGATAAAGGTCTTAACGCCTCTTGGCCGCAGGGAGTGCAGAGCAAGGACGAGGGAGCATGGTTATGTTCACGCGCAATCTTCTACGAACGCTGCCGCGCTACTTGCTGGCTGCGGCACTGGCGGCGGGAGTCGCGACCACGGGCCTGTATGCCGTGGACAACGTTCCGCCAGGACTCTTCGAACTGGACGGCAACACGCGGGATGTAGGTCCCGCCGCCGGCGACGACTGGGATGGCCTGCCGGGAAGTTCGGCGGCCTTTACCGGCATCCTCACCGACCTGGCGCCGCAGACCATCTTCACCGGGGGCGGATCGAAGGACATCGAAGACGTCACCGAGTGGCTCCACAAGGACGGCTCGGTGCCGGACAAGGACGACATCACCAACGCCTATGCGGCCGCCTATACGGTGCCGGCCGGTCCGGACGACGGCCTGAACGAAGCGGGCGACCTGATCATCTACTTCGGCCTCGACCGCTTCGCCAACAGTGGCGACGCCTTCGCCGGCTTCTGGTTCTTCCAGGAAGAGGTGACACTGAACGGCGAACCGTCCAAGGGTGGTACCAAATTTACCGGCCAGCACCAGCCGGGTGACCTGTTGGTCCTGGTGGAGTATCCCCAGGGCGCCAACGCCGTGCCGGAGATCAAGGTCTACCAGTGGGACCCGGTGGATGCGGACGCTGACAACGTGGCGACCAACCTGGACCAGATCTTCTCGGGCTCGGCCTTGTGCGGCGTTGGCGGCGACAAACTGGCCTGCGCCATCACCAACGTCGGTAACCTGTCCGGCGAACCGGCCTGGGACTACACGCCGAAGAACGGCTTCAATGGGATTCCCTTCGAGAGCTTCTACGAGGGCGGCATCAATGTGACCAAGTTGCTCGGCGGCGATGTGCCCTGCTTCAGCAGCTTCCTCGCCGAGACCCGTTCCTCGCGTTCGGAAACCGCGACCCTGAAGGACTTCGTGCTGGGTGACTTCGACCTCTGTGCTATCTCGGTGACCAAGGAGTGCGAGGCTACGGTTAATCCTGACGATGGCGGCAACAGCATCGTGGTCAACTTCAGCGGCACGGTTACCAACGACGGCGGCCTGAAGCTGTTTGACGTCACCGTTACCGACGACATGGGGACTCCGGATAATGCTGCGGACGATGAGGTGATTCCGATCGGCGATCTGGAACCGGGGGCTTCGGCCGATTACGAGGGGACGGCCTACATCACCACGGCCATCCCGGCCACCGATACGGTGACCGCCGAAGGCCATCGCAATGGCACCAGCGTGACGGCTGAGGCAACGGACACCTGCTCGCCAAAAATCGAGCCGCTCCTGGAAGTAACCAAGCAGTGCGATGAGACGTTCGTCAACCAGGATGGTGACGGCATCGTGGTCAATTTCAGTGGCATGGTCACCAACCCGGGGTTGGTAGCGCTAGAGAATGTCATTGTGAAGGATGACGCTGGCACACCGGGCGATGGCAGCGATGACATCAATGTATTCGGTGGCCCCATCACCCTGAACGCTGGAGAGTCAAAAGGCTACACCGGCCAGTACAGCGTCCTGGGTACCGACAGCTCCCTGAATACAGTGACTGCAACTGGGGTCGACGTATTGGCCGCCACTCCGGTGGAAGCTACGCCGGCGCCAGCGACCTGCGAGGCAACGGTAACGCCAGGCATCGCGGTAACCAAGGAGTGCACCGAGGCTACGATCAATGGAGCCGGTACGGGCATCTTGGCTGAGTTTGCCGGTACAGTGACCAACACCGGTAATGTCAAGTTGACTGGTGTCACTGTGGTGGATGATCAGGTGGGCGGTGATGGCATTGTCTTGGGGCCGATTGACCTGGCTCCAGGAGCATCGGCCGACTACAGCGGCAGCTACAACGCCAGTGGGTTCAGTTCCACTGACCATGTAGTCGCGAGCGGAACCGATGTGCTGACCCAAACCACGCCGAGCGCTAATGCAGAAGCCACTTGCTCGGCGACCCCAAGTCCGTTCATCGAGGTCACCAAGCAGTGCACTGACGCCCCGGCCTTTGGTCAGGCGATCCTGTTCGAAGGCACCGTGACCAACAGCGGCAACATTGCGCTGCTGGGCGTCAAAGTGGTGGACGACAACGGCACGCCCGGCGATACGTCGGACGACGTGACCTTCCCCCTTGGTGATCTGGCTCCGCAGGCTTCAGCCAACTACAACGGTAGTTACACACCGTCGTCGGCCGGTCCTTCGACCAATACCGTGGTGGCATCTGCCACTGGTGCGGATGGCTCGTTGCTTGAGTCGGAGCCGGCCAGTGCTACCTGCGAGGTCCCGCCGCCGCCTGACTTCGAAGGCTGCACGCCGGGCTTCTGGAAGAACAGCCCGGGAAGCTGGATGGGCTACGATCCGGATCAGCTACTGACCTCGGCGGGGTTTGTACTGCCTAATGGGGTGATCAAAAATAACCTCGGTGGCGACAGCCTGATGGATGCGTTGCACTACGGTGGTGGCGACGACCTGCTCGGTGCCGCGCAGAACCTGTTGCGCTCGGCAGTGGCCTCGTTGCTCAACGCCGCCCACCCGGATGTGGACTTCCCGCGGACCACGGCTGAGGTAATTGCTGCGGTCAATGCGGCACTGGCCACCAAGGATCGGGCCACCATCCTTGCATTGCATTCGGCACTGGATGCCGATAACACCCTGGGTTGCCCGCTGGCGAACGACAACTCGTTCTGATCGGCAACTCGAATGGCGTCAGGGATGACGCCAGGCTGTAAACAAAAAAACGCAGGGCGTGGCCCTGCGTTTTTTATGTGGTGTCTTTTGCTTTACAGCTCTATAGGGCGGGTGCCGCCCGCGCGGAAGGCAATGCGGGCCGAACCTGTCCTACAGTGTTCAGGGCTTGCCGTTGCCCTTGCCGCCGGTGCTGCCGCCGCCGGAGGCAGACTGCAGGCTGATGCTCACCGTCGCCGAGGCGCTGCTCTTGCCGTCACTGATGGTGTAGCTGAACTGGTCGCCGGACTTGAAGCTCTTGGCCGGGCTGTAGCGCAGGGTGCCATCGCTGTTCAGGCTGACACTGCCCTTGCTGCCCTGGGTGAAGGCAACGATGTTCAGGTTGTCGCCATCCGGGTCGCTGTCGTTGGCCAGCACCGGCACGTTGACCGTGGTGACGGTGCTCAGTTGCGCGCTGTCGTTCACCGCCTTGGGCGCCTGGTTGGTGCTGCTGGTGGGGTTGTCGATCACGAAGCTGGCAGTGCCGCTGCCGGTGCGGCTGTTGGCCGTGGCGCTGCTGCCGACATTGTAGAAACCGTCGGCGGCGCTGCTCGGCGAGGTGACCTTCAGCGAGGTGCTGGCGCTGGCGCCGGGGGCCAGGCTGAGGCTGGTGCTGCCCAGGCTAGCGGTCCAGCCGCTGGGTTTGACCGGGCTCAGGCTGAAGCTGCTGCTGGTGCAGCCACTGCTGTCCTTGTTGGTCACGCTGACGGTGTAGCTGTAGCTGCTACCGGCCGCCAGCCAGGTGCTCTGGCCCGGGCTGACGCTGACGACAGGCGAGTTGCGGGTGCAGGTCGGGGTGCTGCCGCCACCGCCGCCGAAGTCGACAGTGACCAGGGCCTGGCTGGCATCGGTCCACTGGGTGCTGAGGGTCATGCCGCTGCCGCTGAAGCTGCGCCCGCCGACCAGGGCGGCGTCCTTCATGTCGACGAAGGTGCTGCCGGCGGTCATGTCCAGCAGGTAGCTGCTATTGCCATTGCTCGGGCTGGCCTGGCGGACGGCTACGCCATTGAACACGTTGTTGGTGTCGATCACCCCGCGGTTGGGGAGTTGGGCGTCGAAGCCAAGCGGCTGACGGTATTCGACGTAGTAGTAGTTGGGCGCACCACTGCTGTCCAGGCCATTGGCAATCTTCAGCAGCTTGCCGCCAGTGGTCTGGGTTGAGGCGGGCTTCAGGTAGAAGCTGCCGCCGCTGGTGACATTGATGATGTTGCCGCTGGCCAGCCAGCCCAGGCGTTCCTTATGGAAGCTGGTGAAATGCCCGACGGTGCCGGAGTAGCCCATGATGTCCAGGGTGTCGCCGTACTCTTGGGCGCTGCAACTGCTACCCAGGGTGGTGTCACCGCAGTCGAGGGCATGAGAGTGGTGCAGGCCGAGGTTGTGGCCCATCTCATGGCCGACAGTACTCACAGTCAGGCTGCCGTTGATCCAGGTACTCGATGGGAATGAGCCGACCTGGGCCATACCGCTGTACCCGCAAGCATTGTTCTTTGGGAAGAAATAGACGAAACGGTCGTAGTTGCTCAGGTTGTAGCCGCCGCTTTGAGCCGCCTGTTTGGCATAGTTCGCTATGTCCGAGCCGCTGCAGACGGTGCTGTTGACCGGGATGGTGTACCAGCCGGCGACGCTGCCAGTCAGCCAGGTCTGTTGGCTGGAGTTTTCCTTGAAGAAGTTGCTGACCTCGCCAAACACCAGGCTGTTGACCTGACTGGTGGTCCAGGGTTTATCGCTCGGGGCATCCTGGAAGTTGACCATGATCGCCAGGGTACGCTGGGCGCCCAGGGTATTGGACATCGCGAAGGCTAGCTCACCGCCAGCAGTGCTGGTGTTGGTGCCATCGGCGAGCAGGAGCAGGCCGCTGTCGTCGTCGTTGACCACCAGGTCGCCCTGGATCGGCGCGCCGGCCTCGGTATGCTCCAGCAGTACGCCCTGGGCGCGGACGCTCAGGCCGCTGCGCCATTCTCGCTGGGCCTTGGCCAGGCGCAGCTCGAAGCGCTCGCCGAAGGATGTCTTGAGGAAGTGGCGCAGCTTGGCCGGGCCGTCTTCGTAGTCCTCGTACACCACCTCCAGCTCGCCATCCAGTTCCAGGCGCTGTTCCAGCTTGGCCACTACCTCGGCCGGCATGCCCTTCTGCTTGTCCTCCGGAATGGCGACGCGCAGCACTTCCTCGGGATGGCTCTGGGCCAACTCGAGCAGCAGTTGCCGGCGCTGTTCGGCCTTGCCGATCAGTTGCTCACGCAGTTGTGCCCGCTCGCTGGTCGCGGCTTTCTGCAGGCGCTTGTGCAGGCCGAGCAGCTCCGTGGTGTTGCTGCTGGCGGCCTCGCGGGCAGCCGGCAGGGTGCGGGTTTCGGAGAGGGCGCGGGTTGCGTCGGCCGGCGGTGCGGAGAAGGCGATACCGGCATTGAGGGCCAGAATACAGAGCAAAGATGTGGCGTAAGGCTTGGACAAGCGCATGGTCTCTCCTGAGTCGAGTCAGAAAAGTCCTCTTCACGGCTGTCCATGAGGGAGGTTCTCCTTCGGCAGTCCGGCGACCCTGTTTGGGGCCCGTGACTTTGCGTCGCCAGGTTGCCCTGGTTATGCCTTTGTCGGGAGAGGAGCTTTCTGTATCGCAGTTACACGGGGTAGCGAACTACCTGGTTTAAGCCCCTCGATCACCCCCAAGCTGTAATGCTCGCTGGCCGATCTTCAAAACCTCACTGTTCACTGCCAGAGCAGCGGGGTATTTCCAGTTTCATATACGCATTTACAGCTGTTCATCTTCTGTACATCTGTAATGGGGGCGAAATTTAGCATGGCAATTGCTCGTTTTTTATACAGTTGAGGAATAACAGTGGGGCGAATTGGTTGAAAAACGATCTGGAACTTTTCCCGATCAAGGCCGAAAGGTCTGCCGCAGAGGGGGCGAAGAAGTAGCGCGGGGAGAGGGGGCGAAATCGACCGTTTATCGGTGGGGGAATGGCTGGCGAGGCGCTGTGGCAGAGTGCTATCAGGAATCAGGACAGCATCTCGCTGTCGTCGACTTCATCCCATAACAGGATCAGCGGCTGGACGCTGGGATGGACCCGCTGGAAGACGTCATGCTTGCGGTGCAGGATTTGCCAGGTAATGAAGGGCGGATCGGCGAACATAGGGAAAGCGGTCGGGCCAGTGTCCTGGTCCGACGGTGTCAGGTCGTAGTCATCCCTGCGGCTGTCCAGCGCTGCTTGGTGGTCGGTCGCGCGGTGCCCATGATCGTACATGGCGGTTCCTCCCTGCATGGGAAGAAGATTGCAAAAAGCCAGCCATGTTTGTTTATTCGTTATTAATCAACTGGTTATGTTTTTGGCGCGGAACGCAACCCACGCCTATTGTTCAGCTCTGGTTACAGTATTCTCAACGGATACCGTATTTGTCCATCATCCGGTACAGGGTGACACGGGATACGCCGAGCAGCTTGGCAGCATGCGAGACATTGTTCATGGACTGACTCAGGCAACTGCGTACCGCCACTTCCTCGGCGTGCGCCCGGACCTGTTCCAGCGGTTCGATCTCGATCCTGGCGTCGCTTTCGGCCAGGCCCAGGTCCCGCGGGGTGATCATGCGGTTCTCGCTCATCACCAGGGCGCGGCGGATCCGGTTGATCAGTTCGCGCACGTTGCCCGGCCAGTCGTAGTTCTGCATGGCCGCGACCGCCTGGCGGGTGAAACCGCGCACCACGCTGCCCTGTTCCTTGGCGAATTTGTGCAGGAAGAAGCGCGCGAGCAATTCGATGTCGCTGTTGCGTTGCGCCAGGCGCGGCACCTCGATGCTGAGCACGTTCAGGCGATAGTAGAGGTCTTCACGAAAGCGCCCCTCGCTCACCGCCTGCTCCAGGTCGACGTGGGTCGCGGCGATCACCCGGGCGTTGCTGGTCAGGCTCTGGTTGCCGCCGAGGCGTTCGATGGTCTTCTGTTCGAGAAAACGCAGCAGGTAGACCTGCAGCTGTTGCGGCAGGTCGCCGATCTCGTCGAGAAAGATGGTGCCATTCTGCGCCGATTCGATGCGCCCGATCTTGCGCTTATAGGCGCCGGTGAAGGCGCCTTTTTCGTAGCCGAACAGTTCGGCATGGATCAGGGTTTCCGGCAGGGCGCCGCAGTTCACCGCAACGAAGGGGCCGCCGCGATGGCGCGAACGCTGGTGCACAGCGCGGGCGATCATTTCCTTGCCTACGCCGGTTTCACCGCGAATCAGCACCGGCGCATCGACCGTGGCGACGCGGCGGATCTGGTCGAAGATGCCGAGAAACTGCTTGCTGCCGCCAACCATGTGAAACTCTTCGATCGGCAACAGCAGGCTGTCTTCCGTGTGCCGCAGTTGGGCCATACCATGCAGGTGACCGAGGGCGAACTTGAGGTGGGTACTGTCGTCGAGCGGCAGGGAAAAATAATCGTAGAAATGCTCGTAGATCAGTTGGCGGAATTCCGCTTTCTCAAGGTTGGCCGGATTGGTCAGGGCGACCCAGGAAAGATGCTCGTCGGTGTTGAGCAAGGTTTCAACCTGTTCGCGCTGTTCCTCCGAGAGACTGCTGGGCAGGAAGGCGACCCCCACGCTGTAGGGGCGCTGCTTGAGCAAAGCCAGGTTGTTGCTCGACGAGGTAATGCGGTCGAAGACCCAGTCGGTTACGTGCAGGTTGGAGGATAACCGTTCGTCGTTGGACAGATCGAAAAGCAGAGCACGACGTGGTTCTTCCACTAGTTGTTGGGCGGTGGCAGGCATTTGTTAAGCCCCTTGTACACATTCTTCTTACTACTCTTCCTTTCCGTTACTACGCTATACAAGCGTAGTTTCAATCTTGGCGATTTTCCGGCCAGGCGACGAAAGGAGTGGCGACCGGCTAGTACACCGAAACAGGTCGAATCCGGATTGGAAACCGGCGTCAGGGACTCTATAGTCTTGTTGAGCTTTGCGAGGTTCGATGAACCATGTATAGCAAGTATTTCGGCTTTTCAGATCTGCCATTCACCATTGCGCCAGACCCGCGCTACCTCTACCTCAGCGTGCAGCATCGTGAGGCGCTGGCCAGTTTGTTGTATGGCATCAACTGTAACGGTGGCTTCGTCTTGCTGACCGGCGATGTCGGTACGGGCAAGACCACGGTCTGCCGCTGCCTGCTCGAGCAATTGCCCGAGTCGGCCGAGGTGGCATTCATCCTCAACCCGAAATACAGCATCATCGAGTTGCTGGAAGCCATCTGCGACGAACTGAAAATCCCCTACCAACACAGCAAAAGCCAGATCAAGGGTTACATCGATGCGCTGAATGCCCACCTGCTGGCGGCGCATGCCAGGGGCGTCAACACCGTGCTGATCATCGACGAGGCACAGAATCTCAGCCTCGACGTGCTGGAGCAGGTTCGTCTGCTGACCAACCTGGAAACCAGCAGCCAGAAGCTGTTGCAGATCATCCTGATCGGTCAGCCCGAGCTGCTGGATAAACTGGTTCGTCCGGAGCTGCGCCAGCTCAATCAGCGGATCACCGCCCGTTACCATCTCAATGCCCTGTCCCGCGCCGAGTTGGGCGCCTATGTCAGCCATCGCCTGGTGGTCGGCGGCAGTGAGGCGCCGCTGTTCACCCGCGCCGCGCTCTGGCGCCTGCATCGGTTGACCGGCGGTGTGCCGCGGATGGTCAACATCATCTGCGATCGGGCCTTGCTGGGTGCCTTCGTCGAGCGCCGCGGCAAGGTCGACTGGGGCGTGTTGGGGCGGGCCGCGCGTGAAGTGCGCGGCCAGCAAGCCAGGCCGGCGCCGCGCTGGCGCCTGGCGCTGCTGTCCTTGGCCTTGCTTGGCCTGCTGCTGGGGATGGTCTTCCTGTCTCCGGGCGGATCCGGCCTGGTGGCTAGCCTGTTGCCGACTGTGCCGGCCGAGGTGCAGGCGTCGGCAGCGGCCTCGTCGGCACCTGTCGAGCCGCCAGCGCCGCAACCTGAGCCCGGACCGGCGGTGCTGGAGGCGGACGAAATACTCATCGAGGAACCTGTGGTCGCCACGCCGCCGCGCGAGCCGCCTTCCAGCCCGGCCAACTGGCAATGGCCGGATGGCACCGATCTGGGCGCGACCGAGCCCTTGGCCTATCAGGCGTTGTTCCAGCTCTGGGGGATCGAGTACAACCCGACCGGTGCGCCGGTGGTCTGCCAATTCGCTCGTTTGCACAAGCTGGGCTGCCTGCTGCAGCCGGTCGATCTCGATGAGTTGCTCAAATTGAACCTGCCGGCGGTGATCAACCTGTTCAATGGTGCCAGACAATCGTTTTTTGCCACCCTGATCGGCGTCGAGCCGCGCGCGGGGCTGGCGCGCCTGAATATCGCCGGCGAGGTGCGCATCGTCGAATTGGCGGAACTGCGTAGCTGGCTGCAGCAGAATCAACTGGTGCTCTGGCGCATGCCGCCCGGCTACCAGACGCCGTTGCGTCCCGAGGCGCGCAGCGCCCTGGTGCCTTGGCTGGATACGCAACTGGCCTGGTTGCAGGGGCGTACTCCCACGGCAACCCGCGGCGAGTACTACGATCAGGAACTGCAACTGCAAGTCCTGGCCTTCCAGCATCATTACCAACTGGTGACCGATGCCGTGGTCGGACCGCAGACCCTGATCCAGCTCAGCAGTCTGACCGATACGGACGTTCCACAGTTGACGGCCACAGAGCCTGCGGGGGAGTGAGTCCATGTCGTACATCCTCAACGCCCTCAAACATTCCGAAAGCCAGCGCAACCGCGGTGAGATCCCGCACATCGACTCGCAGCCGGAGTTCGGCAAGGTGCAGTCGCGCAAGTGGACCGAGCACCTGTGGAAGTGGCTGGCCCTGGCCGCTCTGGTGGCTCTGCTGCTGAGCCTGGCCTGGATGCTGTTCGACACGGCGCCGAGCAGCGTGCAGGGGACGCCTGCCGCCAGCGCGCCAATCGCCGAGCCGGCCACTCTGCAACCAACCCCCCGGGGCTCCACGCCACTGGCGCTGCCCGAGCCGTTGGAGCAAGCCCCCGGCTTACCCGCGCTGCAGGATATGGCCGGGGTGAGGATTCGTCTCGATGACGCCGCCGCGCCCAGCTCCGCAGCTGCGTCGGCACCGGCCCCGGGCGTGCGCGAGAGCCCACGGATCGTGCTCGACATGCCGGTCAGTCGTGGTGTCGTGACCGCGCCTGTGCAACAACCATGGAGCGCACGGCCAGAGCCGCCAGTGGTCCGTGAAACAGCGCCTGAAGAAGGCGAAGGCCTCAGCGGGGTCAACCATTGGAAGACCCTGCCTGCGGATATGCAGAAGCAGATGCGCGAGATGGCATTCACTGCACACATCTATTCGAGCGATCCGGCCGCACGCTTTATCCGGGTGAGTGGCCGCACGTTGCGCGAAGGCGACCTGCTGTCCGCGCAGTTGAAACTGCAGCAGATTGCCCGTGACGGCATCGTCTTCAGTTACAACGGCGAGAAATTCTGGTTCGGTTTCAACTGAGCAGCGGGCATAAAGGCTGCGCTTTGCCAGAATCGATCCCGCCCGGACGTGGGGTGCTGGCCGACTATGTGTTGCAGGCAGCTTTTGAAGAGTGGGCGGGGCGGCGATCCGTTCGGGGCGCAGCGACAGCCCGCCGGATGTGTGTCGTGCCGGTGATCTGATAGCGTCCCGGGCCGTTGTAGCGTGGTCCCGGCAGGAGCTGTTATAGCAGGCCGTTGAAAAGTACCTGCCAGGGCTATGGGGTGCCCCGGTTGCGAATCAGGTAGCACAGATCCGGGGTCTTGCTGCAGCCGCCGTAGCCTTCGGCGATGACTTCGTCCATGGCCTTCTGCAAACGGTCGACGACTTCGTCGGGGGTTTTCTTGTTCAGCGCCAGATAGATTTTTTCGCTGCGAAAGCTCAGTACGGTTTGCAATCCGGTGACGTCTTCCTCCTTGGCATAGGTGCGCCAGACCGGGTCCGAGGTGGCCCACAGCTCTATTCGGCCACTGAGCAATTTTCGCAGGTTGTCCTCGTCTTGTAGGCTGTCGATCACGGCCAGCTTCTGGCTCTCCAGATACTGGCTGACGCCACCGTTCTTGTAGGCCCCCACCCGATAGCCTTTGGCCTGGGCCAGGTTTTCGAACTTGAGGGCGCTGCCGGGTGCCGCGAGCAGCACGCTCTCGTAATGGGCGAGCGGGCCGACCCATTTGAACTGCGCGCTGTTCTTGTCGTTGCGGGCGACGCTGAGCAGTCCGTGATCGGGTAGCGCCAAGGTCTGTTCGTAGACCCGGTTCCAGGGCGTGCGCAGGGTCAGGCTGTAATCGATGCCAGCACGTTTGAACACCTCGCGCACGGTATCGGCCGCGATACCCTGAACCTCGTCGCCACGGGCGAAATTCTTGCCACCCTTGGCCATATTGAAGGGGGGGGAATTTGCGGTCAGTAGAATGATTCGATAGTCCGGGGGCAGCTCGGCACGGGCATTGATTGCCCCCAGAAGCAGATAGGACAGCAGGACAGCTTTAAGTGGTTTAGGCATGCGGTCGTTCCTCAAGGCGTTATTTTTTTTGTGCCCCGTGAGCAAGCATGGCGGCAGGGAAACAACTCGGGCGAGCTGAGCTGCAGAAGGCGTAGCCGTGTGCGCACAGTGAAAACGGGCCGGGCAGGATGCAACTGCCCGGCCTGTAACCCCGCAGGCGGGGCTGCGACTAGAACAGCGACAAGGTGTAGCTGACGATCAGGCGGTTCTCGTCGATGTCGCGGCCGAAGTTGTTGCGCACCATGGCGTTGCGCCATTTCAGGCCGAGGTTCTTCAGCGGGCCTTCCTGGATCACGTAGGCGAGGTCCATGTCGCGCTCCCACTCCTTGCCGTCCGAGGCGGTGCCACGGTCGATGTTGTCGCCGCTCAGGTAGCGGGTCATAAGGGTCAGGCCGGGGATGCCGATCGAGGCGAAGTTGAAGTCGTAACGCGCCTGCCAGGATTTCTCGTCCTTGGCCGCGAAGTTGCCGATCTGCACGTAGTTGAGCAGGTGCGGGTCGGTGCCGTTGACATAGACCGCGCCGGTGTCGCCGCTCATTTTCTGGTAACCGAGGCCGAAGCTGTGGCCGCTGAGGGCGTAGGTGACCATGGCGCCGAAGGCCTTGTTGTCGACGTTGCTGCCGCCGTCGTCGGTGGAGCGAGCGTAGCGCAGGTCGGTCTTCAGCGATTGCTTGTCGCCCAGCGGCAGCACGTGCACCAGGTTGAAGGAGTGCTGTTTATACAGGTCTTCCAGGTTGCTGTAGTAGTAACCGCCGGTCAGGCTGTCGTTGAACTTGTAGGTGCCGCCGGCGAAGACGAACTCGTTGCTCAGGTTGCCGTCGTCGAAGGTGAAACCGCTGAATGCGTAGTTGTTCAGGCTGAGGTCTTGGTAATCGCCGGAGTTGCGATCGTTGACCTCATCCAGGTAACCGGCGTCGAGGGTCAGCCCGGCGATGTCCTTGGAGACCAGCTGGCTGCCGCGGAACACCTGGGGCAACAGACGGCTGTCGCTGGAACCTATGGCCATATTCTTCAGCTGCAGCGAGCCGACTTTGAGCACGGTCTCGGAGACCTTGGCCTTGGCGGCCAGGCCGAGGTCGCCGTAGTTGTCCTGGGAGCCGCCCGAAGACCGGTCGGGAACCAGCAGGCCGCTGCCGGCGGTGCCGTCACCGGAATCCAGCTTGAAGCCGAAAGTGCCCAGCGCATCGACGCCGAAGCCCACAGTGCCCTCGGTGTAACCGGACTCCAGACGCAGCAGGAAGCCCTGCGCCCATTCTTCCGACTTGGCCTGGCCGGCCCCTTCGCGGAAATCGCGGTTGAAATAGAAGTTGCGCGCTTCGAGGCTGGCTTTGCTGTCTTTGAGGAATTCAGCCTGAGCGGCCAAAGACACACCGAGTGTGCCGGCGGCGACAGCCAGTGCGAGGGAGGTTCTTTTCATTGTGGTTCTCTCCAGTGTTTTTATGGGTGTTGCATCGGCGCGTATAGGTACGGACCGAATTCGTGGGCGCACTCCCGCCGTCACGCCAATGGGCGCCAAAGCAGTTCGGTGGACGGCGGAGCGGGCGTAACTAGGGTGGCGTTGCGCCGAGACCCGGGCTTGAGGTCATACGGGCGATGCGGCGGGCAGCGAGCCGGCCAAGGGGGCGAGAAGGGGCGGCGAGCGTGGTAAGCGTGAGCGACATAGGAGACCTCGACAGCTTAGGGGTGATGTTTATGGGCCCCAGTTGAAAGGGCCGATAGCGCAGGTGGCTCTCATGCAACACGCCAGGGCGAGCCGCAGCGCTGCCCGGCTTGCGCGATTGACGGGCAAGGCTTTGCCGGCCGTGGTAGCCACGGCGCAGCGAATAGCGTTGGAGGATGCCCCTGCGCGATGAAGACGCAGGGGCGTTCGAAGCGTTACTTGCCGTATACCTGTTCCGGCAGCCAGGTAATCAGGCCGGGGAAGATGTAGGCGATCACCAGCAAGAACAGCTGGATCAGGATGAACGGCAGTACGCCTTTGTAGATGGTGCTGGTGGGCACCGAGCTGGGGGTGACGCCGCGCAGGTAGAACAGGGCGAAGCCGAATGGTGGGGTGAGGAAGGAGGTCTGCAGGTTCAGCGCGATCATCACGCCGAGCCAGACCGGATCCAGCCCCATGGCCAGCAATACCGGGCCGACAATCGGCACCACCACGAAGGTGATCTCGATGAAGTCGAGGATAAAGCCGAGCAGGAAGACCACCAGCATCACCAGGAAGAAGGCGCCGAGTACCCCGCCCGGCAGTTGGGCGAAGATGTCCTCGATCATGACCTCGCCGCCGAAGCCGCGGAACACCAGGGAGAACAGCGAGGCGCCAATCAGGATCAGGAACACCATGGCGCTGATCTCGGTGGTGCCATAGGCCACTTCACGCAACTGGCCGAAGTTCAGCTTGCCCTTGTACAAGGCCAGCGCCATGGCGCCGAGCGCCCCGAGGGCGGCCGCTTCGGTGGGGGTGGCGTAACCGGCGAGGATCGAACCGAGTACCGCGCCGATCAGCAGCAGTGGCGGCAGCAGGGCGTTGATCAGCTTGCCCCATTCGATCGGGCCGAGTTCTTCCTGCGGCAGCGCCGGCAGCTTCTTCGGCTGGAAGATCGCCACGCCGATGATGTAGAGGATATACAGGCCGACCAGCAACAGGCCGGGTAGCAGCGCGCCGACGAACAGGTCGCCGACCGAGACGGTTTTCGGCGAGAAGATACCCATCTTCAACTGCGCCTGCTGGTAGGCGCTGGACATCACGTCACCGAGCAGGACCAGCACGATCGACGGCGGAATGATCTGCCCCAGGGTGCCGGTGGCGGCCAGGGTGCCGGTGGCGATGGCCGGATCGTAACCGCGCCGCAGCATGGTCGGCAGGGCCAGCAGGCCCATGGTCACCACCGTGGCGCCGACGATGCCGGTACTGGCGGCGAGCAGCGCACCGACCACGCATACGGAAATCGCCAGGCCGCCGCGCAGGGTGCCGAACAGCCGCGACATGGATTCCAGCAGGTCTTCGGCGACCCGTGATTTCTCCAGCATCACTCCCATGAACACGAACAGCGGCACCGCCAGCATGGTCTGGTTGTTCATGATGCCGAACAGGCGGTTGGGCAGGGCGTTCAGGTAACCGCCATCGAAGGTGCCGGTGAGCATGCCGATGCCGGCAAACAGCAGGGACACACCGCCGAGGGTGAAGGCCACCGGGTAGCCGGCCATCAAGGCCGCGCAGATACAGATGAACAGCAGGATCGCCATTAACTCAACCATGCTTCACCTCCGGCGCAGGCAGGCGACCGGCGAGGATGTAGGCGGATTTGATCAAGTCGGAGATTCCTTGCAGCACCAGGCTGAATACCAGCACCAGGATGATGCTCTTCTGTAGGTAAACGAACTTCAGACCGCCCGATTCGCTCGATCCTTCCAGGGTCGCCCAGGAGTTGCCCACGTAATCCCAGCTGCTCCAGCCGAGGAACAGGCACACCGGCAGGAGAAACAGCAGGTTGCCGAGGATCTCCACCAGGGCTTGGCGGCGGCCGCTGAACTTCTGGTAGAAAATATCCACGCGGACATGGCCGTTACGCTGCAACACCCAGGCGGCGGCGCCCATGAACACCAGGGCGTGGGCGTAGAGCACGGCTTCCTGTAGCGCGGTGGCGCCGATGCCGAAGCCATAGCGCAACACCACCACGGTCGCAGTGCCGATAACCAGAAACAGGGTGAGCCAGGCGCAGGCCTTGCCAAAGCCGGCATTGATTGCGTCGAGGAGGCGCGCTAAGCCGAGCAGGGGAGGGGGATGATTCGACATGGCAGATCCTTATTGTTATGGCCAGGAAACCCGGCGATTCTAGGCGGCTGGGTAAGCGCGTCGCAACCGGCAGTACTACGTACGTAGTCGCTAAACTTGAGAGGTGTAGATTCCTGTGGTACTCAACATATAGCTGAATACTGGCGATCCCAGTGCGCAGACCATTAGTACAACAACAAGGAGTTATTACATGAAGCGTCGTCAAATTCTCGCAGCTGCGGGTGTAGGCCTGGCAGCAACCGCCTTGGCCGGTTGCAACAAAGAGGCTGACACTGCCGCCAAGCCCCAAGAGGGTGCGAGTAGCGAGACTTTCAACTGGAAGATGGTTACGTCCTGGCCGAAGAATTTTCCGGGTGTAGGCGTGGGGGCCGAACGCTTCGCCAAGCTGGTCGAGCAAATGAGTAATGGCCGCCTGAAGGTCAAGGTGTATGCCGCTGGCGAACTGGTGCCGGCACTGGAAGTGTTCGATGCGGTTTCCCGTGGCACTGCCGAGATGGGCCATGGTGCGCCTTATTACTGGAAAGGCAAGGTGCCTGCCGCGCAGTTCTTCTGCGCCCTGCCGTTCGGCCCCAACGCCCAGGAAATGAACGCCTGGCTGCACAAGGGCGGCGGCCTGGAGCTGTGGGAAGAGGTCTACAAACCCTTCGGCGTACTGCCGATGGCCTGTGGCAGCACGGGCGTGCAGACCGCCGGCTGGTTCAACAAGGAAATCAACAGCGTCGCCGACTTCCAGGGCCTGAAGATGCGTACCCCGGGCCTGGGCGGCGAAGTGCTGACCAAGATGGGCGGCACCGTGGTCAATATGCCGGCCGGGGAAATCTTCACCGCCATGCAGACCGGCGCCATCGACGCCACCGAGTGGATCGGCCCGTACAACGACCAGGCCCTGGGCCTGCACAAAGCCGCCAAGTATTACTACACCCCGGGCTGGCAGGAGCCGAGCGTGCTGTTCGAGCTGGACGTCAACATCAAGGCCTGGGAAACCCTGCCGGCCGATCTGCAAGCCATCGTCCGGGCTGCGGCGCGCGATGTGAATGGCGACATGCTCGACGATTACAACGCCAAGAACATGGAAGCCATGGAGCAACTCAAGGGCGAGGGCGTGGAAGTACGCCGCCTGCCGGACGAAGTGCTGGCCAAACTCAAGGAAGTGGCCGCTGAAGTGGTCGACGCTTCCGCCGCCACCGATCCGGCGGCGACCAAGGTGTGGGAGCAGCAGAAGGCGTATCTGCAGCGTCTGTACGACTATGCCGAAAGCAACGAAAAGGACATCTACAACATCCGCGGCTGATTTCTGGCCAATAAAAACGCCGGCCTCGCGCCGGCGTTTGCGTATCTGCCGTCCGGTTTTTTCCGCGCGGATAAGGCGCCGGCGATGGCTCGCGGGATGGACTGCTCCGCTTGCTCAGCGGCGCGCCGGTACCGGGCGGGTGCGGCCGCTGCCGTCGATGGCGACGAAGACGAACACTGCCTCGGTGACCTTGCGCCATTCGCTGGACAGCGGGTCGTCGCTCCACACCTCGACCAGCATCTGGATCGAGCTGCGGCCGATCTCGAGTGCCTGGGTGTAAAAGGACAGTTGCGCACCAACGGCAACCGGCACGAGAAAGGCCATGCGATCGATCGCCACCGTTGCCACGCGGCCGCCGGCGACCTTGCTGGCCATGGCAGTACCGGCCAAATCCATTTGCGATACCAGCCAGCCACCATAGATGTCGCCGAAACCATTGGTTTCGCGTGGTAGCGCGGTGATCTGCAAAGCCAGATCGCCCTGGGGAATCGGGTCATCCTGTTCGAAGTCGTTCATCTCGATTACGGCTCGCGGCGCGGTTGTTGTTATGGGTCCGCCATGGCTGCTTTCAACAGCCTGCAGGCCCGCTAGGGTGCGGGTTTGATGAGTATACCGACTGAGCGCTCGTGAACATACTCTCGCCTTGCCGCGAGCGCCTGAAGGTGGTCGGTATGCTCGGTGCCAGCAAAGTGCCCAGTGTTCATCTAACTGTCACATTGATTTCATAGATTGGTCACAGGGGCTGCAGATACTTGGGCTCGTTCAATCCAACACTAAATTCTGCTAGGAGCAAGGCATGAAACTTAAGCGTTTGATGGCGGCCATGACTTTCGTCGCCGCAGGCGTCGCCACCGCCACCGCGGTCGCCGCTATCGACCCGGCTCTGCCGACCTATGAAAAGACTTCCGGTGTGTCGGGCAACCTGTCCAGCGTCGGCTCCGACTCGCTGGCCAACCTGATGACCCTGTGGGCGGAAGAGTTCAAGAAGAACTACCCGAACGTCAACATCCAGATCCAGGCCGCCGGTTCCTCCACCGCGCCACCGGCGATGACCGAAGGCACCGCCAACATGGGCCCGATGAGCCGCGCCATGAAGGACAGCGAAATCCAGGCCTTCGAGCAGAAGTATGGCTACAAGCCGACTGCCGTTCCGGTGGCCATCGATGCCCTGGCGGTATTCGTGCACAAGGAC
>Ga0209343_10004033_pt1 | contig 18227 bp, 18 predicted proteins | sample RifCSPlowO2_02_FD_184026 | JGI IMG/M metagenome (GOLD analysis project Ga0209343, IMG submission 184026) | Groundwater microbial communities from Rifle, Colorado - Rifle CSP2_plank lowO2_0.2 (SPAdes) (version 2) | ecosystem: Environmental > Aquatic > Deep subsurface > Groundwater | place... | reverse complement strand
TTTGCCCTGATCCTCGCGCCCGTGATGGTGCTGGTAGCCACCGGTGGCATGGACAGCACCTTCGCTGCCATTGAACTGAGGGACGCCACCAGCTTCGACATGCTCAAGGGGGCGACCTTTGTTGGCGTGATCTCGCTGATGGCCTGGGGCCTGGGCTACTTCGGCCAGCCGCACATTCTGGCGCGCTTTATGGCGGCGGATTCGGTCAAGTCGATTCCTGCTGCTCGACGCATCTCCATGACCTGGATGATCCTTTGCCTGGGTGGCGCGGTCGCCGTGGGCTTCTTCGGTATCGCCTACTTTGCTGCACACCCAGAACTGGGTGGCGCCGTGGCCGAGAACCCGGAGCGGGTATTTATCGAACTGGCCAAGTTGCTGTTCAACCCGTGGATCGCTGGCGTGCTGTTGTCGGCCATTTTGGCTGCGGTGATGAGTACCCTGAGCTGCCAGTTGCTGGTGTGCTCCAGTGCCCTGACCGAAGACTTCTACAAAGCCTTCCTGCGCAAGGGGGCGAGCCAAACCGAGCTGGTGTGGGTCGGTCGCGCCATGGTGCTGCTGGTTGCCTTGGTCGCTATCGGTCTGGCCGCCAACCCGGATAACCGCGTACTGGGCCTGGTGTCCTACGCCTGGGCCGGCTTCGGTGCCGCCTTTGGTCCGGTGGTGATTCTCTCGGTGCTGTGGAAGGGCATGACCCGCAACGGCGCCCTGGCCGGCATGTTGCTGGGCGCGCTGACGGTGATCCTGTGGAAGAACTTCTTCGCCTGGACCGGTCTGTACGAAATCATCCCGGGCTTTATCCTCGCCACCCTCGGCATCCTGCTGTTCAGCCGCATCGGCGCCGGCCCGTCCGCCGCCATGCACAAGCGTTATGCCGCGGCTGAGCTGGAGTATCAGCAAGCGCAAAGCTAAGCCTTAGCGCCTAAGCAAAAGGCCGCCCGGCATGCATGCCGGGCGGCCTTTTGTGCATTCAGGGACCACGATCTTTGTGCGTGCTCTTCTGCCGACGGGCGGCTAATCTGACGGCAAGGGCAAATTTTACCGGGCGCAATGCCCGCTGTTTCGCTGCTGGGTACTGCATATGTTTTTCAAACGATGGCAATGGCGCGTAATGGGTCTGACGAGTGCGCTGTTGTGCGTCAGCACGGCTGGGGCCGCCAGCCTGCAGGTGCAGCTAAAAGACCAACAAGGGCAAGCGCTGGCCAACGCGGTGCTGAGCCTGCACGGCCCCCTGGGCGGCGCAGCCAGCCCGGCACCGGCGGTCATGGACCAGGTGCAGAAGCAGTTTCTGCCGGCGGTGCTGGCGGTGCGCAGCGGCACGCGGGTGAGCTTCCCCAATCGCGATGATATCCGCCATCAGGTGTATTCCTTTTCCCCGGCCAAGCGCTTCGAGCTGCGCCTGTACAAGGGCACGCCGTCAGAGCCGGTGTTGTTCGACAAGCCCGGGCTGGTGGTGCTGGGTTGCAATATCCACGACTGGATGGTGGGCTATATCTACGTCACTGATGACCCCTGGTTCGCCGTCAGTGACGCGACCGGCACACTGCATCTCGATGCCTTGCCGGCGGGCCGTTATCAGGTGACCCTCTGGCACCCGCAGATGATCGATTTGTTGCCCCAGGCCGGGGCGGATATCGAGCTGCCGGCGGCGGGCTTGCAGCTCAGTTTGCCAGTGCCGGTGGGCAATGCTGCGGTCGCCACGCCGCCGGCCGCGCCCGCGTCGGCCTTTGGCGATGCGTTCAAAAAGGCCGTCGATGAAGATCGCTGACAGCTTTCAAACACGCATCGCTACGGTGCTGATCCTGCTGCTGTTGCTGGTGGTGGGCTCGCTGTACTTCGCCGTGCAGGTGGCCACCGGGGCGGCGGTCAAGCAGCAGGCGGTGGCGCAACTGGGCGTCGGTGCGCGAGTCTTCGAACGCTTGCTGGATACCCGCGGCCGCCAGCTGCGCGATGCCTTGCAGGTGCTGTCTGCCGACTTCGGCTTCAAGGATGCGGTGGCCAGCGACGACAGCGCCACTATCCGCTCGGTGCTGGCCAACCATGGCGCGCGCATCAGTGCCAGCGAGGTGCTGTTGCTGGGCCTGGATGGCAGAGTGCTGGTTTCCAGTGTCGAGGGCTTCGCCGCCGGCAGCCCGTTTCGTTACAGTCAGCCGCTGTTGCAGGCGCGCCAGCGTGGCCAGTCGAACCTGATCGTGGCCCTGAATGGCGAACCGCATTTGCTGGTCGAGGCCCCCGTGTTGGCACCGCTGCCGATTGCTCGGGTGGTGATGGGCTTTCGCATGGACCAGGCATTCGCCCGTGAGCTGCGCGAGCTGACCAATCTGGAGGTGTCGTTCATTGCCTTTGACCAGGGCCGTCAAGGGCCGTTGGTAACCACCCTGAACGCCGAGCAGGGCGCCGGCATGCGCGCGTTGAGCACACCGGCGACCCGTGCGGGGAGCCTGGAGGACCTGGACTTTGCCGGCCAGCATTACCTGACCAAACAATTGCCCCTGGCCGAGGCGGGCGACTATCAGGTGCAGGCGTTCCTGCACAGCTCGCTGAACCAGGCCATGCAGGCGTTTGCGCCGCTGGACCAGAACATCCTGCTGATTGCTGTGGGCGCGTTGCTGGCGTCGCTGATCGGCGCCTTGCTGCTGGCCCGTAACGTCTCCCAGCCGGTGCGCGAGCTGGCACGGGTGGCCGAACGTGTGGGCCAGGGCGACTATCAGGCGGTGCCGGCGGTGCAGCGTCGTGATGAACTGGGGCTGCTGGCCCAGGCCCTCACCCGCATGCAGGCGGGGATCGCCGAGCGTGAACGGCAGCTGGCCCACAACGCGCTGCACGATAGCCTGACCGGCTTGCCCAATCGTGCGCTGCTGCTGGAGCGCCTGGGCAGCGCGATTGCCGCCGGGCGGCCGGTGGCCCTGCTGTACCTGGGCATCGGCAACTTTCAGAGCATCAACGAGCACTATGGTGCGGCCAGCAGCGATCAGGTGTTGCAGCAGCTCAGCCAGCGCCTGCAAGGCAGCCTGCGCCCCGGTGACAGCCTGGCACGGCTGCTGGCCGACGAGTTCCTGTTGTTGCTGGAGCATGCCGACAGCGACAGCGCGGTGGCGATTGCCGACCGCTTGCAACAGGGTCTGGCCCAGCCCCTGCGAATCGTCAACGTGGAGATGCGACTGGACTGCCGGATCGGCATCGCCGCCTACCCCCTGGACGGCGAAACCGCCGAAGAGCTGGTGCGCCGCGCCGGCATTGCCATGCACGATGCCGCTCAGCTGCCGGGCCGCCTGCAGGTGTATCAACAGGGCCGCGATGATGCCCATCAGCGCCAGGTCAACCTCATCCGCGACCTGCGCCGGGCGCCGGCTAATGGCGAGCTGCAACTGCATTACCAGGCCAAACTGAGCCTGAGCAGTGGCCGGGTCGAGCAGGCCGAGGCCTTGCTGCGCTGGCAACATCCACAGTACGGCATGGTCTCGCCGGGGGAATTTATCCCGCTGGCCGAGCGCACCGGCAGCATCCAGGCGCTGACCGCCTGGGTGATTGAGGAGGCCTTGCGCCAGTTACAAGCCTGGGCCGAGCGCGGCTTGCGGCTGCAGCTGTCGCTGAATATCTCCGCCGACGATTTGCACGACCTGCAGTTGGCGGCGCGGGTCGGCCAATTGCTGCAGCAGTATCGGGTGCCGGCCGCGCAGCTGATTTTCGAGATCACCGAAAGCGCGGTGATGGGCAACCCGGAGCAGGCCCTGACGATTTTGCAGCAGCTGCGCGGGCTGGGCATCAGCCTGTCGGTGGACGACTTCGGCACCGGCTATTCGTCGTTGTCGCAGCTCAAGCGCATGCCGGTGCAGGAGTTGAAAATCGACCAGTCCTTTATCCGTGACCTGGACGAAGCCAGTGAGGACGCGGTGATCGTTCGCTCCACCATCGACATGAGCCATAGCCTGGGCCTGAAGGTGGTGGCCGAAGGCGTTGAGTACGAACGCAGCTTGCGCCTGCTGGAGCGTTGGGGTTGCGACACCGTGCAGGGTTACCTGATCAGTCGGCCGCTGAGTGCCGAAGCATTTGAAACCTGGCACGGCCAACCGCTCAATTCGCTGTTATTACGCGAGACCGAACGATGAAACATACCCTTGCTGTGCTGTTCTGCAGTGCGCTGCCGCTGCTTGCCGCCGCTGACGGTCGGCTGCTGGCCACCGGTGGTGCCAGCAGCCTTGAGGGCGCCGCGGGCGGTGGGATTACGCCCTGGGCGGTGCTGGCCGGTTATGGCGAGGCGGGTGAGTGTGGCGCCACCGCTTTTGCCACCCGCGTCGACAGCCAGGATTACCGTCTGGATGTGACGGGGGCCGCGCTGGCCTGGGACAACCGTGTGGAGTTGTCTTTTGCCCGGCAGAGGCTGGATATCAGCAGCCTGCACCTGCCCGATAGCAGCCTCAATCAGGATATTTTCGGCCTCAAGGTGCGCCTGTTCGGCGATCTCTTGTATGACCAGTTGCCGCAGGTGTCGCTGGGTGTGCAGCACAAGCAACAGCAGAACTTTCTGATCCCCGAACTGGTCGGCGCCCGCCGCGACCAGGACACCGAGGCCTATGTGCAGGCCAGCCGCCTGCTGCTCGGCGGCGCCTTTGGCTACAACCTGCTGCTTAACGGTGGGGTGCGTTATAGCCGCGCCAATCAGCTGGGCCTGCTGGGCTTTGGTGGCGATGCCAATGATCAACACGAGGTGCTGGCGGAGGCCTCCCTGGCGGTGCTGTTCAATCCGCGCTGGGTGCTGGGCGTGGAGTACCGGCAGAAACCCGACAACCTCGGTTTTGCCCAGGAAAATGACTGGTCCGATGTGTTCGTCGGCTATTTCCCCAACAAGCACCTGGCGCTGGTGCTGGCCTGGGCGCAGCTGGGGGATATCGCCGGGCAGAGCAACCAGAACGGTCCGTATTTATCTGTGCAGGGGAGTTTTTAAGCATGCGCCGTGTGTGGTTGATCGGCCTGTTGCTCAGCGCCTGCAGCTCCATGCCAGCGCGCGATGTGAGCCTGTACCAGAGCCTGGGCGAGCAGGCCGGGCTGACGCGGATTGTCGAAGGCATGTTGCTCAATATCGCCAAGGACCCGCGCATCGTCGGCCACTTTGCCAACGTCGATATCACCCTGTTGCGTGACAAGCTGGTGCAGCAGTTGTGCGTCGAAACCGGTGGCCCTTGCCAGCGTAGCGGCGACAGCATGGAGGAGGTGCACAAGGGCCTGAAACTGACCCGCAGCGACTTCAATGCCCTGGTGGAAGACCTGATCGCCGCCATGGAAACCCAAGGCGTGCCGGTGCCCGTACAGAACCGCTTGTTGGCGCGCCTGGCGCCCATGCGTGGGCAGATCATCGAGCGCTGAGCGCTTGGCTACGCGGCTTATTAGCCGCGAATGGCGAGGATCAAGCCGCGCCTGCAGAAGCCCGCTCGCACCTGCAACGCAGCGCCATTAGAAAACAATGCCCAGGAGTTTTTTCAGCAGCTCTTCAAGCGGCATGATGGTGAGCAGCAGCGGCGCCAGCGGCAGCAGTGTGACAATGGCGAGGCGCAGGATGACATCCTTGGTGATCGGTGCCAGGCGCATCTCCTGCACCACAGTGAAGCTGTTGCCAAGGTCCGCAAGCGATTGGATGTCGCCACTGCCCAGCAAGGGCGCATCCGGGGGCGGAGCATCACGCAGCCATTTGATATCGAAGGCGCGCACGTAATTCATCGCCAGCATGCCGTATTCGCGCAGGCCGACTCGTTTCGCGAGGGCCAGTTGAGTCGTGAAGACCAGTAGCGGGGCCAGCACCAGGCATTCGATGAACATCACCAGCATGGCGATCTCGGCCTTGAACTCGGGCAGCGTGGCGCCGAGGTAGATTATCCGGTTGGCCAGCATGCCGGCCAGCAGTGCGCCGTGGGCCAGCGCCAGTGGCATAAAGGCATAGGCCGAATTTGCGAGAAAACCGAGGCCGCCAACCCGGTCCGGATGGGTCGGCACCAGGCTCATATTGATGCGTGATACCTGCCAGAGAAAACGCACCCAGATGAAGATCCGCAAATACCAGCGAATCAGCAGGAACTGGAAGATCGGCAGGCTCACATAGCCGTACCACATGCCGGCCAGCGACAGCTCAAGTCCCGAGTCGCTCGGCAGCGCATACCATGAGGCGGCGTCGAGTGCGAAGTTGCGCCAGACCACCAGCACGCCAAAGCCATAGACAAAGACGATCAGCAGCACCTCGGCAAGCACCGAGTTGCGCAGTCGGACGGCGGAGCCAATGGCCGCGTCGAACCTTACCCGCGCGTCGGGGGCAATCATCTTGCGCTCAATGAATTGTGTGACGACCGGGCGGATTCGCTGATGCACGATGAGTTCAGCAATGATCAGCAACGGTAGCGCCAGGAGAAAGCGGATATGAACTTCAAAGTCGAGGAGAAAGGGCACCGACACCCCGCTGCCCAGCAAGCGACCTTCATACGTCGAGAGCAGCAGCAGCGGCAACCAGGCAAGCAGGGCGATAATGAGGATGCGCTTGCGTAGCAGTTCGAGCGTATCGCCAGACAGGTGGGCGCGGCGAAAAAGTTGGTACAGCGGCCCGCCCAGTACCAGCGAGAAGTCAGCCGGCTCACGGGTGAAGTTTTCAGACAGCGTCGGCTTGTCGAGTAAGGGCTTCATTTCGGCTTCCATGGCATGGTGGCGTCGCTGTGAGGGCCTGTAGGCGCAGTTGCCCTTTTTCACATTTTGCTGCAGCCCCCGAGCATCGTTCTTGCTCTGGGTCATCTGTTGCGCGGCAAGTTGGCAGCGACGCTGCGCCGGTGGAAATAGCGCTCGGCTAGGGCCGCGCGCCCGGCAGAGTGGCTTCTCGATGACAGGAGTTTTTCGTGCGGCATTTTAAGGGTAGCAGAGGGTTTTTACTGCCATCGGCGGCGGCCCGAGCCGCCGCATGCCCGGCGTGCTCGGAGGTTGTTCAGTCCGCGCTTTAGGTCCAGTTGGCGCCTCAAGGCGCCAGTGGCAGTTCGCGCTTGTGGCGGCTGTTGTCGTAGGTGCGCACGATGATGGCGTAGGCCTCGTCGCTGACCGGTTGGCCGTGCAGGAAGGCATCGATTTCGGCATAGCTGACGCCGTGGGATTCCTCGTCCGGTTTGCCGGGGCGCAGTTCTTCCAGGTCCGCCGTTGGCACTTTGAATACGAGGTGTTCCGGTGCGCCCAGGTGTTTGGCGATGGCGCGTACCTGGCCTTTGACCAGGCCGCTCAGGGGCGCCAGGTCGCAGGCCCCGTCACCGAATTTGGTGAAGAAACCCATAACCGCTTCGGCGGCGTGGTCGGTGCCGATCACCAGACCGTTGTGGGCGTTGGCGATGGTGAACTGGGCGACCATACGGATGCGTGCCTTGATGTTGCCGACCACGAAATCGCGGCGGGCGTCGCTCAACGGTTGCAGGTCGCTGACCGCAGCGCTCAGGCCTTGCACGCTGGCGGCGATATTCACGCAGTCGTCGACGTCGGCACGGATAAAACGCAGCGAATCCTGGGCATCCTGTTCGTCATGCTGAACGTTGTAGGGCAGGCGTACGGCGATAAAGCGGTAGGCAGCATCGCCGGTTTCTTCGCGCAGTTCTTCAACGCTGAGTTGCGCCAGACGCCCGGCGGTGAGCGAGTCGACGCCGCCGCTGATGCCCAGTACCAGCACTTTCAGGCCGGCGTTACGCAGGCATTGCTTGATAAAGGCCTTGCGCTTGGCGATCTCGGTTTGCAGTGCTGCCTCGTCGGCGAAGGGCGGCACCACGCTAAGAACAGCGGCGATTTCAGCTTGGCGATTGGTCATGGCAGGGTCCTCAGGGAGCGGCGCGGGGGCGCGCAACGGCGGGCCGAAAACGGCAGATAAGCAAGCTTACGATGAACCGGCGCCGGGCGGAATGCGCTCTTTTCCCGCAGCAGGTAAGCTGGCGGCCTGTTGCGCTTCTGTCATTTTTGCCAAGGTATCCGTCGATGAACGCCAAGAACCCCCTGCATGGGATCACCCTCGAAGCCCTGTTGACCCAGTTGGTGGCCCACTATGGCTGGGAAGGGCTGGCGCAGCGGGTGGATGTGCGCTGCTTCAAGAATGAACCGAGCATCAAGTCGAGCCTGTCCTTTCTGCGCAAGACGCCGTGGGCGCGGGACAAGGTCGAGGCGTTGTATATCCAGCTGCACCGCATGTAAGCCGCCATGTATATCGGTGAGATCGCGCGTTTGACCGGTGCCTCAGCCAAGGCGATTCGTCATTACGAGAGCTTGGGGCTGCTTGGCCGGGTCGAGCGTGCCGGCGCCTATCGGCATTACCGCGAGGCTGAATTGCAGCAAGTTCAGCTGATCCGCCAGGCGCAGGCGCTGGGCTTTCGCCTGGTCGAGCTGGTGGCATTGCTCGGTGGGCGCACGGGCGAACCGGACTGGTTGGCGCTGGCCCAGGCGATGGCCCGCAAACGCGCCAGTATTGCCGGCGAGGTGGCGCGTTTGCAGGCCCTTGATCTGCGTTTGCAAGCGGTCAGTGAGGAGATTCTCGGCTGCCTGGAGACGACCCCTGCCATGCTGGCGCAGTGCGATCTGGCGCCGCCCGCTCGGGTGTTGAGCGAGGCTTGACTCTGCCCCTAGGGGCAAGCCTCAGACTGGCTGCTCGACAGCACAGGAGCAGGCAAGATGGGCAAGCGAGTAGCGGTGATCGTCGGGCATCCGGCGGCAGACAGTTGGTGCGGGGCCTTGGCGGACAGTTATGCCGCGGCGGCTCGCGCGGGTGGCCATGAGGTGCGCATGGTGCACCTGGCGCAGCTGGATTTTGATCCGAGCCTGCATGAAGGCTATCGGCAGATTCAGGCCTTGGAACCGGACTTGCTGGCGGCGCAGGCTACAGTGGTGTGGGCCGAGCACGTGGTGATCGCCTACCCGATCTGGTGGGGCAGTGTGCCGGCGCTGCTCAAGGGCTTTCTGGACCGTATCCTGCTGCCCGGTTTTGCCTTCAAATACCGCCCTGGCAAGGCCTTCCCCGAGCAGTTGCTGCGTGGTCGCTCGGCGCAGTTACTGGTGAGCATGGACACGCCGCCCTGGTACTTCCGCTGGGTCTATCGCATGCCTGGGATTGTGCAACTGAAGAAGACTACCCTGGAGTTTTGCGGCATTGCCCCGGTTAAGGTGGCGGCCTTTGGGCCGCTGATTTCCAGCTCGCCGGCGCAGCGTGCGAGCTGGCTGGTCAAGGCCGCGCGATTGGCCGACGGCTTGTGAGATATTGAGATTCAGTTTCAGTTAAGCCAGGCCCGGTAACTTGATCCCATCGAAAGCAATCATGCTTCTGCAAACCAAGGAAACCACCATGAAAAAGCTTACTACTCTGTTCGCCATTGCTGCTCTGACCGCCACTGCCGGTATCGCCCAAGCCCGTGACCTGGGTCCGGATGAGGCGCTGAAACTGCGTGACGCCGGCACCATTCAGAGCTTCGAGAAATTGAATGCCGCAGCCCTGGCCAAACACCCAGGCGGCGTTATTGAAGAGACCGACCTGGAGCAGGAGAATGGTCGCTATATCTACGAGCTGGACCTGCGCGATGCCCAAGGCGTGCAATGGGATCTGGAGTTGGATGCCACTAACGGCCAGGTACTCAAGGACCATCAAGACAACTGATGAAATGGCTCGTGCGCTATAGCGGTATCACCGTACTGGTGCTGGCGGTCCTGTTGCTCAGTACGCGGGCTTTTGCCCGCGATCTGGATCAGGACGAAGCTCTGCGCCTGCGTCAGAGCGGTGCCATCCTGGGCCTGGAGCAGGTGCTGCAAACGGCTCTTGGGCGTTATCCTGGGGCCGAGTTGCTGGAGGCCGAGCTGGAAGAAAAACACGGTCAGTACCGCTATGACATCGAACTGCTGACGGTCGACGGCGTCGCCCGTGAACTGGATGTGGATGCCCGCGATGGCCGCATCCTGCGTGACAAGGAAGACGACTGATGCGCCTGTTGCTGGTTGAAGATCATGTACCGCTGGCGGATGAGTTGCTCGCTAGCCTGACCCAGCAAGGCTATGCCGTGGACTGGCTGGCCGATGGCCGTGATGCGGCGTACCAGGGGGCTACTGAACCCTATGACTTGATCATTCTCGACCTCGGCTTGCCTGGCAAACCGGGGCTTGAGGTGTTGCGTGAATGGCGCGCCGGTGGCCTGGTTACTCCGGTGCTGATCCTCACCGCGCGCAGCTCCTGGGCGGAGCGCATCGAGGGGCTGCAGACCGGCGCCGACGATTACCTGAGCAAACCTTTTCACCCGCAAGAGTTGCTGTTGCGCATCCAGGGTTTGCTGCGCCGTGCCCATGGCCTGGCCAATCAGCCGCAACTGCAGGCCGCCGGCTTGCAGCTGGACGAGAGCCGCCAGTGCGTCAGCCGCGGTGCCGAGGTGATCGAGCTGACCGCCGCCGAGTTTCGTCTGTTGCGCTATTTCATGCTGCACCCGCAGCAGCTGTTGTCCAAAAGCCACCTGGCCGAGCATATGTACGACGGCGAGACCGAGCGCGATTCCAACGTATTGGAAGTGCAGGTCAATCGCCTGCGCGGCAAGCTCGGCCGCGAGGTGATCGAAACCAAGCGTGGCCAGGGTTATCGCTTTACCGGTGTCGGCGGATGAAGTCGATCCAGCGGCGCCTGAGCCTGGGCTTGTTTGGCGTGTTGCTGGTGGTCGGCCTGTTGCTGGCGCAAACCAGCCTGTGGCTGTTCGAACTGGGCCTGCGCCGCTATCTGGAAGTGGGCCTGCGCAACGAGGCGGAAGGTTTGCTGGTGTCCATCAACCGTGGCAGCGACGGCCTGCAACTCGACCCGCAGCGGCTGACGCCCAGCTATGGCCGGCCGTTGTCCGGGCACTATTTCCGTGTCGAGGCGGCGGGGCAGGTCTGGCGTTCACGCTCACTGTGGGATCACGAACTGGCCAAACCGGCCCAGCCTGGCCTGCAAAAATCGTTGGCCGACGGCCCCCAGGGCCAGCAATTGCTGGTCCTGCGCGGTGATTACCGGCGCTTTGGTCAGCCGCTGTCGATTACCGTGGCGGAAGACTACAGCCCGCTGTTGAGCAGTTTTCGTCGGGTGCAATATATCGGCCTGGGCCTGGGCCTGGCGGCGTTGCTGCTGGTGTTATTCCTGCAGCGCCTGACAGTGCGCAATGCCTTGCGACCATTGGAGCAGGCGCGTCAGCAGATCGCCCAGTTGCAGGACGGCCAGCGTGCGCAACTGGAGACCCAGGTGCCTCAGGAGCTGGAGCCGCTGGTGGCGCAGATCAACCATCTGCTCAGCCATACCAGTGACACCCTGACCCGTTCGCGGCATGCCCTCGGCAACCTTGGTCATGCCCTGAAAACCCCTCTGGCGGTACTGCTCAGCCTGGCTGGGCGCGAGGAGTTGAATGCCCATCCTGAGCTGCAGGCAACTCTGCGCGAGCAGCTGGCGCAGATCAATCAGCGTCTGGCCCGTGAGTTGGCGCGGGCGCGCTTGTCCGGCGAGGTGTTGCCCGGCGCGCAGTTTGAATGCGCCGCCGAGTTGCCCGGACTGTTCAGCACTTTGGCGCTGATCCATCCCCGCGATTTGCAGCTGAGCTGGCAGGCCCCACCGGGCTTGCGCCTGCCGTGGGACCGCGAGGACCTGCTGGAAGTGCTCGGTAACCTGCTGGACAACGCCTGCAAATGGGCGGCCAGCCGCGTGCAGCTGCAGATCAGCGTGGCGGATGGACGCTATTGCCTGTGGGTGGACGATGATGGGCCGGGGATTGCTGTCGCCCAGCGCGACGCCGTGTTGGAGCGCGGCACCCGTCTGGATGAACAGGTGGCCGGCCACGGCCTGGGCCTGGGTGTGGTGCGCGACAGCGTCGAGGCCTGGGGCGGCAGCCTGCAGTTGCAGGACAGCCCCCTGGGTGGTTTGCGTGTGGCTATTGAGCTGAGTCGGGGCGCCGGCAGCAAGCGCAGCACCCCGCAGGGTTGAGCTGCAGCGTTACTGGCGCTTGCTTTCCACCGAGCTTAGGCGACCGCCTTCGAAGCGCAGATAGTAGGTCATGCCATTGGTAGGGCCGTAGACCCATTCCTCGACCTGCAGGCCGATGTTGCCGTTGGGTGTCTCGGTATAACCGACCATGCTGCGGTTAACCGGCGCGCCACATTTGTTCTCGACTTCGCTGGTGCGATCACCGTCGCTGACCAGCTTGCTGCCGCAGCGAAAGGTTGCGGCCGAGGCATCCACAGCCAACAACATCAGGGGTAAAGCCAGGCTATAAAACGCGCGTTTCATTGCAAATCCTTTGTGCGGTGAGGGTAGAGCGCCATGATCCGCCATGGCGTTTGCGCAATATAGGCTGTTGCCCTTGGCTGCACTAGAGGCTGTTGCTTAGGTTGTTCATGGCCGTGGCGGCTGTGCTGACCTAGGCTCAGCGGAGGAGTGACCTAGCGGTTCGCTGGGGGACGGAGGAGGGTGCTATGGGGCGTGGTGCGCTGGTGGGGTTGGTATTGCTCGGTTGCTGCCAGCAACCGGTGCTGGCCGAACCTCTGCCATGGGTACTGATTGCCATGCCCGGTGCGGTGAACCTGCGCGACGGCAAGCCTTACGACGGATTGGTGTACGAGTATTTACGCATGATCGAGTCGCACCTTGAGGAGGTGCAGGTCAGCTATGAGCTAGGCAATCTCATGCGAATGCAGAAGAACATGGACGAAGGACGCAACCTCTGTTCCTCGGCCAATTTGCGCAGTCCCGAGCGCGACCGCATTGGTTATTTCATTCCTTATCTGATTACACCGCCTATGCAGGTGGTCGTGCGTGCCGAGACCTATGGGCGCTTGCCACTGCGTGATGGCCGTCTGTGGGTTGATGAGTTGCTTGCCGCTGACCTGCGCGGCGGCTTCTTTCCCCAACGCAGCTATCCACCTGCTTTGCAGGCACGTCTGTCAGCGCGGCCGCCGTCCAACCTGATTGCGGTCTCTATTGCGGCTAACACTGATCGCACCTTGCGCATGCTGAGCCATCAGCGTTTTGACTACACCTTCGAGTACCCCAGCACGGTGGTGAACTATGCCCGCAGCAACCCTGAGAGCGTACCCTTGCGCAGTGTCACTCTGGCGGATGCCGCAGACTTGCAGGTGGTCGGCAGTTACTGCACACGCAATGCCTGGGGGCGGGCTATGGCTCTGCGGATCGACGCGGCCGTGCGTGCGCGCCTCAGTCAACCAGAGCCCGTATTGGCGTTGTACCGGCACTGGTTGCCGGTCGAAAGTTATCAGGCCTATGTCGCTGGGATTGAGGCCTATCTGCGCCAGCGCGCCGAGCAGCCGCTCAGTTTGCCTGCACCTTAGGACACAGTGCCTCGATACCAGCCGAGTGGGTGTAGTCCCCTGGGCTGATTGCCCGGCGCGGCTTAGCCGCGGGCCACGCTAACCCCTTCCAGATTGGCAAACGAGGTGTCCTTTGCCGTCAGCAGGAAGTCGCGCATAAAGGGCGCATCCAGCATGTCGGTGCGCACCCCGGCGAACAGGGTGGCGAACAGGCCCTTGTCGCCTAGGCGCTTGGCCGTGACGTAACCGCGCGAGCTGTATTCGTGCAATGCCCAGTTGGGCAGGCCGCAAACGCCACGGCCGCTGGCCACCAGCTGCATCATCATCACCGTCAGTTCCGAGGTGCGCACCTGGGCCGGCTCAACGTCGGCGGGCTCGAGAAAACGGGTGAAAATATCCAGACGGTCGCGCTCCACCGGATAGGTGATCAGGGTTTCCGTGCTCAGGTCTTCGGCGTGGATAAACGCCTTGCTCGCCAGCGGATGCTGGTTGGCCACCGCCAGCAAAGCTTCGTAGGTGAACAGCGGTACATAGGTGATACCGGCCATTTCGATCGGGTCGGAGGTCACCACTAGGTCCAGGTCGCCGCGCGCCAGGGCCGGCAGCGGAGCGAAGGAAAACCCCGAGGCCAGGTCTAGTTCGACCTCGGGCCAGGCATCGCGGAACTGGTCGATGGTCGGCATCAGCCACTGGAAGCAGCTGTGGCATTCGATCGCCATATGCAGGCGCCCGGCAGTGCCGCCGGCCAGACGCGCCATGTCCCGTTCGGCGCTGCGCAGTTGTGGCAGCAGACTGTCGGCCAGTTGCAGCAGACGCAGGCCGGCGCTGGTGAAGCGCACGGGTTTGGTCTTGCGCATAAACAGCGACAGGCCGAGGCGTTCCTCCAGCTCCTTGAACTGGTGCGACAACGCCGACTGGGTCAGGTGCAGGCGCTCGGCGGCCAGCACTAGGCTGTCGGTTTCGCGCAGGGCATGCAGGGTTTTCAGGTGGCGTAACTCAAGCATGGGGAGCCTCGCTGTGGCGCAGATCTGCTGTGGGTATGGGCTAGCAGAACATGAGTAATTCTATAGATCAAGACGAATAGGTTGAGTTTGTTTCACTAAGGCGCTCTGCCGAGAATAGCCTCCATCGTATTGATCTTCTGGAGCGTTCTGACATGGCCTTGTCCCATTCCCTTGGTTTTCCGCGCATCGGTCGTGACCGTGAATTGAAAAAAGCCCTGGAGGCTTACTGGAAAGGCGAGCTGGATGAAACGGGCTTGCAGGCCGTTGGCCGCCAGTTGCGCGCCGCCCACTGGCAGTTGCAGCAAGAGGCTGGTATCCAGCTGCTGCCGGTTGGTGATTTCGCCTGGTACGACCAGGTACTGACTCACTCGCTGACCTTCGGCGTAATCCCCGAGCGCTTCCGCCCGCCCAGTGGCCAGCCAAGCCTCGATACCCTGTTCGGCATGGCTCGTGGCGTCAGCAACAGCTGCTGCGGCGGGGCCCACGCCCAAGAAATGACCAAATGGTTCGACAGCAACTACCACTACTTGGTCCCTGAGTTCACTGCCGATCAGCAGTTCCAGCTGAGCTGGGAGCAGCTGTTCGAGGAAGTGGCCGAGGCCCACAGCCTGGGGCACACGGTCAAGCCCGTGCTGATCGGCCCGCTGACTTACCTGTGGCTGGGCAAGGTCAAGGGTGAGGCATTCGACAAGCTGGAACTGCTCGAACGCCTGCTGCCGGTGTATGGCGAAATCCTCGGTCGCCTGGCGGCTCAGGGGGTGGAGTGGGTGCAGATCGACGAGCCGATCCTGGTACTGGATTTGCCCCAGGACTGGAAGAATGCCTTCGAGCGCGCCTACAACCTGCTGCAACACGCACCGCTGAAAAAGCTCCTGGCCACCTATTTTGGCGGCCTGCAGGACAACCTTGGGCTGGTGGTTCACTTGCCGGTGGATGGCCTGCACGTCGATCTGGTGCGGGCGCCGGAGCAACTGCCGCTGCTGCTCGATCGCCTGCCCAACTACAAGGTGTTGTCCCTCGGCCTAGTCGATGGTCGCAATGTCTGGCGTACCGATCTGGCCGCCGCGCTGGCCTTGGCCGAGGCCGCCCATGCTCGTTTTGCCGAGCGCTTGTGGCTGGCACCGTCTTGCTCGTTGCTGCACTGCCCGGTGGACCTGGCCCGCGAAGAACAACTGGATGCCGAGCTGCATAGCTGGCTGGCCTTTGCCGTGCAGAAGTGCGCCGAGGTCGCCGTGCTGACCCAGGCCATCAACCAGCCGGAGGCGGCAGAGGTGCAGGCCGCCCTGGCCTACAGTGCCAAGGTGCAGGTCAGCCGTGCGCAGTCGCCGCGCATTCACAAGCCGGCCGTGCAGGCCCGTCTGGCTGCGATCACGGCGGCCGACAGCCAGCGTCAGTCACCCTTTGTGCAGCGCATTGAGCAACAGCGGGCGCGCTTGCAGTTGCCGGCGTTGCCGACCACCACCATCGGCTCCTTTCCGCAGACGGCGGCCATCCGCTTGGCCCGCCAGTCATTCAAGGCCGGCACGCTGTCCCCGGCCGACTACAGCGCCGCCATGCACAGCGAGATTCGCCACGCGGTGCAAGTGCAGGAAAACCTTGGCCTGGATGTGCTGGTGCACGGCGAAGCCGAGCGTAACGACATGGTCGAATACTTCGCCGAACAGCTCGACGGCTATGCCTTTACCCGCTTTGGCTGGGTGCAGAGCTACGGGTCGCGTTGCGTCAAACCGGCGGTGATTTTTGGCGACCTGAGCCGGCCTAAAGCCATGACAGTGGAGTGGATCAGTTATGCCCAGACCCTCACCAGTAAGGTCATGAAGGGCATGCTCACCGGCCCGGTGACCATGCTGATGTGGTCCTTCCCGCGCGACGATATTTCCCGCGAGCAGCAGGCGCGCCAGTTGGCCTTGGCGCTGCGTGACGAGGTGCTGGACCTGGAGGCGGCCGGGATCAAGATTATCCAGATCGACGAAGCTGCCTTCCGCGAAGGCCTGCCGCTGCGCCGCGCACAATGGCAGGACTACTTGAACTGGGCCACCGAGGCGTTCCGTCTGTGCGCCTCGGGCGTGCGCGACGAAACCCAGATTCACACGCACATGTGCTACAGCGAGTTCAACGACGTGATCGAGTCGATCGCCGCCATGGATGCCGATGTCATCACCATCGAAACTTCGCGCTCGGACATGCAGTTGCTGGAGGCGTTCGAGGCCTTCGACTACCCCAACGACATCGGTCCGGGGGTCTACGACATCCACTCGCCGCGGGTGCCGGACAGTCACGAGATGGCCAACCTGTTGCGCAAGGCCGCCCAGCGCATCCCCGTTGAGCGCCTGTGGGTCAACCCCGATTGCGGCTTGAAAACCCGCGCCTGGGCAGAAACCGAAGCCGCACTGGTGAACATGGTGGCAGCGGCCCGGCAGCTGCGGAGTGAATTGGCCTGATAGCACGCTTGTTTGGTTGGGCTGAGTCGCGCCGCGGCCAGCTCAACCGTTACAGCCGACACTCCTGCTGTGCCAGGCGAGTCACGACCGTTCGGCTAAGTTCATCAAACTGTCACGGCTTTGTGGCAGCGCTGTCGCGCGGGCTTGGTCAGACTCCGCTCTTTGCCGAGTCTTAGCAGCGGATCTTGCCATGCGTGCCTTGCTTTTCTGTGCCGCCTTGTTGTGCTGCCTGCCGTGTTTTGCGGCCTCTTCCTGTGATGTGCGGGTGCCCACCGAAACCCAGGTGGTGGGCGACGTGCGCCTGGCTTACCAAAGCATCGGTCGTCCCACCGACCCGGCTTTGCTGCTGGTAATGGGCGTCGGTGGCCAACTGATCGACTGGCCTGATGCGGTGCTCACGCGTCTGTGTCAGCAAGGCTTGCGCGTGATCCGTTTCGATAACCGTGACGTCGGCTTGTCGGCCTGGCCCCAGGGCGCGCCCGAGGCCAACCTGGCTCTCGGTGTGTTGCGCTACAAGCTGGGCTTGCCGGTGACGGCGCCGTATCACCTGCGTGACATGGCCGGCGATGCCTTGCAGTTGATGAGCAACCTGCAGATCGAGCGCTTTCATCTGCTCGGCGCGAGCATGGGCGGCATGATCGCCCAGCACCTGGCGGACCTGGCACCGCAGCGGGTGCTGAGCTTGACCCTGTTGATGAGTAGTTCCAGCGCCCAGGGTTTGCCGGCGCCTAAGCAGGCGTTGCTGGAGTTACTGGCCCGGCGCGAGGCGCCCAGTCGGGCCCTGGCCCTGGAACAGCAGGCCGACCTGCTGGCGGCCCTCGGCAGCCCGCGGGTGCAGGATGAGCGCAGCGAGCTATTGCGCCAGGCCGCGCGCAGCTACGACCGGGCGTTCAATCCGGCCGGGGTGGAGCGCCAGTTGCTGGCGATTCTGGCTGAGCCGAGCCGGGTCGAATTGCTGCGCCGTTTGCAGGTGCCGACCCTGGTGATTCACGGCACCGCCGACCCGTTGTTGCCGGTGATGCACGGCGTACACCTGGCGGCGCAGATCCGCGGTAGCCAGTTGGTGCTGATCCCCGGCTTGGCCCATCGCTTTCAAACGGCCTTCAAGCAACCCCTGTTGGATGCGCTGATGCCGTACTTGCAGCGTGAACACCTGAGCGGCCAGCAACTGGCCAGCTTACCGGTGACGCCAGGGGCTCAGGTCGTACGCTGAGAGCGTTGGGTGGCGCTTAGCTTGGCTAAACGGTCAGAAAATTTCATAATGGCGACATCCTCAGTTGTCCTGCCGACCAGCTGCCAGGTGGCCCGTGTGGTCGGCAGTGGCTTGCTTTAAGGTGGCGGCCCTTGCGCGCGAGGGCCTTCACAAGAGGCTTGCCGCGCCTGCCGGGCAACTGCTGCGCCTGGCGTTTCCCCCAGCATCCCCGTGGGAAACCTCTGCCGATTTCTCTGCTGTGGTGACCTCATGCAACGCTTG
>Ga0209343_10004029_pt1 | contig 18235 bp, 18 predicted proteins | sample RifCSPlowO2_02_FD_184026 | JGI IMG/M metagenome (GOLD analysis project Ga0209343, IMG submission 184026) | Groundwater microbial communities from Rifle, Colorado - Rifle CSP2_plank lowO2_0.2 (SPAdes) (version 2) | ecosystem: Environmental > Aquatic > Deep subsurface > Groundwater | place... | reverse complement strand
TATGCCGCCAATGATCCCTTCTCCTCCCGCAGGGTGGCCATCAAGGTCGCCCATCAGCATTTCATCAACAGAAATGAGGATGGGGAGCGCTTCAAGAAAATGTTTTTCAATGAAGCACACGCCGCCAGCGTCCTGAACCATCCCAATATTCTTCGCCTGTACGACGCGGATGTGGACCGAGACATCTGCTACCTGGTCATGGAACTGGTGGATGAGGCAAGGACACTCGAGAATTTCTGCAAAGCGGATGCACTGTTACCCCTGCGGGATGTGGTTTCCATCATCTATACGGCCGCCAAGGCCCTCGATCATGCCCATCGGCAGGGAATAATCCACCGGGACATCAAACCCAGTAATATCCTCTACACGATGGATGGGCAGATCAAGATCTCCGATTTCAGCATAGCCATGGTGAACCGCCAGGATACCAAGAGCACTCAGTTTGATGGGTTCATCGGATCACCCCTCTACATGTCGCCTGAGCAGATCAACGAATGGGAAATCACCAGCAGCAGTGACTTGTTCTCCTTGGGTGTAGTCATGTACGAATTACTGACGGGTCACAACCCCTTTAAGGCGAATACCCTCATTGGCATCGCCCAGAGGATCACCAACACTGAACCGCCGCCCCTGGACGAATTGCGCAAGGATCTGCCCGAGGGGCTCACTTACACTATGAAGCGATTGCTGAAAAAGAAACCCGACAAGCGGTATCGCTACGGTCTGGATCTGGCAGCCGACCTCGCGCTGATCTATGAAGATCTGGACAAAGTGGAGAGCCAGGATGCATTGCAGGAAAAATTCGGGATCCTGAAAAATATCGGTTTCCTAAAAGGATTTACCGATTCAGAGATCTGGGAACTGGTGCGCGCCAGCAACTGGCAGAAATATCCGGCCGGCACGACGATTATCGCTGAAGGCGAACTGGATCATTCCTTTTACGTATTGCTCTCCGGGGTGGTGAGCGTTACTAAACAGGGACAACAGATCGGCAACCTGCAGGACGGCGACTGCTTCGGTGAAATGGGCTACCTGAACCAGACGAAACGTACCGCGACCGTTGTCTCCAAGACTGATGTATCGCTGATCAAGGTCAATTCCGCCACCCTGGACCGGGCGGAGGAAAGTACCCAGTTGCGTTTCCTCAAGGCATTTGTCAGTACTGTGATCAGCCGGCTCGATCAAACCACTTCATCTCTATCCCAGCTAAAACAGATTTGATTCACGATTTATGGCACAAACCTGGCAGGATCTGGTTGCCGGTTATCTCGACAGCCGGAAGAGAGGCATAGACTTCGTAGTCGCCACGGTGATCGCATCGTCAGACTCCAGGTATCATCATCCGGGCACCCAGCTCATCTTTCCCCGGGACCAGGACCACAAGCAATTGCTGCTGGAACGTGGCGTCGATTGCGCACTGGCCGGAAGCATCCGGCGGTGCTTCCAGGACGGCGACACCATCCTCTGCAACAATGTGAGCAACCGCACCCCCGGGCATCCAACGGCTCACTGTAAGGTGGATCTCCTGTTACAGTTCCAGGCCGCCGGACTGGATACAGGACCCTTGGCTATGCTCTGCCGATGCCTCGAAAACGGAGGCGACTGTGTCATGGTTACAGTCTCTGAATCGGAAATGGAATCACTGCCACCCGGCAGCATGATGCTGCTGGATGCCGAGGGGAATCAGCTTACCCCCTTGGTTACAGGCTGTGGTGATGAGATCCCGGAAACCGCGCAGTCCGTCTATGCTGCGTGCCGCTCCTCCGTGGAATCCTTCATCATGGACCATGGTTCATTCTCTGCGCTGTTCCATATCCTGAAGCCGCTGCCCCGACCGTTGATCCTGGGACAGGGTGTCCCTGCGGATCAACTGGCCGACATGAAAAAACTCCATGCCATGGTGCTGGCCGCCGGCGGCTCCACCCGTTTCGGAGGAATCAAGCAACTGGTTGAACTGGAAGGTAAATCCCTCTTGAAACGGGCAGTGGAAACCGCCACCAGGATCCTCGATGAGCGTGTTATCGTCGTACTCGGTCTGAAGGCACAGAAACTGAAAAGAGAACTGTCCGGATTCAGGACCACAACAGTCATCAACGAACATTGGGAATACGGGCTGTCCACTTCCCTCCGGGCAGGTATTGCCGCAATTCCAGGAGACGCTGCTGGTGTGTTAATCCTGTTTTGCGATCAACCCTTTGTCCGCGAGCAGGATCTCAGGGAACTCATCCGTATTTGGCTCAGCAACCCGGAAAGTATCATTGCTTCCTCCTACAATGGGACCCAAGGTGTCCCGGTTTTGTTTCCCCGGAAATATTTCGCTGAATTTGCGCTCTTGGATGGAGACCGTGGCGCCAAGGCGGTCCTGGAAAGGCATCCGGGTGCAGTCATCGCTGTACCGCTGCAGGCAGCCGCGCGGGATATCGACACCCAGTCGGATCTGCTGGCCGTGCTTACCGGTCAGACCATCTGAGCGCGACACGCATGCGCCGCCGCGGGCATATCAGGCAGCATCATCACCCCCGGTATCCAGCGCCATCTGCCGCAGGAGGGCGGCATAGGAACGGCATGCATCCGAATTCGTGAACACCCCAGCCAGCCTGCCGTTGCGGGTTATCAGGACCATATCCTCCTGCCGATCCGACATCCCGATCAGTACCTTGTCCAGACGCTCATTGAGATCCACTACATAGGGATCGGACTGGTAAATATCCCGCACCTTTAGGTTTGTATCGGAGTCAGTCGATATGGCTGACCCGGCGGCGCTGCGGACTGCGCGATGCGAAATGATACCCACCAGGCTTCCATTCCGCATGACAGCCAGGTGCGAGATTCCATGTTCTTCCATGGTAGCGAGGGCTGTGCTGGCCGGTGCGTCCGCATCGATTGAATAGGGGAAGGGGGTCATGACTGCCTTGATCGCGGGAATATGTTTCATAGGGAGGGGACTCGCCCGGATCCTCATTTGCGGTTAAGCCGGATTTCAATCTCGCTCAGGCGTTTATCGAGCCTGTTCAGTGTATCAAAGATCTCCGTCAGCGCGGCGGATAATCTCAGGTTACGCCAGATTGAACCATCCTGGTAGGAAACCACATCCCCCTGGATCTTCATCCGATCCAGCATCTCCGTCACCTCATTGACCTCCATATGCATGAATTCGGAAATTTCTTGAAGGGAACGTGGCGTTTCCAGATAACTTCGCATCCGGTCTTCCACGGGTTCAATCTTCTGCATGATATAGTGGTCGATGTTCGCTCCACTATTGCCCTTGAAGTTGCGGAATTGCAGACCGAAGGCAATTTGGTTGTCACCAATTCCGGAAATATAGAAAATCTGGCAAGTCGCATCCACCTTACGGGTTTCCTCCTCGACGGGCAGGTTGAATTTGATCTGAACCAGTGGCCCCTTACCGGGCTTGATGAACTTGCCGCTGGGATAGATGATCCCCGCGGTCTGGTGATCGCAGCGCATCTGCACGCCGTCGATGGAAAGATCGTGGATGATAACCTTGATGATCTCCTCATTGAGTTTCACCAAGGTGCCAGGCAGGTCCAGTATCAGGCGCGGATATTTCCTGTGCGCCTCATACACCTCCTGATGCTTGCCCTGCTGGGTACTGCCTGCCTTGCGTACTGTGTCCGTCACCGATTAGCTGCCTCACCGCTTGGAATGCACGACTGTATTACTCAACTATAGCCATTATTCAGGTGGATGTCCTCAAGCCAAGCACGTCCTGCATGTCGTACAAGCCTGCCGGCATATGCATCAGCCATGCTGCAGCGCGCACGGCTCCGGTGGCGAAGGTCTTGCGGCTCCCGGCCCGGTGTGTGATTTCAATACGTTCCCCTTCCGCAGCGAACATGACCGTGTGGTCACCGACAATATCACCGGCCCGGATAGTTGCAAATCCGATGGTCTCATGATTGCGTGCTCCCGTGTGACCCTGCCGACCGTACACCGCACACTTGCCCAGATCCCGGCCCAGAGTCTCGGCGATGATCTCGCCCATGTGCATGGCAGTGCCGGAGGGGGCATCTTTTTTATGCCGGTGATGAGCCTCGATAATCTCGATATCCGCATCCTCACCCACCACCCGGGAGGCCAACTCGATGAGTTTGAAGCATAGATTGACGCCAATACTCATGTTCGGGGAGCTGACGATGGCGACTCGTTTACTGGCCTCCAACACGCTGGCCCGCTGGCCCGGTTCCAGACCTGTAGTGCCGATGACAACACGCTTGCCGGCAGACTTGCACTTTTCAAGATTACGCACCACGGCATCCGCGAGGGTAAAATCAATCAGGACATCAAATTCCCCGATAACGGCGGTGATGTCATCCACCAGGGGAATACCCAGCCTGCCGACTCCGGCCAGATCACCTGCGTCCTGCCCGATCTGCGGTACGCCGGGACGCTCAATCGCTGCGGTTAAACGGACTTCAGGGTCAGCCTGGCAAACCTCGATAATGGACCGGCCCATCCTGCCGGCCGCACCACACACAGCAATTCTGGTCATAGCAGTGTCTCACCTTGATGAACAGCGTACAGACTCCAATGCATCGGAAGATACAGGGTATTTCCCGGCCCTGCAATCGGCAGCGGAGTGGCTTTAGGAAAGCGGAATAACTAAGCGGTCGATTGTCTAGCTGGTCATTTTTTCAAAGAATTTTTTCACCCCGTCCAGCCAGGAGGTAGCCCTGGGACTGTGCTTGGTGAGGTCATCCTGCATGCTCTTTTCAAACTCTATCAAGAGGTCTTTCTGTTTGCGGGTTAGATGGACCGGCGTTTCCACCACGACACGGCAGAACAGGTCCCCCCTGGATGAAGTGCGAACGGAGCCGACACCCTTGCCGCGCAAGCGGAACATTTTGCCGCTCTGTGTCTCGGGCGGTATCTTCAGCTTGACCTTACCGTCAAGCGTCGGTATTTCCAAATCACCGCCGAGGGTCGCCGTGACAAAGCTGATGGGAACATCACAATGCAGGTGGGTTCCTTCCCGTTCGAAGATCGCATGATCATTGACCACGATATGGACATAAAGGTCACCGGCTGGCCCACTGTGCTCACCTGCCTCGCCCTCTCCGGCCAGTCGGATCCTGTCACCGGTATCCACTCCGGCGGGGATCTTTACCGAAATGGTCTTGGTGTCGCGGACCCGACCCACTCCCCGGCAGGAAGGACAAGGATCCTTGACCGTCTTGCCCGATCCCCTGCATTGCGGACAGGTTTGCTGCACCGAAAAGAAGCCCTGTTGCATCCTGACCTGTCCGAGGCCATTACAGGTCTGGCAGACCACGGGTGAGGTCCCTCGCCGGGCGCCCGAACCACCGCAAGCGGAGCATTCCACGTGTTTCGGCACCCTGATCTTGATGCTGCTGCCGGTGACGGCATCCTCCAGGCTCAGATCCAGGTCATAACGCAGATCCGCACCCCGATAAACCCGCTCTCCACCCCGCGCGGCATTACCAAAGATATCGCCGAAAACGCTGTCGAAGATGTCCCCGAATCCACCGCCATGGCCGCCACCGGGACCGCTACTCATACCGGGATCGACGCCAGCGTGCCCGAACTGATCATAGGCGCTGCGTTTTTTGGCGTCGGACAGGATGTCGTAGGCTTCCTTCGCTTCCTTGAATTGTTCCTCGGACTCCTTATTGTCAGGATTCCGGTCCGGATGGTGTTTCATCGCCAGGCGGCGATAGGCCTTCTTGATTTCCGCCTCGGTAGCGTTCCGGTCAACGCCCAGAATTTCGTAATAATCCCGCTTCGACATAAATGTGTGATGGGCTGCTATTTTTTGTCGTCATCAACTTCCTCGAACTCGGCATCCACCGCGTTTTCAGTGCCGCCACCAGCCTTGTTGGCGTCGCCCCCATCTGCCTTGCCCGCGCCGGCATCAGCGGCAGGGCCGGACTGCGACTGGTCTGCCTCCTTATAAACCCGCTCGGCCAACTTACCGGAAAGTTCGGTCAGTTTTGTCGTGGTCTCCTCGATACGTTCCTTGTTGTCGCCTTTGATGGCCTCCTCAACTTTTGCAATGGCAGCATTGATATCCTGTTTCTCCCGCTCTTCGACCTTGTCGCCGAGTTCCGCCATGGACTTGCGGGTGGCATGCACCATATTCTCCGCCGTATTGCGAGCCTCGATCAGGGCCCGCTGACGGCGATCCTCCTCGGCGTGGGCCTCGGCATCCTTGATCATGCGATCCACTTCTTCATCCGAAAGACCACTCGAGGCCTTGATGATGATGGACTGCTGCTTTCCGGTCGCCTTGTCTTTCGCTGAAACATTGAGTATGCCGTTGGCATCGATATTGAAAGCGACCTCAATCTGCGGCACGCCCCGCGGCCCCGGTGTGATATTGGACAGATCGAAGCGGCCCAGGGACTTGTTGCCTGCGGCCATCTCGCGCTCTCCCTGCAATACGTGCACGGTAACCGCCGTCTGATTGTCCTCCGCCGTGGAAAAAGTCTGATTCGCCTTGGTGGGGATCGTGGTGTTTTTCTCGATCAGCTTGGTCATCACGCCACCCAGTGTCTCGATACCCAGGGACAGCGGAGTCACATCCAGCAGCAGGACGTCCTTGACATCACCACCCAACACACCCGCCTGGATCGCGGCGCCGGCGGCGACCGCTTCATCGGGATTCACATCCGTGCGCGATTCCTTGCCAAAGAATTCCCTGACCGTCTCCCGTACCTTGGGCATGCGGGTCTGGCCGCCCACCAGGATGACTTCATTGATATCACCGGTGGATAAGCCCGAATCCTTGAGCGCTTCAGTGCAGGGATTGATGGTCCGCTTGATCAGATCATCCACCAGGGACTCCAGCTTGGCGCGGGTCAGCTTGATATTCAGGTGCTTGGGACCCCTGGCATCGGCCGTCACATAGGGCAGGTTGATATCAGTCTGCTTGGTTTCAGAAAGTTCGATCTTGGCCTTCTCGGCGGCCTCCTTCAGCCGCTGCAGGGCCAGTGGATCAGTATGCAGGTCGATCCCCTGCTCCTTCCTGAACTCATCACAGAGGAAATCGATGATCCTGAGATCGAAATCCTCGCCGCCCAGGAAGGTGTCCCCGTTGGTGGAAAGAACCTCGAACTGATGCTCGCCATCCACCTCGGCGATCTCGATAATGGAGATGTCGAAGGTGCCGCCGCCCAGATCATATACGGCAATCTTGATATCGCCGTGCTTCTTGTCCATGCCATAGGCCAGCGCCGCCGCCGTGGGTTCATTGATGATGCGGCGCACCTCCAGACCGGCGATCCGGCCCGCGTCCTTGGTTGCCTGGCGTTGGGAATCATTGAAATAGGCGGGGACGGTGATTACCGCTTCCTTGACCTCCTCGCCCAGATAATCCTCCGCGGTCTTTTTCATCTTCATCAACACCCGGGCGGATATCTCCGGTGGGGCCATCTTCTTGCCTTTGACATCGACCCAGGCATCCCCGTTGTCCGCCTGACAAATCTTGTAGGGGACCATGTCGATGTCCTTCTGTACGATATCATCCTTGAACTTGCGCCCGATCAAACGCTTGATGGCGGACAGAGTATTCTTCGGGTTGGTGACGGACTGGCGTTTGGCTGATTGCCCCACCAGCACCTCTTCATCATCCGTATAGGCGACGATGGAAGGCGTGGTCCTGCCGCCTTCACTGTTCTCGATGATCCTGGCCTTGCCGCCTTCCAGAACGGCGACGCATGAATTGGTCGTGCCCAGATCGATACCGATAATCTTTGCCATGGTGTTGTCTCCAGAATGCCTTACTGATTGAAAATTCGTTAAAAAACCGGAATATGTCCGTATATTTGGGTCAACCCCGGGGAATTCAAGCCCCGGTGTGGTAAATGCGGCTGATCAACGCGCCACGACCACCATCGCGGGCCGGACCAAGCGCCCGTTCAGCTCATAACCTTTCTGCATCACCGCAGCAACCGTGCCCGGCTCGGTACCTTCCACAGCCTGCATGGTAACCGCCTCATGCCGTTCGGGATTGAATTTTTCGGCCACCGGGTCCACCACAGCGACACCGAATTTTTGCAACGTATCCCTGAATTTTTGCAATGTCAGGGCCATCCCTTCGCGGAGGCCCTCTACATTATCTATATCGTCCTGGCTGACCGAGATACCCAGTTCCAGGCTATCCAGTACAGGTAATAACTCACGAACGAATTTCTCCAGGGCGTATTTGTGCGCATTTTCCACATCCCGGTAGGTCCGTTTGCGCAGGTTCTCCATCTCCGCCCGGACCCGCAGGGCCTGGTCCAGATTTTCCTCGGCCTGCCGGCGCATAGCCTCAAGCTCCTGATGGAGCTGATCCAGTTCATCCATTGTTGTTCCTGCTGCTTCCGGCTGGACGCTGGCATCTTCCAGCCCCGCCGTCTGGTCCTCATTGGCTGTCCGGAGCTTATCCTCCGCCACTCTCTGGGCCTGGGTTGGTTCTACTGTGGCTATGGCCTGTGTTTCGGCCGGTCTGTTCGGTTCTGAGATCATTGCTTCCCTCGATTAATAAAGCATGGGCACCCCTTGCATCCGCCGATGCAATCAACCTCTGGGCTTATGGGGGCTAGTTTGAGGAATTCAAGGCCATACCCAGCATCTTTGCCGTAATATCGACAACCGGTATAACCCGTTCATAATTCATCCGGGTAGGCCCGAGCACGCCGAGCACCCCGAGGATCTGTCCATCCACCTCATAGGGGGAGGTTACGATACTGCAATCATCGAGCACCTCGTAACCGGATTCCTCTCCGATGAAGATTTGTACACCATGTGCATTAACGGCCTGTTCGAGCAGATGCAGGATATCGCGCTTCTGGTTGAAACTGTCGAACAATTTCTTCAGCTTATCCAGGTTGGAAAGCTCGGCAACATTCATCAGATTGGTATGCCCGGTGAGCAGGTAATCACTCCGGGGGCCAGGAGTTTCCTGGGCAAAAGCCTTCTGGGCCATCTCGATGGCAAGCTGCATGCTCACGTTGACATCTTCCCGCATCTTATGCAGCTCCGCGAGTATCTCCTGGCGCACCCGCTTCAGATCCTTGCCCGAATACATGGCATTCAGGTAATTGGCTGCCTGCTGGAGTTCCGCCGGGGTATAAGTACGGTTGGTATGGATGATGCGATTTTGAATCTCCTCTTCATTCACGACCAGAATGACCAGCACCCGGTTATCGGACAAAGAAAGGAATTCCACCTGCCGCAAAGCCTGCGGATTGGCGCGCGGCAACATCACAATCCCGGCCAGGCTGGTAATCTCCGAAAGCATCTCCGAGGTTTTTTCCAGGAGACTATGTACATCCCCTCCCCATTCCAGCTCCTTTGCGATGCGCTCCGCCTGTCTCTGATCCAGCTTATCCACGCGCAACAGACTATCCACAAACAGCCGGTAGCCCTTTGCCGTCGGCACCCTGCCGGCGGAAGTATGGGGTGAGGTCAATAACCCCAGGTCTTCCAGGTCCGCCATTACATTACGGATGGTCGCCGGGCTCAAATCACTGCCTATATCCCGCGCCAAGGTCCTGGACCCGACCGGCTGGCCGTCCATGATGAAGTGTTCCACAAGACTCTTAAACAGATATAAACTGCGCTCTGACAGTCTTGAGGTATCCATGATTAAGGTCTTCAACATACTCTGGCCGGCTCTTTGATCAACAGGGAAAATCTAGCATTGTATCTGTTTGAGTGCAAAAGATTATTGGCGGTTCGCCCGCGCCATGTTAATTTGCTCAAACAGCCAGTGAATAACCGCCATGTTTCAACGAATCGTTCTCATCACCAATTCCAGCGGCCTGCCGATCAGCGATACCCTGCAATCGGTTACAGGCCTTCTTCGAGCCCGGAACATCAGTATTGTGCTGGATGAATTTTGTGCAAGATATCTGCCTGACTCCGGCTACCCGCTGATGCGGTCGGGGGAACTCCTGGCAGACTGCGATTTGGCGATCGTTATTGGCGGTGACGGCACCATGTTGAGGGCTGCCAGATTGCTTGCGGATTACGATATCCCCCTCCTTGGGATCAACCGGGGAAGACTGGGATTCCTCGCCGACATCCCCGAAGATTCCGTGGTTCAGCACCTGGAGCGGATCCTGGAGGGCGACTACGTGGAGGATCACCGGTTCCAATTACACTGCCAGGTGGATCGGGACGAACAAACTATCACCCAGAGCGACGCCTTCAATGATGTTGTGATCCAGAAATGGAATATTGCCCGCTTGATCGAACTGACCACTTATGTGGACCAGGAACTGCTCCATTCGCAACGGGCCGATGGCATGATCATCGCCTCGCCGACCGGCTCCACGGCGTATGCCCTATCCGGGGGCGGACCTATTCTGCATCCATCCCTGGACGCACTCGTGATCGTGCCCATCTGTCCCCATACTCTGAGTAACCGGCCCATCGTCATAGACGGCAACAGCCTCGTGGAGGTCATTGTCGGTACTCCGGAAATCGATCATGCACGTCTCACCTGTGACGGGGAGATTACCTGTGAACTGGCGACCGGGGACAAGATCCTGATACGCAAGAAGAACCGCCGCATCAGACTCATCCATCCAGCCGATCACAATCATTTCAGTATTCTGCGCGCCAAGCTGCAATGGGGTTGACGTCTAAGGACAGCAGGTGACACCGGCAAACCCGCCTTACATAATATGCTGATACAGTTGAGCATCAGGGATTTTGCGATCATCGAAAAGCTGGAACTCCACTTCCAGCGGGGGATGACAGTTTTGACCGGAGAAACCGGTGCAGGCAAGTCCATCCTGGTGGGTGCCCTGGGGTTACTTCTCGGTGACCGGGCAGACAATACGGTCATCCGGCGCGGATGCGAACGGGCCGATCTAGCGGCTGTGTTCGAAACCACCGGAAACACCGCACTCAGCGAACTGCTAGTCGACCAGGATATACCCTATGCAGAGGAAGAACTCCTGCTACGGCGCGTGATCAGCGCGGATGGCCGGTCCCGTGCCTGGATCAACGGCGCCCAGGTTACCGCACAAGTATTGCGCGAAGCGGGTGAATGCCTGGTGGATATCCACGGTCAGCATGCGCATCAGTCCCTTACCCGCCGGGAGGTGCAACGCCAACTCCTCGATGACTACGGCAACCACAGCGCGCAACTGTCCCGGCTGAAAGCGGTATGGCAGAACTGGCAGGAAATCACCCGAAAACTTGCGGACCTGTCCCGGGGAGGGAGGGAGCATAACGCCGCCATGGAACTCCTGCGTTACCAGCTTACGGAGCTCGAAACCCTGCGACCCGGACCGGTCGAATACCAAAGCCTGAATGAGGAGTTGAGACTACTGGCGAATGCGAGCCGGTTGCTTGAGACAGCCCAGCAGACAGCGGCTGTGCTCAGGGAGGAAGAGCATTCCGTGGATGCCCGGCTGCATGCAGTATTGGCGGAACTCCGAGAGCTTGAACACCTGGACAGCTCCCTTGCAGGCATCAACCAACTCCTGGAGGAGGCTGCCATCCGTATCAGCGAGGCCGCCGATGAACTGCGCGGTTACGCCGGCCGCCATGACCTGGACCCGGGGCGTTTACAGGAGGTGGAACTGCGCCTGTCACGGTTGCACGAGATGGCGCGCAAGCACCGGATCAAGCCGGGGGAACTGTACCAGCATCTTGCACTGCTGCAACAACGACTGGCGGCCATGGAAGACACCGAGGCAGGTGTGGAAGCGCTGGGGAAGGCCCAAGTCACGGCAAACGCGGCATACCGGGAGGCTGCAATACACTTGCACACCGACCGGGTCCAGGCCGCGGCGGCGATGGCGGAGGAAGTCAGTATGCGGATCCGGCAACTGGGGATGCCCCATGGCCAATTCGAGATTCACGTCGAGGAGGACGACGAGGCCACACCTCACCCCTGGGGTATGGACCAAGTGGATTACCTGGTGAATATCAACCCCGGTCAGGGACTGCAAGCTTTGCGCAAGGTTGCATCCGGAGGGGAATTATCCAGAATCAGCCTGGCCATCCAGGTCAGCAGCCGTGACCAGGCTGTCCCCTGCCTGGTGTTTGACGAGGTGGACGCGGGTATCGGCGGCGGCGTCGCGGAGATCACGGGCGGCCTGCTGCATGCCTTGGCGGATCAGCGCCAGGTTTTGTGTGTCACCCACCTGCCCCAGGTTGCGGCCCAGGCGGATCATCACCTGCTGGTCGAGAAAAGCTCAGATACCACTTCCACCATTACGCGGGTCAGGGAGCTGGAGATGTCCGCCCGGATCGAGGAGATTGCACGCATGCTGGGAGGGCTCAGGGTCACTGCACGCAGCCGCGACCATGCCCGGGAGATGCTGGGGAAAAGAGCGGCCTCCGGATAAAACACGAAACACATTCACAAACAGGTTCAGGAAAAACAGGGGGGATTTGTGTACCAGGATTGGGTTGAGTACCGGTTGAATCCGAGCTCAGCTATTTCTTCGGCCGCACATAGAGAACCAGGTGATGCTCCTCCAGGACATATCCGTGCGACTCCGCAATGTGTTTCTGCAGGGCCTCGATCTCATTATTCTTGAACTCGATGACCTTACCCGTCTCCAGGCAAACCATGTGATCATGATGACCGCCTTCGTTGATCTCGAACACCGAGTGACCGGTATCAAAGTTATGGCGAGTTACCAGACCCGCTGCCTCGAACTGGGTGAGCACCCGGTAGACGGTCGCCAATCCGACTTCCTCACCATTTTTCAGCAGGGCCTTGTAGACATCCTCGGCACTGACATGCCGGACGGCGGATTGCTCCAAAATCTGGAGGATGCGGATTCTGGGCAAGGTCGCTTTCAGGCCGGCATTCTTGAGGTCTATCGGTTCCATGGGGGATATGGCTGCTCTACAGATTTCTGCATCCGGATGAGGTACCGATCTAAGTATAACCAAACTGGCCTGGCATGTCGTATACAATCGCGACCCTTATGTGATAACCGCTTGTTGGGTTACAATAGCCGAGTTTTTTCAGGGTCTTCATAATGTTCAGGAAAATTTTACCTCTATTCTCCGCCTGCCTCTGCCTGCTGGTTTTCACCGGTTGCGCACGCTATGACGGCGATTACAAGCTCCCGGGAGTTTACCGCCCCGATATCCAGCAGGGTAACGTTCTGGATCAAGATATGTTCGACCGATTGAAATCCGGAATGAACAAGAACCAGGTTCGCTTTATTCTGGGTACTCCGGCTATCAACGACCCCTTCCACGCCGACCGCTGGGATTACATTTACACCAGCTCCGAGAACGGCAGCCGGCGCAAACAAATCCATATCACCCTGTATTTCGAGGACGACAAACTCTCCTTCCTGGAAGGGGATGTCATCAGTTCGCTGCGGCGACCCACCGAAGAACTCAAACAACCCGCGAAGATCGTCGATGTACCCGACAGCAAAAGCCGGCGCAGAAGCCTGGTAGACCGCGTAATTGATGCCCTCCCCGTGGTCGGTGATGACGGACCGCGGAAACGTACACCGGACCGTTCTGAAGAAGACACCCAGGATGAAGATGAGCAGGAGACCGGGGACGAATCCTGATCCGGTCCGAGGTTCAACCTGGATAGTATAAGCACCCCCCTTCCACATCCACCCGCCGGATTGGATGGCGATACAGCCGTTCCAGGGTCTCCTGACTCACCACCTGGTTCACCGGACCTGCCTGCATGGTTTCATGATCCTGCATCAGGATCACATGGCTGCAGAAGCGCGTGATGAGATTGACATCGTGCAGCACCATTACCAGCCCGCCCCTGGCTGCATCCACCCGGGTCCGGATCAGTTGCAGGAGATTGATCTGGTGTTTCATGTCCAGGTGATTGGTGGGTTCATCCAGGAGCCAGATCTTCGGATCCTGCAACAACAGTGTGGCCAGCGCCAGCCGGCGCCGCTCACCGCCCGAGAGGGTATTGACCTGCCGGTGGACCATGGTATCCATGGCGACGTCACGCAATGCCGCCTCGGCCAGGGCAAAATCCTCCCGGCCCTCGAAAGCCCAAACAGGCAGCCAGGGGTGTCTGCCGATCAGCACCGTTTCCATGACTGAACCCGGAAATATGTCATGGCTGTCCTGGAACAGGACACCCAGCTTTCGGGCCAGATCCCGGCGCCGGATCTCGCAGAGGGGGATTCCTTCGATCAGCACCTCACCGCTTGCAGAAGGACGCAGACCCGCGAGCGTCTGCAGCAGTGTGGTTTTGCCGATACCATTACCGCCGAGGATCCCCCAGTACTGACCCGGTTCCAGGCAGAAATTCAGATCCCTGCAAACCGACCAGCCGCCGATGGAGATATCGAGTGATTTCGTCTGCAACAGCTTCATGGCCTCTGCATCCGCATGCTGAAATGCAGCAGGGACAGGAACAGCGGTACTCCCAACAGGGCGGTGAGGACGCCCACCGGTAACTGCTGGGGGGAAATCAGGATCCGCGCCAGGCCATCGGACACCACCAGCAGGCTGCCGCCGAGCAAGACAGACACCGGGATCAGCATCCGGTGATCGCTGCCGAACAACAGGCGGACCAGGTGCGGGATGATCAATCCGATAAAACCTATGCCACCCGCCTGCATCACGGCGGTCGCCGTCAGCAAGGAGGATAAAAAATAAATAATGTAGCGCAAGCGGCCTACGGCAACCCCCAGGGAGGCCGCCTGCAGATCACCGTGGATCAGCAGATTGAGATCCCGGGCGCGGAACAGCGCGAGGCAGGTCGCAAGCAGCAACACCAGTGCGGAAAAACCAGGATGACCGGCATATCCCAGATCCCCCATCAGCCAGAAGAGCATGCCCTGCAACCTTGCCGACGGACTCACGGCCAGCAGGAAATTGATCAGCGCGCCCCAACCGGAGGCGATTACCACGCCGGTCAGCAACACTCGCATGGGACTCCAGCTTCCTCCCATGTGGGAGAGACCGAAGACCAGCAGCATGGAAAGCAATGCCCCCGTAAAAGCACCGAGGTTCACCCAGTAACCCGACAGTCCGGTGATCATCGCCAGCAACGCAAAAACCGATGCCCCGCCCGATACCCCCAGGACGTAAGGTTCGGCCAGGGGGTTACGCAACAGGATTTGCATCAATGCCCCGGCCAGCGCCAGCATCCCGCCGACCAGGAAACCGGAGATGACCCGTGGCAGGCGCAACTCCAGGATCACGCTGCTGGAGATCGTGCCGTCATCGTTGAACATGGCCGTGAATACCTCCCGGAGGGAGATATCCACACTGCCGGTCGCGATCCCGAAAGCCATCGACAGGAAGCACAGGGCCAACAACAGGATCAAGATCAGAAAGCTCTGTCGTGTCCACAGGGGCGCGGAGGTTTTCCGGAGCAAGGCCATCAGCGTTTGCCGGTCTGCTGCTGGCGGGCGCGCTGGCGCCTGGCTTCTTTGGGATCAGCTCTTAGCGGCCGGTAGATCTCGACACGATCCCCGGCTGCCAGCGGGGTATCCATATCGCGGAGGCGGCTGAAGATACCGACCCGGTTCACATCAGGCCGGATCTCGGGGCACTGCGTCAGGATCCCGGAGCGATCCATGGCCTCACGGATCGTCGTTCCTGCTTCCACACGCAAGGGGATGCGGGTGATCCCGGTGGTGCCGGCATAGACCAACTCGATCTCTATGTCACTGTTTTGAATTGCCGCCATAGGGATCCCATTCTGCGGGAATTCCAGTGTCGGGACAACCCGGAGAAAGCTCTGGTCCACGAGCGGCTGTTCCGATACCGATGAGACGCAGACGTGTATAGCGGCTATAATCCGGCCGGCAATCCCACAGACACCGCCAATGCCGAAAAAAAAATCCAGCACTCCCTCCAGCACGATTGTCCTCAATAAGAAAGCGGGGCACGATTTCTTCATCGAGGAGCGCCTTGAGGCCGGCCTCGTCCTGGAAGGCTGGGAGGTCAAGAGCCTGCGGGCCGGCAAGGTACAGGTCCGTGACAGCTATGTCCTGCTGAAGGACGGCGAGGCATTTCTCTTTGGCGCCCTCATCAACCCCTTGCCCACCGCCTCCACCCACATCCATCCCGACGCCATGCGCACCCGCAAGCTGCTCCTGCACGAGCGCGAAATCGGCCGGCTTATCGGCGCGGTGGAGCGCAAGGGCTATACCGTAGTGCCTACCGCCATGTACTGGAAGAAAGGGCGGGCCAAGCTTGAGATTGGCATCGCCAAGGGCAAACAGAGCCACGACAAACGGGAAACCGAGAAAGAACGGGACTGGCAGCGCGAAAAGCAGCGGCTGTTGAAGATCCGCTGATTCCTTATTTATAGAGCAGACCCGGGGGAACTCTCCAGATTAGGCCGGGTCTGTGATATGGACTATACTGTTGTTCCTTGCAAAACCGTTTTTTGTTACTTGTGTAAAAATCGGGGGCGCATTGGTTTCGACGTGGGTCATGAAACCTGAAGGGCATGCCGAGGGGCAGAGCACCTCGTAAATCCAGCTGCAAAAATATAGTTGCCAACGACGACAACTACGCACTCGCTGCCTAAAAACCAGTAGAGTGCCGTCTGCCTGATGCGTGCTTGTACGCTCAGTCCCAGGCGTCGACCCATACAAGATCGCGATGAAGCATGTCCGTGGCGGATTCGTTAAAACCTTTACGGAATCGTCCGTTGTCTTTCCTGCCGCTCGGATAGCAACGGGTTAAACTCAAAGAGCCGGCTACGCATGTAGAACTGAGGGCGGAAGGCTTGCGGACACGGGTTCGACTCCCGTCGCCTCCACCATCAATACCTCCAGTAGCATCCAACGCCGTCCTGGTGACGGCGTTTTTCTTTGTTTTCCAGACTAAGTAACAGGTGGCAGTTAACACAATGGCCGCTTGACAATATATGCCACTGAGTGGCATAGTTAGCAAATGAAGCGAGTGTTCAAAACACGCTACTTCAGCCGCTGGATGCGAAAGACGGAGCTGACTGACCGTGCATTATGTAGCGCGGTGGCCGAGATGGTGCAAGGTCTGATCGATGCTGATCTGGGTGGCGGTGTCGTGAAAAAGCGGGTCGGGCTTGCAGGTCGAGGCAAGCGAGGTGGTGCCAGAACACTCATCGCCACCAACAAGGGGAACAGGTGGTTCTTCATCTACGGGTTCGAGAAAAATGATCGAGCAAACATCGCAGACGATGAACTGGAAGCGTTAAAGGATATCGCGGAGCAGTTGCTGGTCAGGACAGGCAAGCAACTCGACGAGGCGGTACACGATGGTTCGTTACAGGAGATTTGCCATGACCTCAAAATCGAAGGCTAAAAGCCGAATTTTTGAAGCTGTGCACGAGACAGCCAGCGATCTGCATCGCCTGGGTTTTATCGATAAGCGCAAGATGCGCAAGTTCGATGTCCTGTGCCTTGCCCCCGTTCCAAAATATGACGGCGCAAAAATTCGTGCCTTGCGTGCTCACCTACAGGTGAGTCAATCGGTGCTTGCTGCCGTATTGAATACCAGTCTCTCGACCGTGCGTAAATGGGAGGTTGGTGACAAACATCCGAGCGGACCATCACTGAAGTTACTTAACCTGCTTGATCGCAAGGGACTGGATGCGGTTATCTGATCAGGGCCTGGTGTCTGCACTTTTCGCAGTCAGAGTCTTGGAACGCCCCCCGCATCCAATGTTGAAACCATAACCGTTGTCGGTTGGGGTTTTTTATTCATTCAACTCATAGCTGGTGCTGCGGCCACCCGCATCCGATTTCCGCAACACGCCTCTTGCCAGTAGATCGGTGATGTCGCGCAGCGCCGTGTCCTGCGAGCACTTGGCGATCGTCGCCCACCTGCTGGTGGTGAGCTTGCCTTCGAAGCCGTCGAGCAGCCGGTTGAGCAACTTCACTTGCCGCTCGTTCAGCGGCGTCGTGGCCCAGCGCTGCCAGAACCGAGCTTTTTCCAGCACGGCATCGAGGGCGTGCTGTGCCTGATCGACGGCTCGGTGCAGTGTGGCGAGGAACCAGGCCAGCCACTCCGTGACGTCGAGCAATCCTTTCTGAGTTCGCTCCAGGATGTCGTAGTAGGCCTTGCGTTCCCGTTGGATCTGCGCCGACAGGCTATAGAAACGTTGCGGACTGTCATCGGCGCGCGCCAGCAGCAAATCGCCGATCGCCCGGGCGATACGGCCGTTGCCGTCGTCGAATGGGTGCAAGGTGACGAACCACAGATGGCTGAGCCCTGCTTTGATCAGCGGTGGCTCGCGCGCTGCGCCATTGATCCAGTCGAAAAAACGATCCGTCTCCGATTCCAGTCGATCGGCTGG
>Ga0209343_10004023_pt1 | contig 18252 bp, 10 predicted proteins | sample RifCSPlowO2_02_FD_184026 | JGI IMG/M metagenome (GOLD analysis project Ga0209343, IMG submission 184026) | Groundwater microbial communities from Rifle, Colorado - Rifle CSP2_plank lowO2_0.2 (SPAdes) (version 2) | ecosystem: Environmental > Aquatic > Deep subsurface > Groundwater | place... | reverse complement strand
AGGGCCACGAGACCATCCCGAAATCCGATTTTCTTGCCTTCGGCGTAGGTGCGGCCGTGATACGAGATCGGCACCTCGTAGATGCGCGCGCCCAGCCGCGCGACTTTCTGGGTGATCTCCGGCTCGATGCCGAAGCGCCGCGACCTGAGATCGAGCCTCGACGCGACCTCGCGGGTCATCGCCTTGTAGCACGTCTCCATGTCGGTCAGGTTCAGATCGCTGAAGGCATTCGACATCAGCGTCAGCAGCTGGTTCCCCACCGAGTGCCAGAAGTACAGCACGCGGTGGCCACGCTGGGTCCCGAGGAAGCGCGACCCGAACACGACGTCCGCCTCGCCCTCGAGGATCGGCCGGAGCACAATCGAGTACTCGCGGGGATCGTACTCGAGGTCGGCATCCTGAATAATGATGATATCGCCCTTCGCCTCGCGCAGGCCGCGCGCCACCGCGGCGCCCTTGCCGACATTCCGCGGCTGAAACACGACGCGGACGGCCGGGTGGTCGAGGCCGGCCAGAAACTCTCGCGTGCCGTCGGTCGAGCCGTCGTCGACGATGACGAGCTCCTTGTCGACGCCGGGCACGTCGGCCGCAACCACGCGCGAGACGATCTCTCGGATCGTCGTCGCCTCGTTATAGGCCGGCATGATGACGGAGAGTTTCACAAGGGGAATCGGGTAATTGGGTACTTGGGTAATTGGGTAATTGGGTAATTGGCAAATGGGGAATCTGGTAATCTGGTCACTAGATTACCAGATTGGCTTCTGACTTCCCCGCCAGCGCCTTTGGCGCCTTCTACTTCAAGCACTGCTGCGGCACGCCGTACGAGCGTAGCGATCAGTGGCTCTCGATCTTCGATCGGATTGCCGGGCGTATCGCCGCCGACATGTCGCCGCGCCGCGTGCTGGACGCGGGGTGCGCCTTCGGGTTCCTCGTGGAACGGCTCCGCGACCGCGGTGTCGACGCCTACGGTATCGACCTTTCGCCGTACGCGATCGACAAGGTCACCGGGGCCATCCGGCCGTTCTGCCGCGTCGGATCGATCACCGACGATCTGGGCGGCGACTACGATGTCGTCGTCTCGATCGAGGTCGCCGAGCACATACCCGCCCGCGACGCCGAGGCGGCTATCGTCAACATCTGCGCGCACACGAGCGACGTCCTCTTTTCCTCGACGCCGTTCGACTACCGGGAGCCAACCCACATCAACGTGCACCCGCCCGAGCACTGGGCGGAGCTGTTCGCGCGGCAGGGCTTCTTCCGCGACGTCGACTACGACGCGTCGTACATCCTGCCGTGGGCCGCGCGCTTCCGGCGGCGGCAGGAGCCGATCCACCGCCTGATTCGGGAGTACGATCGTCGGTACTGGGAGCTGCTTCAGTCGGCCAACGAGGCGCGCGGCCACTCGATCGAGGCGCAGACCAAGCACGCCGCCGAAGAGACCGCGCGCGAGCGCCTCGCGCTAGAAATGGAGCAGCTCGGGCGCGATCTCCGATCGCGCCTGGACGCCGAGCACCAGCGCGCCAACGATCTCGCGCTCCGGCTGAATCAGGCGCTCGACACCATCTCGCACATGGAGCGCAGCCTGTTCTGGAAGACGCGCAAGGCTTGGAAACGCATCACCGGGGCGCATTGAATCATCGCGGCTATCAGCTCTCAAGCGCTCAGAGCCTGCGAAAAATCGCTGTAGTGTCCGCCTTTAGGCGGACTTTTCACAGGCCGGCTGAAGCCGGACACTACAAACTTGCGATTTCTTCGCACGCTATCAGCTGTCAGCTATCCGCGTGCGCGCAGAGCAGAAAGCCGAAAGCTTCACCGAGACGAGCAACGCAGCCCCGCGGGATGCATCGGCGTCCACAATGCGCACGTTAATCTTTACCGGGCCCTTATGGGTAGGCTCGAATGACGCCGTGGGGGGTGTCGAATTTTCCGTCCACGCTTTTCAAGTCGAACGTGGACACCCGTTCGACTCGGCTGAAGCCCGCAGCCAGGGCCATCTGTTCGAGGCAGGTCATGTTCGGCATCCAGAACGCCTGGCCGTACTGCGTCCCGTAGAACAGAGCCCGAGACTCAGGCACGTCGACGGGGTCGATGCCGGTGGCGACCACGGCGACTTCCCGCGTCGCCCGGCGGATCCCGTACAGCGCCCGCAGGGGGTCCGTGAGATGGAGCAGCAGGCTCCCACAGAACACGAGGTCGAAGACCCCCGTCGTCTCGGGGCCGATGTCATAGACGGAGCAAAACAACCGCTCGACACGCGAGCCGAGGGCCTCGATGGCGAATCCGAACGCGCCTCTGTGGTATTCGACGTTCGCCGCAACCGTTTCGTGGGCCTCGTGCCAGGCCTGGAGCGCGGGGGATGCGTCGTGCCCGACCCAGGAGGGAAGCTCGGTCGTGGCCACCCGAGCGGCGCCGCGCTTTTCGAACTCGAAGGCGAAGTACCCGTGGCCGGGTCCGACGTCGAGCACGGTCTTGCCGGCGAGGCTGCTGGGAAAGCCGTAGGGCGCGAGCTGGGACCTCAGGTCGTACTGGCCGGGCGTGACGACGCCGTGGCCGAGGTCGATAACATGGTACCACTCGTACTTCGACATGCCTTCGCGAAGTTCTTCCGTGCGCCCCATCTCGCGCGACATTATTTCATGAACGGATGACGGCCGCACCCCATGGTAAGCTTCGCCCGCGCAAACATCTATGACAGGCGCGAGTCCGAGGCGAAACGCTGCGGCCGAGCCGCAGGGCCTGATGACGGGCGGCCGCTGGGAGCCGCTGCTCGACGCGGCGCTCGCGGCGGCGTGCTACCTGCTGGCGTACCGAATCAGGTTTGCGGGCCCGCTCTTCGGCGATTTCCTCCCTTACGCGATCACCGCGCTTCCCTACGTCGTCGTGAGCCAGATGGCCGCGCTCGCGGCGTGCGGGGTGTACGGGCGCACGACAGGCATCGTCCGCCTTCGACGACTTGGCGTGGGAACGGCCGCGGGCACGGCGGCGGCGGCAGCGGTCGTGTGGCTGGCGCACGGACCGACCGGTGTCTCCCGCGCCGCTTTCAGCGCCGACTTTCTGCTGTTCGCGATGACCACCATCGGGTGGCGGACGGCCCGCGTGCTCGGACGAACGCGAGCATCCGACGGTCCCGACGACCCGGCGATGGTCGATCGCGCGTCGGAGCGTCAGACGCTCGGCGCCACGCTCGGCTCGCTCGTCCAATACCGCGAGCTCGTCAGGAACCTCGTGCTGAAAGACCTGAAGCTCAAATATCGCGGCTCGGTCCTCGGCTTCGTCTGGTCGCTGGTCAATCCGCTGGTCATGATCGGCGTCTACACGCTGGCCTTCACCTATATCCTGCGGAATAGCATCGAAGGCTTCGTCTTCTTTCTCATGCTGGGGACGCTCGCCTGGAGCTTCTTCGCGAGCTCGGCCACCATGTCCACTGGCGCGATTGTGGACGGCGGAAGCCTGATGAAGAGCGTGACGTTCCCGCGCGCCATCCTGCCGATTGCCACGGTGCTGTTCAACCTGACGCAGTACCTGCTCACGGTGCTCGTGTTCCTGCCGGTGATGCTCGTCATCTATCGGGTGCCGCTCGCGCCCGAGATGCTGCTCTATCCGGTGTTTCTCCTCATGCAGGTGCTGTTCACGATTGGCGTCGCGCTCATGCTCGCCGCGAGCACGGCGTTTTTCCGCGACGTGCGGCATCTGCTCGAAATCGCGCTGGCCATCCTCTTCTGGCTCACGCCAATCCTGTACCCGATTGCCCAGGTGGACGAACGACTCCGCACCGTCATCCTGCTCAGCCCACTGTCACCGTTCATCGTGGCCTACCAGCAGATCTTCTTCTATGGCCAGTGGCCGCAACTCAGCCTGTGGGTCGTCGGGATGACGTACGCAGCCGGCGCGTTCGTCGTCGGAGCGTGGCTGTTCCTCTCGCTCGAGGACCGGCTCGTCGAGCAGCTTTGATGGATCCGGCGATCGTGGCCGACGACTTGTCGAAGTGCTTTTTCCTTCGACATAACCGGGCCGGGGAGTTGAAGGTTCGATTCCTGGGGCTTTTCGAGAAGCAACGGCGCGAGCAGATCGAGCAGTTCTGGGCGCTCCGCGGCGTGTCGACGACGATCGGTCATGGCGAAGCCGTGGGCGTGATTGGGCGGAACGGGTCGGGCAAGAGCACGTTCCTCAAGCTAGTGGCCGGCCTGCACCGGCCGACGAGCGGCCGGCTGCTCGTGTCGCGGGGGGCGCGCATCGGCACGATGATCGAGCTCGGCGTCGGCTTTCACGGCGAGCTGAGCGGGCGGGAGAACGTTTTTCTGAACGCCTCCATTCACGGCCTCGGACGCGTCGAGATCGAGGCGCTCTACCCGGCGGTCGTGAGCTACTCCGGCCTCGAGCACTTCATGGACGTGCCGCTCAAGAACTATTCGTCGGGCATGCACATGCGCCTCGGATTTGCGATCGCCGCCAACCTCGATCCCGATATTCTCCTGCTCGACGAGATCTTCGCGGTGGGCGACGCCGACTTCCAGCAGCAGTCCGTGCGTACGCTGACCGAGTTTCGCGCGCGCGGCAAGACGATTCTCTTCGTGTCGCACTCGCCCGAGTCGGTGCGCGCCATCTGCCAGCGCGTGCTCGTCCTCGAGCACGGACGGCTGATGTATGATGGCGGCGTCGGCGAGGGGCTCGATTTCTACGCGCGCCTCGCCTCCGGCTACCAGCAATCTGGAATGAGCAGTGAGAAGCTGAGCGTTTGACGTTTCACTTCAGGCCGCGTTCTTCAGCAGCTGGCTAAAGACCCGGGATGACCGATCCGGCGCGCGCCTCCCAAGTGGTGGATCAGGAACCAGAATCCGGCCGTGGCGGATCCCACAGCGGTCCGGCGGGCCGGCACGAGGACATCGCGGCCGAGTTGGCGCTGGTCATCGCGCGCCAGCGAGAGACGCTCGGCGCGACCGCGACGGCCGCCGCCACCCTGGCGGCCATTCGCGCCAGCAACATCCATCGTCTGACGCGGATCTACCGCCGGTTCATGCCGGCGACGCACCCGCCAGCACCGGCCACGCCGCAGCCGCGATCGCCCGGCATCGAGGTGCCGATAGCCGACCGCGATCCGCTCGAGCGCCTGCTCGATCGGGAGCGGGAGACCCAGGCGCGACTCGAAGCCGAGTCGCGCCGCGTGCACCACGAGCTCTACATCGCCGCGGCGTCGCGACCCAGACGCGCGCTCATCGCGCTCAATCGCGGCCTCGACCGCGCGTTCGTGCTGGCGCGCCACCCGTGGTGGACTTGCGGCGCCGTCGCGCGCGTGGTGGGCAACGGCGGCACCATCGGCGGTTGCCGCGTCGCCTGGCAACGGTTTCGCTGGCACGCCGCGCCCTTGAGGTTCGAGACGCCCGTCGCGCAGAAGACCGATCAGCCGACGCCCGGCGAGGCTCTTCGATGGATCCCGCCCGTCACCATCAGCGGCGAGACGTTCGACGCGCTCTTCTCGCACCCGCATTCCTCCATCACGTACCGCATCTCGACCGAATCGCGCGCGCGGGTGGTGGCACGCTGCGGCCTGCATCCGCGCGTGTGGCCCGACAATCGGGGCGGCGTCGAGTTCGAGCTCGACGTCCAAGCCCCCGATCGATCCTGGAGCGCACGGCGAAGCCTGGTGATCAATCCGGGGGATCGCTTCGTCGACCGCCGCTGGCGACGGCTCGCCATCGCGCTCCCGTCGGGCGCGCACTCGGACGTGCTCGTGCGGCTGACGACCCGGCTGGCGCCGGGGACCAGCGGCGCCCACGCATGGAGTCTGTGGGGCGAGCCGCGCGTGGAGTCGCGAACAACACTCCGCGCCATGTGGCGCTCCATCCTCGGGCTCGTCGCCCGCGTCCGCTACGCCGGCCTGCTCGGGACGCTCCGGCAGATCCGCGACCTTCAGGCCACCGATCAGCACGGGGCACTCTACCGCCGCTGGATCGAACTGAATACGCCCACGACGGAGGCGCGTGCGCGGATGGTTGACGCGGTGCCGTCGCTCGGCTACAAGCCGCGCATCAGCGTTCTGACGCCCGTATACGACACCGATCCCCGGTGGCTGCGCGCCTGCATCGAATCGGTGCGCGGGCAGGTCTACCCCAATTGGGAGCTCTGCCTGGCCGACGACGGCTCGACGGCGCGGGAGACGCTCCGCGTGCTTGAGCAGCACGAGGGCGACCCGCGGATCAATCTCGTCCGCCTGGCGGGCGATTCTGGCATTTCGACGGCGACCAACGCCGCTCTTCACGCCGCGACCGGGGAGTTCGTCGCGCTGCTCGATCACGAGGATGAATTGGCGCCGGAGGCGCTGTTCGAGGTCGTCCGCTTGCTGAATCAACACCCGGACGCCGACTTCGTGTACTCGGACGAGGACAAGATCGACGCCGCCGGCCAGCGATGCGACCCGTACTTCAAGCCGGATTGGTCGCCCGAGCACTTCCGGTCGTGCATGTACACCCGCCACCTCATGATCCTTCGCGCGAGCCTGGTGGGCGAGGTGGGCGGGTTCCGTCCCGACGTCGAGGGATCGCAGGAGTACGATCTGGTGCTGCGAGTCATCGAACGCTCGGCGCGCATCCATCACCTGCCGCTCGTCCTGTACCACGGGCGCAAGGTCAGCGGGTCGATGGCGGCCTCGGGCCTCGCCAAGAAATGGGCCATGGACGGCGGAGAACGGGCGCTCGGCGACCACCTCGTCCGATCCGGCGCCGACGCGGTCGTCGTGAGGGGTCCGGCTCAGGGCCTCTATCGAATCCGTTATCGAATCGCGGGCAAGCCGCTGGTGTCGATCGTCATTCCCACCGACGGACGCTCTCGGGAGGCTGACGGTCGCATGGTCAATCTGCTGACCAATTGCGTGCGATCGATTGTGCAGAAGTCGACGTACGAACACTACGAGATCGTCATCGCCGACAACGGGCGCCTGCCTTCGGCCACGTCCGCGTTTCTGGAAAGCGTGCCGCACCGGCGCGTGCATTTCGAGTACACGGGTCCGTTCAACTACGCGCGGAAGATGAACTTCGCGGTCAGCCACAGCCGCGGCGAGCACCTGTTGCTCTTCAACGACGACATCGAGATCATCACGCCCGACTGGATCGAGGCGATGCTCGAGTACTCGCAGCAGCCGGCGATTGGCGCCGTCGGCGCCAAGCTGCTCTACCCCGACGGCCGGCTCCAGCACATCGGCGTCGTCATGGGCGTCTGTGGGATGGCGGCGCATGCCTTTCACAGCCACCCGGGCTCGTCAGCCGGCTACGAATCGAGCGCGCTCGTTGTCCGCAACTACTCCGCGGTCACGGCGGCGTGCATGATGACGCGCCGCGAGCTGTACGAACAGATGAAGGGGTTCGACGAGCGCTTCACGTTCGATTTCAACGACACCGACTACTGCCTCCGGCTGCGCCGCGAGGGCTACCGCATCGTGTTCACCCCGCATGCGGAGCTGTACCATCACGAAGCCGCCACGTTCGGGGCGCGGGCCTGGAACGCCGACGATCTCGACGCCATGCGTCGCACCTGGCGCGAGGTGTGCGAGCGGGATCCGTACTACAATCCGCACCTGACGCGCGATTTCCTGGACTACCGGGTGAGAGTGTGAAAAGTGAAAAGTGAAAAGTCAAAAGTGAAATGCCTGAGCCTGTTCAAACCGTAATCCTGTGCGGCGGCATGGGGACTCGCCTGCGCGAGGAGACCGAATACCGGCCCAAGCCGATGGTCGAGATCGGCGGCCGGCCGATCCTGTGGCACATCATGAAGCTGTACGCGGCGGCCGGCTTCACCGACTTCGTGCTGTGCCTCGGCTACAAGGGAGAGGTCATCAAGGACTACTTCCTCAGGTACGAGGCGATGAACAACGACTTCACCATTCGCCTCGGCCAGCGCGAGACCGTCGAGTACCACAACCGGCACGACGAGGGCGGCTGGTCCGTGACGCTGGCCGACACCGGACAGCAGGTGATGACGGGCGCGCGGATCAAGCGCGCGGCGCGGTATCTCACGGCGGACCTGTTCCTGGTCACCTACGGCGACGGCGTCGCCGACGTCGACCTGTCCGCGCTGGTCGCGTTTCACCGCGAGCGTGGAACGATCGGAACGGTGACCGGCGTGCGTCCGACCTCCAGGTTTGGCGAGCTGGTCGCGGCGGATCAGCGGGTGACGGAGTTCAACGAGAAGCCACAGACCCACGAGGGCCTCGTCAACGGCGGGTTCTTCGCGTTCAACCGGGCGTTCCTCGATTACCTGAGCGACGATCCGGGCTGTGTGCTCGAGCGCGAGCCGCTCGAAGGCCTGGTGCGCGACGGCCAGTTGAGCGTGTACCGGCATCCGGGTTTCTGGCAATGCATGGACACGTACCGCGACCACCTGTACCTGAATCAGCTGTGGGACAGCGGGCGCGCGCCGTGGAAGCGCTGGTGATGGCATGCATCTTGACTGACCAGATTCAGCTTCGAGTGAGGACGCTCTCGTACACACGACGGTACTGTTCCACGATGCGTCCCCACGTGTAGCGCGCGAGGGTTTTCGATCGGCCGGCGGCCCCCATCGACGCGGCACGTACAGGGTCGCTCAAGAGCGCGAGAATCGCCCGCGCGAGCCCTGCCGCGTCCCGGTAATCGACCAGCAGCCCGTCGATGCCGTCGTCGATCACCGTCTGCACGGCGCCGCCGCGGGCGCCGATCACGGGCTTGCCTGCCGCCCATGCTTCGACGAACGTGATGCCAAACGATTCATGGCCCGACGGATTCGCGAGCAGATCGATGGCCCCGAACAGCCACGGCTTGCGCTCGTCGGGGAAGCCGACGTGCAGGCGCGATCGACGCTGGTAATCCGGTGGCCAGCCGCTCATGACCCGCTCGATGTGCGTCGCGAACAGGGTGGCACCGCCGGCGATCAGGAGGTTGACGTCGGGCGCTTCCTTCCAGACCATCGGCATGGCCTCGACAAGGGTGTCCACGCCTTTGTGGCCGCCGATCTGGCCAATGAACCCCACCAGCGGCCGGCGATCGAATCCGAGCCGCCACTTCGCTTCGTCCGCGCTGATCGCGCCATACAGATCGGCGTCCACGCCCGCGCCCACCGTATGGACGCGCGCCGGGTTCGCGCCGCGAGCCACCACGTAGTCGGCTTCATACGGCGTGAGCGCCACGTACGCGTCGGCTTTGTCGATCGCACGGTAGATCATCGGACGATTGAAGCCCCATGGGTCGTGCGAATGGAGGCAGCCGGTCAACACACACGGCCGGCGACTCGCACGCGCGGCCTCGATCGCATCGAACATGTGCAACAGCGGAAACGATGCGGCCGAGATCACGTCGGCGGGCCATTCGGCGATGGCCCTGCGCAGCCCCGGCACGATCGGTCCGCCGGCCAGCGCGCGCAGGTGCTCGTTGAACGGCAGGCCGAGCCGATACGCGAACGCCTGCGGGCGCCGGAGCGCGGCGCTCAGACGACGTCGCACCGGAAACCGCCGCACGCGGACGCCGTTGATCTCCTCCCAACCGGCACGCATGCGCGGCAGGTCCGGCGTGTAGAACGCGTCGCCGTTGTAGCAGTCGGTCGTGAAGACGGTCACCTCGTCGCCGAATTGCCGCACGAGGTGCTCCGAAACGCGTTGAATGAGAAGCTCGGTGCCGCCGACCGTCGGTGAGTAACCGTGTACGACGTGAAGGATTTTCATCCAGGCAAGATCGGGGGGGAAAACATCCTCGCCAGGCGCGAGACGGCAGGACACGCGGGGGCCATTACCAGCCTTCCTGCACGCGTGTGCACGCGCTCACATCTGCTGTGTGAAAAACTGGTCCACGCGTTCCACGACGAAGTCGCGCATCTCCGGCGTCAGACCCGGATACACGCCGAGAAACAGTGTCTGATTCATGATCGCGTCGCTGCCCGCCAGATCGCCATGCACGCGACGCGGGATCTTCAGGAAGCCCGGCTGCCGGATGATGTTTCCACCGAACACCAACCGCGTCTCGATATTCACTTCCTCGAGCCACTGGACCAGCTTCCATCGGCTGACATGCTCGCGGACAGTGATGGGAAAGCCGAACCACGAAGGGTTGGCCTGCGGCGGGACCTGCGGGAGGATGAGATGCTCCTGGTGGCGCTGGAACGACTCCATGTAGAATTGGGCGTTGCGCCGGCGGGCTTCGATGAACTGCGGCAGCTTCTTGATCTGTGCGCACCCCAGCGCCGCCTGCATCTCACTGACCTTCAAGTTGTAGCCGAGATTCGAGTACGTGTACTTGTGGTCGTAGCCGTACGGCAGTTCACCCAGTTCCCAATCGAATCGCTTGCCGCACGTGTTGCTCACGCCCGGTTCACACCAGCAATCGCGGCCCCAATCACGGATCGAGAGGCTGGTGCGGCGCAAGCCCTCTTTGTTGATCACGATCATGCCACCCTCGCCCATCGTGATGTGGTGCGCCGGATAGAACGAGATCGACGACATCGCGCCGAACGTGCCGACCGTGCGGCCGTTCCACGTGGCCCCCAGCGCATCGCACCCATCCTCCAGCACCCATAGGTGGTGCCGCTGAGCGATGTCCATGATCACGTCCAGATTGGCTGGAATGCCCACGGTGTGCGGCACGAACATGGCCCGCGTCCTGGGGCCGACGGCGCCTTCAATCTGCCGCGGATCGATGTTGTATTCGCCCGGCTGGCAATCGACGAATACCGGCAGCAGGCCGTGCTGCACGATGGGCGTGAGCGTCGTCGGAAATGTCACGGCAGGCGTGATGACTTCGTCGCCGGGCTCGAGATGGTCCTTGACCAGCGGGCTGCACAGGGTGGCGACCATGAGCAGGTTGGCGGAGGAACCCGCGTTGACGAGGAAACAGGCGTGGGCGCCGAAGAGCTCCTTCATCGTCTTCTCGAAGGAGTTGGCGAACGGCCCGGCGGTGAGCCAGTACTGAAGCACGCTATCGACCCCGTGCCGCAATTCGTCGGCGTCGAACACGCGCCCGGAGTAGGCAATCTTGGTCTTGCCCGCCACGAACGTCTTGCCGGCGTGCACCAGGTCGTAGTACTGCTCGACCAGGTGCATGATCTGGTCGCGGAGCGCGTCCTTGTTCACATCTGGGTTCGCACCTGGGTTCGCGCCTGGGCGACTCGCCGATTCCGTCAACACGGTCACTAGTCTACTCAACCCAATGTCGGCGGCCAAACAGTTACATGGACCGTGTACGGCAACCTCTCCGATCGCCCCGTCGCGCGCCGACATCGATGTATGATGGCGGCGTCAAGGAAGGAACTGATTTTCTTCTGCATCACGAGCTGAATGTCGCGAGGACGTCGCGGCCAAGACGCACAATCCTCGCGCTCAACGCCGGCATCCGCCACGCGCTGACACTGGGGCGCCATCCGCTCTGGAGCGTTGGCGCGCTCTGGCGCGTGTTCGGCAACCGCGGCTCGATCGGCGGATTTCGAACGGCGTGGCACCGCCTCCGGTGGAATGTGTTGGTGATGCGGTTGCACTCGCCCGCTTCCCAGGACACCGATCGGCCGAATCCAAGCGAAGCCATCCGGTGGATCCCGCCACTGTGCATCAGTGGGGAGACCTACGACGCGCTGTTCTCGCACCCGAATTCCACCGTCACCTATACCATCCCCGGGCAGCGGCGAGCGCGCATCGTGGCCGGTTGCGCGGTACACCCGCAGGTCTGGCTCGACAACAGGGGTGGCGTGGAGTTCGAACTTGAAGTGGACGTGCCCGAACGCTCCTGGAAGAAGCGGCGTCGCCGTCGCATGAATCCCGCGGAGCGCTGGGTGGACCGCCGCTGGAGACGACTCGCGATCGCCCTTCCGTCCGATAATCGGTCGGACGTGACCGTTCGATTGACGACGCGCTTGTCGTCCGACGCCGGCGGCAGCCACGCGTGGAGTGTGTGGGGCGAGCCTCGACTTGAATGGCGGACAACCCGGCGCGAAATATCGCAATCGTTGTCCAGGTTGGGCGCGCGCATCCGCCAGGGCGGCTTGCTTGGCACGCTCCGAGTGATCCGCAATCTGCAGGCGTCCGACCACCACGCGGCGCTCTACGGCCGCTGGATTGAACTGAATACGCCCGCCGCAGAGGCGCTCGATCGCATGAGGACCGACGTCGAGACGCTCGCCTGCCGCCCGCGCATCAGCATTGTGACTCCGGTGTACAACACCGATCCGCGCTGGCTCCGCGCCTGCATCGAGTCGGTACGGCGTCAGGTCTACCCCAACTGGGAGCTGTGTCTCGCCGACGATGGATCGACGTCCGAAGAGACGCTGCGCGTTCTGCAGCAGTGCGAAGGCGACCCCCGGATCCATGTGGTCCGCTCACCGGTCAACCGCGGTATTTCGATGGCGAGCCAGGCCGCCCTTGAACAGGCAACAGGCGAATTCATCGCGGTGCTCGACCACGACGATGAGCTCGCCCCCGAAGCGCTGTTCGAAATGGCGCGGTTGCTGGATCGTCATCCGGACCTGGACTTCATCTATTCGGACGAGGACAAGCTGGATGAGGCGGGACAGCGGTGCGACGCCTATTTCAAGCCGGACTGGTCGCCCGAGCACTTCCTGTCGTGCATGTACACCTGCCACTTGATGGTCCTTCGGGCGAGCCTGGTTCGTGAGCTGGGAGGCTTCCGTCGCGGCTTCGAAGGAGCGCAGGACTACGATCTGGTGCTGCGCGTCGTTGAGCGGACCTCCCGTATTCATCACCTCCCGCTCATCCTTTACCACTGGCGGAAGCTGCCCACCTCGCTGGCGTCGTCCGGTCTGGCCAAGACGTGGGCGATGGACGCCGGAGAGCGGGCACTCGCCGATCACGTCACACGGTCCGGAATCGACGCGGTCGTCGTGCCGGGGCCCCGTCCTGGTCTGTACAGGATTCGGCATCGCATCGCCGGCAGGCCGCTCGTGTCGATCATCATCCCGACCAATGGCCGCCCGCGTAAAGTTGGCGGCCGCACCGTCGATCTGCTGACGAACTGTGTGAAGTCGGTCGTCCAGAAAACGACGTACCAGAACTATGAGCTGGTGGTCGCCGACGACGGCCACCTCGGCGCGGCAGCCGAAGCGCTGCTCGAATCGGTACCGCACCGGCGCGTCCGCTTCGAGTGGACCGGACAGTTCAACTACGCCAGAAAGCTGAATGCTGCCGTTCGTCACGCGCGAGGCGATCACCTGCTGCTGTTCAACGACGACATCGAGATCATCACACCGGACTGGATCGAGGCGATGCTCGAGTACTCGCAGCAGCCGGCGATTGGCGCCGTGGGCGCCAAACTCCTGTATCCCGACGGCCGGCTCCAGCACATCGGCGTCGTCATGGGCGTCTGCGGGATGATGGCGCACGCCTTCTACCGCCATCCAGGGTCGTCGGCGGGCTACGGGGGGAGCGCGCTCATCGTCCGCAACTACTCGGCCGTGACGGCGGCCTGCATGATGACGCGGCGCGCGGTCTACGAGCGGTTGAACGGGTTCGACGAGCGCTTCACGTGCGATTTCAACGACACGGACTATTGTCTTCGGCTCCGCCAGGAGGGCTACCGCATCGTGTACACGCCGCACGCGGAGCTCTGTCACCTCGAGGCGGCCTCTTTCGGCGCCCGCACGTGGAACGCCCACGATCTCGAGGCGATGCGCCGCGCGTGGGGCGATGTCTGCGAGCGCGATCCGTACTACAATCCTCACCTGACACGCGATTTCCCCGACTACCGCGTCCGGGTCTGAGACAGGGAATTGTCGCGAGCTTTCGGACTCTATCGGCATGAAGCGTGTGCTGGTCACGGGGGCGTCCGGATTCGTGGGCCGGCACACGCTCGAACCGCTCGTCGCGCGGGGCTACGAGGTCCACGCCGTCTCGCGCGGCGCGGGCCACGCCGTTGCCGGGGTGCGGTGGCATTCGACCGATCTACTGGATGCCGATGCGTCTCGCGCGCTGGTGCGAACAGTCGCGCCAACCTCTCTCCTTCACACCGCGTGGACGATGACACCGGGCCGCTACAGGACCTCCCGCGAAAACCTGGACTGGGTACGATCGAGCCTGACGCTGCTCGAGGCCTTCGCGGCCGGCGGCGGACGCCGCGCCGCGGTGGCCGGCACGTGCTACGAGTACGACTGGACCGATGCCCCCTGTACCGAGCAGACACCGCTTCGGCCGAAGACCCTGTATGGCGCCGCCAAGGCCGGGCTGCAACTCGCGGCGCAGGCCTACGCGAGGCAGTCGGGTTTCACGCTGGCCTGGGCGCGCCTCTTCCTCCTCTACGGTCCCAACGAAAACCCGGCGCGGCTCGTCGCTTCAGTCACTCGTTCGCTGCTCCTGAACGAGCCTGCGCGATGCTCCCACGGCGAGCAGGTCCGCGACTTCCTGCACGTCCAGGACGCCGCCGACGCTCTCGTCGAAGTGCTCGACCGTGGCATCGAAGGGCCGATCAACGTCGCGTCCGGAGAGCGCACGCGGGTGAAGGATCTCATTAATCGGGTCGCCGACGCGCTTGGACGCCGCCAGCTCGTGCAGCTCGGGGCGACTCCGGTCCCGCCAGACGAGTCGCCCCTCCTCGTCGCCGACGTCGGACGGCTTCGCCGCGAGACCGGGTGGTCGAGGTTCTACGACCTGGACCGCGGCCTCGAACACACGATCGACTGGTGGCGAAAGGAGCTCGGCTGTTGATACACGGAAGCCCCTAAATGCCGTCTCCGTGCTAGGATAGCGGCTCGCTGAAGACAGTGTGAGACTTACGTGGACAGGCAGCCGAAAAACGGTGTCGCCGATACCAGAAGCGTCATCGGCGAAAGCGGGAGCTTTCTTGGGCGCCCGCCCGATCTATTCCTGTATCTTATTCTTGAATGTGAACTTAGCGTCTCGTCTCGCCACTCGTCGAGGTGTGGAGATTGAGGCCTTTTCCTGCCTTCAGGCAAGGGCACGCCGATTGCTCGTCCGGGAGTGTGCGCCTCGTTCGTCTGGTTGCCGCGTTTGCCGTTGTGATCGGGCTGGCGCCCGCTGTCAGGGCCGACGTCGTCACGGCGTCGTGGAACTTCAACCCGGAGCCGGACGTCGCCACCTATCTCCTGTCGTACGGGACTCAGCCCGGCGTGTACACCACGACGATCGACTGCGGCAACGTGTCCACCCAGCCAGTCACGCTCGCGGCCGGGTCGGTGTACTACTTCGCCGTCCAGGCCAAGAACACGCAGGGGGGCGTCAGTGCATACTCGGCGGAGGTTGCGGTCGACTTGTCGAACCAGAACCAGGCGCCGGCACTTAGTCCCGTCGCGACCCAGACGAGCCTCGAAAACACCAACACGTCTCTGCAGCTCGTGGCCACCGACCCCGACGGAAGCGCTCTGACCTACAGTGCGTCAGGGCTGCCGCCGGAGGCCAATCTCAATGTGTCGAGCGGACTGATCACGGGAAGGCTGACCGCGTTGAGCGCGGGGACCCATTCAGTGACGGCTACAGTGACCGACGGAACCGCGTCGAGCCAGCAGACCTTCACCTGGAGCGTCGTGAACCGCGCACCCGAGGTCACCATCGCCAACGATTTCGACGGCGACCTCAAGAGCGATGTGGCCGTTGATCGGGCCTCGGGCCTGTGGTCGATTCTGCGGTCGGGCGCGAACAACCTCGCCAGCTACGAGGTGCCCTCGGCGTCGGCCGCGGGTCTGCCCGTGCCCGGCGACTACGACGGCGACGGCAGAACCGACATCGCCTTCTATGACGCTGGGACGTGGAACGTCCTGAAATCGACGGGCGACTTCGCGTCGAGCCAGACGTTCACGCTGGGGACGAGCACCGACCGGCCCGCGCCAGGCGATTACGACGGCGATGGCAAGACGGATCCGGCCGTTTTCCACCCGACGGCCACCGGCTCGTGGGACATTCTCAGGTCGAGCACGAACTTCACCTCGACGATCACCGTCGTCCACGGCACCACCGGCGACGTGCCGGTGCCCGGCGATTACGATGGCGACGCGAAGACCGACGTCGCGGTGTTTCGCCCATCATCTGGACTGTGGTCCATCTTGTTGTCCATCACGAACAGCGTGACGAACGTGACGTGGGGCGTCGCGGGCGACCTCCCGGTGCCGGGCGACTTCGACGGCGACAGCAAGACCGACATTGGCGTCTATCGACCCTCAACCGGCGAGTGGTTGATCCTGAAGTCGAGCACGAATTTCACGGCCAGCCAGAGCCCGGTCCCGATTCTGGGACTGAGCAGCGATCGACCGGTCCCCGGCGATTACGACGGCGACGGGCGGACCGACGTCGCCACGTATCGTCCGTCCACCGGCGCATGGACGATTCTGACGTCCGCGAGCAACTACTCGGCTACGGTGTCCGCCACGCTCGGGGGGGTCGCGGATCGGCCGGTGCCCAACGCCGTCGTGGCCAACAACATCGTCGGCCCGAGCGACAGCTTCGTGAACCGCATCCCCCTCGCCGGCGACAGCGCGACGGCCACGGGGTCCAGCGTGGGCGCCACGGCCGAAAGCGGTGAGCCGTCCGACCTCATCGGTTCGGGAAGCGGGACACCGAGCATGTGGTGGGCGTGGACGGCGCCGTGCACGTTCACGGTCACCCAGCCGACGTCGTTCGTCGACACCATCGGGAGCGGCTTCAACACGGTACTGGGAGTGTTCACGGGATCGAGCCTCGGGGCGCTCACGCTGTTTGCCAGCGACGACAATTCCGGGGGGGGCAACACCAGCCGCGTGCCGAGCGTGTCTCCCGGGCCTTCGAGCCTCAGCGTCTCGGCCGGCACCGCGTTCCAGATCCGCGTCCGCGGTTCGGCGGCGACCGACGTCGGCCCGATCACGCTTCATGTCACGAGTCCGTGCACCTCGCCAACGATTTCGAACATTCCGCTTCAGACGATTACCGAAGACACCGCCACCGGCGCGATCGCCTTCACATTGACCGACTCCGACACGCCGCTCGGCAACGTGGTCGTGTCGGGCAGCTCGTCCAACACGACGCTGGTGCCGAACGCCAACATCGCGTTTGGCGGGAGCGGCGCCAACCGCACGGTCACGATCACTCCGGCGGCGAACCAGTCTGGCCAGGCCACGATGACCGTGACAGCCAGCGACGGCACGGCGGCGACGACGACGACGTTCCTGGTGGTCGTCACGGCGGTGAACGACGCGCCGACGATCACGACGATCGCCGATCAAGCCATCGATCAGAACACGTCGACCCCTCTACTCGCCTTCACCGTCGGCGACGTCGAGACGGCCGCGACGAGCCTTGTCGTGACCGCCAGTTCATCGAACACGGCGCTCGTGCCGCAGGCGAACGTCCAGCTCGGCGGCAGCGGAACAAGCCGACAGGTCCTGTTCACACCCGCGCCAAACACGATTGGAACGACGAAGATCACGCTGACGGTCAACGACGGCGGCGCCGCCACGAGCCGGCAGTTCTACCTGTCGGTCCGCCGCACGGGCCAAACCCAGGCGCCGTTTGGGGTGTTCGATACCCCGGCCGCGGGAGCCGCGGTGCAGGGGTCGATTGCCGTCACTGGATGGGCACTCGACGATGTCGGTATCAACCGCGTGGAGATCTGGCGCGACCTGGCACCGGGCGAAACGACGCCGCCCTTCAACGCCCCCGGCCACCCGGCCAACGGCAAGGTGTTCATCGCCAACGCGGCATTCTTGTCTGGGGCCCGGCCCGACATCGAGGCCGCGTTATCGGACCACCCCTTCGCCTATCGCGCGGGCTGGGGGTATCTCCTCTTGACCCAGGGCTTGTGGAACCAGGGCAACGGCAGCTACACGCTCTACGCGCTGGCGTACGACGAAAGCCGGATCGTCACGCTCGGTCAGAAGACCTTCACCGTCGACAACGCCCAAGCGACCAAGCCGTTCGGCGCGCTGGACACGCCCGGCCTCGGGGAGGTCGTCTCGGGCGGCTTCTGGAGTTTCGGGTGGGCCCTGACGCCGGTTCCGAACGCGGCCGATTCGCGAACCTGCACCATCACGAACGGGAACGTCTTTGTCGGCATCGACTCGCAGCCGCTGGTCGCGGTCGACTACGGCGGGGCGCGGACCGACATTGGGGGTATCTTCCCGGGGTTCTCCAACAGCAGCAACGCCGGCGGCGCCTACTTCATCGACACGACGACGCTCAGCAATGGCGCGCATCAAATTGGATGGCTCGTGGTGGACAGCTGCGGGCGGGCCGAGGGCGTCGGCAGCCGGTTCTTCACGGTGCAGAACGGCGGCAGCGTGACGTCGGCGGACACGTCTTTGCCTGCAGCGCAG
>Ga0209343_10004021_pt1 | contig 18256 bp, 15 predicted proteins | sample RifCSPlowO2_02_FD_184026 | JGI IMG/M metagenome (GOLD analysis project Ga0209343, IMG submission 184026) | Groundwater microbial communities from Rifle, Colorado - Rifle CSP2_plank lowO2_0.2 (SPAdes) (version 2) | ecosystem: Environmental > Aquatic > Deep subsurface > Groundwater | place... | reverse complement strand
TATCGAACAGGCTGCCATCGGGCAGGATGCCGCTGGCCTTGCTCACCACCAGCTTGCCCATATTGAGGAACTGGCGGTCGATCTCCAGCTCGAAAAAGCCCCAGGCATAGCTGTCGAGTTTCTGCGTGCGGGTCTTCAGCTGGTAGTCGTAGTAACGGTCGTTCTGCTGGAAGTGCTGCGGGCGCAGCAGCATGCCTTCCTGCCACACCACTTTATGCATGGCCATGGCTCAGTCCTCTTCCTTGACGTGCTTATCGACGGCTTTGATGCCCTGGGCATCCAGCTTGAGCACGCTGCTGTTGCGTGCCTGCTCATGCAGCGGGATGACCACACGCCAGTTGCTTTCCGGCAGGTCGCGGTAGGCCGCCAGCACGCCGACGTAGCGGCTGCCTTCCTGCACCGAAAGCTTCAGCTCGCGGGTTTCGCCGGGCCTTAGCTCAAGCTCCTCGAGCACCACCAGATCCGGCGCCAGGGCCTCTTTCGGGCGTTGATAGAGCGAGAAGAAATCGGCGCTCTCGAAAGCCACCGGGTGCTTCAGCTCGATCAGGCGCAGCACGATCGGCGAAGGCCGGCCGTTGAGGTCCGGGTTGAGCTTCTCGCTGCTGCTCAGGGTCAGGTCCAGCTTGGTCATCTTCGAATAGGGCGACAGCGATGAGCAGCCGCCGAGGGTCAGCAGCGTGGCCAGCAGCGCCAGCAGGGTAAAACGGTGCATGGACATCATCCTTGAGCGTCGGTATTGAGGGTGGCGATCAGGCGAACCTGTTCTTCATAGGTGTGGGCGAAGTCGCGGGCGAACAGGCGCTCGCTCCAGTCGTCGTTCTGTGTAAGCAGCGCGTGCAAACGGCTATAGGCACGCCAGCGGCTGCCAGCGATGGCGAGCAGCGGCTTACGGCCTTCACGCTCGAAACGCAGGCTCAGTTGTTCCGGCGACAGCTGCTCGAACATGCCCTTGACCGCGGCGCGGCTGGCGGCCAGGAGCGCCACCTGATGCGCCTGCAGGTCGCGGAAGCCGCGGCCGATGCTCTGCTCGGCGGACAGCGCGCCGGGCTTGCCGCCGCGCAGCAGGGCGGTCAGTGCCTCGCTGCTGTCGGCGCTGTGCTTGAGCGGGTTGTTGCCGGCGCTCTGCACCGTGGTCAGGGCCAGGCGCAGTTCGTTCTTCAGTTCGCTGCGGGTGCGCAGGCTCTGCTGCAGGCTGCCGACGCTCTGCTTGAGCAACTTGGCGGCGTGCAGCGCCAGGGCTTCGCGGCCGTCGTCGTCGAGGTCGTCGAGCTTGACCCCGAGGGCCTCGCCGAATTTCTCCCAGAAGCTTGGCGGCAAACGCACCGGCTCCGGCGCGCGCTTGGGCTGCGGCGCGGGCGTCGGCGCCACCAACTGCGGCAGCAGCAGGTTTTCTTCGTCGATCTGCGCGTAATCGCGCTGCTGCGCCTGCGCCTTGTGCGGGCGCAGGATCGCCGTCAGGTCATCCACTTCGGCGTAGACCCGCTCTTGCTGATCGAGGGCGGTCAGCGGGTCGAGGTCGAGGAAGGCGTCGTCCGGGATGATGCTGCCGGCCGGTTGCGCGCGACCGGTATCGCCGGCGAACAGCGCCGGGTCCTGAATCAGCCGCGCGCGGATTTCGAAGTCACCGAAGCAATACAGGCTGCCGTGCTCAATGCGCTGGGGCTCGCCCTTGCGCAGGCTGGCGCCGCTGTCTTTCAGCTGGATGCCATTGCTGCTGGTATCGGTCAGGAAGAAGGCGCCATCGCGGTAGCTGACCTCGGCATGCCGCCCCGACAGCACGCGCTTGCGATCCGGAATCACCCAGTCGCAATCCTCCGCCCGGCCAATAATGCCGCCGGCCTGCTTAAAGGTTTTGCTGGTCAAGAGACCCGGCACGAACTGCTGGGCACTGACCACATCGAAAACCAGTTCCATGGTTGTTAACTCCTTGCGGTCAGTTGCCGCGCTGCACTGCTTGCGGATCGCCCAGGGGGCGGTATTGGTCATCGCTGAACTTGTAATTGCCGCTGCAGCCGGTGAGGTACAGAGCTAGGGCGAGCAGGGTGGCTGTGGGTATGTAGCGATGCATAAGACTTCCTTTTCCAGTTGAGGCGCTGCATTTTCAGGATTCTGGGCAGCGTTGTCGTTGAAGGGGTCGACGCTGTTAGGCATAGGTTCTGGAGTTTGTGGATTGAATCTTGGCCAGCTTCTCGGCTTGCGTATTTGTGCCTATCGCGCGCCACTCGCTGATCAGTTCCGCAAGGTCCGGGCGCTGGCAAAGATCACCGAAGACATCTTCACGGCTCAGGGCGCGCTGCGCCTGATTAAGCAAACGGCTGCGGGCGCGTACCAAGGCCTCGCGCTGCTCGCTGCTGAGCTTGCGCGCCAAGGTGATGCCTTCGTGGTAGAGCTGACGCAGTTCCAGATCCGACTTGTCATAGAAGCGGCTGTCATGGCGCAGGCGTATTTCACGGCGGAATTCGATAAAGCTACGGGGCTGCCAGTTGGCCAACTGTTGCTCGACTTGCTGCACTTGGGTCTGGATATCGCGCATCTCATTATCAGTGAACAACGCGCCATTGCGCTCTTCGACACTGGCATTCCAGCGCAGCAGCGTGGTCAGCATGGAACGGCTGTAGCCACCGTCGCTGGAGTGCTCGGCTGCGGATAGCGCTTGGCCGATCAGCGACTTACGCTTGGGCATATCATTCTCAAGATCGACCGCGCCGGCATAGCTTGCACAGGCCTGCTCGTCGATCAGTGCACAGCCGGGTTGCCAGAGGATTGCCGCTTCACTGCCGGCACTGGGCTTACGCGGCATAAAGTGGCGTTGTTCGCCATGATGCTGGTAAGGGTCACCACGTAGATTCAGCAGCCCACCCAGCAATAGCGCAATACCGACAATGGGTGAGCTGAACAGTGCCACTGTGCCGGGTAGCGCGAGTTTCCATTCCGCGTCCATCCAGATGAATGGAACCCCCGGTACCGGGTCGTTATGGTTGACCAGGCGGTGGTGAGTCAGGGCTGCGGCGCTTTGAACAAAGGCACGGTCGCCTGCACGGGGAGAGCCGAAGGTGTAGAGCTGGATATTGTCCGACCAGTCGCGCCGTAGCCATTCGGCCAATAGCAGAGCAATTGCACCGCCCAGGCTATGGCCGCAAACCACAATGTTATGTTCTGGTCGATGGAAGGCACGCATGTAACGATCAACAAAGGCTTTGGCAGCCAGGAACGCTCCATAGAAGCCACGATGTGCCTGACCGTCACCTTCTGTATAGGGCACCTGGCGGGCATCCAGATCGCGAAGAATGTCGGCTGTTTCCTGGGTGCCGCGTAGGGTAATCAAAACCACCTTGTCGCTATGGGTGATAAAGGCCTGGGTTTCCGAGTCTTCGTGATAGAGAAAATGCACATCCTCGGGATTTTTCCAGCCTTCTGCCGCCTCGGCGTTATAACGCTCAGGGTCATGCGGCATAACCTCCAGGCGCTTGGAGTAGGGTACTTCTTCGCAGAGCAGGTGGTACTTGGCGTCATTAAAACGACTGGGTTTGACCAGGCGGGCCAGCTGCTCACGCAGCACATTACCGATGGTGCCAGCTAGCTCGTAAGGCGGCTCGGACGAGGCGTAAGGGGTATCGGGCAGCATGCGCTTACCGAATGGTGCATAGACAAACGCGCTCATCACCGCCAGGTGATAGGCGTTTAATGCGCAGAAGTCTTTACTGCGCGAGAGCAGCGGGCTATACGCACGCAGCGCCTTCACTTCCAGCACATGGTGCAGGTTGGGCGTCAGGGCAGCCCCTGGCTGCTCTTTCGCTAGCCCCGCACTCTGTTTCAGCACGGCTGAGGGGCGTGGGGACCAGGCGCTATCGCTGTCCGGCAAGTGCTTGGTGGCTTCGGCAAAATCACTGACTTCGACCCGAAGGAACCTGGCCTTTTCTCGCGTAGCGCGTTCTTCTGCCAGGTAGGTCCTGCCATCCCTGCGGCGAGGGCCGGTGGGTGATTGCTCCGCTGCTACTTGTAATGCTGTTAGAGGCAGCGAGAACTTCTCTCGACGAGCAAGCGGGGCATACCACTGATCTCCACCCGTATAGCTATCAGAAAGTGCTAGTACAACTGGTCCACAATAGGGCTGCTCCACACGAGCATATCCATCACCGTCTAGTGTGCCTGCGTATATCTGCCCTTGGCTGTCGTGTAGTTGGTAAGCGAGGCCGGCATAAGGCTGGCCATCACCATGCTCATCTACTAAACGAAAGCTGACCCAGTCGCGGCGAAGTGGGCAGTCCATTGCTATCGGTTTAATCGAGTCATTCATCCTTGGATTACTCCGTACAGTTGGGGTAGACGGTACATGCGCGCCCGTTCATCTCGAAGGTTTTGAACTGTGGTGGCTCTGTGCAGAGCTCCTCAAGTTCTGTTCCCCAACGACCAGTGCAGGGTTTCCAGCCAGTAGTGGTTTTTAACCAAAATCCGTTCATATATGGCCGTTCATCAGCACTTTCTCGAAAGTTCAGGCTGACTACCTTGTTTGAGAGGTCGGCATGTACTAAGTGTGCGCCAGCATTTTTGCAGGTCAGAAGTTTGTCTATTTGCCCGAAGCGAGACTTGGCTGTACTCAACTTGAACAACCATGAGCATTCAGCTTGTTTGGTGAGCGTACCGTTTGCCTGAAATGCTGGCGCTCCGTCTGGAAGTTTTTCGTCTATCACCAAGCCGCCGTTGTCGTAAGTCTGCTGCCATTCTTTGTCGCCATAGCGGCCATGGATAAACAGCCCAACCCTGGCCAAACGCATTTCACAAAGCCCATTGCGATAGCTGACCGGGATGTTGAAGCGGTACTGCTGCGGATCACTCTGGAAGCCGCTTTCGAATGACTTGGCCTGACTGCGACCGTCACAACCATTGGCCACGCCATAGTGGGCCTGTGCCTTAATTGAGAAGTCGGCCGGCAGTTCGCCTTCCAGGGTAAAGCTCTCGCTTGCCAGTGAGCTGAGTGAACTGCACGCGCTTAGTGAGAGACCAAGCAAACTAGGCCATAAAAGTGCGCGGATAAGCTTTTCCTTAATAGGGGATTTCATTCCTGATTACTCCAGCCCGCTGGGCAAGCGTAAGTTCTAATTAAAAGCGTCATAAGGGACTAACAATGTGTCGATCGAAATGTCGATTGGCAGTGACGCTGATGTGATTACGGGGCATACCACCATAATCCAGCAGGCTACAGCTGCACCGTTCACTTCTTTGTTGGTGTTATTCAGGCCTAACAACATTAGATTGCCTTGTGTTCCTTTGTAATAGTTACTATCTATGGCGGTGCTTTCGGACCTTCCGATTAAAGTTCCGCAGGCCGTCAGGCAAAGTAAAGTGGCCACTAAGAATCCAGTGCGTATTACAGCGTTCACACTAATTCCCCTTCTAAATGTTGATTGGTACTTGGTTGCACTGCATCTCCGTTGCGTAAAACTTCGCAGGCCGCCAATTCACGGCTAGTTCGTGCGAAGTGCGCGTCTGGTGTTTCACCCTTTAGGGCAGTCCACGCGGAATGATCGATAAATGCAGGTTGAAGTTGATGCTGAAGAAGAAACTGAATGCGCTCCAACGAATGCCACCGCCAGTTTTTGGCTTTGCCAAGTTGCGCGTCTAGCCAGCTGCTCAAGGGTTGGGTTTCGGCCAACTGAGCGGTTGCAGCTGAATGGTTTTGCCACAACCACTGTTCCAGGTTATGGCGCAGGATTGCCTGGGTGACGGCCTCTGACTCGGCAAGCTCCTGCCAAGGCTTTTCGAAGGGTGCCGGGTATAGGCTGGGGCGCGGGTTATGGATGCTTTGCCAGGCTTGACCGTCCCAGCACAGCGCACTGGTTAACGGCCCCAGCAGCAACGGGCGTTGCATCTCGCCGAGCTCGGCAAGATGGCGGGCGATTACGCGGTTGTCCTGAAAGCGGTAAAGCGCACGTTGCTCTTGTTCATCGATCAACATTCGTTCGCGCCAATGCTTGGCTAAGGTTTGCAGGTCGAGTTGATCGTCACTGGCCAGCCAGCCCCAGTCGCCCTCAGGTGTATTGAGCAGCGTTTGCATAAGCTCTGCATCGGGGTTGTGCAAACGAACCAGCCAGGGGCCGACATCCGCCATATCGGCGAACTCGGTGCCTTGGTATAGGTTGACGTAGTCCTGCATCAGGTCTGCGCTGAACAGGGCTTTGATCGGGTCCGGTTCTGCGAGGCGGTCGATAACCAGTACCAGTTCGCGTTGTTGGGCAAGCTGGTCGGCGAGCCAGCTTTGAGCTACTTCGATCATGCACGAACTCCTGTTTCGCAGAAGCCTTCCCTGCAGGCCTCGCAAATCGGGCAACGACTCGCACCAATCTGCCGCGCTTTGCGAGCCATCTGCAGTTGGACGTTGGCCAAGGCGAGCTGAGGTTTTTCCCCGGCTTTATCCTGATCCGCCGCCCCCGGAATCATCGGTAACAGAATGCCAATCCCCGTGCCCACGCCCGGCGCTCCGCCGGAGTTGATCTTGATGGCCGCGCCACTGAGGGTGACGCCGCCGGGGTCGAGTTTGAGGAAGCTACCGCCGCCTACTGCGGTGAGTTCCAGGCCGGCGTCTATCACTACTTTGCTTCCGGCGTAGTAGTGGATTTCGCTGCTGGCTTCGACAAATTGGCCGACGCCGACTTTTACATGCCGGGTGGTGGCGACCGTCAGGTGGTCGTTGCTGCGCGCTTCCACCTTGCGGTCGGCATGAACGGTGCGGTGTTCCTCGGCCTGGAACTCGCTGTAGCTGTTGGCTTCGACCCTGTCGTGGCGCTGGTTGCCGATGCGGATCTTCTGGTCGTGCTCGATGTTTTCGTCCCAGTCGCGCTCGGCGTGCAGATAGATCTGCTCCGCGCCTTTCTTGTCTTCGATGCGCAGCTCGTTATAGCCGCCACCGCCGGGGCTGCTCAGGGTCTTGAATACGCTGCGGGTCTTATTGGCGGGCAGCGGGTAAGGCACCAGGTGCTCCTTGTGGTACAGGCAGCCGGTCACCAGGGGCTGGTCGGGGTCACCTTCGAGGAAGGTCACCAGCACTTCCATGCCCACCCGCGGAATGGCGATGCCGCCGTAGCGGTCGCCGGCCCAGCTGGAGGCGACGCGTAGCCAGCAGCTGGTCTTGTCATCGGCCTGGCCCTCGCGGTCCCAGTGGAACTGCACTTTCACCCGGCCGTATTGATCGCAGTGAATTTCCTCGCCGGCGGGGCCGGTGACCACCGCGGTCTGGCTGCCCAGCACCTTGGGTTTCGGGTGCTGCAGGGGTGGGCGGAAGATCACGTCCCAGGGGGTGGCGTTGAAGCGGTTGCGGTAGCCCTGGTGGAAGCCGTCGCTGCTCGTTTTACCCTCTCCCCCGGCCCCTCTCCCATAAATGGGCGAGGGGAGGTTAGTGATGGACTCTTCCAGCACCTGCGGCTGCTTGCCTTCATGGACTATCTCGTTCAGCAGCCAGAGCTGGTTCCACTCCGCGCGCGGGTGCTCGCTAAGGGCGAGGAAGTGGCCGCTGACTAGCAGCGGTTGGTCGCTTTCACCAGTGGCCAGTTCGTAGTCGCTGCGGTGGCGCTCCAGGTTGCGTTTGCTCAGGTGTTTGCCGCGCTCACGTTCGACGAAGCGCCCGGGGTAGTCGTAGTCCTCGAGGTCCGGGTTGAACTCGCTGTTGAATGCCGCCTCCAACAGCAGGCGCGGTTTTTCGAAGTCGTAGTCGCGGCGGGTCACGCGGTTGCTGCGGGTTTCCAGGCGCAGGGCGAAGCGCTTGACCACAGGCTGGTCGGCGACCAGGCCGCTGTCCTGCTGGTAGGCGGTGGCCGGCAGTTTCGGGAATACGGTCTGGTCGTCGCCGAAGACCAGCACATGGCCCTGGGCGCTGTGCTGGAAGTGGTAGTGAATGCCTTCTTCCTCGCACAGGCGCTGAATAAAGTGCAGGTCGGACTCGTCGTACTGCACGCAGTAGTCGCGCTTGGGGTAGAGGGTCGGGCCGAGCTGGAAGGCGTAGGCATTGCTCTGGATGCCGTGTTCTTCCAGCACCTGGCCGATGATTTGCGCCACCGTCAGCTGCTGAAAAATCCGCTGATTGGTGCGGTGCGCCAGGTAGGCCAACTGCGGGCGCAGGGTCACGTGATAGCGGGTCAGGCGCTTGCCGGACTCGCCCTGGGCGACGCGATAGATCAGACCATGGATGCCGTTGCTGCCAGGCGCGAAGGCGAGAAAGGCCGGCTGGTGCAGCAGGCTCTCCAGGTCGAGGTCGGGGCGCTCGCTGATCAGCTCCAGCTCGAACGCGAAGGGCTGGCTGAGCGCCTCGCGGCCGCTGAATTCGAGCACCTGCAGATCGTGGCTGACGCCTTCGATGCTCAGGCTGAAATGGCTCTGGTTGGCTGAATTGAACATGCTCTTCTCCTTAAGCCTTAGACGTCAGCCGGGCTGATATTCAGCCGCTGCATGCGGTACAGCAGGGTGCGCCGCGGCAGGCCCAGCTCGCTGGCGGCGCTGGTCTGGTTGCCGCGGTTCTTGCGCAGGCAATCGAGCAGCAGGCTGCGTTCGACGCGCTCCATGCGCTCGCGCAGATTGCTGCCGTTCTCCAGGGGTTCCGGGTCCTGGCGCAGGTTGAAATGCTCGGGCAACAGCTCGCCGCCTTCGCACAGCAGCACGGCGCGCTCGACCAGGCCCTTAAGCTCGCGCACGTTGCCGGGGTAGGCGTAGCCGGCCAGATGATCCAGGCTCTGCTCGGCCCAACGGCAAGGGTCGCGCTGCAGGAAGGCGCTGGCCTTGGCGGCGAAGTGCCGGGCCAGGGTCAGGATGTCCTGCTCGCGCTCGCGCAGGGCCGGCAGCTCGATGGGGAACTGGGCCAGGCGATAGAACAGGTCTTCGCGAAAGCGCCCGCTTTCCACCAGGTTGCGCAGGTTGTGGTGGGTGGCGGCGACTATGCGCACGTCGACCTTATGCGTCGCGGTCGAGCCCAGCGGGCGCACTTCGCCCTCCTGCAACACGCGCAGCAACTTGGCCTGCAGGCTTAGCGGCATATCGCCGATTTCGTCGAGGAACAGAGTGCCGCCGTTGGCCGCATCGAACAGGCCCTGGTGGTCGCGCTCGGCGCCGGTAAAGGCGCCCTTGCGGTAACCGAACAGCTCGCTTTCCAGCAGGTTTTCCGGCAGCGAGGCGCAGTTCTGCACCACGAAGGCCTGGCTGCGGCGCAAGCCGCAATCGTGAATGGCGCGGGCCACCAGTTCCTTGCCGGTGCCGGTCTCGCCAGCCAGCAGCACGCTGACCGGGTTGTGCAGCACCTTGCCGATCAGCTGGTAGACCGCGCGCATCGGCGCGCTATCGCCGATCAGGCCATAACCGCTGGCGCAGGGCGTGCTGACGACGGCAGCCGGCTGCTCACTGCGCGGTGCGCGCAGGCGTTGCAGCAGATGCAGCTGGGCGATCACGAAACGGCCGAGATGGCCCAGGGAGTCGGCGAAGCCTTGCAGATCCCGGGGCGCCTGGCTGGCGAGCAGCAGCAGGCCGTTGACCCGCGTCTGCTCATCCAGCAGCGGCAGGCACAGCAGGCTGCGCCAGGGCCGCCCGGCCTCCGGCAGAAAGCCGATCTGGTGCAGGTTGCCGTCCAGCTCAGCGAGGCTGAGCACCTGGTTCTGGCACAGGCAATATTGCAGCAGCTGCTCGCCGTCGTAGTCGCTGGACAGGCTGGCCTCGGCGCGCGGCTGCAACAGGCCGTCCTGCCACTCGGCGCTGAGGGTCAGGCGGGTGTGGCTGTCGTCCAGCAGGTACAGCTGGCTCAACGCACAGCCAGAAAGCTGCGCGGCCGCCTCGACCACGCCGCCGAGCAGGGCATCCGCATTGGCCGCCCGCGCCAGCGTGGCGAAGCGCTGCAACAGCGCATCGGCATAGCGCAGCGGCTGCGGCACCTGATTGAACATCGGCGGCTCCTTAAGCGAACTCACAGACCACCGTCCCTTCCGCATCCAGGGTGGCGTGCACGCGTTGCAGGCTTGCGCCGCTGGCCATGGCGTCGAGCAGGCGATCGACCACCAGGGGTTGCAGGTGCTGGTCGATCAGGTGATCGATCAGACGCGCGCCGCTGTCGCTGTGGCTGCAGCGTTCGGCCAGATGCGCAAGCAATGCCGGGCAGTGGCTGAATTGCAGCTGGCGGCGTTGCAGGCGTTCGCCGAAGCGCGCCAGCTTGAGGCCGACCAGTTCGTTCAGCACTTCGCCATTGATCGGGTAGTAGGGCACCACGCGCATGCGGCCGAGCAGCGCCGGTTTGAAGTGCTGGGTCAGGGCCGGGCGAATCGCCTGTTCCAGATATTCCGCGCCCGGGCGCTGGCCGCCCTGGCAGAGGCTGGCGATGCGCTCGCTGGCCAGGTTGCTGGTCATCAGGATCAGGCAGTTGCGGAAGTTGATCTCGCGGCCTTCGCCGTCGTTGGCCACGCCCTTGTCGAAGATCTGATAGAAGACGTTCATCACCTCCGGGTCGGCCTTTTCCACCTCATCCAAGAGGATCACCGAGTAGGGTTTCTGCCGCACCGCCTCGGTGAGCATGCCGCCCTCGCCGTAACCGACATAGCCGGGCGGCGCGCCGATCAGGCGCGAGACGCTGTGCTTCTCCTGGAACTCGGACATGTTGATGCAGGTGAGGAAACGCTCGCCGCCGTACAGCAGGTCGGCCAGGGCCAGGGCGGTTTCGGTCTTGCCGACGCCGCTGGGGCCGACCAGCAGAAATACCCCGACCGGCGCATCGGCGCGGTTAAGGCCGGCGGCGCTGGCGCGCATCGAGCGATCCAGGGCGACTATGGCCTGCTCCTGGCCGCGCACGCGCTGGCGCAGGTCGCTGGCGAAGCTCAGCACCTTGCTGTTGTGCTCGCGGGCCAGCTGGCTCAGCGGCACACCGGTCCAGTGGCTGATCACCTCGGCCACCAGGCGCGGGCAGACTTCGAAGCTGACCAGGCGCTCGTTGGCCTGGGCGCTGGCCAGTTCCAGCTGCACGGCGCCCAGCTGGCTTTCCAGTTGTTCCAGCGCGGCCGCTGCGTCGTCGCTGTCTTCGGCTGGCGCTTGGCGTGCCGTGGCGCATTGCTTGCGCAGTTCGAGCAGGCGCTCGGCCAGCTCGCGTTGAGTCGCCCAGCGGGTTTCGATCTGCTCCAGTTCGGCGCGGGCCTGGCCCAGGCGGCTGGTCAATTGCTCCAGCGCTTCGGCATCGATCTTGAGCCCGGCTTCCAGGTCGCGGCCCAGGGCCTCGCTCTGTCGCTGGCCTTCGGCGATTTCCCCGCGCAGACGCTCCAGGGCCTCAGGCGCGGCGGCCAGGCTGATGCGCACCCGGGCGCAGGCGGTGTCCAGCACATCCACGGCCTTGTCCGGCAGCTGACGCCCGGCCAGATAGCGCGCGGACAGCTCGGCGGCGGCGACCACCGCGTCGTCGCGCAGATAGATGCCGTGGCTCTTTTCATACACAGGCGCGAGGCCGCGGAGTATGGTCACCGCTTCCGCCACCGTCGGTTCGTGCAGTTGCACCGGCTGGAAGCGCCGAGCCAGGGCCGGGTCCTTCTCGAAGTACTTCTTGTATTCGCTCCAGGTGGTGGCGGCTATGGTGCGCAGCTCGCCGCGGGCCAGGGCCGGCTTGAGCAGGTTGGCGGCGTCGCCGCTGCCGGCCTGGCCACCGGCGCCGATCAAGGTGTGGGCCTCGTCGATAAACAGGATGATCGGCTTGGGCGAGGCTTTGACTTCATCTATCACGCCCTGCAGGCGCCGTTCGAATTCGCCTTTGACGCTGGCCCCGGCCTGCAGCAGGCCGAGGTCCAGGCACAGCAGCTCGACGCCCTTGAGTACGGCCGGCACTTCACCGGCGGCGATGCGCAGGGCCAGGCCTTCGACTATGGCGGTCTTACCGACGCCCGCTTCGCCGACCACTATCGGGTTGCTTTTACGCCGGCGCGCGAGGATGTCGATCATCTGGCGGATTGCGCTATCGCGGCACAGCACCGGGTCGAGCTTGCCGTCGCGGGCCTGCTGGGTGAAGTTGTGGGTAAAGCGCGAGAGGTTCGACTCGCCGCCCGCCGCAGGTTTTCCCGCGGCTGTTTGCGGCTGCTGCGCCATGGCGAATTCGCGCAGGCGCTCGGCATTCAGCTTGGCCAGCAGCGCCTGGTAGTGGCTGCCGGCGTAACGCATGGGGTTGCGCAGCAGGGCGAGGATCAGCGCGGCCTGGTCGACCTGGCTCTGGCCGAGTTCGAGGCTGGCCACCAACAGGGCATCTTGCAGCCATTGCACCAGCTCGGTGGCAAACACCGGGTTGCGCGATTCGTTGTGTTCGCCGCGCGGTTGCAGGGCACGGGCCAGCTCGCCGGCGTCCACTTCGGCATCCTGCAGGGCGCGGCTAAGCAGGCCTTCGGGGCGCTCGAGCAGACCGAGCAGCAGGTCTTCCACCAGTATCTTGCTGCCGCCGCGCACCACGCAGCGTTCGGCGGCTTTTTCCAAATCATGCTTGGTGGCGGCGTCCAGCGCCTGGACCAGCTGTTGCAGATCGACGTTGATCATTTTCATCTTCCTTAATGAGCTTTGCTGCCGAGGGTGACCACGCCGTCGGCGTTGTCACGCCCCAGCCAGGTGGTCCAGCCCAGCAGGCAGGGATTTTCCGCGCCGAGGCGCAATTCGCGTATTTCGTCCTGGCGCAGTTCCAGGCGGATGTCGTAGTCCAGCGGGTCGCGCAGGGTGAAACGCACCAGGGCACAGAGCGGCTGGTAGCCCGTGCCGATTGGCAGGAATTCGTGGAAGCGTGCCCAGTTCAGCTGGCGGATATGGATGCGGAACTTGCCGCCGCGGTCGCGCACGAACTCGCCGAGCACCAGGCTTTCGCCCAGTTGGCTGTTGGCCAGACCGAGGCGGTTGCGCTGCTCGCCGAGGATCTCCACCTGACGCTCCAGGCATTGCTCGATATGCAGGTCGGCATGCTTGAAGTAGTAACGCAGCACCGACTCGATCAGCGCCGCCGAGTGGGCGCGCAGGCTGAGCAGGCCGAGGTAGGGCAGCAGGCGCTTCCAGTTCAGCTCGCAGGCGCTGCGGATCTGCGCGCCACCCAGGCCGATCAGGGCGAACAGCTGCTCGGAAAAGGGGTCGACCGCGCCGCTCTGGAAGCGCGCGTGATAGCGGTATTTCTGCCAGGTGGGCAGCAGCAGGCGTTGCAGGCGGTTGTTGAACAGGTCGAGGAAGGCCCGGGTCGGGTTGCCCTCGACACTGTCGCCCAGCGCCTGCTCGCCATAGAAGGCTGGCAGCGGCGAGCCGGCGCCGAACAGGCTGACCATATTGATGCGCATGCGGGCGCGCAGCTCGCCGTGTTCCTCGAAGAACTGCACGCGATCGATATCGCTGCCGGGGAACCCCATGCTCGGGTTGGCCTGCAGTTCCAGGCGCAGATACAGCTCTTCCTCATCCAGCGTGGGATGGGCGAGCTGCAAGCGTTCCAGCACCAGCTGCACCGCCTGGAACAGGCTGTATTCGCGGATGCCGGCACTGAGTTTGCTCAGAGCAGGGGCTGTTGCCCCATGCGCGGCGTCCATTGGTACACCTCTCCCTGTGTGCTCTGTACGCGCAGCTCGTGGTACGAGTTCAAGCTGGCATACAGGGCGAAAAATTCATTGAGCACGGTGGCGAAGAGGAACAGGTCGCCCTCGCCCACATAGCCCTCGGGGTTGATCGTCAGCTGGGTGCGCACTCCGCGCACCGGCAGGCCGCGGTGCAGGCGGTCGACGTGCTGGTGGCCGATGCTTTTCAGGCCGCCGAGCAAACGCTTGCTGACCTTCTCCGCGTGCTGGTCGTAGTAGCGCGGCAGGTCGTAGGTCTCCAGGATCACCTTGAGCGCGTCGACGTTGGCCAGCGACAGGTAGTTCAGCGACATATTGCTGATCAGCTTCCACAGAAAGTCGCGGTGCAGCGGCGGCGCGTAGCTGGGTGTCACCGCGCTGATATTGCGGAAGGTGAGGAACTCCGGGGTGTCCTCGCTGGGCATGCAGATATCGCCGAGGCCCAGCTGGCGCGGCAGGTTCTGGTTGGTGCAGGTCAGCTCGATGGACAGCGTCTCGTGCTGATCGAGGTTGCGCAGGCCGAAGCTCAGGTAGGTCTCCAGGCCGTCGCCGAGCAGCGAGGGTTGCTGGCGCACGCTGTAGTGCGGACGGGCATGGGGCACGTCGAAGCTGGCGTCGTGCTCGAAGGATTCGAACGGCACGTACTCCTCGTAACCCTTGCCGCCGGGCTTCCAGCCGGTGACGCGGTCCACCGAGAACACCCCGCAGTGCTGCGAGTCGAACTCGGACGGCAGCAGCAGGTACTGGTCCTGCTTGCCGTCCAGGCGGATCGGGATGGCGTCGTGGGCGAACAGGTTGACCACCGGGGTGCAGTACAGCCGCAGGTTGTCCAGGGTCGGGCGGATGCGCTGCACCCCGGCCTTGTGGATATCGAAGCGTAGCTCCAGGCCATGGGCCTGCTTGAGCAGGTCTTCCGGCAGGCGCTTGAGGGCATCCAGGCCCGTCACATCGACGAACAGGAACTTGTCCTGGAAGGCGAAGTATTCCTGCAGGTAGCGGTAGCCGCGGAAGGTGTTGAGCGGGTAGGGGATCAACGCCTGGTCTTCGGCGAAACCCACCGGCTGCACGCTGCCGCTGGGCAGCTGCAAGGCGGCGACAGGCTGGCCGTAGGCGTCCAGCAGCGGCTTGCCGGCGCCGTCCAGCAGCACCAGCTGGATGCCGCCCAGATGGCGCAGCAGGCTCAGGTACAGCAGCTGGCTGATATAGCGCTCGCCGGCCAGGTGCAGGCGCAGCTGCTTGAGCTCGACTTCGCCCAGATGGCCATCGGCGCTCATCGCCAGGCGCAGGCTGAGCAGCGCGCCGTCGCCCTTGACCGAATAATCCAGGCCATTCAGCGCCAGCGGCAGCACCTCGGTGGCGAAGGCGGTGCGGAAACGGCAGGTCACGCCCTGGATCGCCCTGGACTCCACCGGCGTATTGCGCGGCACCGGCAATGCCACGGCCGAATGCTTCAAGGGGTCGAACTGCAACATGCTGAACGCCGGCAGCGGGCGCATATAGTTCGGCCACAGCAGGTGCATCAGTGAATGGGTCAGCTCCGGCAACTCATCGTCGAGCTTCTGCCGCAGGCGTCCGGTAAGAAAGGCGAAGCCCTCCAGCAGCCGCTCGACATCCGGGTCGCGCCCGGCCTGGCCAAGAAACGGCGCCAACGCCGGGCTGCGCTCGGCGAAGCGCTTGCCGAGTTGGCGCAGGGCGGTGAGTTCGCTCTGGTAGTAGTGGTTAAAAGACATCAGGTCTCATCCGTTGAGTGGGGTTGTGTCTTGTCCATTTTTAGCGATGTCCCTAGGAAGCGCTTACTTAATAAATAAGCTAGAGGAATGGTAATTATCGTTGCGATAAGCGCTGGGGTGAAAGTCATTAAAAAATCATATTCAAATTGCCAGTTTAAATCTCCCATTACCACCCAGAGAATAATAGTTAAGAGGGCATTTGAGGATAACCAAAGCGGCGTTATGGCTATAATGCGAAGCCATGAGATTTGGTGGCGTCTAAGAACGCAGACGAAAATAGCCAGGCCTACTAAAAAAACAGGCAAGCTAAGAGCAATTATGAACCTTAGGAATTCAAGTAGAGGTATGGTGCTCTGCTCGCTCATGGACTTTTAGCTCTTAATTAAGTTGGTGTCTACTTGACGAGTCCAATGAGTTTGAATGCCTCGAAACTCACGAAAATAAAGGCTGCGAAAAAATATCCAAGACCCAATATGTAAGGAAAGAAGGCTGGCCAGAAAAGCATCATGCCAAGCCCTGCTAGGTTTCCGATCGCAAGATTCACGAGTCCATATAAGACCCACGGTATTCCGTAGAATGGTATAAAAATAAAGGGTGCCCACCACAGCAAACGAATCGCTTCTTCTTCGGTTTTTCTCTGGGCATAACGAGTAGTCCAGGCTGCGAATAATGGGTAGGCGAGCGTTCCAAAGGTCAAACCATAAATAAGAAAAATTTGCTCCCAGGAAAGAGCCGTTAATGAGGCAATAGTTTCTTGGCTTCCTGCACCCATTGCCGCTAGTAAAAATAAAAGCGGCAGCAAAAATGAGGGAAGCCAAATAGCCCATCGGAAAAAACGTAAGTATGTCATTTTTCTGCTGCACTTATTTTTCCAGTGTGTAGCGAGCAAGTCTGTCAGTTTTGAAATTCATTGGATGCGGGTTCGTCCGCCCTACAAGGCTGTTTATTGTGTTTTGTGGGATTTTTGGCGCGTTGAAACAAAAGTGTTTATCCAGTTGGCAATATATATTGCGCTAGTAGTTAGAAAGCCGCCGGTCAAACAATAAAATATAGTACGTAAAGGATATTGAGGTAAAAGGAAATAGGCCGTACTCAAGACAAAAACAGCCACTCCAAGGAGTTTGATGCTTTTTTTTGGAATCAACGCAATTATTATGTTTATAGAGACTGCGAGAAAAAGCACAAACCGAGTAACAAGTCCGGGGCCGACCCCTCTTGAGCCGAAAGCACCATATATTTCTTTGTATGCGTACATTGCAAGATCATTCAAGGCAACGAGGAGTATGCAGGCCGCAATGTGGACAAGGATATTTACGCTTATCTTAGTTATCATTTCTTCCACACACCATACTTGCCGAGTGGCTCGCTAGAAATTGAGTTTTGAAGTCTGCTTCTTGAAGTTTGAGTGTAAGTCACGTTTGTAGTGGTGCGCTCATGCACAAAGCCACGAACAGTCACTTTGTGAATTTCTTTATGCAGGGAGTGATTCTCGGATGCCCATAAGGCTCCTCTCAGAACCATGAAATTGTCATATTCATTTGTTTTGTCTAGCGTGCTGCCGACCACATCACCACTACCATACTGCATGCCGGTTTCTATAGTTTTAATAATGGCTTCACTTTTGCTTCCAAGTTCTTTGTAGTACATCTTAAATGTATCAACGGAAAATGGAATTTGCCCTACGCCATCAGTCCAGTATGGTCGGCCATCAACAAACACCATTAGATAGCCAGCGCCGCCTTCATCGTTAGCTTTCCAGTCGCCAGGGAGACCCTTGTTAAAACTAATTGACCAGCGATCAATAATTGAAAAATCAATAATTTTCTGCCAAGAGAAATGTCTGTAAGCCACATAGGAATCTGAGCCGGCCACAGATGAAGTTGGATTAACCCATATTAGTTCACGATAGCTGTCGGCCAACGGTTCGAACCACTGAAACTTCTCTTTATAAAGCTGCTCGGCAGTAATTATCCTAAAGGTCTTATCTCCTGTCGCGGGCCGGAGGGCGAATAAAGGGACACCATTTTTTCGTGTGATAACCCACACGTCTGGAGTCTTTATTGCTTGTGGTTTTTTGTCCTTGCTTGGAGTGGACTCCGACTTTATTTTGAGCTCGGTTTTATTGTTACTTGTTTCAAATATGTAGTCGATGCCGTCAACTTTGATAGTCGTATCCATGACCAGTTACTCTCCTGAAATGTAAATCGTTAAATTTTCTTTCCGAGAGCCTGTTGAGAAATTATTTGTTAGACCTGAAGAGGACGTATTTCCTTGTTGACCAGCCCCGCTCTCCGACTGAATGCGATAACTAATACCCGGTAGGGGTTGACTGTCTTTGGTTTCAAAAGAAAACAGTCGATCAAAGCCTTCCAAGGCTAGCGGCTCCGGCGCAGTAAAAGGCGCCGGCGTATGGCTGCTGCCAATAATCACCGTCCCAGACCCGCCTACAACCACATTGCCGTGACTGCCCAGGGTGCCAAGGGTGGTTGCCGGTTTGCCGTTGATCAGCACGTTAGGGATCACCGCGCTGGCCAGTGCGCTGCCGCAGGCGGTGGGGTCGCCCTGGCGGGCGGCGGGCAGGTTGTCGAACAGCACGTCAGCGGAGCCGGCGACTATCGGGTTGGTGCCGTGACCGGGAATCGGGCAGGCAGTGGGGTCGCTGACGCGTGCGGCGGGTTTACCGGACATGGGCTCTCCTTAATTGACCTTGACCTGTCCGCTGCCGTCCAGGCGTGCGGAGAAACTGACTTGGCGTCTAAAACCTTCGACCTGCAGCAGGCCTTCGATGGCGAAGGCCAGGCTTAGCGGGTCGTGGTCGCGGGGCAGGGAAATCACCCGCACCTCGGTTAAACGCGGTTCGTACGCTTCGATAAAGCGTTCGATGGCGATACGCGCCTGCTGCAGCGAGTCGTGCAGCGACAGGCGCATATCGTTGAGATCGGGCAACCCGTAGTCGGG
>Ga0209343_10004019_pt1 | contig 18259 bp, 13 predicted proteins | sample RifCSPlowO2_02_FD_184026 | JGI IMG/M metagenome (GOLD analysis project Ga0209343, IMG submission 184026) | Groundwater microbial communities from Rifle, Colorado - Rifle CSP2_plank lowO2_0.2 (SPAdes) (version 2) | ecosystem: Environmental > Aquatic > Deep subsurface > Groundwater | place... | reverse complement strand
ACACTCTGGTGTTTCGGGCGCGAGTGTGATTTTGGGGGCCTGTCCCCAATCATCCCTATAATTCACGCGTGAAGCCTCCACTCACCGCCTTGCTCGTGTGGCAGGGCGACCTCCGCTTCTCCGCGCGGACCCCGCGCACTGAAATCACCCTCGACGGCAACGGCGCCGCCGGTCCGTCTCCGCCGGAGGCCGTCGCCATGGCCCTCGCCGGCTGCATGGCCATCGACATCGCCGACATCGTCATCAAGGGCCGGCACACGATGACCGCACTCGAGGCCTCCATCGCGGGCACGCGCGCCGACGATCCGCCTCGCCGTTTCGTCAGCTTCACGCTTCACTTCGCGATCACGGGCAGCGTGCCGCCGGCGGCGGTCGAGCGGGCCATCCAGCTGTCGCGCGACAAGTACTGCTCGGTGTGGCATTCCCTGCGGCACGACATCCAGCTCGAGACGACGTTCGAGATCCACGCGTGAGGAAGCGTTACCTCGACTGGCTGCGCGGCGTCGCCGTGATCGCGATGGTGATGGCGCACGTCACCGACGCGTGGACGCTCAATGCGGACAAGACGCGCCAGCTCTACGTGTACGTCGTGTTTGTCGCCGGCCTCGCCGCGCCGCTCTTCCTCTTCCTCGCCGGACTCACGCTCGCAATGGCCGCCTCCGCCCGGGCGTCGTCGCTCGGCCACGCCGCGGCCGCGGCGATGGCGCGCCTTCGAGGCTGGCAGATCTTCGCCCTCGCATTCATCTTCCGCCTGCAGTCCCAGCTCCTGGGCTGGGGCGCGCTCAGCAACTTCCTGAAAGTCGACATCCTCAACGTGATGGGCCTGACCATGCTCGCGGCCGGGACCTTCTGGAGCATTTCCGCCTCGCGCGCCATCCGGCTCGCCGCGTTCGCCGGGGCGACGGCGGCCCTCACCATGCTGACGCCGCTCGTGCGCGAGGTTCCGTGGCTGTCGCCGCTGCCGGATCCGATCGAGGCGTACATCCGGCCGATCGCCGGTCGCACCACGTTCACGATTTTCCCGTGGTCGGGGTTCCTCTTTGCCGGCGCGATCGCCGGCGAGCTCATCTCGGCCGCGCGGTCGGTCGCCGCCGAGCGCCGGTTGCAGGCCGGGCTGGTGCTCGCGGGCGCGGCGGGCATCGGGCTCGGCTACTGGGCCTCGTTCCAATCCTCGATCTATCCGGTGGCCAACTTCTGGACCAGCTCGCCGACGTTCTTCTTCATCCGCCTCGGCATCTGCACGGCGATGGTGCCGGCGGCCTGGGTCATCGACCGTTTTCACGAGGTCGTGCACGCGCGGTTCGGCCGGCTCCCGGGCGGCGTCCTCGCGACGCTCGGACGCTCGTCGTTCTTCGTCTACTGGATTCACGTCGAGATGGTCTACGGCGTGGTGGGGCGGCCCCTGCGGCGCCTGCTGCCGCTCGAGGCCTCGCTGACGGCGACCCTCGTGCTTTGTGGGATCCTGTACGCGATCGTGCGGTGGAAGGACCGCGTCATGGACGGCCGCGAGCTGCCGCGCCAACTTCGGATCCTGGCGCCGGTCCTCCGCTAGCCGGAGAGGGCCCGCTCGTCGACCGCGAGGCGCGCCCACTCCGGCGGCACCACGTCGCGGCCGTCGCAGGCGCGATCGGCAAACCACCGATCCGGCGCCACGACGGTCTTGTCCGTCGCGCCCGACAGCCACGCGGCCCACCACGAGAAGGCGCTGTTGGCGATGACGTGGTGCCGGCAGCGCGTCATCAGCCACAGATCCTCGTGGTCCGGCCGGTGGCCGGGGTCGCTCACGAACTTCGCCGGTTCCAGGAAGGTGAGCTGCGCCCGCGCCCATGCCGGATCGTCGGAGAACACCAGGAACCAGGGTTCCGGCACGCGCTCGCGGATCAGCCTCCAGGCGCGGCGGTAGTAACTCACCGGGCACGCGCCCAGCCTCCCCGCCAGCCGCGGATCCGACACGCGATCCCCGCGACGCACGTGCACGCTCACGGCCGCCTGCGCGTCGACCCGCGCCACCAGCTCCGCGGACCACGACGCCGGCGCGACCTTCCACGCCAGGTCCTTCCGGATCGTGTCTTCGGCGCCGGCGAAGTACCGCGCCGACCGCCAGTAGCCGTCCAGGTAGACGCGGCCGCCGGCCTCGAGCACGCGCGGATCGAATCGTGGCGACGGCTCCGTCACGAGGCGCCGCCGTTGCGCGCGACGCGCCATCCGCTGCAGCACCGTCCGTGACTCGAAATCCGCGCGGGCGTCCGGTGCCGAGAACGCTTCGGCGATCGAAAACGGATCGAGCGCGTAGGGACGGGCGCCGGTGTCGAGGGCCGCCGATCGATCGAGCAGCAGCGGCACGCCGCGCGCGAGCGACAGCCGGCGCCCGGCGGCGTACTGGAACAGCTGGCTGCCGAGCCCGCCCTGCAGACGAGTGATGACGAAGGACGCGTGTGGGGACAAACCTTTAGGTTTGTCCACCTTACTAGAAGGCGAGCAGGTAGGTCATCTTCGCGATCACCGCGCGGCTGAGCAGCGCGCCGCTTCGCGAGTCGTGGCGTTCGTTGTAGACGAGATAGATGTCGCTCAGCGGCCGGTGGATGATGTCGAGCCGGGCGTTCGAGCTCCACTGGTTGGTGTCGGTGTTGTACTGCACGAGCGCGTTGACGAACACCTTCGTGCTGAAGTAGTAGTTCACGCGCCCGGTCACCAGGTGCGTCACGAACGAGCCCGACGACAGGTCGATGTCGTTGATCGAATCGCTCAGCGACAGGTTGAGGTGCTGGTTGAGCCTGAACGTGCCGCCGACCGTGTAGTTGCGGCGGTAGCCGTCGTAGAAGTCGCCGGTGCCGTAGCGCAGGTTCATCGAGAACGGCGCCGCGCTGTTGGTGTTGGCAAGGATGAAGTGCTCCTTGAACTCGTAGCGGCCGGGCTCGACGAAGATCCGCCGCCGGCTGTTGATCGTGAACCGGTCGTCGATCACCTCGACGTTCGGATTGGTGCCGACCTCGATGAACGTGCTGTTCTGCAGCGTGATCGGCCAATGCCAGTCCATGTAGCGCGACTCGAGGCCGCCGCCGTTGCGCTTGGTGAAGTTCTCGATCTGGACGTGCGGGAACGTCTCGCGCAGCCAGCGCTGGAAGCGCTTCGGCCGGAGGTGCGCGCCCAGGTAGCCCTCGGCGTTGTCGACGCCGACGCGCGGCACGAACCCCATTTCGTCGTTGAACCGCGCGCCGATGGTCTGGAACATGCCGCGCGTCTCCCAGACGTTGCCGCGGTAGCCGAAGCTGCTCTTCGAGTACCAGTCGTCGCCCTTGCCGGCAATCCGCGCCACCGGCGTGTCGCTCCTGGCCGCCGCAAAATTCAGCGTCAGGTCGCGGAAGAAGCGGAAGTTGGCGTCGGCGCCAAACGCCCGGTTGTGATCGCTCCCCTGCGGATCCTTGTTGAGCATCATCACGCCGACATCGGAGTTGGCGAGGATGTCGCGCCGCAGCCGCAGCGCCGTGAAGTTGGTCGACGGGCTGACGTCCTTTTCTCGCTGCTGGATGTTCAGCGCTCCCACGGACCACCCGCCGACTCGCCCGGTGATCCGCGAGCCCGCCAGCAGCGGAATCGAATCGCCCGCGGCCGACAGGCCGATCTGGCGGCTGAAGAAGAAGATCATGTCCTGGGAGGCGTTCTGGCGCCCGCCGTTGGCGCCCCCGCCGCCGCCGGTGTTACCCGCGCCGAACTGGAACACGCCGGAGTTCTCGAGAAAGAAGTCGCGCTTTTCGGGAAAGAAGAGGCTGAAGCGCGTCAGGTTGACCTGCTGCTGGTCGGCCTCGACCTGCGAGAAATCGGTGTTCACCGTGAAGTCCCACGTCAGCCCCGAGGTGACGCCGTACTTCACGTCGAAGCCGGCGTCGTAGTCTTTGTCGATCGCCGTGCCGCCCAGCTTGTTGAAGTTGCCGAGGGCGTACGGCTTGACGCGGACGTTCGCGCCCGGCGTCAGGCCCTGCAGCCCCTCGACGGTCCCGGCCATCGAGACCCGCGAGAGCTGGTGGATGCGGCGCAGCGGCGACCAGTAGCTGTTCTCGTTGCGGCGGCGCAGGCGCCGCTGGAAGTTGATGCCCCACGTCTGCAGCTGCTCCGGCCCGAACTTCAGCGTCTTGAACGGGATCTCGATCTCCGCATACCACCCGTCGTCCGCGATGTGCGTGCCGACGTCCCAGATGCCGTCCCAGTTCGCGTTGTTGTCGCGGCCCTCGTTGGACATTTGCGAGTCCCACTTCGCGCCCGCCGGGTTGATCGCAAACTGGTAGCCGTTGCGCTCGTCGTGGAACGTGTCGATCACGACCTGGAAGCCGTCCGCCGATCCCGTATTGAAGTCCTTGCGGAGCTCGTTGATGATGATCCCGTTTGGGTCCGGGTCTTTCGCGAACACGCCGATGTAGATCGCCCGGTCGTCGTACAGCAGCTTCACTTCCGTGTCGTACGTCGCCGGCTCGCCTTCGCGCGGATCGTTCTGCACGAACCCCTTCGCGATTGGCGCCCCGGCCCACGACGCCTCGTCCAGCTTGCCGTCGAGTTCAATCGGCCCGGCCGCGGCCTTCGCGGGCAGGCGCCGGTCGCGGCGCGCGGCTTCGTAGTCGACGACGCCGGCCGGCTGGGCGTGGGCCGCCGACGCGCCGAGCATCGCGAGCAGGAGGACACAGATGGCCGGACGTACGGATAGCGGATGCGAATTCATGAGCAGTAGTCTTCAGGGGCCGACGCAACCGGGAACAGCCGTCTAGTGTGTGCCAAAACCCCGATGCCCGTGTAACGAGATGTCACCAAAAGAGGTGCGTACGGTGCGTACAGGTGCCAAGGGTGCGTACGGTGCACGGGCACCCGAGCACCCGAGCACCCGAGCACCCGAGCACCCGAGCACCCGAGCACGTTGCCTGCTACTTCTCTTTGTACAAATAGCCCCCGACCGACGCGGCGACGATCATCTCGACCAGCGTCCACACAATGGTGAGCACCACGAGTCCCATCGAATTGATGCCCAGCACGCCGAACACGATCGCCGAGAACAAGTACGAACACGCCCACACGACCAGGCCCGCGATGATTGCCGTTTGCGGCCCGGCGCCCAGGCGCGGGCGGATGGCGGCATACAGCCAGACCGTCAGCAGGCCGAGCAGGAACGTGACGGTCACGAACACGGCAATCTGATTCCCCGACACCGGCGGCAGGTTCCGCGCCGCCAGCTCCGCGTTCATCTGCGCGCCCGCCACCGGGACGTTCAGCACGAACTCGCTGATGTTCATCACGAGGCCCGCCGCAAGTCCGCCCTTCACCACGCCGCCGACGTTGATCTGGCTCATGTGTTCTCCCACGACGGAGAGTATACAAATCTGGGTGCGTACGGTGCGTACAGTTCCTAATGTGCGTACAGTGCTCTGGTGCCGAGTGCCAAGGGGGTGCCATCGTGCCGATGAACACTGTGAGCACCATAGGCACCAAGCACAGTACGCACATTAGGAACTGTACGCACCGTACGCACTTTGAGTTTCTGGTAATAATGCCGGTGGGTGTTCGAAGTACTGTTGTGGTGGCTGCTGGCGGCGTTCGCCTTCGTCGTCGCCGCCAGCGTGGTTCTCTATATCGTTGCGCGCTGGCTGTTCATCCGCACGGCCGAACGGATGGCGCGCGAGGTCGACCGCCGCGTCGGCGCGGCCGCCGCTCACGCGTTCACCCGGCTTGCCGCCTACGCGAAGGCCACCGGCATTCCGCTCGACGAGGCCCACCGGTTCTTCGGGCTCCACATCGATCGGCTGGCCAAGATCATGGACAGCGCCATCCGGCTGCCGATCCTCGGCCCGATCGGGCTGGATGCAATCATCGGCCTCGTGCCGGTGGTCGGCGACTTGGCGGGAACGGCTTTTTCGCTCACGCTGATCGCGCGAACGTTGCGCTACGGGCCGCCGCCGTCGCTCGTGTCGAAGATGCTGGCGAATGTGGTCGTCGACCTGATCCTCGGCTCGATTCCCTTCGTGGGGTTCTTCGCCGACGTGTGGTTCAGATCGAACGACCGCAATGCCGCACTGATGCGGGCCTATCTGGAGTCGCGGAACTGAAGTTCCGCGCTACGGCATTGCTACGGCTGCGCCGTCGTCGTCGGCTTCGCCGCCGCTGACGGTGCCGGGATGTCATTCCAGTACAACAACCCGTTGAACACCATCCCGTGCTCGCCGAAGGTCTGCCAGCGATAGATCGGGTTGTTGGCGAACAGGATCACGCGGCCCTTGCCCGAGGGCGCGTCGACGATCATCGGCCGGTTGCGCGTCTGATCCGGGTTGCGCATCAGGCCGCTCAGCACCCCGGCCTCGCCGCCGGTGAATCGCGCGATCACCTGCGGCCGCTCCGGTGACGACCCGGCGAACTGCTCGAAGCCGGCCGGCGGTCCCGCCTGCAGCAGCGGCCCGCCCGCATAGCGCACCGGCAGGGTCTTCTGCGGGTAGCCGTACATCACCGGGTGGTTGGGCAGCAGGATCTCGCTGTTCACGTACGGCCCCGGCGCGTAGAAACCCTGCGCCGGATTCTGCGCGTCCACACCTTTCGCGATCCCGAACTCCGCCGGGAAGTAGCTGGCGACGCCGAACGTCATGAGCACGCCGCCCTCATCCACGAATCTCTGCAACTCCGCCGCGCCGGCGAGCCCCATGCCGCCGCGCACGTCGTCGGTTTCCGCGTAGAAACCCATCGACTTGAACCTGTCGTTCTTCCGGTAGGGCAGCGGCTTCGACAGCTTGGGCTGCTCGTACACGATCGACTTGCCGTTCTGCGTCTGGTGCGGCATCACGATCACGTCGTACTTCGCGCGCAGGTTCGCGCCCGCCTGCACGTGATCCTTGTGAATCAGGTCGAAGGGGATCTCCCAGCGATCGAAGGCGAGGCGGACCCAGCCGACCTTCTCGGTGTTCGCCCACGTCGTGTAGATGGCGATGCGCGGCAGGTCCACGTCCACGGTCTGCACGTCGGGCGGCGCGGATTGGAGGGCCATCGCCGACAGGCCCAGCGCTTCGATCTCCTTGCGCGCCCGGTCCGAGCCCGGAATGAGGAACGATCCGGCCGGGAACTCGGCATCGCCCACCTTGAACGCGGCCTTGGCGCCCTTGATGGCGACGTCCTTCAAGCGATACCTCAGCGTGATCAGGTTCAGCGAGCCGTTGTGCCGGACAACGTAGACCGGGTTGTTCGAGCCGATCGCGGCGCCGTGGTCGGTGAGCACGCCGAGGGTGGCCACGTCCTCTTTCAGCAGCGTGGCCGGTGCGTCGAGAATGGACTTGTCCTCGATGGTCTTGACCTCGATGTTGTTCGCCAACCCCATCGACCACGCGCTGTCGTCGTACGTCGTCAGCGCCGGATCCGGATAGGTCTGCTTCTCGAGCAACGTCTTCGCCAGCGGGCCGTACGGCTGGTTCAGCTTGACGATGTAGGAGCCGGCGGGGAAGGTGCCGTCCTTGACCTTGATCTCCGCGGTGGCGCGGTGCACCTCGATGGCCTGCCGGCGAATCAGGTTCGCCACGCGATCCACCTGCGTCTGATCGCGCTGGCCCGCGGGGATCACGAACGCGTGCGGCGGCTTGTCGGCGCCCTTCTTCATCGCGTTCGACGACTTCTTGTAGTAGTTCTCGACGACCATGGTGGGGAATTGGGAGGTGAGCTCGAGCGCGGTCAGCACGCCGGTTTGCGCGTAGTTGATCGAATTGCGGATCGACCAGTCCACCTCGCCGGCCGCCGCCGGCATGGGCCGGTACCACTGGCGCGTCGTCTGCCCGCCCGATAGCCGCGCCTTCTTCGTGTTGGCGCCGCCCTGGTTGAAGATCTCGTACATCCGCAGCATGCCGTTGTGATTGGCCGCGGCAAATCCGAGGTACCCGGGCGACCACATGTCGACGAAGCCGAAGTGCCACACGCCGGGCATGCCGTAGCCGGTCAGCTTGTTGACCTCGTAGCTCGCAAAGAACGGCAACTCCGTGTAGAGGATCGGATCCAGGTTCGCGTTCTGCGGCGGCTGGCCGCTAAAGGTGTAGAGCAGCGTTTGCGCCTCGTGCAGGTCGTGCCAGATCGGCGGCACCCAGTTGAGGTACCAGCTGAGGTGCGCGCGCAGCGAGTCGACGCCGTAGTTGATGTCGCGGTTGTTGTCGTGGAACACGTACTTGCCCCAGTACGGCGGGCCGCCGTAGTTTTCGCCGCCGTCGTAGGCCTCGTCGATCTTGTAGGCGTAATACCAGTCCACGTAGCGGTCGCGGCCGTCGACGTCGGTGGCGCCCGTGATGCTGACGATCACGTTGTCGCGGATCTGCCGGATGTACGGCTCTTCGCTCACGGCGAGGCGGTAGGCCAGCTCCATCACCGCCTCGGGCGGGTTGGTCTCGGCGCTGTGGAGGCCGGCGCTGATGTGATAGTGCGGCTTGGTGGCCGCGATCAACTGCTGGACCTGCGCGTCGGTGAGGCCCCGCGGGTCGGCGAGCTTGCGCGTGTTCTGCCGGTTGGTCTCGAGGTTCTTGATGTTCGCTTCAGACGAGACGTACACGACCATGATGTCGCGGCCCTCTTCGGTCTTGGCCACGACTTCGGTCTTGAATCGTCCCGGCAGCGCTTTCTCCAGCGCGCGGAAGTAGCGCTGCTGATCGGCGACGTAGGTCAGCTTCTTCTCGGCACCGATGTGGTAGCCGAGCACGTCCTTCGGTGTCGGGACGCCCGCCTTCCTGGGCAGATGATCGACCAGCGGCGACAGGAACTCGGGCTTGGTCGTGGCCTTTTTCACAAACGCCGCGAAATCCGCATCATCGGCCTGGGGCTTGAGGCTTGGGGCTTGGGCCGATCGGGTCTGACCCTCTACGGCCGGGCTGGCGGCCACAAAAGCCAGGGCGAAGAGGATGAGAAGGCCCGAAATGCGCCAACGAGGCAGCCGGCTAGTCATTTTTATAACCCCTTCAGATACAGCGACTTACTGGACATCGCGGGACCGTAACCGTGCAGGGATGCCCACGAAACAGGGCAAAAAGCATTGAGCGGGCGCGGGCGCAAACGATAGAATCCGACTCTTTGGTTGGACTCTTATGATCAGCGTAGCCGCTATCCGGATGCAGCAGTTCGGCGTGCAATTCTATCAGGCCTCCCTCACGGCCAGTGATATCGACAAGCTCGTGCGCTTCGAGGTCCTGAGCTATCAGGACCAGGGACAGGCCGGCGTGCGAGGCAAGAAGAAGGCGGTGCAGTCCAAGATCAACTGGGACCTGCTCGAGCGCCGAATCGCGTCAAACGAAAAGGCGTACCAGCGCCAGATCATCCGCAAGAAGATCGAGGAACTGGTCCAGTACTACGAGCAATGCCGCCAGGCCCGCGACCTGCCGTCCATTCCCGGCGCCGTGATCATCTCGTGCGACGAGAAGCTCAGCTTCGAACCCTCTGAAAGCGGCTCGTCGTTGGGCCGACTGAAGGTCCCGGAGCGCGAAGGCATTCTCCGCGCGATCGACGGGCAACACCGCTTGCTCGCGCTGCATGCCGACATCGACCGCTTCGGTGACGAGGCGTTCACGGTGCCGGCGATCATTTTCGATCGCGTGCCCGAAGACCACATCGTTCAGATGTTCGTGACGATCAACGCGAAGCACACGCGCCTCAACGCGTCGCATCTGGTGTCGCTGTCGGGCCGGCAACTCTACCGCGACGAATCGCTGGCCGCCGCCCACGACGTGGTCCGTTCGCTGAACGATCGCGAAGAGTCGCCGCTCCGCGGCGAGATCAAGCTCCTCGGTGTGGGCAAGGGCCGGGTCGGCCAGGCGCCGCTGGCGCAGGAACTGAAGAAGCTCTTCGCCAACGAAGAGGCGCTCGGCGGCGTGCGCAAGACCGCGGACTTCCACGAAGAGTCGAAGAAGTTCTTCGTCAACTACTTCAAGCAGATCTCGAGCATCTTCGAGTCGGCCTGGAACGGCCGCAAGTACAGCATCAAGTCGGCCACGGCGCTCCGCGCGTTCATCCGCGTGGCGCCCGACGTGCTGCAGAAGATCGATCAGCAGCACGCCGACCGCACCGACTTCCGCGCCATCGGCCGTGTGATCTCGCCGTGGGGCCGCCGCATCGGCGCCCTCCGTTTCGAGACCGACGGCGCCTGGAAGCGGCAGGGGACGACGGTCGACAACCTGACGAAGGAACTGCGCCTCGCCCTGCAATATCCGGAAGGGGCGGCCGGGTAGGTTTTGTGATCCCACCGACAAATCTGTGGGTGGCGTGCAACGACGGAATGCGGGATCCGGCGGAATTAGGCCGGAAAACCTCCGGCACAGACTTTGGATTCAGGATGCTGTCGCCAGTCTGTTTACTACGGCATTAGTGCTGTAGTAGCTGGGGGGAGCCAGGTTGGCGGCAACTTTTGGGCGACGATTCCAGCAATGGGGTCGTCGCCCTTAGTCATTTCAGGGGTTGGATCCTGATGCCGGCCTGCTCGAGGCCGGCGCGGACCGCGCGCGCCAGCTCGGCGGCGCCTGGTGTGTCGCCGTGCAGGCAGATCGTATCGGCCTGGAGCGGAATCACAGAGCCGTCGAGCGCCACCACCTGCTTGTCCTTCACCATTCGGACCGCGCGCGCGACCACCGCGTCCGCGTCGTGCATCACGCTGCCCGGCTTGTGCCGGCTCGCCAGCGAACCATCCTTCTCGTAGGCGCGATCGGCGAACACTTCGGCGGCGACGGCCAGCCCCGCCGCCCGGCCCGCGCGCAGCAACTCCGAATCCGGCAGGCCAAACAGAATCAGCGTGCGATCGAGCTTCCGCACGGCGCCGGCAATCGCGTCGGCCAGCGCCCGGTCGCGGCACGCCATGTTGTAGAGCGCGCCGTGAACCTTCACGTGCTGCAGCGCCACGCCCTGCGCCGCCGCCACGCCGGCGAGCGCGGCGACCTGGTAGAGCACGAAGTCTTCGACCTCCTGGGGCGAGGCCTTGATCTCGCGGCGGCCGAAGCCTACGAGGTCGGGGAAGCCCGGGTGGGCGCCGACGGCCACGCCGCGCGCCTTGGCCAGCGCCACGGTCTCGCGCATGGCGCCCGGGTCGCCGGCGTGGAAGCCGCAGGCGACGTTGGCCGAGGAGATGCTGGCCATGAGGGCGGCGTCCTGCCCCATCGGCCAGGGGCCGAAGGACTCGCCGAGGTCGGAGTTGAGATCAATTCTCATTTTGTACTTGACCGACCATTTTAGTCGGCAATATGCTCGTTTTGGAAGTTGAGACAGAGTCTCATTTTGTGATGAGTCCGTTCCAGCCTCAGAAGGGCATTCGGTCTTCCATGTGGATTCGCTTCTCGGTTCTTGCGTTGATTCTCGTCGGGTTTGCGCCGCCTTCCGTGTCGGCGCAGGGCACCACGCTTGCGGGCGTCGTCCGCGATGGCAGTGGCGCCGTTGTTCCCGGCAGCACCGTGGTGGTGCGGCACGGCGGCAGTGCGTTTGAGCGTATCGTCGAGAGCGGCCGCGACGGCCGGTTCCTGGTGAGCCCGATCGCCGACGGCGAGTACCTCGTCGAGGTGATCGCGCCGGGGTTTGCGGTGCTGAGCACGACGGTCCGGGTGCCGTCGCCGCAGGCAATCGAGCTGGCGCTCGGCCCCGCGCCCGTGATTGAAGCGGTGCAGATCGTGTCGGCCTCCCGGCAGGATGAGCTGCGCGAGAGCCTCAACACCAACGTCTCGGTGCTGTCGCGCCGCCATATCGAAGAGAGCGGTTCGCAGACGGTGGCCGAGCTGCTGCGCGAGGTGCCCGGCGTGGTGTCGCGCCGCGGATCGGAAACCGCCGGCCCGGCGGGCGAGCAGATCCAGGGCATCGATTCGCGGCAGGTCCTGGTGCTGCTCGACGGCCAGCCGCTGGCGGGCGCGCGGGGCATCAAGCGTGGTGTCATCAATCTCGATCGCCAGTCGGTGGGCCGCCTCGAGCGAATCGAGGTCGTGAAGGGCGCTTCGTCGGCGCTCTACGGATCCGACGCCATCGGCGGCGTCATCAACATCATCACCAGGAATGCCACCGCGCCCGTGGAGACGACCGGCGAGCTGTCGGGCGGGAGCTTCGGCGAGGTGAACGCGGCCGCAGAGCTTGGCGCTCGGCGCGACCGGTTCTCGGGCCTCTTCTCGATCGAGCGCCACCAGAATGACGGCTTCGACCTGACGCCGACCACGTTCGACACGACCGGCGCGCCGTTCGAGCGCGTTGACTTCATGGGGCGCGCGCGGGTGCAGGTCCTCGACACCTTCTCGCTGACGGCGCTCGTGACCGGCTACGACAACCACACCGAGGGCCGCTCGAATGGCGAGCTCGGTCCTCAGGAAGACCGGATCGACGACGCGACGCTCAACGCGAACATCCAGGCCGACTGGCTGCCGCGCCCGTCCACGTCGGTCCAGGCGCGCGTGTATGTCGCGCGCTACGACGAACGCTCGACCGCCAGGCTGGCGCCACCCGCATCGACGCCGCTCGATCCGGGTGAGCTCGACGAGCGCCTGTTGAAGGTGGACGGGTCGGTCTCCCAGGTCATCGGCGCGAACCAGCAACTGCAAGGGGGCGCCGAGTTCTGGCGGGACGAGTACTCCGGGATCAACCGTCTGCGCACCGATGCCGGCGAAGACGCGAGCATCGCGACCGCCTGGCTGCAGCATCGGCTGACGATCGGCGGGCGGCTCACCACCACGCTGGGCGTCCGCGGCGATCACCATTCGGAATTCGGCACCGCCGTGTCGCCGAAGGCCGCCGCGAACGCGCGCATCGCCGGCGGCCTCAGCCTGCGCGCGTCGTACGGCCGCGGGTTCCGCGCGCCCGACATCGGGCAGCTCTACTACCGGTTCCTGAATCCGTCCAGCATCTACCAGGTGATCGGCAATCCGAACCTGCAGCCCGAGTACGCGAACTCGCTGCAGATCGGCGGCGAGTACGCGACGCCCGCCCGCCGCGCGCGCCTCGGCGTCAACGTCTTCCGCAACGATGTGCGGGACCTGATCGAATCGGTCAGCCTCGGGTTCCCCGCCACGCCGGCGCAGGTGCAGCAGATCTTCGAGCGCGAGGGGCTCGATCCGTCGTTTCGCCCCGTCGCGGGCCGGCTGCTTTTTACCTACAAGAACGTCAACGACGCGGTGACGGAGGGCGTCGAGGTTGACGGCGAGTGGGCGGTCCTGACCGGCTTGAGCCTGGCCGGCGCCTACACGTATCTCGACGCCCGTGATGACCTCACGGATCTGCGGCTCACGGGCCGCCACACGCACCAGGGCAACGTCCGTGCGACCTGGCGGCATCATCGCGCGGGTTTCGTCGCGAACCTCCGCGGCATGTTCTACAGCGAGTGGGTCGGCGCGCGCGCGACGGTGAACGGCCGGGCGCAAGACACGATGGCGCCCGGATATGCGCTGTGGGACGTGTACGCGTCGCAGCGGATCCGGCGCGGACTCAGCGCCTTCGCGGCCATCGACAACATCACCGACAACCAGGATCCCAATACCGGACGGCTGTCAGCAACGGGCGCGCCGCTCGCGATTTATCGGCCCGACGTCGGACGCACGGTGCGGTTCGGCGTGCGCTGGTCGTGGGCGAAGTGACATCGGGCGAATGGAGAGAATGAGATGAAGGCATCCATCGGCGTCGTCGCCCTGCTCCTGGCGGGGTTCGCGGCCGTCGCGGCACGGTCGCCGCAGACGACGGGCGTGTTGTTGCTCGCGCACGGTGGCTCCGCGCAATGGAACGAGCGCGTGACCGCCGTGGCGAGCACGGTCGATGCGCTGCAGCCCACCGAGGTCGCGTTTGGTATGGCCTCTCGCGCCTCGATTGTGGCGGCCATCGACAAACTGACGGCGCGCGGCGTCACCGAGATCGTCGCCGTGCCGTTGTTCGTGTCATCGCACAGCTCCGTGATCACGTCCACGGAGTACCTGCTTGGATTGCGCAAGGACGCGCCGCCGGATCTCGCGCGCTTTGCGAAGATGGATCACTCGACGCCCGGCGCCGCGGCCGGCGATCACGCGGGCCATGCCCCGGGAGCGGACCCCGCGTCGCCCATCACGACCACGGTGCCCGTGCGCATGACCGCCGCCTTCAATCGCCATCCGTTAATCGCACAGATCGTCGCGGACCGCGCGAAGTCGATCAGCACCGCGCCTGAACGCGAAGCCGTGATTCTGGTGGCCCACGGCCCGGTGCCGGACGACGACAACCGCAAGTGGCTGGAAGACATGGCGGTGCTCGCGCATCATATCCGCGGCGCGGCGCCGTTTGCCGTCGTCGAGTACATGACCGTCCGTGACGATGCGGGTCCGGCGCTGCGTGAGGCCGCCACCCGAGAGTTGCGCGAAAGGGTCGCGGCACAACGGGCGGCCGGCCGCCGCGTCCTGATCGTCCCGCACCTCCTGTCGTTCGGCGGCATCGAGCAGGGCATCCGCACGCGGCTCGAAGGGCTTGACTACACGATGTCGTCCCAGGCGCTGATGCCGGACGACCGGATCGTGCAGTGGATCCTCGACAGTGCCCGTCAGCCCTGACCACGCTTGACGACCCCAGCCTCAACGAGAGGCGGCGATGGCGGTTGCGACGGGGAGGCGGCGGCTCGCACCGAACCCGGACCGGGAATCGGCGCTATGATGCGCGCATGAAGTTACATTCTGCGGCATTCAGGTCTGTGTTATCTGCGTCATCTGCGGCCCTGGTGATTGTTCTTGTATCTGCGTCATCTGCGGCCCCACAGCAGCGTCAAACCCAGGAAGACGACTACACCCGCTACGAGCTGCTCGGCCCTGATTCGGCGCAGTTCCGCATCCTCTACGAAGTCACCGCCACCACGCCCGGCGCGAAGTTCTTCTTCAACGCGATCCGCAAGGGCAGCGTCGCCAGCGACGAGCGCGTCAGCGACATGATGACGGGGCAGCCGCTCAAGTGGGAAGTCGTCAGCGGCGCGCAAGCCCGCGCCGAGGGCCACCCGACCGCCGACCTCGAGACCGAGTGGCTGAAGGTCCACCTCGCCCGTCCCGTCCCGCCCGGCGGCGAAGGACGCGTGCTCATCGACAAGACCTACAAGGATGCGAAGAGCTACTTCCGTGATGGCGACACCATCGTGTTCGATCGATCGCTCGGCATCCGGCGCAACGCCGTGGTCCTGCCCACCGGCTACCGGCTGATCAGCTGCAACGTGCCGTCGCAGGTCATGTCGACGCCTGACGGCCGGGTAATGATTTCGTTCCAGAATGCCGGCCCCGCGGCGGCGCCGCTCGTGATCAGGGCCAGGCCGGGCCTCGCGATGCGTGGGGTCGGACCTTCAGGTCCGACCGATAAGGCCCAACCTCAAGGTTCGGCCCCACGGATGGTCGCGCTCGCGTCGCAGGCCTCTCGCTTGTCGGAACGCGCGCATCAGGATCGCGAGATCGTCTACTTCCCCAACGACCCGTCGACGCACTCGTTCAGCCTCTATCACGACTACACCGAGTCGCGTCCCGGCGTCGGGCACTATTTCAACGTGGTCCGCGCCGGCAGCAGCGTGTCGAATCCCTCCGCGGTGCTGCTGGACACGGGCGAGAAGCTCAAGGTCGAGACGCTCTCGGGCGCCGAGCTCAAGAAGCGCGGCCTCGATGCCGGCGAACCCGTGGCCGACGACACGCAGATCGTCGTCATCTCGTTCCCCGTGGTGAAGCCGGGACAGTCGGCGCGGCTGCGCATCACGGAAACCTACACGGACGCGGGCCGCTACATGATCGATGGCGACGAGTTGGTCTGGGATCGCGCCTTCGGCCGTCCCCGCAACACCGTGGTGCTGCCCGCCGGATGGACGGTGGTGGCCAGCTCGATCCCCGCGTCGATCTCGCAGGATCCCGACGGCCGCCAGCGGCTGTATTACGAGAACGCCCGCAACGACGAGATCCAGGTGCTGATTCGCGCGCGACGGATCGTAGGGGCGGGACTTTAGTCCCGCCCAGGTCTTTGGGAGGACACCAATGACGAAATGGCTCTCTGCCACCCTGTTGGTCGCCGCGGCGCTGGTCGCACCGGCCGCACAGTCGCTCGCGCCAATCTCGGCCGAAGACACGCTCAAGGTCACGACCGTCACCGTCCTCGACTTGAGCGACGACGGCCGGCGCGTCGCGGTTGGGGCGAGGCGCCTGTTCGACAACGCCGAGACCAACCATCGGCGATACGGCGATCCGACGTACTTCGCGCCATCGATGGTCGAACTCCGGGTGATCGACACGCGTACGGGCGCCATCGACAAAGTGGGCAGCGGCTTGATGAACGTCCGCCAGGCGGCCTGGACGCGCGACGGGTCGCGGCTGGCCGTGCTGACCGCCGCGGAGTCGGCGTCCGGCCTGCCGATCACGACGCTGTGGGTCTACAACGCCGACCGCAAGACCCTCGCCGAGGTACCCCGGCAGAAGGGCGCGGAGGTGGCCGCAAATTCCCAGCTGGTCTGGACGCCGGACGGCACGAAGTTGTTCGTGGCCTTGCGCAACCCGGCCGACGATGCCGCGGCGCAGGCGGCGTTCAAGGCCCTCGTGTCCGGGCCCGTCGTCGTCCAGTCGTCCACGCCTTTCCTGGATTGGGACGCGATGAACCGTTCGAATCGCCGCCGATCCCTCGCGGAGATCGACCCCGCGACCGGCGCGGCGACGGCCGTGGTCCCGACGGCCGCGATCACCAATTACCAGTTGTCCCGCGACGGTTCGTTCGTCACGTGGCTCGAAGACTCGACGGAGAAGACCAGCTACGACGTGATCTTCGGCACCGACAACGCCGTGAGGACGCTCGCGCATAACGGCCGGCAGAGGACCGTTCTCGATGCGAAGACGCTGAAGACCACGACGCCGCGCTGGTCCGACGATGGGCGGACGTTGGCGTATGCGGAGAAGGGCGAAGTCTTCGTGCAGCGGATCGACGAGGAGAAGCCGCGATCGATCACGCCGAAGCCGAAGGTGGACTTGGCGGCGCCCAAGCCCGCGCCGGGCACCGACGACGAATCCGAGTCGTTCTCGGTCACGTCGTTCTCGCGCGATGGTTCGCGCTTGCTGCTCACGAGCAAGAAGGGCTGGTATGTCGCCGCGGTCGCGGATGGCGCGCGCGAGCGCGTGCTGACGCTCGACGACAAGAACGAGGAGCGCAATCCCAAGGTCACCGCCGTCGACTGGACGCCCGCCGGTGATGCGTTGCTCGTCCAGTACGGCGAGCCCGACCGCTGGGACCGCGGCCTCTCGCGTCTCGACCTGAAGACCAAGTCGTTGACGACGCTGGTGCGGGGCAGCGAGGTGTATCAGGGCGTGCGCCTCTCGCGCGACGGCAGCACCGTCCTGTTCCAGAAATCCGACGGCACGCGCCCGGCGGAGCTCTATGCCGCCGACCCCGCGTTCACCAACGTCCGCAAGCTGACCGATCTCAACCCCTGGATCGCGAAGAAGGCGCTGCCGGCGTCAGAGCTCGTCTCCTATCGCGACGCCGACGGTAAGGTGCTCTACGGTGTGCTCCGCTATCCGATCGGCTACGAGAAGGGGAAGAAGTACCCGACCGTGTTCGAGCTCTACGAGACCTTCTTCGACAACGGTTTCAACGGCCGCGCCGCGTTCATGGCGGGGCAGGGCTACGCCGTGTTCCATCCATCGGTAAACCTCGTGGTTGGCCGCCCCGGCGAGTCGTGGGCGAAGGGCGTGACGGCGGCGGCGAACAAGCTGATCGACATGGGCGTCGCCGATCCCGATCGGCTCGGCGTGCACGGCACCAGCTACGGCGGCTACGCCACGGTGCTGCTGCTCACGGAAACCGACCGGTTCAAGGCGGCGGTCAACGTCTCGGGCAAGGTCAACATGGTGAGCTTCTACACCGACAGCGAGCGGCTGGGCGTGCGCAACACCCACGCGCCGGAAAAGAGCCAGGACCGCATCGGCGGCACGCTGTGGGAATACCCCGAGCGCTACATCGAGCACTCGGCGATCTTCCGCCTCGATCGGGTCAAGACGCCACTCCTGACGATCAGCGGCGATCAGGATCCGAACGTGCCGGCCAACCAGTCGCGCGAGCTCTACTACGCGCTGCGACGGTTGAACAAGGAAGTGGAATGGGTCCGCTACGTCAACGGTGGCCATCGTCCGCCGAACAGCGTCAGCGAGAGCATCGACTTCGAGCAGCGGATTGTTGCGTGGTACGACCGCTACCTCAAGGAGAAGCCGAAAGCAGGGACTACCCAACAGTAGGGCTCGGTCGCTTCCGCCTTCGCCAAGGCTTCGGCGGACAAGTCGCTCGGCGCAGGCTCGCG
>Ga0209343_10004018_pt1 | contig 18260 bp, 14 predicted proteins | sample RifCSPlowO2_02_FD_184026 | JGI IMG/M metagenome (GOLD analysis project Ga0209343, IMG submission 184026) | Groundwater microbial communities from Rifle, Colorado - Rifle CSP2_plank lowO2_0.2 (SPAdes) (version 2) | ecosystem: Environmental > Aquatic > Deep subsurface > Groundwater | place... | reverse complement strand
CCTGTCTCGTAGAAAGACCCCGATCGATCCATGGGTATAATATCTCGTCTTCCTTCTTTATGTGCTCTGTCAAAAGGTCTCCGTATGCGCTGAGGTGCTCAATAATGGATTTTCTATCCTTGCTCTTAAGGGCTTCCAATATCGCCTTAACATGGCTGCGCGCTGTCTCGTGGTCCTGGAGTATAGTCTTAATGATATCCAGATTCTTATCTGTATATCCAAACAATATATCTTCCTCTTTCGCGTGATGGAATTTGTCCGCGTAGGACCGGATGAAATCAAGGCCGTCCACTATCAACTGCCTGTATTCCTCCGATTCGATGTAAATCTTTTCAAGGACGGCCGGTATCAGCCCCAGCCATCTCTTTATTAAGGCATGCTCGTCCACCAGTCTCTTTATCGGAGGGGAATATTGTATATCTCCGCGGGGCGCTTTGGATACCGAGGATTTACCTTCCGGCTTCTTTATATCCCTGTCCGGATAGATGGCTTTTTCTATCCGGTACATAAGCTGCGCCTCCTGATCTGCGGGAAGGTTGTGTATGGCCACTATATCTTTTAAAAGACACGACCCCAGGGTGCACGGAACACAGCCTATGTTATAGTCCTCGAGTATCCTGCCGACCTCCGGGAACTTCGTGATAATTTCCTTTATAGGGGCATTCAGATATTTTTCCATAACCAGCCGAACTCCTTTCTCTTCAGATGTCGGAATTATCCACAAAAAATCTTTTTAGAATTAAACTTATTAATTAATCTAAATATAAATGAATATCCTAAAAAATGTACTTTATTAGCAACTAGGTCCAACATGATATGAGTACCAAAACCTACTAATAAACCCAGAACAATATAATCATTTGTAAAATACGCTAATATAGCGAGAATAATAATCAATTCATAAGAATGTAATAACAGATACACTTTATTTAAAATAAGTGCCTCACATTTATAAAAGAAATCCTTTATATCTAACTTGATCTTTTTTTCATATAAAAAATAATCTAAAATATGGTCTAAGTCAATAAATATCCCGGATAAAAATACAGTAACACTTATTTGCCATGAACCAAAAATATAATAAGATATTCCACCAACAGTTGTTGATGCCAGTATATGATTATGAAGTTTCATTTCTTAAAATCGGCTGGCGTAAAGCAGCAATAACCTATGGCGTCGAATTTTTTACGCACCGTCTTCCACTCATCCTTCTCCAGAGTCTCAAGCGACATGGGATAAAGGATATTATCCTCTTTATAGATATGTTCCTCCAAATCCTTCGTTAAATACTCTATAATAGGCCCCACGGCACCCACAAATTTTTCGAAATCCTTTTGTTCCGCCATCATGGCGTTGTAGAATTCCTTCTTTTTCGCCAGGAACTCCACATGATCCTCTTTGAATATCTGCGGCGGTTCAATTATGCCGTGAGCCTCCAGGCGCGGAAAGAGCCCCTCCTCTTCGCGTTTATGGTGTTTTTCGGTCTCAACGAAGAAATGCGACAATTCTTTTAAGGTGCTCATCTGGCGCGCGGCCTTATCTAAGGCGCCGAGCGCCTTGACCTTTTCAAAAGTCGCTTTAAGCTTCTTCAAGTTCCTCTTTATTATCTCATGCTCATCCTTAAGGATAGAGATCGGATGCGATGCAGGAAGCTTAATTTTTTTGCTCTTTACGCCGAGTTGTTCTTTCATCACCTCAAGGTGAATATCGCAGAGTCTCCTCATCTCCTGGCGGCTCGTGCCTTCCTGAATCAATTCCTGCTCCGCCAACGCGAGCTCTTTGGGATCGGTCTCCTTAAAATACACTTCCACCTCTTTCTTGACCTTCTCCAGTTCCTCCGGGCCGGCTTCGTGAAGCCTCTTAAGAGCCGCCTTTAATTTTTCTCTCTTCTCCAGTTGTTCCGGGATGAGATCGCCCCGCGGCGGAAGTTTTGTTATCTCTACGGTCCATTCGAGCGGCCCCTGCTTCTTATACTCCCAGCTAAATGCGTCTTTGGTCTTTGCCTTTAACATATATTGAAGCGGTTTAGGGTCATGGTCATTTGTTATGACAAGGCGGTCGCCTCCTTTCAGCTCCTTCCACGCGTCAAATATCCTCGTAAGCCTATCGGCCATGCCAACCTTCCTCATATCCAGCTGAATGGCTTTCTCGTCCATATCTTTCTCCTATTAACCTCTATTATAATTTAGTCCGCGTTTAGTTTTGATAAATATTTTCGCCTGGCTATCTTTTTTCCTGTTTCCGTAAGAAAAATTTTATCTAATATTGCGCTCAATTTTTCTTTATCTTTCACATCTACCTCATCCTTTAAATTGACCAGCCAATCCGCATCATACAATACCTTAAAGTTCCGCGTATTGATCTTCCCCGGAGAGTGGTGATGGGCAATGATTTGGCATATCTCATCAATATCCTCTTTTTTAAATCCTACTTTAAGAAGGATAGCCCGCGCTATCGGGGGGCCCTCCGTCTCCTGGTAATGGCCAGCGGCCGATCCGTATTTCTCTTCGGCCGCCTTTATCCCTACATCATGCAGGATGCTGGCAGGAATCACGATACGCCAATCCGCCTTCTCCAGTTTGAGTAATTCCTCGACATAGCCCATTACCTTCCGGGCATGACTTATTCTTTTGGCATCACTGCCGAAATAATATTCCAGTTCCTGTAAGAGCTTTTGTTTTATAGTCATGGTCTTATTTTGCATAAATTTATTGTAAAAGCGACTCTAAAGTAATAGATTTTAATTCTGCGATTACGCGCTGCTCTATGTTGTCAATTTTTCTTTTTAAGATACAGCTGTTTACCTCTGGACATTTCTTTTTTACAAAAAGACAATCATTGAATTTAAACGGCCCATGAAATATTCTTATTAAATCCGCCAAGAATATCTCATCGGGTTTAAGCGCCAACATAAAGCCTCCCCCTTGACCTTTATAGGACTTAAGTATTCTTTTTTTGTTTAGTATCTGCAGTATTTTCCTTAAAAAAGAATGGGGTATCCGTAATTTTTTAACCAACTCGGAAACGGTTATAATTTTATTATTTTGGCTGGCAATATACCTTAGCGCCTTCATGGCGTAATCCGTATCTCGACTAATTAATTTCATTTTTTACCATTATTGTAAATGATACCATTTTAGTATCATTTATATATGAAACAAGTATAACATGTATTTCTTATTTGTCAAGGAAATTTTTTTGAATAACAGCGAATTATCGGACAGGCCTGCCCTGCCTTCTACGCCTTTCGTGCCTGATGGATTGCCGCCACACCGAGCATCAATCGCCGGAAAGTGACCTCCCCGAAACCTGCTTGATGCAGGATGTCGACCAGCACTTCAGCGGGATAGAATCGAGGGATTGTCCTGGACAGATAGGAATAACCGGTCTTTGACCCGGATAGTCGACTGCCAACCTGCTTCACAAATAGCTTCACGTACAAATGGAAGCAGTTTCTCACGAGGCCGGAAGGGGGCTGACTGGTTTCCAGATTCACGAAACGACCCCCCGGTTTCAGGACTCGATGCAGTTCGGTGAGACCATGGACCAGGGATTCCCTGTTCACATTAATATTGCGTGCGGCGAACGACATGGTAATCAGATCAACGCTTCCGCTGGAAAAGGGCAATGCGTGGATATCTGCAGACACAAACTCTATGTGCGCGGCTTCTCGCTTCTTGCGTGCTTCGGCCATCATGGCCGGTGAGAAATCTACTGCCTGAATCCTCGTTCCTCCCGGGGCCAGGCGACTGAGATAAACAGCCATCTCCCCTGTGCCAGTGCACATGTCAACCCACTGATCACCACCGGCTACTGCGGCAATCCTTGCGGCTCGCCGGCGCCACACCCTGTCAAGTCCCAGTGTCAGGACGTGGTTTACGCGTTCATATGTCGCAGGGACTTCTGAGAACACATTCTTCAGGAAGTCTGTGGTCGCATGTGGTGTGCGGGCAAGCCGTTTCATCTTCCTTTAATGATATCATCCTCGAGCCATTCATAATCACCGTTAAGGAGCTTCTTCGCTACGGAATAGGACGATCTGTCATCGTTATCGGAAACGTCCTTAAAGCGGCTCAATATGCGCCTTCTTGCCTGACGGCAGAATAGGTCCGCGAGTTTCAAGGCGTCTTTCACTTCTCCCTTTTTATGAAGGCTGTCCGCATAAGAGCATGCGCAGGAGATGGCGAAAAGGTCGGCGCCTATATCCACGAACCTGTTCAATACATTCTGTTTCTGGGCGAGCTTCTGTTGATAAAGGGCCATTTTGAGAAACAACTCCCTGGCGAGACGTTTTGCGGCCGCCTGAACAAACCGCATATGTTCATCCAGCGGCCTGGATAGTTTAAACCCGCCGCCGAAAGACGGAAGCCATAACTGCAGGTACCAAGTCATATAACCGAAAGATACGGAAATTGCCGCCGATGCCTTCCGGAATACAGGGATTTCAGGATCCATGAAATATTTGATCTTGCCTAGATGGGAATCAAGCGCCTCTCTGGCTATGAAAAGATGCATGATCTCGCTGGTCCCTTCAAGGATCGTGTTTATCCTGGAGTCGCGCATCGCCCTTTCTACGGGAAAAGCGGCGTTGCCCCTGCCTTTCAACGAGGGCCCTGTCTCGTAACCCCTGCCTGCCCTGACCTGGAGGGTCTTATCCACAACCTTCCAGCTCTCTTCCGTGCAGAAGAGTTTCGCTATAGCGGCCTCCATACGTATATCCAATCGCTTGTCATCCGCCATGTTCGATACAAGCCACGTCATCGCATCCATGGCAAAGACCGCGGTCGATATCGAGGAGATCTTTGACGCGACAGCTTCGTGTTCGCCTACAGGCGAGCCCCATTGCTTCCTCTCCTTTGCCCACGTCCGCGCGACCCACAGGCACCATTTACTCATGCCGGTCACCGCCGCCGGCAGGCTCAGACGGCCTGAATTAAGCGTGAGGAGCGCCAATTTTAAGCCCTGGCCTTCGCCCAGGATAATATTCTCCCTCGGCACCTTCACGTTATTGAATTTGATCACGCCGTTCTGGATCGCGTTAAGGCCCATGAACTTGCAGCGATAGGCGACTTCAAATCCTTCGGAGTTGGTCTCAACGATAAAAGCGGTTATCTGCTTCCTCTCTTTTCCGTGGACTATCTTCGGCGGCGTCACGGCCATCACGACCAGTACGTCGGCTATGTTGCCGTTCGTGCACCAGAGCTTCTCTCCGTTAAGTAAATAATATTTGCCGTCCTCTATTGGCGTAGCGGTAGTTTTTATCGTGCGCGGGTCGGACCCGGCCTCAGATTCAGTAAGGGCAAAACCTGATATGGCTCCCTCTCTGAATCTCGGGAGGTATTTCTTCTTCTGCTCTTCCGTGCCAAAAAGTATAAGGGGCTGGGGAACGCCGATAGACTGATGCGCGGAAATAAGGGCCGCGGTAGAACCGCAGTAGCTTCCGAGGAGATGGATAAGGCGGCTGTAGTTGACCTGCCCGAATCCCAAACCGCCGTATTCTTTCGGGATCTTCACGGCAAACGCGCCCATATCGCATAATCCCTTGATGACCTTTTCGGGTATCTCGCGCGTCACATCGACTTCGTCCGGATCCAGATTCGCCTTTAAAAATTCCTCGACCTTTCTTAAAAATTCGTCCCCTTTCTCTTTATCCTCTTTCGACTGCTCGGGGAAGGGATGGATAATATCCCACGACACCCTGCCCTGGAAAAGGCAGGCTACGAAACTGGGGCATTTCCATTCCTGCTGGCGCGATGCCTCGGCAAGTTCCAGGGACTCTATCTTCTCCTTACCCATACGTTTATCAAACAGTTCCATAAAATCCTCCCATTTTATCCCGGATATCGATGAGGTAATTGCAGGGCTTAAAACGCAGCGCGCCCAATCCTTTTTCGAAAACCTCGAGGTCTTTTACTATATTGCCGGCGCCTACGGAATCGGCGTATCGTAATAATCCGGCGCGAAAAGGAGGAAACCCTGTGCCCATGATCATGCCTATGTCCACCGTTTGCGGCCTATCCGCGACTTTTTCTTCAAGACATCTTGCCGCTTCATTCACCATGATATAGATCATCCTTTTAAGCGCGGTTTCATCGGAGATATGCCCGGATCCGGATGGCCCTACCAGACCGAAGATAGCCGGATTGGGCTCTTTTTCCCTGCCTTTATGAAGATAAAAACCCGCCTTCGACTTTTTGCCCAGCAGGCCTTTCTCTTTGACCTTTTCGAGTATGGGAGCAACGCGCATCCTCGGGCCGTAAGAACTCTCCAGGATCTTAGCCACCTTGTAGCCCACGTCGATCCCCACCTCGTCTATAAGCTCTACCGGCCCCATCGGCATACCGAAGCCCCTGGCTATCCTATCGATGCGTCTTATATCCATCCCCTCTTCAAACAAAAATCCCGCCTCGTTCATGTAGGAGAGCAGTATCCTGTTTATTAAAAATCCCGGCACGTCCTTTACCACTATCACGACCTTGCCTATCCTTCTCGCGAATGCTATGGTCGTCGCAAGCGCACGATCGCTGGATCTTTCCGATCTTATCACCTCGACAAGCGGCATGCGGTGCACGGGATTGAAGAAATGCAGGCCCACCGCTCTCTCCGGATATTCGGCGGCCTGGGCTATATTTATTATGGGCAGCGACGAGGTATTCGACGCCAGGACCGTCGTCGGCGGAACGATCCGGCTTAATTCCGTGAATACCTTTTGCTTAATATTAAGGTCCTCAACCACCGCCTCAATGACTATGCCCGTATTCTCGAAGCCCCTGTAAGTTGTCGTCGGAGAGATCAGGCCCATCTTATAATCCACCTGATGCCGTTTAAGTATCCTCTTCTTAAGAGCGTAATCGAAAAGGCCTTTGGCGGTCTTGAGGGCCGACTTCAGCGCCTCGTAATTGATATCCTTCAGTCTTGACGGTATGTCGTAAAAACTTACCAGCTGCGCTATACCTCCGCCCATGACCCCCGCTCCCAGTATCCCGCATTTATTTATTTTATCCGGCTTTATATCCGCGGCGATCCACGGCAGTTTTTTGAATTCCTCATTCAAATAAAAGACCTTTATCAGATTCTTTGATACGTCCGTGACGGCTAATTCGCCGAACGCCTCGGACTCTATGCGGGATCCCGCCTTAAAATCCTTACCGTAAGTGCGCCTTATCACCTCGAGCGCCTTTAGCGACGCGGGATAAAATCCCTTCGTCTTCTGCAAAACGTTCTTCCTGGCCTGACTAAAGAGGAGAGCCCTGCCGAACGGCGTATCCTCTAATAATACAAGAAAGAGTTTTTTCTTCTCTTTTCTTCCGGTACGGATGGTCTTTTGTAAAATACCGCGGGCGAGGGCGACAGAATTCTCGATGAGCCTGACCTCCGGGAATAACCTGTCGACGAGCCCGCATTTCAGCGCATCCCTCCCCGAGATCATCTCTCCGGAAAGGATCATATTGAGGCCGCGCGTTAACCCTGCTATCCTCGGAAGCCTTTGTGTCCCGCCGAAACCCGGGATGATGCCTAACTTTACCTCGGGAAGCCCGAGCTTAACCGCATCGCTGAAACCCGCGACCCTGTATTTACAGGCGAGCGCGAGTTCCAATCCGCCGCCGAGACAGACACCGTTTATGACGGCGACCGTGACCAGGCCCGAATTACTGATCTTATCTAAAACCGCCTTGCCATTTTCCGCCTTCTCTCTGGCGTCGTCGGCGGAAGTTATATGCTCTATCTCTTTAATATCGGCGCCGGCGATAAATATACCGGCTTTTTTGCTCACGATAAGCAGCGCTTTGATCTCTGGTTTACCAAGGATCCCATCGATCGCCCCGTCCAGTTCCCGCATCGTATCCGTATTTAATACGTTGACTTTTGAATCCGGTTGGTCGAATTCGATTATCGCTATCTCTTTCTCTATCCGTAAATTAAGTGTGTTCATTCCGCTCACCGTTCTAAGATCACCGCGCCGCCCTGTCCGCCGCCCACGCATAAAGAGGCGAGGCCAAATCGCGCGTTTCGCCGCTTCATCTCCTTCAATAGCGTCAAGACCAACCGCGAACCCGAGACGCCGACAGGATGGCCGAGGGCTATAGCGCCTCCGTTTACATTGAGTTTCTCTATATCGATCCGGCCGACCGGCTCCGAAGTGTTAAAATTCTCTTCGGCGAATTTTTTTGAGTCGAGGGCTTTTATGCACGCGAGCACCTGTGCGGCAAATGCCTCATTGATCTCGACCAGGTCCATATCCTTCAATTTAAGCCCTGCCTTCTTTAATACACCGGGGATAGCGTATACGGGTCCTAACCCCATCTTGTGCGGTTCGAGCCCGATATAGCTATAAGCGCGTATATATCCTAACGGCTCATAGCCCATCGCTTTCGCCTTTTCTTCATCCATGACCAGGACCGCGCAGGCGCCGTCCGTAACCTGGCATGAGTTGCCTACCGTGACCGTGCCCGTGTGCCTCTCGAAATACGGCTTGAGTCTAGACAATGCCTCGATAGTCTGGTTCTCCCGCGGGCCGTTATCATCCTCGACTACTATATTGTAATCACGTCCGGTCATGACCGGCACTATCTCCTCCCGCAGTTTCATCCGGCCGGAGATCGCCCTCTTATGGCTCATGAGCGAAAACCCGTCCTGCTCTTCTCTCGTGATCCCGAACTCCTTGGCCAAGACCTCGGCAGTCTGCCCCATATTAAGCCCGCAGACAGGGTCGGTAAGCCCGAGCGCTATTCCCGCGACCGGTTTAAAATGATGCGGCCTCATTTGAGAAAACAGCTTGATTTTTTCTGCGAGGTCTTTCGCCCTATTCAACCTCGTGAATATCTTCGTTATATCCTTTCCGAAGATAAGCGGGATATTGCTCATCGACTCCGTCCCGCCGGAAACGACTATCTCGTCCAAACCACACCTGATCTTCTCGAGCGCGCTCGTTATCGATTCGAAGCCCGAGGCGCAGTTCCTGCTGACCGTATATGCCCTTTTATCTTTCGGTATGCCGGCATAGAGGCTTATCACGCGCGCAACGTTGGACGCCTCGACAGGCTGGGCGACAGCCCCGAATATGACCTCATCGGCAAGATCCGGGTCGAGGTGAGTCATCTCCAGGAGCTCGCGGACGCAGATAGCCCCCAATCTCTGGGCGGGGATATCCTCAAAAAGCGTCCATGCTTTGACAAACGGCGTCCTTACGCCTTCGACTATAGCTATTCTTCCCATGATCGATGCCCCCAGAGTTATCTATGCCGCCGGACGTTTATCAACGATCTTCTTAGCCTTGACTGCCGCCTCTATCTCTATCCTGCGGCGGATCTCATCGGCTGAAACAAAAATGATCTTATTAAAGGTAACTTCGGTGACGGAAAGGATATTGTCATTTAAACGATGCGCGAATTCTTCCTTATTGACATCGCCAAAAGGACAGACATAGAGTATCAATTCATCGACTTCGTAGGGATCGTTATCCTTTTTCGCGATCTCGATCTGCCATTCGTCTATCTCTTTTTTGTTATCCAAGAGGCTCTCCAGGTCGTTTATATTGATCAGCGTGCCCTTTACCTTGGAAAGTTGTAGGTTTTTTATGTTCGAGGTCCGGCTGATATCGCTGGAGATCCTGGGAACGGTCCTGCCACAATGCGGACAGGGAGAATAGGTTATTCCGCCTTTGACAAAATCTCCCGTGCGATAACGGATGACGCAGCTGCCCCGGCCGTCTATACCTGTATAGACCAATTCTCCGTCCTCGCCTTCTCCTTTGACCTCGCCCGTATCGGGATCGATCACCTCAAAGACCTCCTTATCGGGATACGTATGATAACCGCTCGAGATATCTATAGCCGTAGAACATTCGCTCCATGCGCAACGCGCTTCGGTAAAACCGTATGTCCCCATGACCCTTACATCGGAGGCCCCCATCTGGTTGAGAAGATCGCAAACTTTCAATTTAAATCCCGTGGGGACCCGGCCTGCGCCTAAGACGACCCTGTTCAGGAAATTCATATCGAGATCTTCCGCCCGCGCTGTTTTCAAGAGATGATATACGTAACTCGGCACTCCGATCAAAAATTCAGGTTTTACTTTAAGGATGGAGCGGATGTTTCCCTCTGTGCCGAGGGTCTTGCCTCCTCCCGTGCTTAGAATAAATATATCTGCCGCGATACCGCTGAATACGGTCTGCCAGAAGGCAAGGTGCGGAGCATATGGAAAGACATTTACGGCGGCCCTTCCTTTTTTTATGCCGATTATACCCATGATCCTTTTACCGGATATATAGAGGTTATCTATGTCGTAGTTTGTATAGAGAAAAGATATGGGTTTATTTGTGGTGCCTGCCGTGGCTGTGAGAAATATGGGTTTGTATTCTCTCTCCAGCCTGTTCTTGACGTACTCCTTCCCTTTTAACGCATTTAAACATAGAAATTTAATAAGGTCAGTTTTGGTAAGATATCTTTTAAGCGTATCTTCGCTTGGCTGCAGGCAGAAGGCAAGGGTCTCTTTCGCAGGATCTTCGTTAGACGCATCTAAAAAACTATTCTTCGAGCTGAAAGGTATCGATTTAAGGTCATCGGCCGTTCTTATTCTCTGCGGATTTATTTTATTCTTGTCAAAAAGCTTCCGGTAATACGGGCTAAAAGGGTAGAGATGTCTGGTGATGAAATGATGGAGCGTCCTGCTCTGCAGGCTTTTGAGTTCCTTCCACGGCCGAAACAGTATATCATTCACTCTTTTTAAGGACTATCCTGTGAATAATCCCAAATTTTGCGACAGCAAAATTTGCCCGTAGGGTCAACCGAGAAAATCTCGACGAGATTTTCTCGTGCTTGTTGAGGTAATCCCGGATTCCTCGCTGCACTAATTTGCGTAATCGCAAAATTCGGGATACCCCGACATGCTTGATTAAATCTCGAAGAGATTTAATCAGTCGGCCTTTCAGGCGGATTTTGCTAATGCAAAATCCGGGATAATCTCTCTTTTCTTCTGGCAAAGGCCTGCCTGCTCTTCATCCTCTCCCTGGCTGTCTTTAGGATAATCTTTGGGACTCCGGCAGGCCTGCCGCGTTCATCTAAGGCCACCATCGTAAGATGCGCTGACCCTATTTTAACCACCCTGCCCTCTTTCAACTTCTCCGCCTCGATCTCGACCTCGATATCCATGGAACTGTGTCCTACATGACAAAGACGGGCCCTTATATTAAGCATGTCCCCGATATTGACGGGGTGTTTAAATACTATGTGGTCCATGGATGCCAGTACGACGTTCTTCCTCGCGTGTTTGGTGGCGGCCACAAAGGCCGCCTCATCGACCAATTTTAGGATCGTCCCGCCATGCACACTGCCATAATGATTCGCATACACCGGCATCATCACCTCAGACAGAACGGTCTCCGATTCTGATATACATTTGGCTTTTTTCATCGCAACCTCCTCTAAAGTATACCATAAAGACAAGACAAGTGTCTACCTGTGGCCTCACGCTGGCCCTCTTGAGTATCGTTCCTTACGTCAATTCCTCAATGGCCTGTAACAATATTTCAATTTTTTCACTCTTTATCAGGAATCTATCGACAATATTGGCATAATTCGGGTCTTTGCATCGCTGAAAACCGGTATAAATTATAATCCTTGTATCCGGCGAGAGTTCTTTAACGGCCGAGAGGACTTCGATGCCGTTTTTTTCCGGCATCATTAGGTCTAAGATAATAACATTAGGCGGGCTCTTCTTTTTCAAATAACCCAAAAGTTCATAGCCGTTTTCGACGGTTTCGACCAGGTACCCCTTTTCAGCCAGTACGTCCTTTAGCATCTCGCGGATATCGATGTTATCGTCAGCTATTAAAATTTTAGCATTATTTCGTGTCATGGTTGTTTACTTTCTCGATCGCCACGGTCCATTATTTCCAAAAACGCCTTTACCACTTCAGGATCAAATTGCGTTCCGGAACCTTCCTCGATGATCTTCAACGCCTCTTTTTTGCTGCAGGCTTTCCTATACGGCCTATCCGCTATCAAAGCCTCATATACATCTGCTACGGCGATGATCCTTGCGCTTAAAGGTGTATCTTTGCCCCCTAACTTGCCGGGATATCCTGATCCGTCAAACCTCTCATGGTGATGAAGGACTATAGGAACTACTCCGCTTAAAAAGTGAATGCCTCTCAGGATTTCCGCCCCAATACTGGTATGTTTTTTTATGATCTCATATTCTTTTTCCGCGAGTTTTTCTTTTTTAAGCAAAATACTGTCCGGGATGCCGACTTTACCCAGATCGTGGAGCATGGCCGCGTGTTCCAGATTTTCCAGTTCCGCATGCGAAATATTAAATTTCTTGCCGATCTCAGTAGCTATAGAAACCATATTTTCGCCGTGCTCGCTTGTGTAATAATCCTTGGCCTCTATAGTCTTTGCGAAGGCATAGATCGTTTCCAGCAAGGTCTGGTTCGCCCTCTTTTCCGTTTTTGCCATCTTATCCTTTAGTTTTCCTACATTATCTTCTCCGCCTTCACGAATGATTTCTTCCGTCTCTTTTACGGTGACGAAGTTAAAGACCGTTAACCTGTTCCCGCCTTTTTCTTTCGCATTAAGCAAGGCCTTATCGACCGCATTCAGAAGATCTGATTCCGTATAAATACCCGGGTCGGGGTGGCCTGCTATCCCCATGCTCGCTTTTATCTTTATCTTCTTACCTTCCGGGTCGAAGATATGTTCATTTATTTTTTTCAACAAACGTTTTCCGAATGTAACGGCGCCGTCTTTGTCGGTATCCGGCATGATGATCAGGAATTCTTCTCCGCCATACCGGACTACAATGTCGTTTCCCCTGATGGCATCTATGAGAAACTGGGCGATTTCCCCTAAGATGATATCTCCGTATTGATGTCCATATATATCATTGATGGATTTAAAATAATCTATATCCAGCATGATAAGGGAGATAGCTAAAACATACCTCTTCGACCTTTTAAACTCCGCGGGTAATCTTTCCGATAAGTATCTATAATTATAAAGGCCCGTAAGCGGGTCTTTCAGGCTCAGTTCCTTTAATCTATTTAGCAGTTCCTTATTGCGTAAAGAGAGCTCTTGCATCTTAAGCGCCTTTTTGATGGTTATCTTCAGCTCATCTATGTTAAGCGGTTTTTGAAGATAAGAAAAGGCGCCGTCGCTCATGGCGGCAATACAACTTTCCGTAGACGCGAAACCGGTCGATACTATCACTATCGTATCGGCATTTATATTTTTTACCTCCTTTGCCAATTCTACACCTGTTCCGTCTGGCAGTTTAAGGTCGACCAAAGCTACGTTATAAAATTTATCCGCTAATTCCCTCTTGGCTGAAGCGATAGTATTAACGCATGTTATCTTATATCCGTCTTCGACGAGTATATCTTTTAAGCCTTCGCACATCGGGATGTCGTCATCAACCAGAAGTATGCTTATATCGTTTTGCATTTTTTATCCTCTGATCGGCAGCCCGACGATAATGGTTGCCCCTTTACCTGGTTCGCTTTCGATTTCGATGTCGCCGCCATGCGCTTCCACGATCTCCTTACAGATAGCCAGCCCTAATCCCGTACCGTGGACTTTTGTCGAAAAGAACGGTTCAAAGATTTTTTCATTGTCCTCTTCCCTTATGCCCGGTCCGGTATCTGTAAAGAGCACCTCTACGAAATCTTTATCCCTAACCGCTGTAACGGTCAGATTTCCTTTATCCTCCATCGCCTGTAGGGCATTTGCGATTATATTTACAAATACCTGGCTAAGCTGTAATTCGTCTCCCCTTATTTTTGGCAAGTCTTCGTCTATTTGAGTATCTATTTTCATTCCGTCAGGAGGCTGGAATTTGGCGATACTGTTAAGCAAAATAGCTCTCAAATCCACATCCTTTAATTCCGGTATTCTGGTCTTTGAAAAAACCAAAATATTTTCAATAATCCTGTTGGTCTCGATAAGCTGCCGTTGCAAATTCTCAAGATGTTTCCCTATCCTTTCATCATCACTTTGCAGTTTCGTTTTGAGGAAATAAACGGAAATCCCCATAGCGCCTAATTGGTTCCTGAACTCATGTCCTATTATACTTGCGAATTTTCCCATAGCCGCGAGCTTTTCACTGTTTAGTAACCTCGCTTTCAGTTCCCAATCGAAGACAATAAGGATATTCCAAACCGACCACGCTAAAAAACCTGCGCAGATAGCACGGAATACCTGCACCGGGATACCGGTCAGATTTAAAAAAGAGGCGTTATTTATAAGGGAAGCCGGGAAAAAATCCGCCTTTGGAGTAATGATGCCTCCTAATATAGCGTAGATACCAATCGAAAACACAGCTGTGAGGAAATAGCGGCGGAAACCCAACGGGTCCAAAAGCGCTTTATTGCGGCGATAATATATAAAAAAACCGAATGCCGACAGTACTCCGCCGGGAAACCCTAAAAGATATCGAGGCCAGATGCTCCGTTCCTGCTTTGATATAAAAATAAGCATGATAACAAAAAGGGTCAGGGTGAACGTAACCCATTTTTCCAACAGCTTCAGCTTCCTGAGGTTCAATAGGATGAGCCTTAGCCCAAACTCAAAAAATAAGGCGAATGATAAGGTTAAAACCAAAACCCGGATCAAATTCCAAATATTTGAGTTATACCCTTTTACTATACCGGCCATATCAAGCCATTCATTCAGAGCGTGAGTCACTCCGAATCCCGCCAATATCCAGATTATATTTGATAATTCAAAAATGCTATTTCTGCGCACACTGAGCTGTTGGGCGAAGATGCTTATGCCCATAACAAAAAAGGCCAGCCCATAGATAAAGAAAATTATGTCTAAATTTTTGGTAAAGATTTCCGTTAGCACGTCTTCCCCAGAATGGTACAAAGTTTATCGATAAACTTTGTATGAATTATACCATATATTACATATAAGTTCTATTCATATTCTTTTCGGCGCGTTTCGTGAAATCTAATTTTGGTAAAATAATTACTTAAAAAAAGCAATAAAATCTCTTGACATCGTCACGTTTCTATGATATTATTTGGCCGTAAACTTTAAAAATAACGTGCTTATTATCAATAAGTTACACGGCCACTTTATAAAGTTACAGAATTAATAAATATAAAAACAAAAATTAAAACTTAAGAGGAGGAAGAAAAGATGTTTAAGAAGATGGTATTACTGGCCAGCCTGATAGCTGTCTTTCTGTGTTCTTTAAGCGCAACCGGTTTTGCCGCGGTCGCTACCTTAAAGCCGTCATTGGAATTAAGGCAGATCGACTCGGTGAACGTTCCTTTCCAGCACAACCGACCGTATCCATCCTTTGAAAGACAAAACGGCGTTACCTACCTTGATCTAGCCGGCACCTGGAAGTATTACAAGCTAGCTTCACAGGCGAGTAATAGCCAAGTAGCGACTACTCTATCAAGAAGGGATGGCGCAACTATCGGTTCGCTGGAATCAGCGGGATATCAGACGGTTAATTTCAATGATAACGGATGGTCAAATCGAACGTTACCCATCTCTGAAAATCCGAACGGCGGCGCTGAAGAGGAAAGGGTCTACTGGTTCAGGCGCCATTTCACGGTTTCGTCCGGCCTGCAGGGAAAATACATCCAACTGGCGATCTTAGGCGCTAATTATGTCACGGATGTCTGGGTAAACGGAAAATACGTCCGCTGGCACGAAGGCGGATACACCTCTTTTGCTTTCGATGTAACCAATTATTTAAATTATGGCGCTGATAATGTTATCGCGGTCAGGGTCCACAATATCCCGTGGGATAACCGCACTAACGATAAGGATATAGTACCATACAAGACGGTAGATTTTAGAAACTATGGCGGAGTTTTTAGAGATATTTATCTTGAATCAACCGAACCTTTGCATATCGTCCGCACGGATATAAAGCCGTCCTTAAAACTTGTCGGTGGGCAGCCCATACAAGATCAAGGGCATGTCGATGTCAATGTGGTCCTTTATAATGCCGGTACCGCAACTCAGACCGCGAATATAGATCTCTCTGCCTTTGGAACGGTAGTTAACGATACGAATATCTTAGATCCAAAGCCGGAGTCGATAATTAATCTGTCCAATCCGGTTGTTATAAACGGCTCTTCTTCCGGCTCTGTCCAGGTTGGCGTTACTAACAATGTCTTTCAGAACTTTGAGCCCAATAACGGGACATCCGGAAGTTACTTTCAGGATATTTATCAATCAAGCCCCGCTTTTGAGACTACAACCGTGCATTCGGGTACGAGGTCATTGAAGATAACCGCGGCAAGCGGCGGTGGGACAGTCGGAATTTTGGCGGCAAACTCTTCAACCTATCTCGATCTATCAACGGCAACGTCTCTATCCGTGTGGGTATATGATACGCAGGGTAATAATACCCTTCAATTGCGTTTAAAAGATAACGATGGCGATGGCGGAAGCGGAAGCGATGCGAATTTTCTCTGGTCCGACGCTGCTTCAGTGCAAAACCAATGGACCAAGATCACCTTTGATTTAAATCGTTATCCGGATGCCGCCAATTTAGACTTAGACAGGATCTCAAAGATCGAGCTTTATGAGTACAATCAGGGAGTCTATTATTTCGACGACCTGGAATATACCGTAAATGAGACCAAGGTCCTGACTTTCTCGTTGGACCTGCTCGGTACGAGCTTATGGACTCCTGAAAATCCGGCGTTATTCGTTTTAAAGAGCGACCTTAATTCCGGAACAGGGTTATTCTATACCCAGTTCGGTATAAGGCAAATTGAAATAGATAACGCCAACTGCCGGTTCCTGCTTAATAAAGTGCCTACCTTCTTAGCCGGCGTCGCCCGGCATGAAGATATGCCGAATGTCTTCAGGAAATTCACCGAATCTGAAATGGCTTCTTTAAAAGCCGATTATCAGAACGCCAAAGACGCGAATATGAACTTCATTAGGACAGCCCACTACGCAAACCATCCTTACGCCTACATATTATCCGACAGAATGGGCATTATGATATGGGAGGAGTTAGCCGCTACCTGGTTCGATGCCTCGGCTTTTGATCTGCAGAGACTGACCAGAAAAGTGGCAAAACAGATGTGGCTTGAGATGATCTATCGAGATTACAACAGGCCTTCCATTATAATTTGGTCAACGAATAATGAAGGAACGGTCGGCGCAGAAGCGCAAAAGAAATTATTCAATGAGGACCTGCATTCAGTCGCGGATAGCGTTGATGGGACGCGCCTCGTAGGCCAGGCAATAGTCGGTTCAAACGACACGGACTCAAGTTTAGCGTCCGATGATTTCCTTGGAATAAACGAATATTGGGGCGTCTTCTATGGAACTACAGGCGAATACTACAACCAGACCAAAGCGTCTCTCAAGCGCACCAATACCGCTTATCCGACCAAACCCATAATAGTCTCAGAGATGGGCACCTGGTCGTACGAAGATTTAACTCGGATGGCGGAACAGGTCAGTTGTTGGAACAATACCTACAAAGCATTTAACGAGAAACCATACGTCGCCGGCGTCATATGGTGGGCTTTAAACGATTGGTGGCAAGCTACCGGCGGAGCCCAGACGATGGGCGCCATCACGTGGGACAGGACGATCAAGAAGAGCGTGTATAATTCCATACAGGCCGATTACGCCAACACCTGGACACGGCCTGTAGTCAAGGCGCTCGCTCCTTCTGACGATGCAGCGCTCTCCGGCAATGTGACTATAACAGCTTATGCCGAGGACTTCAGGGGTGTGAACGTCGGCATAGACACGGTCCAATACAAGATCGACTCAGGCGCATATAATGATATGACCGGCCAGGGCGGAAACCAGTATTCGGCTGTTTGGGATTCGAGGACTACCTCAGACGGAGCCCACACGATTACCGTCAAGGCCAAAGATTACAACGCTAATGAGAGAATTCACCTTGTGGACGTAACGGTCAGCAACAGCGTTAATCTTATGCATATACAATCTATAGGGATGTCAACGGTAAGGAAAGGCAGTTTAGTCAATGCCAGAGCTGACGTCCTTGTAGTAAACGCGAGCGGCCAGCCGGTCGCCTCCGCTACCGTTTATGGACAGTGGAGCGGGCTCACCTCGGACAGCGACCAGAAATTGACGAGCAGCAGCGGCCATGCTATAGTGGATAGCAACAAGGTAAGCAGCGGTTCATCCGGCACGTTCACGTTCACGGTGACTAACATCACAAAGAGCGGGTGGACATATGATCCCGCATCTAACGTACAGACCTCCGCATCTATCTTATACCCTTAAGATAGATAACAGTTA
>Ga0209343_10004015_pt1 | contig 18262 bp, 16 predicted proteins | sample RifCSPlowO2_02_FD_184026 | JGI IMG/M metagenome (GOLD analysis project Ga0209343, IMG submission 184026) | Groundwater microbial communities from Rifle, Colorado - Rifle CSP2_plank lowO2_0.2 (SPAdes) (version 2) | ecosystem: Environmental > Aquatic > Deep subsurface > Groundwater | place... | reverse complement strand
CAGTTCGAGAAGGATCCGGGCTGGCCGAAGGTGCCGGCCAGGTATCGGATGGGATTTGGATCCGCGGTCGCCATCGATCAACAGGACCACGTCTGGATCCTGAGCCGCCCGCGCACGCTCGAGAATCCCCGTTCAACAGCGTCCGACCTGAAATCCGTGCCCGCGCCGCCGGTGATGGAGTTCGACAACGCGGGCAATTTCATCCAGGGCTGGGGCGGCGAAAGCGGCCCGGGATATCAATGGCCGTCGAACGAGCACGGCATCACGGTGGATTCGAAGGGCTTCGTGTGGGTCCTGGGCAACGCCGACGGCAAGAGAGGCAATCCGGCGAACCTCCCGAACGACAACCAGGTCCTCAAGTTCACGAAGAACGGCAAGTTCGTGCTGGCCATCGGCAAGAGCGGCCAGACGGGCAGCAACGCGACGGAGGTCCTGAGGGGCGCATCGGGCCTTCGGGTCTACCCCAAAACGAACGAGCTGTTCGTCAGCGACGGGTACGGCAACAGCCGCATCATGGTGTACGACGCGGACACGGGGACGTTCAAGCGCATGTGGGGCGCGTATGGCCGGAAACCGCTGGATGAAGCGGCGCGGCCGCCGCGCTCGAAGCCGGGCGAGATTCCGTGGGTCGCCGTGTCGGAAGTCCTTCGGCAGTTTGGATCACCCGTCCACGACGTCGACATCTCGAACGACGGGCTCGTGTATGTCTCCGACCGCGGGAACAAGCGCGTCCAGGTGTTCACACCCGAGGGGAAGTTCATCGCGGAGCAGTTTGTGGGCCTCGACAGCGAATATGGCCTTCAGGCGAGGTCGACGGCCTTTTCGCCCGACCAGAGGTTTCTCTACGTCGGAGGGACCCCGGTCATCTACATCCTGAATCGCCGGACGCTCGAGGTGCTGGGTTCGTTTGTCACGGGCTCGGCGCAAGATCACCCGCCGGGCCATCAGGTCGCGGCCGATCAGAAGGGCAACCTCTACGCGGTGCAGGCCGAGCTGACCGGGGCCGACGGAGCGAGTGGAGGAACGGGCGCGTATAAGTTCCTGTTCAAGGGGTTTTCGCCCGCGACCAGATGCTGTCGATGAGCCCGCGGACGGGACCACCGCTTCCTGTCAAGCCCCCGCTCGCTGTTTCGGCGTTCGCGGTGCGGGTTTGTCAGGTCGCTGCGGGTCCGCTCGCTTCTCGCCTTCCGCGCGGGGCGGCTGAGGCGTCTCGTCGCCGACGAAGTGGTCGGCCCGCTCGACAGCCAGCAGGACCTGGTGGAATTGCCGGCGGACGCGCTGTTCTGCCAGCCCGTCCGGCAGGTCCCGAAGGGCTCGCTCAAGACCCCGCAGCGCCCAATTCAGCGTGACTTTCGGATCCTGTTCCATGTTCGGCAAGTGGCCCACCCCTCCAAGTTCCATGCCTGGCCATTCCTGCACACAATGGCGCCGCTGCGCACGGCAGGTGTGTCGCTTCCTGGGACAGGCCGTGTCCATTCTTGGGCAGCCTTCCGACCGAAGGCCGGGGGTTCATGGCCCCGAAAGATGGCTCTCCCCGGGTTTCCGTGATTAGAATCAGCACAGGTCAGGAGGCATGACGATATGAAGCGTTTTCGGTTGGGAGTGGCAGCGATCATCCTGGTCGGCGGTATGTCTGCGAGTGCGCAGGTGGCGCCGACGCCTTTCAAGCTCGGCACGTTCGAACGGCAGGGCAAGCCGTTTGTGGGCATCGTGCTGCGCGAATCGGTAGTCATCGACTTCAGCGCCGCGCACGCGGCGATTCGCACGCCGGCGTCCACGGTCGCCGCGCCTGCCGATATGAAGGATCTCATCGCCCGGTACGACCAGGGCGTACGGGGGCGCATCCTCGAGATCGTGCGGAGCGTCGAGGGCGGCGGCAATGCCGCGCGTCCCGCCTACGTGCACGACCTCTCCACGCTCAAGATCCTGCCGCCGATCATGTACCCGATGACGATGATGAACGTGGCGGTGAACTACGCCGAGCACGACATCGAGATGGCGAGGATCCGGCAGGGTGCTCCGGGACAGGCGGCTCCCACGGCGGGTGCGGCGCTGCCCGGGACGCAGAGCGCGCCGGGCATCTGGGAGCGGTCAGCCGATGACCCGAGGTGGAATCCGTACATGTTCCTGAAAGCGCCCTCCGCGGTGATCGCGCACGGCGAAGCGATCCGCCTGCCCCCGGGCCGCACGCAGATTGAGTGGGAATGCGAGATGGGCCTGGTCATCGGGCGCACGGCGAGTCAGGTGCCGGTTGCGTCGGCGGCCAGCTACATCTTTGGCTACACGCTCGAAAACGACGTGTCCGATCGCGGAGGCCGCGGAGATACCCGTTACGGATCCGACTGGCTCGTGTTGAAATCCCACGACACGTTCGCGCCGCTGGGTCCTTTCATCACGCCGAAGGAGTTCATCGCCGACGTTCGCAAGATCCCCATCCGGTTCGCCCTGAACGGGCAGGTGCTGCAGAACGGCACGACGGCGCAGATGATTCACGACGTCTTCGAGCAGGTGGCCTACGCCTCCAGCATCCTGACGCTGCGGCCGGGCGACGTCATCGCCACCGGCACGGTTCCGGGCGCCGGCTCCGCTCGCAAACCGCCCATCTTCTTCAAGCCCGGCGATCGGGCGGAGTGCACGTACGAAGGGGTCGGGACGTTGATCAACCCGGTCGTCGGGCCGCAGAGCGGCGCCACGCGATAATCTGACGCGGCAGGGAAAAGGCGGCTGGGCTAACGGACGACCGCGGCGTCGGCCGCTTTCCCTGTCAGTGCGTCATACGCGCGGCGGGCCGCTTCGACCTTGCGGGCGGCCTCCTCGAGACGAGCCTGGGCCCGCGCCGACTCGGCGGTTTTTCGCGCTTCCGCCTGTGTGGCTTTTCGGTCGTCAATCCGCCGGTGCTCGACCGTGGCGGACTGCGCGGTCAGATCTTCGTGCAGCGTGCGCAAGGCGCCCCGCGTGGTCGGTGCGGTCGCGACCTCGACGTGATCCGTCTGAATCCAGCCGGGCTGTCGGGTGCCGTTGCGATCGCGCGCCAGCAGGATCCAGTACCAGCCCTCTCCTTTGTCGATGAGGTCCACGATCGCTCCGGCGTGGACGACCGCGATGACCGCACTTCGTGCGTCGGCGCGCTCGAACACGGACGCGTCCGCGGCGACGACGCGGACGGAGGGCAGGCCGTCGGCCGCTCCAGGGAGCTCACCAACGTGCAGGCTCATGAGGACGACGCTCAACCCGATCGCCGCGCAGCGTGCATTCATGTGCAGGGTCACCTCTGCTCAAGGTCCTGCCAAGTCCGGGCCAGCGCGGTCGCGCCGGAAATCAGCGCCGCGGGCCTCCAGGTGCTCAAAAAGTGAACCCCCAATGACAATCCTGTCAGCGCGGTGATTTGAGGTCCTTCCCTCAATCCGCGGCGTGCGCCCTGCGCTAGAATGCTGGAGTGCGATACAGGGCCGGCGACAAGAGAGGCTTCACGCTCATCGAGCTGCTCATCGTCGTCGCGATTATCGGCATCATTGCCGCGATCGCGATTCCCGGCTTCCTTCGTGCCCGGATCGCCGGCAACGAGGCGTCGGCTATCGGATCGATGCGCGCGATCAACACCGCACAGCAGGGGTACGCGCAACTGTGTAATGGGTTTGCGGTCGCCCTGACCGTCCTGGGCACCGCAGGTCCGGGCGGTGCGCAGGCGTTCCTGTCCCCGGATATCTCGGCGGCGGCGACCATTCTGAAAAGCGGCTATTCGGTGACGATGACGACGGGCGCGGGAGCCGTGGTCGTTGCGGGCGGTCCGTGCGCGGGCGCGGCGCAAACGAACTTTTACGCGGCCTCGGTCCCTCTCACAACGGGTTCTACCGGTACACGGGGCTTCGCGACCAACAATTCCTGGACGGTCTTTCAGGACACGAGCGGCGCGGCGCCCACCGAGCCGTTCACCGTTGCCGGCACGGTGTCGGCGATTCAGTAAGGGCCACGCGCCATGCGCATGCTCCGTCTCCTGACCCTGGCGTTCGCGGCCGGCGCGATTGTGCTGTCGGCGCAGACTTCGCCGCTGACGCCGGAGCAGCGCGCGCCGTTCCACGGTCCGTACAGCGAGCCTGAGGAGCCGTTTCGCCTCGTCGGCAACATCTACTATGTCGGCGCGAAGAACATCTCCTCGCACCTCGTCACCACGCCAGAGGGTCACATCCTGATCGATACGGGAACCGTGGAGATGACGCCGGTCATCACGGGCAACGTCGAGAAGCTCGGATTCAGCGTGCGCGACATCCGGATCATGCTCTCGAGCCACGCCCACTTCGATCACGTCGGCGGCCATGCCGCGATGCAGCAGCGGACGGGCGCGCGCGTGATGGCGATCCGCCAGGATGCCGAGGCGCTCGAGGCGGGGATGGACAAGTCGCCGCTCGGCGACGAAGGATGGGCGCCGGTCAAGGTCGACCGCGTGCTCCAGGATGGCGACGAGGTCAGACTCGGTGGCACGATCCTGCGCGCCGTCTGGGCGCCCGGACATACGCCCGGCTGCACCGTGTGGACGACCTCCGTGCCCGACGCAGGGAAGATCTATTCGGTGGCGATTTTCGGGTGCGGGGTACCGAACGCCGGCGTGAAGGTCGTCGGCAACGAGAAGTTTCCGGCGCTGGTCGACGACACGCTGGCCACGTTCAGCAAGCTGAGGATGCTCAAGCCGGACGTGTACGTTACGGGGCACCCGCGGATGCTGTTTGCCGGAAAGATCGACCGCATGAAGGCAGGCGAGCGGCCGCATCCGCTGCTCGATCCCGAGGGCTGGGCACGAATGCTGAACGATTCAGAGGTGAATTTCCGGAAGCGCGTGCAGGCCGAGCGCGCCTCTGCCTCCCCTGGCCGCTGATCTTCCTCGCCTGCTTGAAGGCGTACAATCACGACTGGCTGGAACACCGTCTGGGATGTGAATGGGGGTCACATGAGCTATCGATTTCTGACCTCGTCGGGTGCCCTGGCAGTGGCTCTCGCGCTCATCCCGCCCGCGATGGTCCCGGTCGCGGGCCAGACCCCGGCGGCGGCCGCGCGGGCGAAATCGCCGGCGCCGGCGAAGGCATGGATTGCGCCACGGACAGCCGATGGTCAACCGGACCTTCAGGGAGTCTGGGAGAGCAACGGCGCGACCCCGTTGGAGCGGCCGAAGGCACTGGAAGGCAAGGAGCTCCTGACCGACGAGGAAGTCACCGAACTGAAGAAACGAGCCGCGCGCATCTTCGACGCGAACGGGAACAGCGACTTCGCCGCGGGCGATGACGTGTTCCTGGCCGCCCTCGCGAACACCGAACAGCACGAGAACCCCAACGCGACCGGCAGTTCCGTCTGGATGGTCGAGCGGGAGTGGGACAACCGAACGTCGCTGATTGTCGATCCACCGGACGGGCGGGTTCCCGCGCTGACGCCGGGGGCGCAGCAGAAACGGACCGCGGCCGGGGCGGCTGGGCGGCGTCCGCCGGCGGGTCCGGAGGATCTCAGTAATCTGTTGCGCTGCATTACGCCCGGCGTGCCGAGGCTGGGCGGCAACGCTGCGAGCTACAACAGTTTCTACCAGATTCTGCAGACGCCTGGGTACGTGGTGCTTGCGATGGAAACGATCCACGACGCGCGCATCATTCCGCTCGACCAGCGTCCGCACCTTCGCTCGGGCATCCAGCAGTGGAACGGCGACTCGCGGGGCCGATGGGAGGGCAGCACGCTGGTCGTCGATACCACCAACTTTTCGACCAAGAGCAACTTCATGGGGTCGGCGGAGAACCTGCATCTCGTCGAGCGCTTCACGCGGGTCGCGCCCGACACGATCAATTACGAAATCACGCTCGACGATCCGACGACATGGACGAAGCCGTGGACGGCGCTGGTTCGCCTGAAGCAGACACGGAGCAAGCTCTACGAGTACGCGTGTCACGAGGGAAACAACGAGACCATGGGGGGCATTCTCGGCGGGGCTCGCGCCGAAGAGCAGGCGGCAGAAGACGCGGCGAGGGCGTCGAAATGACCATCGCGGGCGGCTCGATCGACGCGATCGTTTAGCGCTGAGCCGATCCGCCGGCGTTGACGGTGACGGTCACCTCGTGGATCGACTCGATCTGGCCGTCGCCGGCGATCGCCCGCAGGAGATACGTTCCGGGCGCACTGAAGCTGACCTTGGTCGTCAGATCAACGGGCTTGCCGTACACCGCCGGCACGTTGGCGGGGTCGAACGTCACTTTGCCGGGACCCCTGTACTGGATCCATCTGATCCGCACTCCCTCGGCGCGGCGCCTCCGCTGGTTCACGTCCGCATTCGCAGAAGCCGAGTCACGGCTCGCGGCGTTCGAGGTCCGCGGGCGCGGTTTCGGAAGCCCGTCGTCGGTCGCGGACACCGTCAAGGTTGCGGGACTGCCGACCGTGAACGCCTGTGCGGCGCTGCCGGTGATGGACGGAGGCTGGTTACCTTCTTCGAGCACGCCGCCGCCGTTGTTCTCGGAGTACACGCCGGGATTCAGTTCCCATTCCGGCTGGAGCCATCCCTTCGCCACGTCGGTGCGCCCTCGGGAGGTGAGCGTCCACTGCAGCTTTCGGTTCTTGTCCCAGTCTCCTGGCACGCGGACCTTGAACACGAATCGCTGCCGTCTCGTGTAGAAATGCGTCGGCTGACCGCGATCGTCGCCACCGAGGTCGACCCGGTTGTTCGGGCCGATGGGAATGTCGACCTCTTCCTCGTAATTCCTGTTGAGGTAGCCGAACACCATGTTGATCGTTCCGTCCGGGTTTCGCTCCCAGCCTTCAAAGGCCGGAGCGACGTTCTGACCCCGCGCGTACCGCATCTGGGCGCGTGCGCCCGTTGCGGCGACGATGATCAGGGCCACGGCCAGCGCCCACATTGCATGTCGGGAATGGATGCTCATGATGCTCTTGCCCTGCTCAAGGATGGCTGCGCCTGGTAACAGGTTCGGGTGAGGCACTCTGCAGGAAGCCTCGCGCAGAGTGCCCCACGGCAAACGTCTGGAGCCGTCGATCGCCTGCGGCTAGTTGCTCGTGCCCTTGGTCCTGGCCTGCCGCGCTGCGACCTGCTCTTTGTACTCTTCGTCGGAGATGTAGTACCAACTCATCCACGCGAAACTCATGTCGTCAATCGTCCGTGCCCCGTAGGTCACCAGGTTGTCCGGATCGGGGTTGAACTTGTTGGCGGCCGTGTTGTTGTGCCACCCGATGACGTGCAGGACCGTCCCGGCAGGGAGCAGGGGCTGCACATCGTCGTCGTAGTGGTAGTTGACGTGCCAGGCGAACTGGTACCGGTCCACGCAGCTGAGCGTCTCCACACGGTTCTGCTGCTGCGTGTTTCCGGTGGCCGGCGTGCCTGTGGGCGGATAGATGGCCTCCACGCACATCGACTTCCCCCGATTGTGCATGTGGGGCTGGAACGAGAGGACCCGGGCCGGCCTGGTCAGGGTGAAGTATCCCTCGGACCGTGCGTTGTCGGTGTTGGCCGGAATGTCGAGGTCCTGGTTTCGGCCGACGCCCTCCGAGTTCTCGATGTACTTCGGGACGTATCCCTTGGGATAGAACTTGAGACCAAGCTCCAGGTTGGCTGGGATCTCCTCGCCAATCGAGTGGAGATGGAGGTTGAAATTGATCTTACTGCCCGCCTTGATCAAGCGGCCCGCGCCCTCAGGGAAGACGTCGCCGTTCTTGCCGAGCGCATACTCGTTCAGGAACTTTCCCCGCGGATTGTCGGAATCATCAATAGACCCGTCGGGTTCCGTCATCGTCGTGACCGAATGGTGGACCACTTTGAAGCCCTTGCTGGGCTTGGTCTCCAGCGCTTTGATGTACCGATCCTCCGTCAGACCGGGGTCCACGAGAATGTCCAGCCACTTGTCGGGGCCCGTCGGCGGGACGACCTGATCCTTCGGTAACGTCACGACCAAATCTGGCGTGCCGATGTGCCACTTGTCGAAATCCTCGAACTGCCGCGGAGGCGGCATGTCGGCCAGGTTCCCCTGCGGGGCGCCGGCGTCCACCCAGCTGGCAATCGTCGCGATCTCGTCGTCGGACAGCGACCGGTCGTCCTTGAACTTGTGGATGCCCACGTTTCGATCGATGTGCCAGGGCGGCATTTCCCGCAGCGCCGTGCGCTGCTTGATCGCCCTGGCCCAGGGTCGCGCGTCCTGATAGGTGAGCAGCGACATGGGCGCGATCGAGCCGGGTCGATGACAGACCTGACAGGAACGCTGCAGGATTGGCGCGACATCTTTGGTGAACGTCACCGGACCGCGCGTGGCAGGCGCCTGCGCGCCCGCGACCGCGGGGGCGGCGAGGAGCGCAGCGAGAAGCAGCCCAGCGGGACGAAGAACGGGGGATATCCACAGCACGTTCATTGTTAACCCCTTCTGCCGAAAGACCCTAGTAACGGGACCGCCCCAGGTTGCCCACAGCATAACACCGCCTCGGGCTGGTCTGTGATTAAATGATAGCCGTGAAGGCAAGCCTGCTCGCGCCCGCCCTGGCCCCCCTTCTGGCTGCGTGGATCGCCGCCGCCGGGCGGCCGGGAGAGGCCGTGCCATCCGCGAACGGGGCGCCGGCGGTTTCACCAGGCGGCGCGCGTCAGGCCGTCCGGCAGGCCCTGCCTCTTCCGGCGCCCGACACCGAGACCGCCTACATGTGCCCGATGCATCCGGACCATACGTCGGAGAAGCCAGGTACATGCCCTCGCTGCTCCATGAATCTCGTGCTCGCCGCGCCCTTCGACATGCGCGACTACAAGCTCGAGTTCCGGACCGTGCCCGCCCTCGTCAAGGCGGGTGGGAAGATCACGCTGCTCTTCAAGGTGTTTCATCCCGGCACCGGCGAGCCGATCAGGAACTTCGAGCTCGTGCACGATCGGCCGTATCACGTGTTCGTGATCAGCCAGGACATGACGCACTTCTTTCACATCCACCCGGAACAGCGGCCGGATGGAGCCTGGGCGGTCGATGTCACGCTGCCGCAGCCCGGATACTACAAGGTCCTGTCGGACTTCGTCCCGAGCGGCGGTTCCGTGCAGTTCATCGCGCGGCCGATCGTCACCGCGGGCTACACGGGCGACCTGTTCGCCTCGAGTGCCCGTCTCGAACCCGACCGGGATCTGACCAAGACGGTCGACGACATCACGGCCGAAGCGACCTTCGATCCCAAGAGGTTCGTGGCGGGCGTCTACGGCCACCTGACATTTCATCTGACCAGCGCCGCGACGGGAGCGCCGATCAGGGATCTGCAGACCTACCTCGGCGCCTTCGGGCACACGCTCATCATGAGCGAAGACATGGTCGAGTACGTGCATTCTCACCCGATTGAAAACGTGCCCCCGGGGGCGGATGTCGAGGCGCTCCGCGGCGGGCCGGACGTCGCTTTTGAAGGGCTGATGCCGAAACCGGGCCGTTACCGCGCCTGGACGCAGTTCCGGCGCAGCGACAAGATGTACACGTTCACGTACACGTTCAGCGTGATTGACGTGGGAGAGCTTTCCCGCCCCTAGCCTGTCCGCGCACCGCGGGACGCCCATTCTTCTCGAGCCTGGCGACCGTCACCTTCACCCCGCCCGGCTTCGGCGTGTCGCCGGGATTCGCGTAATAGCCTGTCACTGCCAGCTCGGTTCCTTTCGAGAGGAGCACGGGCTCCTTGAAGATATAGGGCGTCGGCCAGTCCGGCAGGATGTCGTTCAGGAACAGGAGCACCTGGGTGCCGCCATCCGGGCTCCTGGCCGCCACCTCCAGCGCGTGAGCTCCCGGCAGCACATCGGGTCGAAGCGCGACCGCGTAGGTATCGGCGGGTAACGTCGCTGCGGCGCGGAATTTCTGCGCCGTCGCGTTCGCCGGGACCTCACCGGTCGCCTGCAGCACAAGGTCCGAAGCGCGATTGGCGGGCGGCGCGTCCGCGAAATACAAGCCGAGTGCCCCACGGTCCTGGACCGGCGCTGCGGCGCTCCGGTAGTGAATTTCCACCACGACATGTGAACGGGCGGGAACGCGATAAGCCGCGCCTTCCGGCAGCGTGGTCACGCCGTACCAGGGGGTCCAGCTTCCCAGCCACTGTCCGGTCTCCTGTATGACGAAGAACGCGGCGCGGACGACGCGGCGGTCGCCGGGTTTGAATTCAAGCGCCCGGACCCACCGGTCGGACGACAGGCCGAGATCGACGACCGTGCGCCGGACCTCGTCCGGTTGACCGGGAGCTATGGTATTCGGCGCGAGTTGTTGCTGGAGATCGGGCTCCCCGAGCTGCCAGCGGTCGAAGTCGGGCTTGATCGCGACACCGCCGGGCGTCTTCGGGGTCTCCGTCACGTTCAGCAGGACGGTCTGTCCCGCGCTCTTCGGACCATTGCCCTCCACCCACGACACGATGAAGGCGAATTCGCGGAGCGTGAGGCCGTTGTCGTTCGCGAACTCTCCGTAGCCGGGCACCGCCCGCCAGGGCGGCATGTGCCGGCGGAGCACCTCCTCCTGGATGGCGCGGGCCCACGGCCGCGTTTCTTCGTAGGTGGTCAACGGGAAGGCCAGGGTATTATCGCTGTGACAACCCACGCACTTCCGGTTCAGGATGCGGACAATTTCACGGTCGAACAGCACGGTCGTGCTGATCAGCGCGTGAGTCGAGGCCGGGCGCGGCCGGAGCGGCCACGCGATCCCGAGACACACGGCCAGAATCAGTAGAACCGCTCTTCTCATGCCTCATTCCGCCGTTCAACCGCGGTCGCCGTTTCAGAATTATACGGTCCGCCGGTCAGCTGCGGCGCCTTTTCTTGTAGGATACGTCGACGGTCGCGGGCTGCCGGCGGTCATTCGTCCCGTGCAGGAATCGATGGAGGGCTCCGATGAGAAAGCTGACAGGTGGGGTCTTTGCGGCGGTGGTGATCGCGGCGGTCACGGCCGGCACGCCGGCGCTGCAGAGGGATCCGCAAGGCAGCGCATCGCGCCAGGCCGTGACCAAGGCGGAGTATGAGCGCTGGAAAGCGGGCCAGCAGACCTCGTTGCCGTCGAACTGGGGCCGGTGGGGCACAGACGATGAAATCGGCACGCTGAACCTGATTACGCCGGCCAAGCGGAAACAGGCCGCCGCCCTCGTGAAGGAAGGCGTGTCGCTGTCCCTCGCCGTGGATGCGAACACGGTCAAGGGGATCGACAACGCCAATCCCTACGACGTCGTCATGCTCACGACAGGTTCGGATCGCATTTCGGTGGCGCACCATGGCGTGGCGCACACGCATCTCGATTCGCTCGCGCATCATTTCGACTTTGCCGGGGCCGGGTACAACGGCTACAAGCCGGACGAGGCGCTGGTGATGAAGCAGGGCCACCCGAAAAATTCGATTTACAACGTGAAGAACGGCGTGTTCACCCGGGGGATCCTGCTCGATCTCCCGCGGGCCAAAGGCCTCCCGTACCTCGAGCCCGGCACGCCGATCCTCATCGAGGATCTCGAGGCGGCCGAGAAGATGGCGGGCGTCAAGGTGCAGCCGGGGGACGCGCTCTTCATCCGGACGGGCGTGTGGCCGTATCGGGCGAAGTTCGGTCCGTATGCCCGCGGTCGAAATGGCAAAGCCGCCGGGCTCGACATCTCGGTCATTCCGTGGCTGAAGCAGCGCGACATCGCCGTGCTGTCGATGGACCAGCCGATCGCCGTGAGCCCGTCCGAGATCCCCGGCGGCGTTCACGATTTCGCGATGGTGGCCCTCGGTATCCATCTGATCGACAACTCCGATCCGGAGGCGGTGGCCGCGAAGGCGGCTGCCTCGAAGCGATGGGAATTTCTCCTGACCTTCGCGCCGCTGCCCATTCGCGGCGCGACCGGCTCGGCCGTCAACCCGATCGCGACCTTCTGAGGGCTGCCGCGGCCAGGGCCGTCGTCTGCGGCGTGCTGGTGCTGGCGACGGCGCAGGTGCGGGCCGCCGGCCAGGACGATGCGCCGGCGATCGCACGGCGCCGGATGGTCGACGCCCAGATCGCCGCGCGCGGGATCCGGAACCAGGCGGTCCTGGACGCGATGTCGCGTGTGCCACGGCATCTCTTCGTGCCGCCTGATCTGAGGGATCGCGCGTACGACGACACGCCGTTGCCCATCGGGCAGGGGCAGACGATCTCGCAGCCATACATCGTGGCGTACATGACCGAGGCGCTCGCGCTTTCGCGCGACCAGGCCGTGCTCGAGATCGGGACCGGTTCCGGCTATCAGGCGGCGGTGCTCGCGGAGCTGGTCCGCGAGGTGTACACCGTCGAGATCCTCCCCGATCTGGCGGCGCGCGCGCGCCGGACCCTTGCCGAAGCGGGCTATCGCAACGTGCAGGTCCGCAGCGGGAACGGGTACCTCGGGTGGCCGGAGCGTGCGCCGTTTTCGCGGATCATCGTGACCGCGGCCCCGGGCGAGATACCCAGGGCCCTGCTGGACCAGCTCGCCGTCGGTGGAAGAATGGTCCTGCCCGTCGGAACATTCTTTCAGCGGATGACCATCGTGACCAAGACGGGGCAGGGGGTGACCGAGACGCAGACGATCCCGGTCCGGTTCGTCCCGATGGTCGACGCTCCGCGATGATTCGCAGCCTCCGCCCCGGTGCCGCCGGCTGGCGTTCCTGCGTTCAAGGAGCGTAGAATCGGACTGGCATGGAGGAGGCAGGATGACTCGTCGATTTCTCATATATGGTGTGCCGGGCGCGCTGCTGGCGGTCCTCTCGCTGGCAACAGCCCACGTCGCCGGGCAAGGGCCGTCGGCGGCGAAAACGAGCGGAACCGGCGCGAAGGCGTATACGCAAGCACGCACTCCGGACGGCCAGCCGGACCTGACGGGGTTCTGGACCAACTCCACCTACGTGGCGCTGGAGCGGCCCAAGGGCGTCACGAAAGAGTTCTATACGCCCGAGGAAGTTGCCAAGATGGAAAGGGACGCGGCGGCCCGCGAGGACGAGCAGACCGTCCCGGGCACGGTGGCCGACGTGCACTATGACGGCACCCAGTTCGGGCTGGGCCGGAGCCAGGGCACGTTTGCACGCAGCCTGCGGACCTCGCTGATCGTCGATCCGCCGGATGGGCGAATCCCGCCCTTGACCGACGAGGGGAGGAAGAGGCTCGCCGAGCGGAACGAGGCCAGGAAGCGGCGTAACATCAACCTGATGAGCACCGAGCACCCGAACGGCCGCTACGACTCCGCGGAGAACAATTCGCTCGACGACCGCTGCATCGTCACGGGACACGCGGGACCGCCGATGGCCGGCGCAGGCTACAACGCGACGTATCAGATCGTGCAGTCGCCGGGACACGTGATGATCCTCGTCGAAAACAATCACATCGCCCGCATCATTCCCGTGGACGGCCGGCCGGCCCTTCCGAAGAACGTGCGCTCGTGGAGGGGGGTCTCGCGCGGCCGCTGGGAGGGCAATACGCTCGTGGTCGAGACCGCGAATCTCCACACGGACCTCAGCATCCCGAGCAGCGGGCAGCCCGCCTTCTGGGGCGCCATCAGCGAGAGCATGAAGGTGACCGAGTGGTTCACGCGCGTGGACGCCGACACGATTCAGTACAGGTTCACGGTCGAGGACCCGGCGACGTGGACCAGGCCCTGGAGCGCGGAATTTCCCTTCGTGGCGACCAACGGCCCGATCTTCGAGCACGCGTGCCACGAGGGCAACCGCGATATGGCGAACATCCTCAATGCGGCACGAGTGCTGGAGAAGAAGGCCGCGGACGCCCTGAAGAAGGGGTCGAACTAAGGCGGATCAGGGAAGCAGGACGACCGACCCGGTTGTCCTGCGCCCCTCGAGGTCGCGGTGCGCGGTCTGCGCGTCGGCGAGCTTGTAGCGTTTCGTGGGCGCGATTCTCACTTTGCCCGCCTTCACGACGTCGAACAGCGAATTCGAGCGCTCGACCAGGTCTGCGCGGCTTGCAATGTGGGTGACGAGCGTCGGGCGCGTGACGTAGAGCGAGCCCTTGGTCGACAGGATCACGAGATTGACCGGCGGCACCGGCCCGGACGCGTTTCCGAACGAGACGATCAGGCCACGCGGGCGTACGCTATCGAGCGAGCCTTCCCAGGTCGTTTTGCCCACCCCGTCATAGACCACGGGTACGCCCGCCCCGCCGGTCAGGGCCCTGACGCGCTCGACGAAGTTCTCCTTCGAGTAGTTGATGACGTGTGTGGCGCCGTGCGCCGCGGCGAGCGCCGTCTTCTCGTCCGACCCGGCGGTGCCGATGACGATGATGCCGAGGGCGTTCAGCCACTGGCAGGCGATCAGGCCGACCCCGCCCGCCGCGGCGTGCCACAGCACCGTTTCGCCTCTTTTCACCGGGTAGGTGCTGTGGATCAGGTACTGCACCGTGAGGCCTTTCAGCATCATCGACGCGGCCTGTTCCTCGGTGATGCCTTCCGGCAGCCTGACCAGGCGATCCGCCGGCACGATCCGCTGTTCGCAGTACGAGCCGGGGAGCCCGGTGTAGGCGACGCGGTCGCCCGCTTTGACGTCGGTGACGCCCGCGCCGACCGCTTCCACGACGCCCGCCCCCTCGTTGCCGGCCACGGCGGGAAGCGGAATCGGATACAGCCCTGACCGGTGGTAGGTGTCGACGAAATTGACCCCAATCGCCGTGTGGCGGATACGCGCCTGGCCCGCGCCCGGCTCGCCAACCGGCAGGTCCTCGACCTGCAGCACCTCGGGTCCGCCCAGCGTGTGAAAGCGTACTGCCTTGGGCATCGCTGGTCTCGCCTTTGTGGTCCTAGCGGGTCGATCGGCCCGGCCACAGCACGCCCTGGCTCTGGCGTGTGACAGGTCCCAGCCCTTTGTAGACGAACTTCTGCAGGCGTTTGCCTTCGTAGGTCTCGGTCGTGTAGATGTTGCCCTTCGAGTCCGTGGCGATGCTGTGCACGCCGAAGAACTGGCCCGGCTGGCGCCCGCCGTCGCCGAAACTCGTCAACAGCTGGAGCGACGTGCGCTCGACAACGTGCACCTTCGCGTTGCCGCCGTCGCTGACGTAAAGGAAGCGCTGCTGCGGATCGCTGGAAAAGGCGATATCCCAGACCGAGCCGGACGCCCGGGTCTCTTTGGCAATGAACCCTTCCTTGACGTACGTGCCGTCGGGGCGGAACACCTGGATGCGATCGCCCTGACGATCGCAGACATACAGCAACCCGTCATTGGAGAGCGCGGCGCAGTGCACGGGGTTCCGGAACTGTTGTGCCGGCGGCGCGTTCGGGTCGTACGGGCCAAGATTGGCGTCGTCCGGCTTGTTCCCGTAGGCGCCCCAATAGCGCTTCATCTTGCCGGTCTGCGCGTCGAGGACGGCCACACGCTTATTGAGATAGCCGTCCGAGACATACGCTTCGTTGGTCTTGGCGTCGACAAAGACTTCGGCCGGGCGGCCGAAGTTTTCCGGATCGTTGCTGTCGGCCCGCCACGTCGGCGCTCCCCGGCCGCTCGGTGGCCCGGGCCGTGCGCCCTTCTTGCCGAACTGTGCGAGGAATTTGCCCTCTTTCGTGAATTTCAGGATGTGGCCGTCCGGGCCGCCGTTTCCGGCGATCCACACGTTGCCTTGGTGATCCATGGAGATGCCGTGGTTCGAGTCCGGCCACTCGAAGCCCTGTCCCGGGCCGCCCCAGCTTCGAATGAGGTTGCCCGCCGCGTCGAATGCGAGCACGGGCGGCGCACCCGTGCAGCACTCGTAAATTTTCAGGTCCAGACCCCGCTCGTTGTCATTCAGCGTGGCCGAGCTCCGGTGGATGATCCAGACGTTGTCCTGAGAGTCGACCCACACCCCGATCGCCGAGCCGAGAAGCCAGTGGTTCGGCAACGGCTTCGGCCACAGCGGATCGACCTCGAAGATCGGCGCCTGCGCGCCCTTCGCGCTCTGAGCGGCCGCCGTCCTCTGAACTTCGGCCAGCGTGACCCCGAGCACCACGACGAGGGCAAGCCAGGTCGCGCCGATCCACACGTTACGCCGCTTCATAGACCTCATGTTTTGTCCTCCCGCGTCCGCGCCTGGACCGATCACCCACCGAACCGGCGACCCACCGACCCGACTGCGGGAGGGAGCCGCCTTCAGGGAAACCACAACCCTCCGGAAGACCAATGTGGACCAGAGTATACACACGATCCAGCCATTACTTCGGAGGAGGGACCCCCCTGAACCACTTGAACCCGAGATCGTGCATGTGCTCCGCGGCTTTATTGCCTTCGTGACACGCGTTCTCCCAGGTTTCGTCAGCATACGGGTCGCCGTCACCCGCGCCGGCGCGCCTCAGAGGGAGGCGGATCTTCCACGGCCTGGTAAACACCTTCGGGTCGTCGATCGTCACCTCGTAATCGATGGTGTTCGCGTCGACCGCGGTGAAGCGCTCCACCACGTGCGCGTTATCGCTGAAGAAATTTCCCACCTGGTCGAGCCAGTTCTTCGCGTTGAGATTCGTCACGTCGACAACGAGCGTCTTGCCGTCCCAGGATCCCCGCGAGCTCCCCATCCACAGCTTGACGTCTCCGCCGACACTGCGCGGACGTCCGTCCGTGGGGATGACGCGATAGTAGTGGCCAAAGCTGTACAAGATGACCACGTAGCCGGGGCGCTGCAGGATCTCGAACCCGCCTCGATACGTGGCGCGCGGGACGGTGTAGAGACAGTAGGTTTGCGGATCTCCGTATAACCGCCCTGTCTCGCCCGGCCATCCTCGCGCCACGCCCGCCCGGTGCGCGGCGCGCACCGTCAACGCCCAGGGCTGGTACGGGATTTTGCCGTCCGGCGGGTCGGAGATGAAGCTCTCCTCGGGCGGCGAGCTCAGATCCACGTATGGGTGTTCTTCGAGGTCGTCGCCGCCCGGCGTGCTCGCCCAGCGTCCCCGCAGGTCCGGAGCGCCCTCTGCTGTTCGCGGCGGATTGAAGGGGGGCAGTTTCACGCGCTCCAGCGCCCAGCTCCTGGCCCCCGGATCTTTGGCGGCGTCGCGCGGATACAGGGCCTGGCTCGCGGCGGGTATCGGCATCAGCGCCAGGACAGCCATGCACAGTGCCACCGCGATCGGGCGACCGACACACTGATTCCTCACCTGCCACCTCTCTCTCGAGGCTCTTCATTCATCGGGCGCGAATCTCGACGGAGTATACCGCGCCGCCGCCGGAAAGCCGAGGCGCCGCGGAGCCCAGCCTTGACATCGAGCGCATTCGGACTTATACGGGGAGCCTGCGTACTCGGCATCAGCCGGACACGTCAAGTGATGGCCGTTGAACGAGTGACGCCCGTTGAAGAGGTTTTCACATGAGATATCGATTCGTCGCGGCAATGCGTGCGCTGGCGGTCGGGGTTGCGGTCGTGTCGCTCGCGCCGGTGCCCGAGGCTGGCCAGGCCCCGCCGGCCGCGGCGAAGGCGACCGTGGGTCCCACGGGCTGGACCCTGCCACGAACACCGGACGGCCAGCCGGATTTGCAGGGCGTGTGGGATTACCGGACGATTACCCCGCTGGAACGACCCCTCGCCCTGGGAGAGCGGCAGTTTTTTACCGACGAGGAGGCGGCGAACTTTGAACAGGAAGAGAACCGGCGGCTGAATCGCGATCTCATCGATCCCGCAAAAGGCGGTGCTCAGTACCCGCCCGGCGGCGTGGTTCCCTACAATGAGTTCTGGTACGACCGGGGAAGCAAGGTCACCGGGTCGAAGCGCACGTCGTTGATTGTGGATCCACCAGATGGCCGACTGCCCCCACGGACGCCGGAGGGGCAGAAGCGGGCGGCCGCCCGCGCGGCGGCCCAGCGTGAAGACCAGCACGGACGTCCCCCGGCCGACTCATACGAAGATCGACCTCTGCCGGAGCGGTGCATCTTGGGATTCAACGCCGGACCGCCGATGACTCCCGGTGCCTACAACAACAACGTCCGGCTTCTTCAGCGTCCCGGATACGTGGCGATTCTCAACGAAATGGTCCACGACGCCCGGATCGTCCCCATGGACGGGCGTCCGCATGGGACCGTCCGCCAGTGGCTGGGCGACTCGCGCGGCCGCTGGGACGGCAAGACGCTCGTCGTCGACACGACGCATTTCCTCCGTGAGACGAGCCTCGCCGGATCCACCGCGAACATGCACCTCGTTGAGCGCTTCACGCGGGTCGACGCGGACACGCTGCTGTATGAGTTCACGGTCGACGATCCGTCGACGTGGACGAAATCCTGGACGGCGCAGATTCCGATGATGAAGAGCCAGGATCAGATTTACGAGTACGCCTGTCACGAGGGCAACTACGCCATGCTGAACATGCTGGCTGGCGC
>Ga0209343_10004014_pt1 | contig 18263 bp, 19 predicted proteins | sample RifCSPlowO2_02_FD_184026 | JGI IMG/M metagenome (GOLD analysis project Ga0209343, IMG submission 184026) | Groundwater microbial communities from Rifle, Colorado - Rifle CSP2_plank lowO2_0.2 (SPAdes) (version 2) | ecosystem: Environmental > Aquatic > Deep subsurface > Groundwater | place... | reverse complement strand
AAATCAAAGAATCGTTAAGAATCTTGCTATAAATTTTTTCTCTTGTTTTTTTGTCGCCTAGAGAAGAAAAGGTATCGAGGGGAAAATATTCCGAGTAGGGAACATATTGCCCCGTGGATTTCCTACCTAACAAAAGGATGAATTTCCTACGCAAGAGCTCGGCAATGTTTTGCAGCTCAAACGCATCTGGCTCGAACACGTATACTAACTCGTTCCTTATACTTTCAAATTCATCAATTTTCACCCTTAACGGAACGCCGGTAGTTCCGCTCGTATAATAATCTGAAGCTTTTGTTCTATCATCTGTGACAAGCATATCATCGCTCCATTCGATCAATGTCGTTTTATTTACGACTGGCAATTTAAGAAGCTCGGAAAAAATATCGTGAGAATGAAGATCTAAAAAATACTCGCTAAAACGCGCGCGCCAAAAAGTGGAATTATTATTTAGATGAGTGAGCAAATTCCTTAATCTTATTTCGGCAATCTCATGAATTTTTTCCTGGGGCCAGCGTTGGATCTCTTTTATCAACTTCAGTCTCGGCAAGAACCAATCTATAAAAACCTCATTACCCAATAAATTCTTCAAATTAATCGTTTGGGGTAACGAATCAAACGGATTTCCAGTCAAAATATCTTTTTCTTTCTCGGTCATTTTTATAGACATTGATTATCAGAATATTAGTATATACTAGAAACGTTGTATTAATCAAAATACTGGCTGGAATTATTTCATGCGTTTAATTTACTCAATATTAAAACGGTTTTCAAATAGAGATTTGCTCGATATCCGAAAAATTATAACGGATATCTTATCAATCAAACTCCCCCACCGCGAACGATCCAAATTATTTTGGGAAAACGGTAATTACATGAAAAATCTATATATATCGCCAGCAAGTCCATCTAAGGATGATCTAAATATCTATAAAACATATTTAACAGATAACAAGCAGGATAATAAAAAAGTTCTTTTATTGGGCTCAACCCCCCTGTTGCGCAATCTGTTAAAGGAATTGGGCTTCCGAAATTATGTTATAGCTGATTTTTCATTCATTATTATTGAAAATAGTCTGCAAACACTAAATAAATTAAAAATAGACCTAAATACTGAAAATGAGATCTGGTTAAAATCAGGCTGGTTAGAAATGCCGCTTGAATCAGAGTCTTTTGATTATATAGTAGGAGATATGGTTTTTACACAGATCGAACCCAACAAACAATCACTTTTTGTAAAAAAAATGGCATCGCTTTTAAAATCAAACGGACGCTTTATAGGAAGAATGCAGATATGTAATACAAATTCCGATAATAAGGATCCTCAGAAAATTATTGAGAAAATGGTAACTTCTGAAACCTTTGAAAACACTGCCGAACAAAGGTTTGCATTACTTTACAGATTAAGAAACGGGTTGAGAAATAAAAAAACTCAAACTACTTCTCCCCAGAAAATAGTTGATGAAATATTGCGATATAGGTATGAAAACGAAACAGAGCTCGAATTTCTGAAATCGGTCCTTAAAATGATATCGAAACGCGCTGAAATAAGACTGCCGTTTATTACACAAACTAAAGATGAGCTTGAAAATGTCATATCCAAAGAATTTTCATTAGAAACAATCGTAACCGCATCCGATTACGCATCCGAGTATTTCCCGATATATGTTTTAAAAAAGACATGAATATTCTCATCATTGGTTCAGGCGGCAGAGAACACGCTATGGGCTGGCGACTTGCCACCTCGCCCAAAGTAAATAAATTATTTTTCACACCGGGCAATGCTGGCACAATAACCATTGGTGAGAATCTCGTGATGGATTTTAAAAAATCAGATGAGTGTATTAATCTGGCTAAAAGTAGAAAAATTGATTTGGTTATTATTGGACCAAGCCATTATTTGCAACGTGGCATCAGCGATCTATTCTCAATGGCCAATATTAAAGTTTTTGGCCCAAGTAAACGAGCGGCGGAAATTGAATATTCAAAAGTTTTTTCAAAAAACCTACTAACCCAGCTCGGAATTCCAACCCCAGTATATAAAGTGTTTAACAATTATGCCTCAGCTTTGTTTTTTTTATGGCAGAGCTCTTTACCAGTGGTTATTAAAACTGACGGGATAGCTCACGGACGAGGGGTCTTGGTTGTTGACAAGTTTATCGAAGGTAAGAAGTTTTTATATGACATTTTTATCAGTAAAAAATTTGGCAATGATGGCTTACGGGTGATAATAGAAGAATTTGTCGAAGGATTCGAATTATCAGCACATGCTTTCTGCGATGGAAATACAGCTATTGTTATGCCTTTTGCTCAAGACCATAAACGATTTTATGATGGTGACAAGGGACCCAATACCGCCGGCCTTGGAGCGGTGTGCCCAATACCTGGTCTACCAAATAACTTTGCACATGAAATTCTCGAAAAAGTTATTTTGCCAGTAATGGAAGCCTTAAAAAAACAGGGCAAACCTTTTATCGGTGTTATGTACCCAGGCATTGTACTTACAAAAAATGGTTGGTATGTTCTGGAAATAAACGCTCGTTTCGGCGATCCTGAAGCGCAATGTTATATGAGATTATTGGACACCGATTTATGCAAAATTATAGAGGCCTGTATTAATGGCAACTTGAACAAAAAAGATGTGAAATGGAAAAATAAATCCGCATGTTGTGTAGTATTAACAACATCTGGATATTCCAATAATACCCATAGAAAAGGTGGTGTTATTTCTGGATTGGAAACATTTAAGCCCAACACACATTCAATATTATTTTATGGGGAAACAAAAATCGATGATGGCCAAGTTGTGGCAAACGGATCAAGACTTATGGGAATAAGTTCAGTTGGAGAGAATCTTGAAGAAGCTATACAATATGCCTATCAAGAAATCGGCACTATCAATTTTGATGATATGTATTATAGGAAAGATATAGGCACCAAAGCATTGGTGAGATTAAAATCATGACTGAACAAGAAAAAACGGATTATTTAGTCTCACCAGAAAAATTTTTTCCTGCAGATCTGCATCGTGGTGCACTTTTGGGTAATCAGGCATTTATAACGGCTGCGGAGCAATATGTGAATATTTTATCGGAATCACAATACTGGCCGCTTAAACGCATCAATGAAGTACAAGTCAAACGTCTTCGCCTACTCGCCAGCAAAATCTCCAGTCGGTCGCACTTTTGGGCCGAACGTTTTCATAAAAACGGATTAGATCCAAGAATCATAACGGTAGATAATCTTTCACATCTACCCGTACTCTCTCGTGCAGAACTTTTAAAACTTGGTGATGCTATATATGTTGCGCCAGAAACAGAAGATGGACCAATTTTTAGCCGTTTTAGTAGCGGTACCACAGGAATTCCTTTCAAGCTTACATATAGCGAACGCGAACTTATTTTGACACATATTCCTCTTTATTTTAGACACCCCGTGTTTGAAAAATTGTCCTTGCACAATATTCTTAAAAGGAAGCCTTTCGTTGTGCTAGGGCTTCCTGGTTTTTCATATGTGTGTCGGAAAGATTTTTTTTCGAATGTTTTTCCTTCAATTACCTCCTATGATTTAGATAGGCCCGAAATTCGAAATGAAATTTATCGCAGTATCATTGATGCAGCGCCAGCGATACTCGTGGGCTTTGGATCATTAGTAGTAAAACTAGCTCATTGGGTTCTAGATGATAAAGTTTCGTTACCACTCCTTGCAATTCGTATCTCAAGCGAACCTATATCAGATATAGAGCGTAAAACAATAGAATATAATTTTAAAGCGCCTGTTGCTAATATGCTAAGTGGCAACGGGACTGGTTTTATTGGATTTGAATGCGCTGAAAATCGAGAACGTTTTCATATAAATTCGGAAAATACTATACTTGAAGTTGTTGGAGAGAATGGGAATGCTATGTCATATGGGGAGGAGGGAGAACTTGTTTCTACCTCACTTGGCTTTACGCTTACGCCTATTGTCAGGTATGCACACAATGACATCGGACAATTACTGTCCGAATCATGCAATTGCGGAAGAACTCTACCTCTTTTTGAATTTCACGGACGAAGAGGATATGAAATATTACTCCCAAGTGGTCGCCGATTGCGATGGATTATTCTACACACTTCGCTCATGCGTGCCGGATTAGGTCGTTTGTCAAGACAGATTCAAATCAGACAAGATCGTGTAGACAACTTGCATATTTTGATTGTTCCCAAAAAATTATTCAGCGATAGTGATGAGATTAATATCCGTCTTGCATGTACAAACTTATTCAATAACGAGAAGGTTAATATTAAAATTGAATATGTTAATGAGATTACGCATAGCGGGCGTAAACCAAAATTTTTTATTCCTCTATCAAGTTTTACAAAAGAGAAAGAGGGATGATTTTTCATCCCTCTCGTTCATGTGATTGTGATGCTCCCTCCAAAGAAACCGCACAGGCAATCCTTTATCCGTATTTTGCTTCTATTTCTTCACTCTCGTTCGGCCCGCAAAAATATTCTAAAGCTAGATCTTTTTCGCTGGGTCCGAAATAATATTCGCTTCTCGCTTCCAGCCATTGCTTTTGAATCCTATGTGCTTCCGGCTCCATCATGGAATCACATCTATACAGCCGGCCATCTTTTACTTGGAGATGATGGACAAGTTCGTGCAACAATCTTGACTGATCTTGCACGTTCTGAAGATCGAACCAAAGGTGCAAATAGACGACGCTATCGTCGTAAATGGCCCAGACCCTGGGAAGATTCGGATTTGTGGCGTGTTTTTTGTATCCCATTTTATAAAGCTCGGCAAAGTCACGATACTCTATCTTTGGCAACTCAACTTTGTTGTTAAAATCGGTATTTGCTCCAAGCCATAATAATAAAGACAGCATCAATTCCTGCATAATGCCTCCTTTCTTATACTGCCTATTATATTGTTAACGATTTTGCTTTAATCATACTCTCTTTTCAAAATTAATCAAGCCGGAAGGTTAGCCATATCGATCGCAAATTTGACTTGGCTAGTGAAGCAAAATTAACATATAATTCTCATCATGCATAATCCGAAATTATCGGAACTAAAAGAAATCTTTCAGAAGTATTCAATCGTAAAACAAAGCGACCGCAAAATTGTATCTAAGTCCGGCGATGAGAGTACTTGGCTTATCGACTCAAGGAACGCTTTGATGCGTCCAGAGGCTCTTCGGCTCGCGGTAAATATATTCTGGGAAATGTTTGAAAAAGAATACCCCTTCCAGATATGCGGGCAGGAAACCGCCGCCCTTCCTTTAATCGGGGCAATTGTTCTAAAAAGCGCGGGGGCGGGAAAACCCGTCAATGGTTTTTTTATTCGAAAAAGCCGCAAGCCCGACGGTCTTCAAAAGATAATCGAGGGAGAAATAAACAACGAGAAAATTATACTCATCGACGACTTGATAAATAGCGGAAAAACGATATCGCATCAAATCGAAATACTAAAAGAGGCTGGGAAAAAGGTTGATGCTGTTTTTACGCTCATCCGCTATAGACCGCTGGATTCTTACGAATTCTTAAAAGAAAACGGCATCAAGGCTGTATCCCTTTTTACGCTGGAAGATTTTGAACTCTCTCTATCGAAGAAAAGGGATGAGATCAGAACGAATTTTGAAATATTGTGGCGCTTTCAAAGCCCAAATCCAAACTACTTTTATAGAGTTCCGAAATCCGCTCCGGTTATCGATGACCAAAAACTATATTTTGGCAGCGATTCCGGTTATTTTTGGGCGATAGATAAAAAGGGCGGCTCTTCCGTCTGGAAATATAAAGTGGGCTGGCACGCCAAAGGAAAAAGCATCTTTTCCTCCCCTGCTCTTTGGAACAATTTCGTATATTTTGGCTCATACGACGGAAATGTTTACGCCTTAGACAAGAATACCGGAAAGGTGAAATGGATTTTTATGGAAGCGGATTGGGTTGGCTCTTCGCCCGCCGTCGCGCCAGATCTTGGCCTTGTGTTTATCGGCCTTGAGTTCGGACTTTGGAGAAAGCGCGGAGGGATAGTGGCTCTTGATCTTGAAACTGGAGAGAAAAAATGGGATTTTATCATGTCAGAATATACGCATTCATCTCCGGTATATGATAAGAAGTGCGGGGTCGTAGCCATTGGGAGCAATGATTGCAAAGTTTACTTATTCAACGCGCAAAATGGAAAACTCCTTTGGGAATTTCAAGCTGGAGGAGAAATTAAAGCGTCTCTCTGCATTGACGACAAAAGAAAGTTATTAATCTTTGGCGCTTTTGACGGATATATTTACATGCTTAATTTATCCTCCGGAGAGCTTCTTTATAAATTTAAAACGTTGGCCGCGATTTATTCAGCGCCTGTGATATATGAAAATAATGTAATTGTCTCATCTTTAGACAAGAAGATTTATTCAATAAATTTAGATACGAAAGGATTGAATTGGGATTATCAATGCGGCGGACGCGCCATGACTACCCCATTAATCGTAGAACAATCCATTTGGGTAGGAGCTACAGACGGAGCAATATACGAGATTGAAGCAAGCTCCGGAAAACTTTTGAGCATATTTCGAACAACGGAACGAATAACAAATAGGCCAGCTTACGATCTTGAATCAAAAATCCTCTTTGTCCCCACATACGCTAACGAAATTTATGCCGTTAAAGTTTAGTTATTTGCTTTCTTAAACCCCCCCCAAAAAAAATTCCTCGGCGAGGTGATTTCATGGAACTATTATAAATTTCTATTTTTTGAATTATAAGCTCTTTTCTGTTAAAATTTGACGTATAATGACTTGGGATTACACCGAAACTGAATACAAAAAGCAGGAAAAAGACAAGAAATGGAAACTTGAGCGTCTTATTAACTATGGCCTAAAAGGAAAACGCCTCGACCGTGATCTATTGGAAAAGCATTTAAAAGATATACGCATACCAGAAAACAGAAGGACATTTCTCGAATTACTTTTATGGGAGAAGAGGTTTTAACCCAAAAGCAAAAAGACGCAATCACACATATTTCGAGTACGCCGGAACTCGCCTCTTTCTATCTTTCCGGAGGCACCGCGCTAGCGGCGTATTACCTTCGGCATAGATTGTCAGATGATCTAGATTTTTTCTCTCCAGAAAAACCCGATCTAGTTTTTCTGCACGCTTTTTCCGAGAAGCTAAAAAATATTTTAGAAGCCAAGGAAATATTATATACGCGCCTCTACGACAGAAATCAATTTTTCTTTTCTCTCAAAAGGGGTGAAGCCCAAGAAGAGTTAAAAATAGAATTCACTTACTATCCATTCCCGAATTTGGAAGGGCATAAAATTATTGACGGTGTCAAAATAGCCAGCATAAGAGACATAGCCGCTGGAAAACTAATGGCTCTCCTTGATCGTTTTGATCCAAAAGATTTCGTAGATCTTTATTTTTTAATGAAAGGAACGCAACTAAAATTAATATGGAAAGATGCTGAAAATAAATTCGGCATAAAGATCGATCCAATATTTTTGGGCGGCGAGCTTGCAAAAGTAAAAAGAGTCGAGGGATTGCCGAAAATGATAAAGCGACTTACGGTCGAGGAACTAAAAACATTTTTCAGCGAAAAGGCTCAAGAGCTGAAATCAGATATATTCTAGAACTGGTCGCCTCTAAACCCCCCCTCTAAAAATTCCTCCGCGGCAAAGCACTATCTCTCCGCCACGCTGAACTCGGCTAATTTTTTCTACAATTTGAACTGACGGACCGTTCTTTTGAGAAAAGCGGCGATGGTGTTGCGGCTAATTTCTTCGCGCAGGAAATCTATTTTTTGCGTGGAGATATCTTCCAGCGAGACGAGCTGTCCCAAAAATAGACGGTCATTGAAATCATCTTCAAACTTTTTCTTTGCGCTAGCGATAACTTCCCTCAAATCAACGTGTTCCTCATTAAGCAGGAAATACCAATCAACATAATCTTTGTATGCCAACCTCTTGCCTACAGCAAGCGCTTTCATCGCTGCGATTTCCCGCACCGTTGCAATTTGTACCATCTTATATTTTATATGCTGATCAACAACGGGATATGGATAGCGAAAGAATGTTGTCTTCACATTATCAATCAGTACATTCAGCTGTTCGGGAGCGCGATAGGTAACAGAAAGAGTATGCCCAGAAAATATCCGTTTTACCTGTTGCAAGAGTGTTGAAGACAGTTTTTCAGAAGTAAAAAAATCAAAATCAACCGAGATGCGATGCCCAATCTGAAGCGCTAACGCCGTGCCGCCGACCAGATAAAATCTTTTGAACTTTCTGAAAAGCGGGAATAACTCTGCCGCTTTTTTAGTGAGAGCTTCTTCGTGCATGGCGGAATTGAGGCACCGAAAAGATAACTTTTGCTAAGTTTCGCGACTCGGGATAGAATTCCGAAGCGAGGCGGCGCTTGAGCACTCCTCTTATCTTTTCTTCGCCGTACATTTTGATAATCCAACGCCAATGTTTAAGAGTTCCTTCATTCACCGCATTTACTATAATATCTTCTTTATCTTCATCAATGTCTATATCTTCCCATCTCAACGACCACAAAAGCGGTCGAAACATTTCCGGGAGTCGCCTTTTGGATAAATTTTTATCAATTGACCAATTGTGCATGAATTTATTATAACATATTCTTAATTAAAAGTCGCTCTCTCATCTAAACCCCCTCCAAAAATTCCTCACCACCGGGCTTTCGCGTATTTCATCGTTGGGCCCTTTTAATCATAAAAGTTATATTCTCATCTGCGTTTTTGTATTCAACCGAGGCGCTCTTGTGATGCGATTTCCACACCCTGAAAATCTCGTCTGCAAATGCTTGGCCTACTGTATCAACATCCCTAAAATCAAGAACGATTTTCCTGAATTTATCCAGCCCGGCTAAAATCCTGCGCGCCTGAGATCGTGATATATATTCCGTATCCATTTTGAAAAGCTTGACGGTAACATTAGTTTTATTAAATTCAAAAGACCTGTCAGAGAATTCCCTAAAAATTTTTGCTAAATCGCGTTTTGACTTTAAACCAATGGTAAAAATAACCTTCGTGCCTTTTATTCTTTTCGTATCTTGAACAAAGATATCACCGATGATATTGTTGAATATTAATTTCTTGTTAGAACTTTGGAATATCAGCGTATCTACGGCTTTAGAGGTAAAAAATATGCCCTCTCCGCTATGGGCGCGGGGCATGGTAGTCTGCTTGCCCTTTATTAAATCCTGAATGGCTTCTAATTCGCTTTTCAGGCGCCTTTTTCGCATGACATTCCTGAAAATTCCTATCCCGGCATCAAAAATTTCAAATTTCATAAGCCGAGAATTTCTATTCAGCGATACTTCTATTTTGCGGGACCTGGAATGTTCGATTGCATTATTGAGCATTTCAAGAAAAGCATAATCGGCTATTTCCGCGACATTTTTCCGTATATCGATGAATATTCCCGTATCTCTTTTTATCTGTTCCAGAATAATATCTTCGGAAAGATTTTTATTGGATAAAATGATGCGGGTGTTCCTGATCCCTTTCTTCGCCCTCAACAAAAACTGCTTTCCTGAATAAACATATCTCGCCCTATTAGCTTTCCCCACTAAAGCTATCTCCCCTTCCTCCTGTAAAATTTTAAAAAACCTGTCAACGTAGGCGCGGGAAAAACCCGTGCGTTTGATTATGTCCGCCGCACGGATTTCCTTACGCTTTTTGAGTTTGCTCAATATTATTTTCTTCAAATCCATAAAAGATAGTTGACAACTTTATGATAACGCATAAATTAAAAGTTGTAAACTCATTCTAAACCCCTTCTAAAAATTCCTGGACGGCCGGGCTCTCTTTTTTCGGAATGAGTTCGCGCTTGAGCGGGAGCAAGACCGTGAATATCGTGCCCTTTCCTTCCTCGGAAACAAAACTAATTTCGCCGCCGTGGCGTTTTATAATATTCCTGACGATGAAAAGGCCAAGCCCGGTTCCTTCCGTCTCGAGTCGAATCGCGTTTGAGGCGCGGAAGAATTTTGAAAAAACTCTTTTCTGTTCTTCTTTGGGAATTCCTATCCCAGTATCCGAAATAACAGTTTTCGCATAATCTTTTTCCAGAGAAATGCCTATATCTATTTTCCCGCCCATACTCGTGTAGCGAAGGGCGTTTTCTATCAAATTTGAAATCGCAAGAGAAAGTCTTTCCTCGTCCGCGTAAATTGGGGAGATCAAATCCCTAATGGGGAGCAGGATAACGCCGATTTTCTTTTCTTTGGAGGTAAGCTCGTAATTCTTGATCAGTTTTTTTATGAAATCAAGATAATCCATCTCTTTAAACTCATATCCAAATCGTCCTTCTTCAATCCGCGCGGCGTCGAGCAGGTCGTTCACAAGCTTGACCATGCGCTCGGTCGTCTCAAAACCGCGGCCTAAAAACTCCAGTTGCTTTGGCTCCAGTTTTCCCATATCCCCGTCTAAAAAGAGCTTTATCGTCCATTTAAGGGCCGCTAGAGGCGTTCTAAGCTGGTGCGCGGCCACAGAGACGAATTCGGACTTAATCTTCGATATAAGCGCGTCGTGGCTTATATCGCGCATTATCTTCACGTATCCAGCGACTTCGCCTGACGCATTCTTAATCTCTTTGCTTAGGACAAAAAGCCGCAATTCTGGGCGGGAAGTATGTATCTCCGTTCCTTTTTCGGACAAAAAACTCTCGCCCCCTCTTGAGAGAGTAAATGGCGCTAGCTCCGGATAGATTATCTCAACCAAGGCGCGGTATATCGGCTTGTCGTCCCATAGATCCGGAACGATTTTTAAATCAGAGATGTCTTTTTGCCGGACGCCAAAATATTCCTCCGCCTTCGGATTCATAAAAATAACTTTTTTATCCGCCCCGTACTGCAAAATCCCGTCTGAAAGCGACGCCAGAATTGCTTCTCTATTTTGTTTCTCCGCGCGAAAAAGTTTAATCTGGCGCGCTAAATCAATATAGCTCTTTGCTAAAAAGACTAGAAGTATTCCGATTAGAACTGAAGAGAAAATAATCATCTATTCTAAATCATAAGCTCCCCTCGTATATTTGTTAGCCGGATCCCATGAAAGCCAGCTCGAGAGTCCGGAGTCATAAATCGCATTTTTTTGAGCGCGGACCATAGGCGCATCGTATTTCGCGCCCAGATCAAAATCCTGTATCCACGGGCGGAGTTTGGCAGGGGTTGATGTCGGCGCGGAAAGGCGATAAACCGCTCTCGACATCGCGAATTTAATAATCTCATATGGATGCTCCGCGGGATTTTTAAAGCCGTGGAAGGTTGGCGGATAGTGGGAAGGATAAACCATTGGAGCGATATAATCGAAATGTTTGTCTATTCTTTCAAGAATCTGCCCTATTCCCAAATCGTCTGTGTTATTAGTCGTCATTCCGAAAATATCCGCGGACAACGGGATCGAAATCTGGTCTTTGCCCTCTTTCAGCCGTGACCTTAAATAAGAAAAAAATGAATCAAGAACGTCTGCCTTATTCTTATCTCTCGAAAGAGAGAAAACCGCGTCGGACATGTTCCCGTCCGAAGGGAAGCGGATATAATCGTAATTAAGCTCATCAAAACCGATTTTCTCCGAGGCGCGCGACAAGAAAACGATGTAATCCCAAAAATCTTGCGCGGACGGATCGACATATGAAAGCCCTTTTTTATCTCTCCATATTCCGCCGCTTTTTGTTTTAACCGCGCTTGCCGGATATTTCTTTGCGTAAAACGGGTCTTGAAAAACAGTTATCCTGGCAATTGTATAAATGCCTTTTTGGTGAAGCTTCTCGATAAATTCAGGAAGGTCATTAACTCGAATCTCCTCGGAACCGATTTCCTTAATTTTCTCGTCGCCCGTATCAAAAGAAACGCGCCCAGAATAATCCTTCACATCGATAACGATAGAATTTATTTCTGTTTTATCAATAAAGTCAACCATATCGGCTCTCCAGTCTTTAGTGCCCGAAACCCAGCTTGTCATATAAATTCCTTTCACGGCATTCGGAGTTGGCAAATGCTCAACCTTGCGAATTTCTTCTTTTTTTTCTTCCGGCTTTCCCCTAAAGCGGTCGGATATGTATTCGATTGGGGCAGATGCGCGAGATATGAAAAACAACGAAATTAGCGCCGCGCCTATAAAAATAAGTAGCCTAAAAAATCTCACCTTATTTTAATTCTAATTCAAGGGGAAGCGAAACTAAAGCTCCTGACATAATACTCAATTCATCCGCCCGCCCTCGCGGGAGTTCAAGCACCATATCAACCGCGCCCGGCGATGGAACGATTTTGAGGCCATTTCTTGGCTCGCTGGGAAGAAAATCAACGCCAAGAACGCGCTTATCTTTTATCCAAACTAAATCCAAATCCAAAGGCGTCTCTTTATTCCAAAAAGAAACGTCGTCATCGTTCCCAAAAATAAAGAGCATGCCATCATATCCTTCAATTTTCGTAATGCCGGTAAGCCCGCGCTCGCGTTCTTCGGCCGTATCCGCGATTCTAACGGAAATTTTCTTGCCATTAACATGAATTGACTTTATCTCCTCATCGGTTCTCAGAGGCGCTTCCATTTTTTTAAAATAAATAAAACTGCCGATAATAATAAAGATTATTAGAATTATAAGAGCGGGTTTCAGATTAGCCTTTTGCTTTTTCTTTTATACTCTTAACTAGTTCGGCCGCGGCTTTAGGATTCTGCCTCAAAAATTCTTTAGCGTTTTCGAATCCTTGCCCCAACCTGATTTCTCCAAAAGAAAGAGACGCGCCGGATTTTTTTATCAGTTCATATTTAAGTCCGAGATTAATCAGGTCGCCTTCGTAGGAAATCCCCTCGTTATACATTATGTCGAATTCCGCGCGCCTGAAAGGCGGGGCGACTTTATTTTTCACGATTTTGACGTTCGTTCTGTTTCCAATAATATCCTCCCCCTTCTTCAGCTGCGCGGCGCGCCTGACTTCGATTCTAACCGAGGCGTAGAATTTAAGCGCGTTGCCACCGGTCGTTGTCTCGGGGTTTCCAAAAACCACTCCGATCTTCATGCGAATTTGGTTTATGAAAATTACGACAGTTCTTGATTTCGCGATAATCGCGGTCAATTTTCTCAATGCCTGCGACATCAATCGCGCCTGGAGCCCCATATGCGACTGCCCCATTTCTCCCTCGATCTCCGCCTGCGGGGTTAGTGCCGCGACAGAATCAATTACTATCACATCGATGGAACCGGAGCGAACTAAACTTTCTACAATCTCAAGCGCCTGCTCCCCCGTATCCGGCTGGGAAATCAAAAGATCATTAATCTTGACTCCTATTTTCTTCGCGTACTCCGGGTCCAGCGCGTGCTCGGCATCCACATAAGCGCAAAGCCCGCCAGTCTTCTGCGCGTTTGCAACTATGTGCAAAGCAAGCGTCGTCTTTCCGGAAGATTCCGGCCCGTAAATTTCAATAACTCTTCCTCGCGGGACTCCTCCCACCCCAAGCGCCATATCAACAGCGAGCGACCCCGTCGGAATAACATCCACGTCCACTTTTCTGGCGTCTCCGAGCTTCATAATCGCCCCTTCCCCGTATTTCGCCTGTATTTCCCGCAAGGCACCTTCCACCCCCGACTTTTTCTCGCTTATAGCTTCAGATTTTTTCATATCCTTCCATTATACCGATCAATAAAAAAGTGCAAAAGCGATTCTCCACCACTAAACCGAATCCAATCAATAAGCGATCGCAAATTAATTCAACATCAACGATTTGAAATGAGCGCGCAACTCCGTCTCCCTATCTATGTCCTCTGTTTTAATTAAACTCACATATGGCTCAATGTTGAAAAAGCGGACAACAAAATTGATTTCATTTTCGCATTCAAACGGATGGACAAATACACTCTTTTGAAATTGGTACCATCCCATTCTCTTTAAAACTGCCGCTAAAGCATTTCTCGCCTTTTTATGTTTTTCTGGAATATCAAAAAGAATAATGCGCCATTTCTTATCCCATCGGGCCATTGGAGGAATCATCATTTCATCAATGCTATACGCGAGAGCTTTATTTCTTCCTTTTTCGGTAAGCACGGCCATTGCGGACCCGTCACGGCTATTCTTTATCTCTATATATTTCTCTTTGCGAAGTTTATTAAGCGAGTAGTATAATTTTCTTTTCTCGATAGTCCGCCAATCTTTTTTTATGTTTTTGATGATGTAAAAATATTGGCGCGGCGAGCGCGCCAAACCCAATGCAACGCCTCCCAAAAGAAGAAGCAGTATTTTCTGCGCGACCGGCCCCCATGAATCTATTTTACGCATAATATCGCATCTTATATCATAAATTATATTATTAATGATATCCAATCAATAAGCGATAGCAAATTAACTTGATGTGGCGCAAGCCAAAATCTATGCAAATTATTTCAGGAATATACCATTCAAAATTATCTCAACAAAACTGTTCGCAAAATCCTTTTTTCGTGCCCGAATTTATCCTCCGCGTAAATTTCTATATCGTTCACCCCTTTGGCAAGCAGAATTTCCTCGCGGAAATTTCCGTTCTCATCGGTAAAAATAGTTCGGCCATTTAACGTAAATTTTATGATGTCGAAAGCTTGCCCTTTGACTACCATGGGATTTTTATCAAAAACTCCCCCTTGCTCTGGGCTTTCGATATAAACGCGAGGCCCTCTTAAAAAATCTCTCGCCTGCCAGAGGCCGTAAAATAAAACTAAAACCCCGACAAAACCAATCAAAAGCTTTTTGTTTGAAATTCTCATCTAAAAACTCTCGTAAAAATCTTCGGGTTTTGGTTCGGGCTTCGGCTCGTGGCTTGGCGTGAAATCTTCCCTCGCGATTAATACTTCCCTCGCCTTCGAACCGTCCTTTGGCCCGACGACTCCGCGCTCTTCAAGCAAATCCACAATTCGAGCAGCTCTCGCGTATCCCAATTTTAATCTGCGCTGAAGGTGCGAAGTGGAAATACTGCCGGATTCAATCGCGATCTGCCTTGCGCGTTCAAATAATTCCTCGTCCTCGTCGTCCTCTATCTCCCCGTCAAGATTGATATGACGCGCACCGGACGCATCTGAAGAAATTCCATTTCCATTTGGAATATCCCCGGAAATTTCCGTGATAACTTCTCCGATGTCTTCCACGTGCTCTTCAATCCAGCCGGTAACTTTCTTAACTTCTTTCTCCGAAACGAACGCCCCTTGTATTCGTTTAGGTTTGCCTACATCCCCGGCGAGAAAAAGCATATCCCCGTTCCCAAGAAGTTTATCCGCGCCGGAAGTGTCCAAAATCGTCCGCGAATCTATCTGCGAGGCAACCGCGAAGGCGATTCTCGAAGTTATATTCGCCTTAATTAGACCGGTAATAACTTCAACCGAAGGCCTCTGAGTTGAAAGCACTAAATGTATTCCAACCGCGCGCGACATCTGCGCAAGACGAATGATCGAGGCTTCAAGTTCCCTCGGGTAAGTTGCCATTATATCCGCCAATTCATCGACAATTATCAGCAAGTACGGCATCGTCTCCGCTTCTTTATCTTTCGAGAGGATATTCGCGTGATAGGAACTTATATCACGCACTCCGCTCTGGGATAAGATCTCGTATCTCCGCTCCATTTCCTTTCCCGCCCATCGCAAAGACAAAATCGTCTTTTTCGCGTCATGGATTGGGGGAAACATCAGGTGCGGGATTTTCGAATAAATAGAAAGTTCAACTCTTTTCGGATCGACAACGATCAGCCTTAAAAATTCCGGAGTATTTCTGTAAAGAAGGCTCATGATAAACGAATGTATCTGGACGGATTTGCCGGCCCCTGTGGCGCCCGCGATCAATAAATGCGGCATCTTAGCGAGATCGGCGTAAACAGCCTTGCCCGAGACATCGCGCCCGAGCGCGAACAAGAGCGGCCTATCTGACTTTTGAAATTCCTCCGACCCCAAAAGAGATCGGAGCCCGACTAAGGCGATGGACCTATTTGGAATTTCGATCCCGACGAGAGACCTCCCGGGGATCGGCGCTTCAATCCTCAAGGGGTGCGCGGCGAGCGCCAAGGCGAGGTCATTTTGCAGTCCGGTAATTTTGGAAAGCTTCATCCCCTCCGCCGGTTTAAGGGTATATTGCGTAACCGAGGGGCCGACGTTTACTTCCATCATCTCAACCTCGATGCCGAAATTCTGCAGGGTGCGCTTTATAATATTCGAATTTGCTTTGATATCCCCCGATGAAGGAGTTCCGCGGTCATCTTCAAGAAGCTCCAGGGGCGGCAAGAGGCCGAACATTTCGCGAAGCCCTTTTGACCTTTTTGTTTTTAGGGATAAAACTCCGAATTCATCAGCTGGAGCCGGTTTCGCTTCTGGTTCTTTAACGACCGGATTATAAACCGCGATTGGCGTTAACTCTTCCCTGACTACGGGGACTGGCCTTTGTCTTTCGGCGGGTTCATCATCTTCTGCTTCAGCCTCATCTTTTTTAAATAAACCAGGGATGTGAAAATTCATCATTATAAAAAGTCCCACGATATCGAGAGCTAGAAGAATAATTAAAGCCGCCCAAAAATCAAAAAGTTTTAAAAAGAGGTAGCTTGCCCCGAACCCAACGTATCCCGCAGCCATATCCCTGAATGCAAGATCCGCAATGCCTAAAGTCGATATCAAAAATAATACGGCCCCAATTGTCGTCGCCCATACAAAATTCCTGCGGAAAGCGAAAAGAAATGAAAATCCCCCAAAAAGAAAGACCAAGGGAACTAAGAAAAAGGCCTTCCCGAAAAGGATTTCAAATATGCCTTGTAGCCCGTTTCCAACCGGCCCCGCTTTTCCGAAAGCCGCCAGTGTTAGCAAAAACGCCGCCGCGAAAGAAAAAACCGCGAAGATGGATTGCTTCGTTTCCTGCCCTATTCCTTCGTGCCATTTGGACTTACCGTTTTTATTTTTGTCTTTCTTCTTTTTACTCACAGATTATTGAAGCATTATACCAAAAAATTAAAAAAATACCGAGGAGATTGCGGAGCAATCTCCTCGGCTGGTTGTCGCCTCCTTATTTTTGCATAGGGACAAAGTCCTTCGCCTGTGCAAGAGCTTCCCAAGTTTGAGGCTCAGCCGAGATGTCTAGGGCACTTTCTTTATTTCTAATTTCGAACTTAAACCCCTGGAGAGATTCCCCAAAAACCCGAGAAATATGTCGCAGGGGCGCCTCATATTCGCGGAGCTTGCGCTCCTCAACCATATTTCGAAGAAACATCCTCAAAACGAAGGCGGACTTCTTGGCGAACTTCTCGGGATAGAGGGAGGTCATTGGAATAATCTCCGGCGCATCCGTCTCATCCGGGCAACCATCTTCCTTAAGCTCACCTGCGAAATGGAGGAGATAAAAGTTCTCCTCGTATCTACCCCCGCCTTCTCCGAAACTTTTCCTGATCAGCGTAAAAAGATACTCGAGTGAAAATTGGGGATTACTGCCTTCCTTGAAAAACTCTTCGTCGAGCTCCCGGTAAAGGCATCGCCGAGCAAACGCATTCGGTCGTCCGTCAGCCCTTGCCTTAGAGAAGTCGATAGGATCGAAGCTCCCCCCAATAAAATTGTAAGCATCTTCTTTCGTCCGCTGGAAATATTTTTCCGCCCACCTTAGCACCTCATCCCACGTAAGGTCGCCCTTGACCTTATCAGCACGGAGGAGTTTCCGCAACGCCAAACGCGCCAAGTCCTCCTGAGTTAATCCGAAAGGATTGCTTTTTTTAAGAACTTCGAGCGCTTTTGACCTCTTTTTAACACCCCAAGCTGTGCCCAGAAAAGTTGGCCTACCCCTCGGGATTAGAATTGCTCCAGAATAACCGTTTGGTAAAACAATTTCACTCATCAGATACCTTCCTTTCAGGTTTTGGTTAAAGTTTTGTTTTTGTTAAGCAACAACCCCTCAACTAAACCCTTAAATCCTTTTAAGAACTTGGTTGAAGTTTTGTGTCGGAGGAGTTGATGAATTTTGCTTCACCAACTCCCCCGACGGGTTTTTACGCTCTTTTGCCAATGACTATAATGACTAATCCTGCTACCGCGCAGAGAGCCAGCGCGATCGCTGAATGATAGTCAAAACGTCCGGTAATCGTGGCTAACTGCTTCAGCTCTAAGGCCAGATAAGCCACGACGGCCTCAACCAAAACGCCCCCAGCCAGAAGCGCTTTTTGCATGCTACCTCCTTCCCTGCCTCGATAAATCGAGACGGTCAATCGCACTTCCGGTTTTGATGGCGTGCCATCAGGGCCCTGGCCCTGATTTCAAATTCATCTCGCAAGACCGCCACTTTCGC